>Ga0233432_10000707_pt1 | contig 31888 bp, 29 predicted proteins | sample SI_122_August201_6_FD_179870 | JGI IMG/M metagenome (GOLD analysis project Ga0233432, IMG submission 179870) | Seawater microbial communities from Saanich Inlet, British Columbia, Canada - SI_122_August2016_10_MG | ecosystem: Environmental > Aquatic > Marine > Inlet | place: Canada: British... | reverse complement strand
CAATATAAAATCAGTAAAAATGAACAGTTAAACCATAAATTAAATGGCTTTGAATTTTTGGTTGGATTTTCTATGCATTTAAGTTCAAAATTTCTGTTATTACAGGTATATAAATATAACACTGATGAAAAAATATGGCCATTAATTAACATATGGATGACGGTGTTCAAATGTCATATCGGAGCTGACCTACGTGTTATAGGCAATAATAAAATGGATAGAGAAACTACCTTAATAGAAAAAAATGTCCTTAATTTTACCCGGAAATTAATGATTGCTCTTGAATTTTTAGAAAAATCATATTCTAGAATAATGTCGGTTGAGGTAGAACGTTATTCACCAACTAAAAAAAAAAATGATACAACAAACTGTAAAGATCTTTTACTATCCAAAACACAGTTTCAGCAGATAGCCATACAGTTATACGCTAAAAGTGATGAGCTAAATGAACAATGGGAACAAGCACTCGATTACGTTTTGAAATATCATAGAATATATAAAATATTTAACAAAACAGCTAAGTTTCCTCTAGATATAGATGTTGACGGATGGAATAGTTCTATTCAACAAAACAATTGGTTTACCTCAAAAAATACATCGAAAGGTCATTTCACTTCGCATTTATCATATTGCATGGGGCGTGCTCGTAAAAATGAAGAGTCACCATTCATAATAGATTGGGTAAAGAAACTGACCGTTCAAAAAAATTTTATGGTAATGTTGAAACAATGTTGTAATTGTGATAAAAGTGCAGTTGTCTATAAAGAAAAAAAGCGGCGATCAATTTCAAAATTTCAAAATATAATGATAGCTGATTATATTTGTAAACATACACCAATTTCCATTTTAGAAAAATATAAAAAAGAAAACCGTCAATCAGATCATTTAATTCCATTTAGCCTAAGAGTAAAAGATGAAGAATTATCTACTATCCCATTTTCAATAAATCGTCTTGGAAACTTTGTTCCTAGTCCAGGTAAAATAAATGCTTCTCGTGGTAACAAAGATCTAAGCATTTATGATAATAACAAAGATTTGCATACTCAAATATTTGATCTACTTCTTAAGAAAGATGAATATTACGAAATTGTAGAATACAAAAAAGGAAAAGGAAAAAAATTAATACCCTATTTTAAAAATGTAAACAGTTTTAGAAAATTTAATGAAATTTGCGATAGAAATGAAAAAGTATATTTTGATAGCTTTATTAAACTAAATTAATATACAAAATTGGTGGAGAAGAATAGTAACTCATAATTAAATTGAATTTAAAAAACTATTTTTTTATATTCAATAAAACTATAACAATCATGTCAGCATTAGCAACCACACAAAAAAAAGTAATCTATTGTTTTGGAGCTCCGTGCTCCAACGCCATCACAACAGGGCTATGTGCAAATTTACATCAAAATCACCCTATGTGCGGGCCTCTCGCTTGGAAAAAAGATAATGATGTAATAATTCACGATGGAGATATTAAACCACCATTGTTTTTGGTAAGACAATGCAAACCGTCTTGTTGGGCATACGGACATAACGTCTTACGGGCCTGTAATGGTAAAATTAAAGATATTGTAGTAGATAAACATACATCATACGCAGCCAACAATAAAATATTGGGTCATTGGCATTATCTGGTAATGAACTATTATAATAATAAAAATATACTCCAACCCTGTCACGTTTCAATATATATTGCTGGAGAACTAGACGTCAATGGTGATACAAGTGATTATGTTCTTAGAAATCCTAGCTGTATCAAAAAAAAAGAATTTGTAGATGAAGATACCATTAAATCATTGATACAATCATATCCATAAACTTAATTAAATTGAATTTAATAAACTACTTTTTTTATTAAACAAAAACACGATGAATACCAATATGTCAACCAAAAATAAAGCCACCAACACCAATAATAAATATATATTAAAAGAAATAAAAAGCTTGAAGAAAGAAGCTGAAAAATGGCGAAAAACTGCTGAACGTGCGGAGAATAAATTATTGAATTTACAACAAAAAATGAAAGAGAAAAAAGCAAATTCTAAGCTTAAAAATCTCCCTCAACTAGAAGCATGGCGGCCCCAAAATGAACTAGCAGGACTATTACAAAATATTGTAACTTGTTGTAGAGAAACATATGCCGCATTTCCATTTGGAGCCAAAGAAGGATATTTTCAGGATTATCTACAAGAACTACTAGTAACTTATAATTATATGGTTCAAAGAGAAGTTAATGTGAATCATTGCACCAAACTTCACGGTAAAAGTTTTCAATTAGGCAATAATCACGGTGGCAGAGTTGACCTAATGCTAAAACGTTGGAGAATGGTTATGGAGCTAAAAGCTACTGGAAAATTAACATCAACAGAGCATTATCAAACAATGAATTATATTGAACAAAAAAGAGTCTATGATGGATGGGGTGATCTAACACAAGGTCTCTTAATTAATTTTGGCGATACGAATCTTGAAATATGGTATATGAGATATAATATCAGACACCATAAATATGAGAGAGTGCTGCTATGTAACGATGAAAGGGTGTTTCCTGATACCATAGACACACAATTCTTAATGTAAAAAAAATAAAAAAAAATCATTAAATTGATTTTTTTGATCTGTTACATGTGAAAATTATTAAAAACAAAATCAAAAACAAAATCAAAACAAAAATAAGCTTACACAACATTACAAACTAATTAAAATGAGTTACATGGATATTGACCACGGTGAAATCTTAGATATGGTTCACAGAGCATCATGTGTTGAATCCACAATGAAGGCGTGGAAAGATAAACGTCAAGCCGAATGGGATAAGAAAGACGCTAATTGGGAAAGGGATTATGATGCCCGTATTGAGAAGGAGGAGCGCGAGGAAAAAGAACGTGAGGCACAAGAAAAAGAACGTTTGGCATTGATGACTCCAGAGGAAATAGAAGCCGAACAAAAGGAATTTGAAGAACGCTGGGCCGTTGAAATGGAAGATTCTGATTCTGATTCTGATTCTGACGACAGTGATGAGGAGAGTGATTACACTGAAGAAGAGATGAATAATGAATGGTTCAAAGATTACAGTGATTTATCACCCGAGGATAGAAAGGCGAGAGAATGGGAGGACGCCAAGAAAGACTCAAAAGAATGGCGTGAAAAGAGAACTAGGGAGATTCACAATACATTCTGCTACTGTAGCTGGAGACAACTACGTTCTTACAGAACTCAGCTAGGACTCAGCAACGAAGGATTTGAATGGGCAAATTAAATTGAACTAATTATATTATTATTATTATACAATAAAATATAATATGTCAAAAAAAGCCAACCAAACAAGTAGAAAAAAAGGTAGCGATAAACGCAAAAATACCTTCAAAAAATATGGTAAAAATACCAAACGCGGAATCCGCATCAAAACAGCCGAATTACAAAATAAAGAGGCAAAAATCAAAAACGTAAATAAGACCAAAAATAAAAAGTAAAAAAATATAAAAAGAAAAAAAAATATACCTATATGTCTAGACCCACATCAAAAAACGAGAGTAAGGAATTACTCAAATTTTTTAATTCGTTACAAGAAGAAAATAACCAAGATTTAGAATGGCAAATAACATCTTGTATTAGTGTTGTATATTTTTTATCTATGTCATTTTTTCTTTTAAAAGTATTTGGATATTAATTTTATAAAATAATCTATTTATATTATAAAATGAGGAAAAGGAAAACAATGGCTTTAAGCACAAAATATGTACCTAATCAAGCTGGTCTTACAAATACAATGGGACTTAAAAAAGTTCATCAAAATAGAATTAATTCAAAAACAAATTTTATATTTAATCATGCATATTTAAAAGAAAAAGAAACACAAAACAAAAAAGAAAAAATGGAGAGAAAGGCATTAGAAAGAAAAATTCAATTAAGACATGCTTTAAATGTTCATTTATTGGATTATTTTGAAAATTATCCTGAAATTAATAAAAAAGAAAATTATATGTATGATTCTAATACAGCATATGCCACAATTTATTTAACTAATAAATCTTTTGAAAATGGAACAGTTAGAATCACGGTTCCGGGGAAATATATTTTAAAAGAAGATATAATATTTAATCCCAATGAAGATCATGATTTCCAACCAAAAGATTTACAAATAATTTCAGGACAATATCCAATAGGTAAAGGTAGTGGATTTCATTTAGGATTTTTTGCTGCCATAACAGTCGAAACAGAAAATGTTATAATTGATCTCGCCGGACATACTATCAAACAATCTAAATTACATAATCTACAACAACGTTTTTTTTCACTTATAGAATTAGCCAATTCTCCATTTATACCAAAACAAGGACCTGCTCCATTTTCAACTGAAAATAATTATAAAGCAGCAAATTACGTTCAAATAAAAAATGGTGTTTTTGGTTTAACATCGCATCATTCAATTCACGGTAATGGTATGAAAAATATATTAATAACCGATGCCGAATTTAATGATTTTGAAGTAGCCGCAATTGCTTTGAACGGAGCCATTTCATCCACACTTAAAAATCTAAGAATAAACGGCACAAGTCAACATATTCCTATTTTGTCTTCATATTCACAATCGCGGTTTATAAGAACATTTTTAAAAAAATTAAAAAAAGAAAATCCTACAGCTACCTTAAATTTACATACAGGAGAAAAAAACATTGATACTATTATTGAAGAACTTGATAATGCTTTAGAATTTACAAAAATGTTGGTTTCTCATGATAGAGAAATTAATAATACATTATTCAAAAATGAAACAGGATTATACGATGGAAATGCTTATGGTATTGTTCTTAACACTAAAGGCATTGTTGTTAATAATTTCATAAAAGAAAGAACAAAGGAATCCATAGGTAATGAAAATATTTATCTTGAAAATATTGTTATTAAAGATATTATAACTGAGCCAAAGGAACATATAGGAATTACTCCACAAAAATTACTTGATCCTGAAGAAGAACAAAAAAGATTACACAGAGCATTGTTACAACCCGCATTTGGTGGTAAAACACAAGTTGGTCCTATAGGTGATCTTTTTAGAATTAATGATGTAATAAACAATGGTAAATATAAAGAAGACGTTTTATCTAATGCACAATTAATTATATCAAAATATTCTGATCAAAAAGATAAAAAGGGCACTTCAAATATTTGTCCAGAAATTATACAATGGGTAGAAAGTGGTAGTCAAATAACCGACGTGTTATCTAAAGCCGAATTGGGATTTGTTCACGGTGTAGATTCAATGGCTCATCATATGAAAGGTAATATAGGTTTATTTATTTCAGCTGGAAAAAATATAATTGTTGATGGATTAATTATTGATAATATACAATCAAAGGGGAATAAAGTAGGAGATTCTTTATTAATTGATAAAAATAATTTTAAAGAAAAAATAGGCGATAGTTCTTGTGGTTGCTGTGTCACAGGATCCGTTAATATTAAATTTAGAAATGAAAAAATTACTAATGTTATATCTGAAAATGGAAAAAGTTATCCTACAAATGAAATCAACAGTATTATACAACATTTTTAACTAACATTTCTACCCTTATTTTTTGTTTTAATCTATTTTCATCTATAAATACAAATATAGTAAACTGTTGTTTTGATAAATTTTTCTTATCATATCTACTAGTAAATCTATTAGACATTTTTATTTCCGGTATATAAACCATATATTGATATAAACCATCGTTTCTGATTATTTTATCAAATATAAACCCATCATAAATTTTATCTAATATATGTTTATCATTCATACATATATTAAGTAATGAACAATCATTTTGAACTTTGCGTATAGAACGCATCGTTTTATTAATATATTCTATAGATTCATCATTTGTCCATTTATCATAGAATGATTTTGAAGCATCATTATAATTAAATATATTTAAACAATCTTGTAATTCTAACATTGTCAAAATATCAACCAATCTTCTTATTGGACTTGTAATATGAACATATGCGTCTAATTCTAACATATCATGTGACTCTATCCCCTTAAATGTTGTATATTTACCTCCAAAACTATTCCACATTTTTAAAAATTTTTGAACATCATTGGGCACATTTTCTGGTGCTTTAAATTCATTATTTAATTTAGCACTTCTATAAATTCCCCTTTTATATTTAACTAACTCTTTTGCTGATAAATAATTCATAAAAATCATCAAATAAGCAACTACATCGTGACTATCTACTATATTATCTATGTATTTATGTTTTCTACTTATACGTTTCACAAATTGTTCCAATTTATTATAATCTCCATAATCCACTTGTTCTTTTGTATTGTAAACAAAATTTTTTTTTAATATTATAGATGTATTCAAAAACTTATACGACTTTATTTCCAATGTTTTATTATCAAATTCAATATCCAATGTAAACGCATATCTCACTTGTCCTTGAATTAAACTACATAGAGCATCAGACAACATTGTTGGTAACATTGGTCTTTTTCTATCAGGTAAATAAATTGTAGCTATTCTTTGTGAGAATGAGTCCCATAAATCCATTATATCTAACCAGAAAGATACGTTGGCAATGTATACACTCACAATTGTACTATTTTCTTTTTCAACAATACTAAAAGCATCATCAAAATCTTTACTACATTTTGGATCTATCGCAAAAACATTTATATCATGCCTCTTCTCGGGTTTATACTTTTCTTGAATAGCATCAATAAAATATTCTGATGATTTGTCACGTAATTGCTTCATTGCTGCTTTTTTAAAATAAGTAATAGACGCATATAAACTTTTACAATACAAATTGTATTCATAAAATGAAGCAAGATCAGATACTGGTCCTATATTTTGTTTTATCATTCCTATAGGAAATTTATCTTTCCAAACTTTAAACTCAAACGTAATATATCTATTATAAATACGTTTTGAAAACCCTGTCTTTTTTTCAGCATAAGGCATTAAAAATATCGGTAATCTTTTATCATCGGGGATACATTTATATAAAAACTTTCCATTTCTTTTACCCAATTTTTTTGCTTTTTCTAATACCAATACACCCGGTATAGATCGCATTAAACGAGTTACAGAATGTAATAAATTTATTTTCCCATCTTTTACTTTAAAAATATCCTGATTAAATAGTTTTTCTTTTACTGGATTAAACTCTAACTGAGTTTCCAACAATTTTAAAGTTGAGGCATTAAAGTATTCAAACTTCCCGTATTCTCTATCTGCTATATAAATCTTAAACGTATCCATAATAATTCTTTTTCTTAGAAAAATATTTATATCAATTTATTTTATTTATATAAATTATATCATGGCAGAACGAACAATTTCTAAAAAATATAAAAATATCATAGATACATACGGAGTTACAAAAGTTGTTTCGGCAGAAATTGGTCCCGAAATTTTTTTATATAATGATCAATGGGATACACGACCAAATTGGATTTCCATAAAAGATATGATAGATTTAGCAGTAGAAAAAAATATAATGCCCGGTATTCAATTATTTGCTATTCAAAAAAAATTTTGGCAAGGAAAAGATAAAGCATTTTATTATGAATATTTATCTGATAATCCAGCTAATAACGCAAAAACAACAATTGGAAATGATATATATATCTTTTCTAATTTAACTATACCATTAAGAGAAGTTATAATGGCTTGGGATTATTCAACCATTCCAAATACTTTAACAAAAGTAAAAGAGAGAATTTCGGAACAAGAAATACATTTACAACATAATGATAATTCCATTCATTTTTCCACAACTAATGTAATATCGAACACAAAAGATATATCTAATAATTTTAAATATATTCAGGATTTATCTCAAACAAACATTAAAATATATACAGATATATCTAGTAATTTTAATTCAATAAAAGAGAAAACAGATATTTCAACATTTAATTCTCTAGAAAAAAAAGTATCTATAATAGAAAATGATATAATACGAAACAATTCCCAAATGAAAGAAATAAATAAAAAAATAGACAAATTAACAGAAGCATTCACCTCATTTTTTAATCTCCTCAATAAAAAATTATAAATTAATGATAACTTATTATTAACTTATAATACATTCCTTTTTACTATTTTGTCTCTGTAATTGTCTTTTCAAGATATTGTTTTGAATTATCAATTTTTCCATGTCAGATGCCATACGCATTTTTCTTTCTACATCTTTACGTATATGTTCTTGGATTAACTTTTTATCATCATTTATTCTTCTTGTGTCTATTTCTAATTTTTTTTCTATTTCTTTTAATTGTTTTGATTTTTGATCACGTTCATATAATAATTCTTCTTCTTTTCGTTTTCTCTCCAAATCTAATTTGTCCATCTCTTCTTTGTATTTTCTTTCCAATGCTTCCAAATTTCTTTTTCTTTCTTCTTCCTGTTTATTAAATCTTTCACTCATTATTTCCCATCTACGTTGCATAATTGTCTTTTCTTTTAACCTTATACGCTCTTTTGTTTTTCTAACAAATCTCTGAATCATTAACACAGCATTACGTTTAATAGAAAATTTAATATATTTATACCAAAATATTATCGTATTTACTTTCAGAATTATAGATATGTATTTCTTTTTATCTATATACATTCTAATATTTTTTTGAATGCAAATACTAGATCTTGTTCTCTTCAACTCTATATATCTCTTTTTGGAGAGATAAATTCTTATTGAACATTGTATTGTAATTATTTTATTCAAAGTTGATAAATATCTATTTCTTATCAAATATCTACGTATATTTTTCTGAATCAATACAACTCCATTTAATATTGATTCGTTTCTTTTGTCCTCTAAATAATCATAAGCAATATTTTTTAAAAATATTTTTGTTTTACCATATTCATAATTAGATGAATCTATGTCGTTTAAAATAGTATCACCTAATAATTTATATCGTTTCTTATATCCACTCATTAAAAAACGTATAGGATATCCCGCTCTTGATACCTTTATCGCAGATAAAACACCGCTATATTTTATTTGTTCATTAACACGAATTCTATTAAAATTATTACACACATTTAAATCGTTCGGTTTTATACATCTTATATAGTATGGCGTTGTATCATCTATAATCTTCATTAATTTATGTAATTGTTTCTTGAATTGCATAGCAACAGATTTGGCTTTAATTTTAGATGTTATTTCCATTTCACATTTTGTAATTTCTATCTTGTTTAAAATCTTTATTATATCCTCACTAATATTATCTAAATTTTTACTTCTAAAATTTTCAGTAGTATATTCCACATCACCCGCATAATGAGTTATAATAAATCGTTCGGAACCGTATTTTTTATTTTTTTTTATATAATTACTATTAGTGTATTTTTTTAAAATTTTATTAGTAAAACTCTTATCATTTCCTCTAGACAATCTACATTCTTCATCTAATATAGATATGATTCCATTCTTCCCTTCTATGCAATCTAAACATTCTTTATTATCGGGAAATGTTATATGAGTCCAATCAATTCCTTCGAGATCATATTCATGTTGTTCTAATTTAAAAATATATTTATTAAAATGTTCTTGTAGTGTTTCATTTGTATAATTGATGCAGAATTGCTCAAAATAATTCTTTTCAAATGTTTCAAATCCAAATATATCTAGTATACCTACGAAACTATTACAATCAGTATTTAATTTTTCATTTATTGCCGCTACTATATAATTAAACGTATTTTCATATAATTTCATTACTAATGAATTCAATGCATTCATGCTTTCTTCTTTATTCATTTTTATTCTGATATTTTCATTACCAGTTTTTAAATACCTATAACATAGTGATTCTATTAAACATCGCTTTTCTAACCCTAATAATTGACAAACAATATTTATTTCATTATTACCTTTTATATTTCCATCATCATCAAAAATTATATTACCCAAATGCAAAACACTAGCTACAATCTTTAATATATTATCTACAGTATCCGCGTTAAATCCCATTATTTTGAATGCGCGCATTAAATCAGTGAATTCTTTAGCATCATCTATATCACGGCATTTAATGAATTTATAATTTAAAAATTTGTAATTTTCCGCATCTAATAAATGATATTTAAATTTTGATACATCATTGCTTAATATTTGATAAAAAATATGAAAATTACGTTCATTTTCTTCTTGATTCAATAATCTTATTTTTTCTAATAAATAGGTCTCAATATTACATCCGACAATCGAATAATTCTTTATTTGAACTTTAATAAATTTACCAAATCTACTTGAATTATCATTACGTAAAGTTTTGGCATTTCCAAATGCTTCTAATATAGGATTTGATTGAACAACCTTGTCTTCAATATCACTTTTGTTTTTACTCAAACAAGTTAAATATTTTATTATACTTCTAGCCGAATAGGTTTTTCCAGCACCACTTTCTCCACTTACTAAAATCGTTTGGTTTTTATTAAACTTTAATAAATTTCTATATGCTTCGTCTGCTAATTGATATATATGCGGTTCTTGGTTTTTTGAATTCAATTGATAGTCTTTTATTTTGTCATCTGTAAATAATTTCAAATCTTTAAATGGGTTCATAGATATTAATATTTTTCCCGTATATGTATATATTTTATCTTGATTATATCTTAAATTTACAGCCTCAAGTATAGATGGTTCATTCAAATGTGGTATATCTACTAAATTATCTTTTTTCATACTGTCCGTATTATTCCATTTTTCATAAGTATCTACTTCGTATTCTTTATCGTCTAATAAAATAATATGTGTTTTATTTGGTAAATGTTCCCCAATATATTCTACTTCAATCCAATCTTTGTTTTTTTGTATCCATACTTTTTCTCTATTCATAATATTAATTACAAATATTATAAATTTAAAATTATATCCAACCATGTTTTATCAACATGTCTATTCTATCTGTTTCCAATTGATCTATTAAACGTTTATTTAATATTCTATATCTCATTGCTTTTTGAAAAAAACTTTCATTTATTAATCTTATATTTTTATTTATAGTCAAATTTATTTTTTTCATACATAAAAAATAATATCTTTTATTTGAATTCTTATAATTCAATACATCTTGATTCCAAAAACTCAGATATTGGACGATATTGAATATTATATCATCTGGTAATTTATCCATATATATTATTTATCTTTTTTTTCATCCTTATATTTATTAACGGTTTCTAATTTTATGTTTTGATTTTGAAGAATACTTTGAATTATATGTGGGGAAATTGTTAAAAAATTCATATATGTTCTATAATTAAAACAGCATATGCTCGATAATTCATCATATTTTATTGTAAACCACCAGTAAGCAGGTATATGAATGATAGTTCCAGCTTTCAATTCTACATCCAAAACTTTAATTTTATCAAAATCTCCTTTATATTTATCTTGAATATCCCATAAATTTAATGGAGAACTAAATTCAAAATTATCATAATCTTTATTTTCATATAAATATTTTGAATAATGAGGACTTACTAATTTTATACTAATTTTTCCGCCAGTTACATAAAAATAATTTCTATAATTTAAATTATATCTTAAAGGAGTTTCAGTTCCTAAAGATCCAGACCAAAAATCATAATAACATTTAGCTACTAAGGCAGGTCTAAAAAAATAATCATTATATCTTAAAATCTTTATTACACAAGTTTCTTCTAAAAAATCTGAATTTTTTTCTGTTATAAATTTTTGATTTTTATCATTTTTAAATAACTCTATTGATTCTTTCATAAGCAAAGGAACATAATTTTCATTATCATCTTTTTTTTTCACATCACGTATAGATATTTCAAAAGCTCCATATTTATCATCTAAAGAGGTTAATGAACAATTATCCATTAATTCTGTATTATGTAATTCAAATATTACAGGTTGTCTTAAATCACATATTTCTTCCAATTTATCTTTAGAAGGGCTTTCTATAGTATAAACTTCTAAATCATTACTAGTTTTTAAATGAAATATTATATGAAGATACAAAAATAATACTATACAAAAAATAAAAATTCCTAAAAAATATTGATACATTACTGATAGTATTTAAGAACTTATTATTTAATTTTTTCCGTATAAAATATATATATGAACCAAATTATAAAGGTTAATAATTTCACAATTATATATAATCATTTCCCAAAAGCAAAAACTACATTGGTCGAAGCCTATGTTAATAATGGGTGTGTATTTGAGAATGAAAATAATGCCGGCATATCACATTTATTAGAACATATTGTCTGTGAAGGATGGGGTAAATGTAAAGGTCCTTGCATTGATTATTGGAAAAAAAGAGGTGTTCAAACAAATGCTTCTACGGGACAAACATTTGTTAATTATTATATGCATGGTCTTACAAAATACGCCGAAGAAATAATGGAATATATTTGTGGTATTTCAATGAAACCAATAATGACAACGAAAAGAATTAAAAAAGAAAAAATTGCTGTAAAAAATGAATTATATTCGCATTTGGATTATCCAGAAACAAAAATGTATAATACACTAAATAAAATATTATTTAAAAATGAAGGATTACAATTTCAAGATGACCTTGAATTACAATTAAATAACCTTAAAAAATTTTCTTTAAAACATCTAAAAGATTGGACACATAAATTTTATCAACCCGGAAATATGGTATTTGTTGTTAGTGGAAATGTAAAAAAAAGTGTAGTTCAAAGAATTTTCAAAAAAAAATTAAGCAAATTTAAAAATCAAACCACTGTTAGTCATTCTATTGATTTATTTCAATTAGGAAATCAAGTTGCGTATGTCAAAGACACTGGTGCTAGAGGAACTACTATTCATTTCGTTTTTCCTAGTTCACTCACTCAAAAAGATAAAGAAATACATTTTATTAAAATATTTGCAAAATTAGTCAATAGTGAAATAACAAGTATTTTATTTAAAACCCTTAGAGAAAAAAATAGTTTAATATATACATTACGGTTTGAAGAGAACATTTACGGTTATGGATCATATATTTTAATAAAAACACAGTGCAAGGAATCTAAATTATCTAAAAAAGTCATAGATTTAACAATTGATACACTTAAAGATTTGGCTAATGGTAAATTTGATCATAAATATTTAGATTATATTAAAGAATTATATTTAGTAGAATATTTAAATGAATGTCAAAATCCCGTTAAAATGAGCACATCATTAGGCGAACAATATGTTAATCAAATACATAATATTAGTAATGCCAAAATTTTTACACACGTTGAAATAGCAAAAATGATAGAAGAATTAAATTTTGATGATTTTATTCTCTTCATAAAAAAATTATTAATATTTGCTAATATGAAAATAGTTTATAAAGGTCCGAAAAAGGTTACTAATCTTCAATCTTTGGTGCAACGTAAAATATAATACTATTATCTGGTATTAATTCAACATCACAAGTTACATCACTTGGATTAGTATCTTCATATTCTATTTTATCACACCAAATTGATAAATCATATTTAATTTTTAATGGATAATTTTCTCCCATTGATAACTCTAAACTATTATTCAATTTTGAAAAATGACATATATTTCTTAAATATTCAACACCATACGACAAATCCAATTTATCATCCCAACTGGTTGTTGTTCCCATTTTTACCTCCATTTTCCCATTAGTAGCACTTTTAGCACTTAAAAGCATATTATCATATTCAAACTTAATTGATATTTCTTCACCAAAAATGGATATTTGATTTACCCATTTATTTAATTGGTCGGAATTTAATTCTAAATCAGAAACATAATAATCTACGTCAGGCACTTCTAAATTTTCTGTATCTATTGTAATCAATGGTAATTCAAAATGCTTTGATACCGTTTTATCACTTTCAAAATCCAACAATATTTTATCACTACCATGCGCATATTCAAATATTATTATTTGACCTTCTTCTAAACTACTTATACACTTAAATAATATCTCGCAATTTACACCCACAACACTATCTTCAGGGCACGAGTATGTTTTAAACCATGTATCAGCTAAATTTAATTCAAAGAAACTACAATGACAACTAGTCATTCCTTGAGTATACAATCCATCTTTGGTAAAATGTATATTTATATTTTCACTCAAATTTTTTAAATTGTTAAAAATCACAGCTATTTGTTTCACTTTCTCTTTTTTTTCAATTATGAATTTCATATTATTATTATTAATAATTTATTTTATTTAAATTATTAATTCAATTTAATTCTTTTCACTTATTTTTAATTCAATATTCTTTGGGGTTTTCTTCGATTTTTTTACAACTTGTATTTCAACATCTTGTTCTAACTTTTCCAATGCCGCACATTGTTTTTTATCCGTCTCTTCTTCTTCTTCTTTTTCTTCTATTTCTAATTCTGTCATACATTCATATGATTCGTCTACCATTTCACCCGATACTGATTCTGACACGGTGTCCATACTCATAACACCATCAACGTCAGTATCATTGTTTGGATAAAATAAATTATCTTTTTCATTTTCATAATTTTCTACTATTTCGGCGGTTCTCATATTATATTGGACACTATTCATCCAATCTGTCAATTGTGTCATTTGATTTTCATGAAATGTTTGGTATTTTTCCTCCATTGATTCAAACATCGCTTTAAATTCATATTTTAATTCCCTTTGATTTCTTGTTAAATCTTCTTTATTAGACATATTATTTTGAATATCATCTACAATATCATTTATACTATTTACCCTTTGTGTGTTTGTTTCTAACAATCTTTTTATTGCTTCATAATTAGAATTAGATAATTCTACATCATCCTTTAATTCTCTGGGGACTGTATCATACGTCGTTTCATTAACCGTCTCAACAACATTATTTTCAACATTTGCTAAATCATTATTTACAATTTCTAATTTAGATTCCAAACCAGCATTCGCGATTTTTAAAGCCTCTATTTCTTTTACAATATTGGAATCGGCCATCGTTTCTTGCATTTTATTATCAATCCTATCATTAATAGTTTTTTCAAAAGCATTAAATCTCTCCAATAATTTACTTAATAAACTATCGTGTTTTTTTAATACAACCATTAATTGTTGTTGACTAACATTTGTTTGTGTTATACTACTCGTATTTGGTGATGGTCGCGCCGTATTACGCGCGTATACGTTCGCTAGGGGTTGTGATTGCGTAGGATTGGGAACTTTACGCCTTTCAAATCTTGCCATATACTTAATTATTAAAATTTTTATTTAAGTTAAAATATTTAATATAATTATGCTTTCATGTCCATATGGATCTTTTCGTGATATTTATAATTTTTTATATTTATATCTTCTAATTTATAATCATTTATATCTTCTTTATATTTTAATTCTATACTAGGAAAATCATAAGGTAAACGGTCGGTTTGTTCTAATAAACTATCAATATGTTCTTCATATATGTGGGCATTTCCTATAATATGAATAAATTCATATGGTTCTAAATTACAACTTTTTGCTATCATATGTGTTAAAAATGAATAAGACGCAATATTAAAAGGTATACCCAAACCTATATCTCCGCTTCTTTGGTATAATGATAATGATAATTTAGAATTATTTATTACGTGACATTGAAACATAATATGACAAGGCGGTAAAGCCATTAAATGTAATTGATTGGGGTTCCAAGCAGATAATATAATCCTACGAGAATTTCTCTCTTCTTTATCTTTTAACATATTAATTATGTTTTGAAGTTGGTCAACACCCATACCCTTATAATCAAAATCCGCATCAGCATATGGGGCATTATAATGACGCCACTGATGTCCATATATTGGACCCAAATCTCCTTCAAAATTATTTACTAATCCACGCGATTTTAAAAATGTTTCAGATGCATTATCATTCCATATTTTTACCCCTTGTTTTTGTAATATTGTATTATCTGTTTTTCCACTTATGAACCACAATAGTTCCTTTAGGCAAACTCTCCAAGCTAATTTTTTTGTAGTAATTAATGGTATTGTATTATCAGTTAATGAAAATCTCATTTGTTGACCAATTAAATAACGTGTATTTCCATTTCTACCTGTTTGTTTATGTCCCATTTTTATGATATTTCTTACTAAATTTAAATATTGATGTTCTGGATGTATCATTTTATTATAATAATCAATAATTTTTAATTTCTTTTTATAATTCATATGAGTACAACTGGAGAAATAACACAATCTGGGGGAGGTTCGGGAAATAGTTTTATAAATCATGTTTTTAATTTTGATCATGAAACAAAAAACTCATTAACCAATCTAGTCCAATATATAGTTTTAGCAATAATTCCTTTAAATATGGCCAACCATTTTATAGATAGTGTTGTTCCAAATGCTGATGATAGTAAAGGTAATATTGAAATTTTCGCAGAAGTTTCTGGTCAATTGATATTTACATTTTTAGTAATATTTTTTAGCCATAGATTAATTACATTTATACCCACATACAGCGGTAGGGCATATGATTCACTCAACTTAATCAACTTAGTATTGGCATTTTTAGTTATTTGTTATGATTGTGGAAAAGTTGGTAAAAAAGTTAGAATTTTACTTGAAAGAGTTCAAGAATTATGGGAAGGTAAAGCACCAGCAACACAACAAAAAAAACAACACGCCGGTAAAGTAGTTATTACACAACCTATATCGGGATTACAAGCACCACAGCCCACACACCAAGCAAGCAGAGCTGATTATGTCCAAGCCAATCAAGCAATGCAACCATCAGCACCCACTCCGCCACCACAACAAGAAGCTATGGCGGGTGGTATGCCAAACGCCCAAATTTTTGAACCCATGGCAGCAAACGGAGCATTAGGCGGCGGTTTTGGAAGTGCTTTTTAATTAATAAGTTTATTTTTTAAATAATATTATTAATCATCATTTTTATTTTCTAATTTCATTGCTTGTTTTAAACTAGTTGTTTGCGCTAGGGTTTTTTTAAATTTGTCTACTACCTTTTTCTGTTCTTTTGGATTTATATTTCCACCAACAGCATGTATGATTTGTTGCCACTCCTTTAATAATACAGGATCTTCCATATAATTTGGATGTAATTGTTCCCATTGATATAATTCTTTTATCTGTATGGTTTGAACTGTAGTTAATACCTTATCTACGTGTTCACCACCTTCATCTTTTTTCCACGTATTATTATCTTTAATATAAAATTGTAATCTTTTTTTATCACTACAATGAATGGGCCTTTCCTTTGGATTTAAATCTTCTATTTGTTTTGTGAATATATTTTCTAATCCTTTCAAATATCCGTGTTCTTTCGTATACATTAAATCTTCTAATGAACAAGATAAATTCTTAGCAAAATCACTCAAATTTAAAGCATCTTTACAATGTTCATTTAAATAAACATTCACGGTTAAATTTTTATTATTACAATTATTAAATGTATTTGTTGTTCCTGAACCTATTTTGCTTATTTTATCTATCAACATTTTATTTGTTTCGTTTTGCTGTTTAACCAATTCTATAAACGAATTCATAATTACCGAATCCTCTTTTTTTTCTACAACCATAACTGGTGTATCTTCTTCTTTTTTCTTTTTCTTTTTTTCACAATCACTGTGATTATAATGGTAATGGAGACCATATCTCGTCTTATATTCCTTTAAACATCCACCACATTGATACCTTTTCTCTAGCAGGATTGCAGCACTTTTTTTGACTTTTGCAGCAGCACTTTTAGACATTTTAGACACTTTTTTTAATTTTTTCAAATGTTTTTTTGTTAGCATATGTTTGTCATAGTGTGATTTATATGACGTTGAATAGTCACAAACATCACATACATAGTCACCCATCTTTGCAGCAGCACTTTTAGACATTTTAGACACTTTTTTAGACATATAGTTAGATTATAATTTTGTCTCTAAATATTTTGGGTAAAAACAAGAAAATTTCCCGAATTTTCATGGATTTTTCAGCGATTTAGTTCCGTTTTTTCAGTTCTTTTTTTTCCTATTTTTACCTTACCATAAGATACCTACATGATTTTTTGGGTAAATTTTCATTTTTTTCTACAATGTACTAGCGATAGCTGAAAAAAAGGAACTAAATCCCCCGAAATTTTTTGTGTTAAAAGGTCCCATATATCGAAATTTAGACATTTTAAAAATGTCCAAAAACGAAATTTCAATTGACTTTGTACTTTAAAATTAGAGCGATTTAGTTCCGTTTTTTCAGTGCGTTTTTTTCAGTTGTTTTTATTAAGATATTTAAATAATAATCTTTAAATAATATAATGGAAAATAATAATAAAACGATAAATGGTAGCGATAAAAAAATGGATAACCTTTTAAATGCTCTAGAAAATGATACAAATGCTTCTATTATGAAACTTACGAATAATAAAATAAAAGAATATAAAAATAATATTTTACAGCAAATAGGTTTAAGTAGAGATGACTTAAAGATCTATCATAAAAAATTAAAAGATTATAGGTATTGTGATGACTTCATGTCAATACAATTAGGATATTACATCAGATGGATTTCACTGAAAAATCCAGACAATATTAAATTAACCAATGGAGCTATTATTATTGATATTAAATTATTAGATAATGGTATGCACTTAGTATGTAAAAATAATATGAACAGAATTATTCAAATTAAATTTGATGAAATTATTATTTTTCAAAAAATAAGTAATCAAGAAAAGGTAATCTTAAGTGTTCTAGATTATTTGGATAAATAATTATATAAATATTATATATGAAGCGTATAGCTGTAATATTTGATTTGGATGAAACAATAGGTTATTTTGGCGATGTATCTGTTTTCATAGATGCTTATGAAAAATATAGAAATAAACATATAAGTGATGAAGATTTATTTATAGTTTTTAATAAGATACCGGAACTTTTTAGGAAAGGTATTTTTGATATATTTAGAGTATTAAAACAGTTCAAAAAAAATAATAATGATAAAAAGGATAAGGATGATAAATTACGTGTCTTAATTTATACCAATAATATGGGACCAAAAACATGGGTTTATTCTATAAAAAGATATATTGAAGAAAAAATAGATTATAAATTATTTGATAGAACAATTGCTGCTTGGAAAGTAGATGGAAAAAAATATGAAGAAAAAAGAACTTCTCACGATAAAAAATATGAAGATCTAATTAAAATATCTGAAGAATTGAAAAATTATAATATATGTTTTTTAGATGATCAGTATCATCCAGAAATGAAACACGAAAAAATTGAATATTTGCGTTTAATACCTTATAAGTATAAATTAACAGACGATGAATTTATGAATAAATTTTTAAATTCAAAATTAATGAAGGATGCGGATGATAAAACAAAATTTAAAGAATTTTGTGAGAACCATTTTGGAAAAAAATTTAATATCATAAAAAAAGTTCCGGATAAAAAACCAAAAATGGATAAACCAGAACAATTATTAAAAGAAGTAAAAGAATTTGTAAAAGCACCGGTTGAGGAAACTATTCAAGAAAAACCAAAACAAAAAAAGAAAAAAACTAGAAAAAAAAGAAATAGGAAAAACAAAACGTAAAAAAAGAAGAAGAAGGAGAAGAACTAGACGTTAATTAATATAATTATTTGAATTATATTAATGATAAATATATAAGTTAGCTAATGATGATACTGCTAGTAATGGAAAAATTATATCCCAATCAAATTTATCTGTAAAAGAATTTTGTGTTAATGGTTTATCACTTTCTAATTTTCTTACAATACAACCACCTATTTTTTTTCTTGAAGCCAATGTAAAAATCATAAAAAATAAATGCCAATTTAATAATCCTTTACTATATGAAATATATGGTATGAGAATAAAAGCAATTGCTTGCATATAGTGATATATTTCAATTAATTTTGGAATATTATTTATCCTGGAATGAAAGTACATAAATATACCCGTCATTAAATAATATATAGTATACCTATCTTGTATTTTCAATGAATTATTTAATATTAGAATTAAACTAACAAGTCCTATACAATTAGCGGTATCACAAATTAAAGCGTAATTTGTCATATATAGTTGTTATATATTAATTTGCGATTGAATTGTAATTTACCTTTCTATCCACTTTTATAGTAATTACACCCAATCCATAACATTCTCCACATTCTTGATAATTGCCGTATTTATATTTATTTTCACAAATAAAACAAAATTGATTAGACAAACAAACGCATAAACCATTTTTCATTTTTTTTTTTATTAAACCAGTTCCACAACACGTTTTACATTGTGCAATACATTTTTCTAAACCTTTTGTTTTTGCTAATAAAGTAGGAGACACATTTTTATAATCCATATATATTTATTCATGATATTTATTATTAATCGAAACGGGCTGATTTTGTTGTTTATATATATTTAATGTTCTAGCACTTGCGTCGTTTGCTTCAACAAAATTGGGCATCCAAAAATAAGGAATAACACTGGATTGATTTTTAAAATATTTTTCAAATGTCATTCTATAATGTAATTGCTCAAATGTTTTTGGAGGATTATATGTATATTTCATTTCCTTAGCGTGTTGTTTTACAAACGTTTCTTCATTAATATCTTTGCTAATGACAAATAATTTACGGCAACGTTCTTTTATAATATCATGCCATGATCTAGTTGTTTTACTAACCCCATCACTAAAAGCTTCTTTTGTTCTATATAAAACATCACTTGGTAATAGATTATCATTTTCAAATGCTTTTCTAATTAAATATTTTTCACATTTATAATTTTTATGATTTCTAAAATCTAAAGGAATAGATAAATATGTTTGGACAAATGACCTATCTAAAAAAGGGGTTCTAGCTTCTAATCCGTGACTAGATATACTCCTATCAGATCTTAAGACATCAAAATAATGTATATTAGATAATAATTTTCTACACTCCTGATCAAATGAAATATCATCTGGTGCCAACCAAAAATATAAATATCCACCCGATACTTCATCACTACCATCACCATTGAAAACCACTTTTGCATCACTATTCTTTTTTATATATTCCGCGATTAACCAATTACCAACACTAGCTCTGACAGTTGTTGTATCATAACTTTCAATAGTATAAATAACATATTCAATTGCCTTTAAAAAATCTTCCTCTGGAACTTCTATTCTATGATGAATTGAATCAATATGCTTAGCAACTTTATCAGCATAAAATAAATCTTGCGAACCTTTAAAACCAATACTCCAAGTATGTATTTTTTTACCGTATAATTGTTTATAATATTTTGAAACCAATGATGCTATTAAACTACTATCTAACCCCCCTGATAATAAACAGCATATATCTCTTTCACTGTTACAAACTCTTTTTTCAACCGCTTGTTTTAAAGAATGATTAACCAATAAACACGCGGTTTCCATACTATTAATATTATAATTAATAAATGTATTGGGAGATGAAAATTGGTTTGGACCAGATTCCATTAACCATAAATTTAATTTTGTATTCCAACTAAAAGTAGAATAAGTCCCCGGTTGATATTGTCTTATTTTTAAAGGCGAAGAGTCCAATGGTATATTAATATCCGTTAATTGTTTCATTTCAGAAGCAAATCCAAATGTTTCTAACCAGATATGCTCTGTGTTTTTTTTATCGCTGTTTATTTTATTAGATAAATCATAACCACGCCAAGATATTTCTTTGTTTGTATTTACACCTATATATCTTATTTTAGTGAAAAATAATGGTCTTACTCCATAAGTATCTCTTGCAACATGAATTTTTAATTGTTTATTACGCAAATCAAACAACATAAAAGCAAAAACACCATCCAACATTTGTAGTGTTTGATTAATACCATATTTCTTATATAAATGAATTATAACTTCGCAATCAGAACTACTAACGGGTCTAACGTCTACCATATGTTCATATAATAATTCGTGATTATAAATTTCCCCATTACAAATTAATATAATATCATCTATTTGAAAAGGCTGTGATGCTTTTACATCATTAAAACCATTAATCGCTAATCTATGAAATCCAATGAATGAATCATACTCTTCATTATTGATTGTTCTACTTTCTTCAGGACCCCTGTCTTTACCTTTTATAAATCCTCTTTTTATATTCTCAAGATCCAATCCAAATTTACCGTGATTTAAAAACGCAAAAATTCCACACATAAAATAATATATGTTATATGAATTCTATTTTTTATGTTGATTTAAAATATTTAATAATTATATATGGGTTCCAACATTCATGATGTATATTACTGTAATAATGAAAGAACACAAGTTTTAAGCGATGAAATGTTTAAAAGAAATAGACCTAGTGAAGATTTAGAAAATACTTTTTTTGAAAAGCCTGCTTCTACTAGACAAGTATTATTTCCTATGTTAGATTGTAGGAAAAACCCAACTATCCCAATAAAATCTTTGCCTAATTATAATACTAATAGGGTGTTTAATCCGGGATACAGAGGTGGGTATAGTGGTTATAAAGTGGATACCGAATCGAAATTGATGGGTAAATACAAGGTATTACAAAGAGGCCCGCAACGGGAATATGTGCCTAGTTCTAGTAGTGATTTATATAATAGTAGTTATTTAATACCTTCTAATAAACATCCTTCTAATAAATCATATATACAGAAAGAAGAAACTTTTAAATCATTTAATCCTAATAAATGTGGTAAAGGAACTAATTTAGGAGGTAATTTATTTTTTAATCATACAAGACAACAAACAAAGAATTTAAAATTAAAATAAAAAACATTATACTAATTCATATGGATGTATCTTGTTCAAAATTAAATTTATTATATCTAACAAATCAAACATTTCAACATAGATATAATAAATGTGAAAATAAATCTAAATTATTCCAAATTGTGGAAAAAGAGGAATTAGATTTTTATAGAAAAAGAATTTTTCAAACGTGTAAAGATGTTTTGAGAGGCAAATGTCAAAACCAAACTTTGGTGAAAAGTTTTGAAAATTTCGCTTTAAAATGCATTGATAATTATAAATTTGAAGATAAAAAAGAATTTTATCAAAAAGAATATGAAAATATAAAAATTAAAAAAAAAGGACCCGATTTAAATTTTAATGAAATAGAAGTAAACAAATTTATGATGAAAAGTGAAAAGCCACAAGAACCAAAAACAATAAAGGATTTTCTGAATGTAACTACTAGTTATAAAGAAAAACGTAGAAAAATACCCATACCTAAAAGAAAAAAAATGGATTTAAAAAACGAGAAGTTTAGAACAAAGGGGGTGGAAAGTAAAAAATAATCTACTTAAAATATAAGTATGAGTATTAAATATTATACACTTACAGAGGAAATTATGGGTGTAACTCCGAAAAACAACAATCTGTTTTGGGGAAAAATAATAGGGTTTGAAAAAAAAGAAGTAATTGGGGGTGCGGATACCAGAATGCCCACCCTTTTTTATATGGTACAACCTGTGGGAGTATATGGTAAAAAAGATAATTATAGACAAAATAAAGTAGGATTTCCCGGACAAATACCACCAATACCACAAACAATTAATATTGACTCTAACAATGATTTGGAAAATTATTCGGAGAAGGGATTTGAAGAATTAAAAGAAAAATTAAAAAAAAAATTTGAAATGGGAAGGGAACAAGAGAAAAGAGAAGAAGACATGGAACTTATGAGCAACATAACTGATTCTCCTGTGATATTTCATATGGAGGAAGGAGGAGGTAAAAAGAAAAGAAGACGTAAAAGGACAAAAAGAAGAGGAAGAAGAACACGTAATAAAAAAAGGAATCAACGCAAAACCAAAAAATTAAATAATGGAAAATATGATAGATGTGCTCCAAAACCGGAAAGTGACAGATTACCTTATTCTTGTTATACAAAGGAAAGCTTACATAAAATAAAAAATGTATGGAATAATAGACACCGCGATAAACAAATATTATCAAATGATCCAAAAGAAATTTGGAAAGGTTTGAAAAGTAGATTAAATAAAACTTGTAAGAGAGAATCGTGTTGGTTAAAACAAAAATTCATTAAAGAAAATATTGATAAAGAAGTAATCAGATATACATTTAGACCCAAAAGACCCAAGTCTTGGAAATCAAACCATGATGAATGGCTTAATAGTAATGATATAACAAAATTTATGAAACAATATGAACACCGCCATAAAGATTTTTCATTTTTAGGACCATCGCCTATTAATTACGATAGTAAATTAATGTCCGATGAATGTGTATGGGAAGAATTATGTAAGTTTAGTTTAAAAAATGAGATAAGAAGAAGAAAAACAAAGATAGGTATTGTATTTAATTTAGATCCGCATTATAAAAGTGGTTCACATTGGGTTGCTCTATTTATCAATATAAATAATAAATGTATATATTATTTTGATAGTTATGGAGATAAAATACCAAGGGGAATAAAAAAATTAGTGAAGACAATTCAGAATCAATCAAGTAATATGGGACCAGAATATAAATTTAAAGAAAATAAAAAAAGACACCAATATAGTAATAGTGAATGTGGAATGTTTTGTTTACATTTTATTCGTTCAATGATATTACATGATAATTGGAGAGAATTAACAACAAAAAAATTAAACGATAAAGAAATGTTACGTTTAAGAAAAGTATATTATAATCCATAAAAATATAAAAAAAAAACCTTTATATTTTTATATATGTCTGTTATATCGAATGAAAATATAAATTTATTATTAGAAGTGTTATCTGAAAGCAATCCTCATCCTAGTATTATTAATATATTAAAAAAATTTGTTGTAAATAGAGCAAATAATTATCATAGAAATAGATTAAAATATGGTTCAATAACCGATATGAATAAAAGAATTATTCAAGAAGGATATAATTATATGAGTAAACAAAAAAAGCAAACGAATCCAAATGATTTATCACAAATACATTCAAAAAAAGGCAATGATTTTGATCTAAGGTTAAAAGAACATGAAACCAATTTTAATACTTTGATAAACGGAAATAAACCGGGTGAAATAGATTTTTCAGATAATGTAGAAGAAGATGAGGCTATACCCGAAGATAATATGGAATATATAATGAATCAAACATTAGCAGACCGCCAAAAAGAATTAAGTAGAATAACCCAATCATATAATCAAGACGAAGCAAAGACGGCCGAATGGCTTAATACAAAAGAAACCAGTATGAAATTAAATATATCCGAATCTGTGCCCTTAAATGATGTAAAAAATTTAAAACAAAAAAGAGTAACATTTAAGGACGAAAAAATGCCAAAAAATGAAAAAATTAGGAATAATGAAATAATAAAAGAAATAAAATCATTTATTGAAGAACAAAAAATAAATGATATTAACGATAAAATATTGGAGAGATTATCTATAATTGAAAAAAACCAAAATAAATTATTAAAACATTTTGGTTTATTAAAAGAAAATCCAACTTCGGCATTAAATTAATTTATTTGGGAGGTTTTAAAATCCTTGTTTTTCCTTCCACCTTTTTAATAATTCCGATTCTTTTTAGTAATTTATTTTGATCATAATGATTTTTATCAATTACATCACCTTTATAATTGGGATCTGTAATTTTGTCTTTCTTTTTATAATAATCTGTAAAATACCAGTTGGGTTTTCCCGGATAAGGTCTAACTCGTATAGCAATCTGTTCTATATCTCTTTTAATAGCTTTATCATCCTTGGCTTCTTTTCCCCAATCGGGTATAAAAGAATATTTTATATCATTGTCCGTATTGAAACCAAAACATTGTAAATTCTCTCCACTAGATTTAGAATGGATACTACAATCAATAGAACTTTCTTTTATAGCAGTTAATATACTAGTATTGGTTCTTTCTTTTATTTGACATATTTCCCATAATGCTTCGTCTGTAGTAAGAAGTTTATATTCACCATCATATTTTTCTTTACTTTTATCTTTTTTCACATTTTTTTTACCCTGTGTGTCCATTACTTCATCGGCAAATGTCATCAAATATAAATATACGTCAACGGTGCGTTCGTTTTTGGTATCATCTTCACTGTAAGGCAATGATTGATGACTACATATACGTCTAGCTCTACCTATAACTTGTTCTGTTCTAATTGGGTGCCAATAAGGTTCAATTAAATGAACATTTCTAACATTTTGTAAATTAATACCTTCTGCTCCACTACTAGTAATCATCATAACTTTAATTAATTCACCGTGCCAATTATTATCAATACCTAGTTTTTCAAATTCCTCTGTTAAACTTTTATCTACTTTATCCCATTCACTATTATAAATTTTTCTTATAATTTCTTTTTCTTCTTCTTCTTCTGTACCCGTATACAAACAGAAATGCGGTTTACTTCTCAAATCATCCTCTTGCATATTAATTTTCCATTTACCATCACTTGTATCTTTTTTTATTTTAAATTCTGCCCACCCGTTTTGTTCTAATATTTCTTTAATAATTCCAACACCTTCTAATGTTCTAAATTGAGAATAAATAAGATGTAATTGATTCATTTTTGATAGAATTGTTTGCAATAATTTTAAAAACTTAGGACTATGTGTTTCTAGATCACCATTTATTTTCAAAGGCATAATTTTTTTGCCTGTTTCTTCGCTTATTATGCCTTCTCTTAATTTTATTATTGAATCTTCAATTCTTTTTTGATAATTAATATTAACTCCTTTATCTTGTTCGGTAGAGCCAGATAATTTATATAATTTTTTTGCATCATCGGTATCAAATTCTGCCTCTGATTTTTGAATTTGTTCTGTAACTGTTATATTATCAACTAGATCTTCTGTTATTTCCCCTTTATATTTGTCAGGTTTGGGTCTTTCTAAGCCTTCTGGAAAAACAAAATTACAAAATAATCTAGAAAAAATCCTATAAGAACTAGAAGTTTTTTCGCTAGATTTACCACTACCCTTTTCTTTTCTTTCATCAAAACGGGCTTTTGTATATATACCGAATTGATGTTTTTTCATGGGTATTTTAAAGACAGTTAAATCTAATAATTTTGGCAATAATGATTCACTTGCACTTCTAAAATAAGATGTTAACCCAATTATTCTAGATTTAAATTTATTAGGATTTTTAAGAACCTTTGTCATACTATCAATATATGTTTTTTTAAAAGTTTCTTCATCGTCAGGTAAAGATAAATGATTTTCATTTTTTAAAAATCTAGCAAGTATACCATTTTTATCTAATTCAGAAATAATTTGCATTTTAAATGTTTCATCATCAACGTCAATATTTTTATCATATACTTTTTTTTCTTTATAATTTTTAAAATTAAATGGGTTTCTAGTAATAGTTAATAATTTACCATCTCCTTGTGGATTATTATCATAATTAATATAATCCAAAACATTTACTTTTGATAAATATTTTTTAATATCTGGTGTAGTCAATGTTTTACTACTATTAACTGAAAAATGAAAGGTATTTATATTACCTCTTAAAATATTAAATAAAACCGCAATTTCATTGGGATAATTAATAACCGGGGTCCCTGTTAAGAATACAATTTTACAATTCCTAGCTTTTAATAATGCGTCATATAACATAAAAGATAAAGAATCTGTTTGTTTTCTTTTAATTTTATTTACAATTCTTGTTACAAAATTATGTGCTTCATCAATAATTATTACTTTGTTATTAAAGGGATTGTCATTTCCTGATAAAATTTTTTCTCTTGTAATCAAATCCTGCCAAGCTCTTTTCCTTAAACCATTATATGCGATAAATTCATATTTTTTCATAATTTGAGCTAATATTTGTTCGTCAATTGATCTTTTTTCGGCAGGAGTTAATTCATTATAGTTGGGAGCTTTATTAACGTTTACTAACCAAACTTTTTTCTTTTTTTTCATATTCCATCTAACTTTTTCATCATCTGTATCTACATTTAAACCTAAACGTTTTGAAAGAAATTTACGTTGTACTTCATTTAATTGGTCATAATCAAAACCTTCCCAATGTTGATTCAATTTCCATAAAACGTCTCCGCATTCTTTAAGTTGTTCTACATAATTTCTCTGTAATGATTTGGGTGTCATAATAAACACTTTTTTTTGATGTTTTAAACCTTCAGAAATAGCAATAGAAGCACATGTTTTACCTGCTCCTAAACCGTGAAATAATAATAAGCCCCGATAAGGAGAATATATTCTCATATATTCTTTAATAATTTTTTGATGAACCAATAAAGAAAAATCGCCTTTTTTTGCTTCTTTTAAACTATCACACGTTACTGGTTTACTAGTATTAATTTCTTTTTCATATGGTTCAAATAAATTATGTAAAAAATTGTAGAAGACTTGTTTATTTTCCATATAATACGGTTTTCCTACAACGGTGACATCATCATATTTTTCTTCTTTTGGTAATCTACTTCTAATGGTTTCATCATTAATCATTACATCTATACTCATATCAGAGATACTTGAATCTTCTTCTGTTTCTTTTTTTGATTTTTTAAAAATAGCAGACACTGCTTTTAATTCTGGATCTTTTGGCAATTCTCTTTTTCCAATTTTTTTTATTTTTTTTATTTTTTTAGGTTCTTTGGCGGGATCATATAAATTTAAATTTTCCAATGACATTTCTTGTTTTCTTTTAATTAAATTTTCTCTTATTTTCTCTATATCTAATGCTTCATCTCTCATTGTATTTGAAGGAATAAGTATTTTAATTCCTTGAAATTCAATGGCTTCATTTTTTATTTTTAATCTTTCTAAAATGGATGACATCTATAGTAATTAATCATATTTAATTTTTATATTGATTTATTTTTTCAACTGCTAATCTACAAGCTTCCTGTTCTGCTTTTTTCTTAATTTTATGTTTTGATTCTCCTAGGAAAATAACCCAACCATTTTCGTCAATATTTGCGGAAACAATATTGAGGTCCTGATGTTCTTCCCACGCCAATTTAATGTTTTCTAAAACTTCAGTTGCCGGTTCAAATGTATGATTATTTATTATTATTTCTTTATCAAAATCTTCTAATGTTTTAACTCTGTGATGTTGTGGATCAATTGTATGAGCTTCTCTGTTTATACACAAATAAACTCCCATATGATAACCTTCATCTTCATCGGGTTCAGATATCTCAACATAATGTGGTGTAACTTGAAATTTCTTTTGTAACATTACTTGAAGAATATTTTTATAATTATCATTGGTTTGTAATAGTTCATTCCAATTTACATGATTATCAAATACAGTTTCAACAAAAATTTGAGCTATTTGAAAACCAGGACCTGTGACAAATACTTTATTAAACCAATTATCGTCATCACGGATATCTATTTTATTAAAATCCAAAAATAATGCGCCTAAAAAACTCTCAAAAAGACAACCTAATTTTTTTAGATTTGTTCTTGTTTTTTTTTCTTCGGCATTTGCCGATACAATATACCATTTATTAAGACCCATTTCATAAGCCATTTTTCCAATTGATTCGTTTTTTACAAGTGCTATTTTCTTCTCAGTCATAAAACCTTCATTTTCCTTAGGAAAACGTCTGTATAAATAATATTTGGTTATACATTCTAATACTCCATCACCTAGGAATTCAAGACGTTCATTGGATTTTGTTTTAAGTGGAAGACAATCGGATGGTTGATCTGCTATAATAACACCATTCTCCTCATTTTCAATTTTTGGTCTTTTACAATAAGATTTATGAACAAAAGCTCTTTTATACAGCTTAATGTTATGGACCTTATCTGGAACACCATATTTCTTTAAAATAGCAGAAACTTGGGCTTCTGATATTTCTATATTGTTTGAATTATATGGATTAAATATCAACTCTTCATCGGAGTCTTTGTGAACATCCCCGTCATTTAATATTTCTTTATCTACAGCAACTTGCATATGTATATATTAGAGTGGCGCCTTTAATATGGTTTTTTATAATGTTTAGATTATATATATGACTTCAATTGGTTCTTCGGGTGGAAATAAAAATGATAATGATCCATACACAGGAACAGAATATCAACACGATTTTGTAGGTCCAGGCATGAAATTATATCAAACTCTTGTTAATCATGGCAAAAGTAAGAAATATAGAGATTATGTAGATAGAACACACTTATGGAATAGGACTACAGATGGTAGAACAGATTGGTCTTTTACCGATGACGGACTAACTAAAAAAATAACAGGCTATGGTAAAACTTCTCCTTATTTAATAAAAGATTTGGATACTGGCAAAAGTACTAAACACAAATTCCCCGGTTCAAAATATACATATAGAGTTACAAAAGCTAAAGTAGGAGGAGAAAAATTTGGTTTCGATTTAGCATCTAATCAGTTAGGTATTCCAAATAATTCAATTACTATTGTTGATACGGACGCAATTATTAGTAAATATTTTAAAAAAAATACCGGAAATAGGAGTAAACAAAGTGATCAGGATAAAAATTATACATTATACTATTTTATGAATTGTGTTATTAACGGAGACTCTGCTGGCAAAACTAATCCGAATAATAAACATATATTTTCTAATGTCCAAGGCATTAATTGCGAAGCTTTGATTAACAATGCGGATTGGACAATTAGGGGAAATAATAACGATATAAAAATGGCTTATCACGTAAAATGTATACCAATGGGTTCTAGTGATGTAAGACAGGACTGGACCAAAAAAGCAACAAATCACGGTGCTAGTAGAGGTATGGGAATTAAAGTTGGAGACAAAAGACAATTTGATCAAGCAAATAAGGATAACAATAGACCAAATGTTTGGAAAATGGCAAAAAAATTAATACAAAGAAAAACAAATTTGGTGGATCCGAATGGCAAAAATTGGGTAGACGACTCAATATTAAGTTTAATGAGAAAACGTAGTGGGGATTTATTTCAAGGTTATCTAACAAAACATTTAAGTAAATTCAGAGGAACAGTTTTAAAGCAGTCTTGGAAACTTAAACTCAATTCTACTAGATGGGAATCCACACCAGAGGCACAAAATTTTAACTTTCAAACATTTCGTAGAAATGGCGGTAATGGGGATATTTTTACTACAACAGGAGATTATCCATATTTAGATTGGTGTTTAGAGAATGGTGTAAACGTATTATTTAGAGCAGCTGGAACACAATTTGTTTTATACTTTAGAAAAATATAGTTATATTATAAGTTGATGATAACAATATTACAAGATGATAGAGAAATTGATAATTTGTTATGTGAATTTATTTTAGATAAAATTCAACAATTAGTGGATGAAAATATTTATAAAGACCTTATAAACGAGGATTTATGGGAAAATCATGGTGCTGATTTACAAGTTAAAAATTCTTTGGATTTTTTAACACAGCCTTCAACTGCTATGCAAACCTCTATGAGTAATAACAACTTAACAAATATATTGAGTATTATAAGGAATATTTTTAATCCCAATATAATTGAGCAAATCGAATTAGCATTAATTTATGATTGTATTGAATATATAGAGTTAAAATATATCAAAAGAGAAAATAGATTAGCAAACATTTATTATTTAAGAGATAGATTTGTCATAGATTCAAGTTACGATGCGTTTCGTTTTGAATCAGTGTCATTTTTAAATGAGTTTTTAGATTATGTGCAAGCAGTAGAGAATAGTATAATAGATGACATTAAATATTGGGAAATTAAGGTATTGGTAGAAGGTTTTCTTGTATTTGGTATAGATATTCGTGTTAATGAAACTGAATATGGAAATATAAATGAACTAGCTAAAGAAGCAAGAGAATCCGCGATAAAGCTTCACAAATGGATGATAAAAAAGCCGGGTAATAATTGGATTTTAGGAAAGGACGAAGCAGATGCGGGGGATGATCCTGAACCTGAACAAATGGCTCAACTAAAGTCAGCAGGAGAAGGTTATT
>Ga0233432_10000705_pt1 | contig 32008 bp, 30 predicted proteins | sample SI_122_August201_6_FD_179870 | JGI IMG/M metagenome (GOLD analysis project Ga0233432, IMG submission 179870) | Seawater microbial communities from Saanich Inlet, British Columbia, Canada - SI_122_August2016_10_MG | ecosystem: Environmental > Aquatic > Marine > Inlet | place: Canada: British... | reverse complement strand
AGAAACGGAATATAGCCCGGCAGTCAGTAAGCCTTGATCGGAAGGACCTTTTTCCAAAGAGGACATAGGCAGATTAAAAATTTGTAGCAATGTAGACAGCACTGCGCGCATTGGGACATATTCACCAAAGGGCACCAGTTTTTGTTTGTGGTAGATACCCTCACCATTGCCAATACTGGTAATACTGTTATGCAGTCCAGCATCGCTTTCGCCAAAAATCCCGGTGATCAAAGTCGCCTCATTGCGACTGGCTTTGGCAGAAAAATAGTCAAGTGTGGGACCAGCCCTGCCAGCGACCAGCGGTATCGCGGTTTCCGGCCAGACAATGACATCGGCCTGCCACAAGGAAGTACTTAGAGCGTCATAGTGATCCAGGTTCTGCTGGATGAATGCATTATCAAACTTCTGCCCCTGTTCAATATTGGCCTGCACCAGGCCTACCTTGATAACGGCGTCTTCAACAGGATCTACCCAGGAGATCTTCCCGCTGAGATTGGCAAAAATCCAGAGAAAAAATAGTGCGGTGGGAATAAGGGAGCGGGCAACATTAAAGGCTTTTCTTTCAGTATGCCGATTCCAGATGAGAACCATCTCACCAAACCCTGCGCCTGAAAGCGCGACAATCAGGCTGATACCAAATACACCGAACAAAGGGGCTATGCCTGCGAAGCTGGACTGGGTATGAGGATAGCCAAGATAAAGCCAGGGAAAGCCGGTCAGGAACCAGCTGCGAGTCCATTCACCCAGAACCCATAATGCCGCGAAGCTGAAAATATAGAACGAGCAATTAAAAAAACGTTGGGTAAGCCAGCCCTGAACAGCAAAAAGCAGCGCCAGGCCGGCGACAAAAAGTAAGGTCAGCAAACCTGCCAGAAATTCGCTGGCATTGCCGTAGACATTAATGCTGACAAAGACCCAGGAAGCACCCAGCCCAAAAAAACCCAGGCCAAAGAACCAACCAGTGATAGCGCCCTGTCGTGGTGTCGCATATTTCAATGCTATATACAGCCCCATTACTGATACAAATCCGAGCAACCACATATTATTGGGGCTAAAGGCGAGGGGGCCGGTGGCACCCCCCAGAAGGGCAATAAAGCATCGGGTGAAGATGCCCGGCCTGAATTCCGGGCCTGGCGCGCTAAGCTCATTGCTTGCCTTGGTCATAAGTGCTACCCGGGATGACTGGCAGCGAAAATGGTGGTGACCTGCAACAGGCGTATCTGTCGATTATCAGCACTGAGCACTCTGAACAGGTATGGCCCAATGCCGACAGACTCGTCTCTTCCGGGAATGTGGCGGAACTGGTTTACCACCAGGCCGCCAATTGTATCAAACTCATTGTCAGGCAGATTGCTGTGGAAGAAAGCGTTGAAATCCTCGATTGGAGTCAGTGCCTTGACCGTATAACTGTCCTTGTCATAGACCTTGATGTAATCCTCTTCGTCCACATCAAATTCGTCTTCGATTTCGCCCACTATCTGTTCGAGTACATCTTCGATAGTGACAACGCCACCCATACCGCCATATTCGTCGATCACGATGGCCATGTGGTTTCTGTTTTCTCTGAACTCCTTGAGTAATATATTCAGACGCTTGGACTCAGGGACAAAAATGGCAGGGCGCAGCACATCCTTCAAATTAAATTTTCGCTGATCTGCAATTAACACCAGCTCCAGAAGGTCTTTGGCGAGCAGAATGCCCACCACGTCGTCCTTGCTTTCTCCTATTACGGGAAAGCGGGAGTGTCCGGCTTCGATAACTTTGGGAATGATTTCATCGGGAGAGTCGGTGATATCGATGGTTGCCACCTGGGAGCGGGGAATCATGATTTCCCGAACCTGCATGTCAGTAACTTGCAAGGCACCTTCTATGATGCTTAAGCCATCTGCATCAATGACATTGTTTTGTTCAGCCTTGCGCAGAAACTTGACCAGGCTCTTGGTGTCATCTACGGAGTCTGTAAATATATTGCTTAGTTTACCGATCCAGGACGAACTTCCCGAATCGCTGCCAGATTGACCGTCACTCATTGCCTGTTAATTCCTGGTAGGGATTTTTGTAACCCAATGTTTTCAGAATAGTTGTTTCCAATGTTTCCATTTCTTTTGCCGCAGTGTCTTCCTCGTGGTCGAAGCCATTCAGATGCAACACACCATGGACTGTCAGGTGTGCCCAATGGGCATCCAGAGTTTTGTCCTGTTCAGCGGCTTCCTTTCTAACCAGTGGCGCACATATTGCGAGATCGCCGAGCAGGTTAATATCTGTACCCTGGATTCCGCTATAGGGAAAGGACAGGATATTGGTAGCTCCCTGTTTTTGTCGATAGTTAGCATTTAGGTCGGCTGATTCATCTTCATCTATTACACGAATGCTTAATTCGGTGCTATCCGGCAAAGTCTGGTCGTCGAATTTTGACAGAGCGCCCATAGTAGTGTCAGTCCAACGCTGAAAATCCTTTAGTGCAGGAAGACTGGAATCCGAGCTGGCGTTCATCAACTCAATGGTCACGTTCATTTAAACGATCGTTTTCCATTTTATTTTTAGCGCTGTTGTTGGCATTTGATTCAGACTTGAGTTCGGTAATGGATTGCTTGTCATAGTGATCATAAGCCTCCACGACTTTCTGTACGATGGGATGACGTACAACGTCTCTGGACAGGTAATAAGTAAAACTTACGCCTTCGACGTTTTCCAGAATTTTACTGGCTTGTACCAGTCCGCTGCCCACACCTTTAGGCAGGTCAATCTGGGTGACGTCTCCGGTTATTACGGCAGTAGAACCAAAGCCGATACGGGTCAGGAACATTTTCATTTGTGAGGTCGTGGTGTTTTGGCTTTCATCAAGAATAATAAAGGCATTGTTTAAAGTGCGTCCACGCATGTAGGCAAGGGGAGCCACTTCAATAACATTTTTCTCAATCAATCGGCCAACACGTTCAAAGCCAAGCATTTCATATAAGGCATCGTATAAAGGACGCAGATAGGGATCTACTTTTTGACTTAAATCACCTGGCAGGAAACCGAGCTTTTCGCCGGCCTCTACCGCGGGGCGCACCAGCAGTATGCGGCTGACCTCTTCCTTGATCAAGGCTTCCACTGCGCAAGCAACTGCCAGATAGGTCTTACCTGTACCCGCAGGACCAATGCCGAAATTGATATCGTGGCGGGTAATGGCTCTTACATAATTGTTCTGGTTAAGCCCCCTGGGTTTGATCGAGGCTTTTGGGGTTCGTAATAATAAATAGTCATTATTGGCAGCATTATTTTCTTCACTTTCTTCGATCGCGCCATGGTCTTCGGCCGCGGGGGGCTTGTTCATGTTTTTTTCCATGCTTTCTTCCATACTTTTTTCCACATCTTTTTGTATAGATGCTTGTCCGGCGTTATTGATGCCTTCCTGGATTGTTATGTGAATAGTATCCGGTGCCAGGTCTTGTGTGTCCTGGGTCATATCGTACAACTTGTGGATGATTCTGGCGCTATTTTTTACAGCGTCAGGCGCACCGATCACCATGAATTCATTGCCCCTGTTCTGGATTTTGACCAGCAGACGCTTTTCAATCTGTTTCAGGTGTTCGTTCAGGCGTCCGCATAGGTTAGCGAGACGTTGGGGATTTTCAGGTTCCAGCACCAGGCGCTGGGAAAGGGATTGGCTAGCCATGTAGTGAGAAAACGTGCCTCCGGGGGCATTTAAGTTGAACTCAGTATACCAATTAAAGGCAAGATTGGTATTAATTTTTCAAGGTGAACTCAGTGTTTTATCGCGAATAACTCATTAATAAACAGTGAGTTATGTAAGCATTGCTCAGGCCATCTCACCACGCAGGGAATTTGGCAGGGCAGAGGCTATTTTCAAATCCACTATTTGGCCAATTATGTCATTTGATTCCGCTCTGAAATTTACCACCCGATTATTTTCTGTGCGGCCTTGAAGCTCACCTGGATCCTTCTTGGAAACCCCGGTGACCAGTACCGGCTCAATGGTGCCCACCATGGCTTCACTGATAGTAGCGGCATGCTGTAATATCCGCGTCTGCAAAATATTCAGGCGCTGCTTTTTCACCTCCATTGGCGTGTCATCAGAGAGTTCAGCCGCTGGTGTCCCTGGGCGAGCGCTATAGATAAAACTGAAGCTGTGGTCGAAACCAATCTCAGCGATCAGGTTCATGGTATCTTCGAAATCCTTTTCAGTTTCACCGGGAAAACCGATGATGAAATCTGATGAAATACTGATATTGGGGCGGATTGCGCGTAATTTTCTGATGATTGATTTGTATTCCAGCACCGTGTGATTGCGCTTCATCAATGCCAGAATTCGATCTGAGCCATGTTGGACCGGCAGATGCAGATGGCTGACCAGTTCCGGAACACTGTCATAGGTATCAATCAGGTTCTGATTAAATTCCACCGGGTGAGAGGTGGTGTAACGGATACGATCAATGCCATCAATGGCCGCAATATAGGTAACCAGGGTTGCCATGTCGATGATTTCACCATCATGGCTCAAGCCACGATAAGCATTAACGTTCTGGCCCAGCAGATTCACTTCCCGTACTCCCTGGTCTGCCAGATGAACAGCTTCTGCGAGAATATCATCCAGGGGGCGGCTGACTTCTTCGCCACGGGTATAGGGCACCACGCAAAATGAACAGTATTTACTGCAACCTTCCTGGATGGTCAGGAATGCCTGGGATTCGGACACAGTGGGTTCCGGGAGACGATCAAATTTCTCAATTTCCGGGAAACTGATATCAACGACCGGTTTTTTTCCGCCCGAGGCGTCCAGTAGTTCTGGAAGCCTATGCAGGGTTTGCGGCCCAAAAATGACATCCACATAGGGCGCGCGCTTGCCAATCATGTCGCCTTCCTGACTGGCTACACAGCCACCAACAGCAATTTTCATATCAGGTTTTACTTTTTTCAGTTCACGCCAGCGTCCCAGTTGATGGAATACTTTTTCTTGAGCTTTTTCCCTTATAGAACAAGTGTTTAGAAGAAGCAGGTCGGCTTCCTCAGCAGTGTCAACGCGCTCCATATCGCGGCTTTCATGCAACAGGTCGAACATACGAGAAGAATCGTATTCGTTCATCTGGCAGCCATGGGTTTTGATGAATACTTTTTTGGTCATAAGTCTTTCAGTGTTGAGTCTGCAGCTTTAGTAATGCAGCCCGGGTAAAACCCGAAAAAAAGAGGGCGGATTATAACGCCTGTCCAGCCTTCACACTACAACTCATGGGCCAGGATCGGATTTTTTGGAATTAATGCCTCTCCCAGATGGATTCCTTGCCCTTTGCAGGAGCGGTTTCAAGCGCGAAATTACTAAAACTAGCGCCTGAGGAAATGCTCAATGCTTTATCTAATAAGAAACAGTTGAAGAATAACCCTTGAAATCGGTGTATAAAGCCTGATATTAGCCTCTGTTAACACAGCAATCGGAATAAAAAATGGCCAGTTCCAGTAAAGAACCCAGGGAAATCTACAAAGTCTCCTTTCTAAATAAAGGAGAGGTATACGAAGTGTTTGCCAAACAGGTTTACCAGAGTGACCTCTATGGATTTATTGAAATAGAGGATTATATCTTTGGCGAACGCTCGCAACTTGTAGTGGATCCCGGTGAAGAAAAACTCAAAGCTGAATTCATGGGCGTCAAACGAAGTTTCATTCCTATGCAGGCGATTATTCGTATCGACGAAGTTGAGAAAGAAGGGGTCAGCAAAATCAGCAAGGGAGACAATATTTCTCCGTTCCCAACGCTTATTTCTCCTCAGGCTAAAACGCCTGAATAATAGTTACGATTGAATAAAAAAAGGCAGGTGATCACCTGCCTTTTTTTATGCTCACCTTTCGGTGAAACAATTACAAGCACCAGCTTTTTCGATTTTCCTGCCTGGAAAATTGACTCTGTCTTACTAGTGCTTGTCGCTATCTGAAATTGATTCTTGTTATCTATCAAATATAGTGTTTTCGGTGAGGAACTCTCTGGCCTTCCTCAGCAGTTTGCGGAAGAATATGGGCAATTGGATTAACAGCTTGAGGAGATTGAAATGGCAGATAAATTACCCCAGGAAATGGAGTCGGACAGTTGGGCCGGTGACATGGGTGAAAAATGGAATACCTATGCGGATCAGTTTGAAGGCATGATTGCCCCGGTAGGTAAGGCCGCTATTGAGTACGCAGGTTTCCAGGCTGGCGAACGGGTGATTGATATCGGTTGCGGTGCTGGAGCCACAACATTTCAGATTGCCGGCCAAGTTGGCGATGGTCATGTTACCGGCCTGGATCTTTCACAGACCCTGGTAGATACCGCCAATCAGCGTTTGTCTAAATCAGGCCATTCGAATGTAGATTTTATCTGCGCAGATGCTGCCTCAAGCTCACAAGCAGAATATGACGTATTGTTTTCACGATTCGGCGTTATGTTCTTCGAAGACCCCTATGGCGCTTTCCAGAATATGAGAACCTTTCTCAAGGAAAAGGGTCGTATCAGTTTTGTTTGCTGGGGACCACCGGCAGAGCAGCCCTGGGTTGGACAACTAATGGCAATCGCTGCCAAATATGTTGAACTGCCACCGCCGGTGCCTAATGCCCCTGGGCCCTTTGCATTTGGCAATCAGGACTACCTGCGCGATATCCTGGTTAAGGCAGGCTTCAAGGATATTGAAATTGCACGCTGGCAGGGGAGTCAAAATCTTGGTGGTTCCCAGGCGACAGCAGAAAGTGCGGCCCGTTTTGTTATGGATGCCTTGTTTCTGGGTGATGCCCTGGCAGAAGAAGCTGAAGAAATTAAAGCACAGGCTTATCAGGAAGCTGTCGAACTGCTGCAGGGCTTTGTCGTGGGCAACAAGGTTGAATTGCAGGGTTGTGCATGGCTGGTACGCGCAAACTGCTGAGGGAGAATCGTTCCCGGGGAATAGAGGTATAAATTATGGCCAGGTATCTAGTTACAGGTGGTACAGGTTTTATCGGCAAGGTGCTTGTAGGGCAACTTGTTGAAGCCGGTCATGAGCTTGTAGTCATTTCGCGTCATCCGGAAAAGCACAGCGGTACTTTAAACGACTCAGTTCGGTATGTCGGAAAATTCAGTGACATTGACAGCAGCACCATATTTGACGCAGTCATCAACCTGGGTGGTGAGGGCATTGGAGACAAGCGCTGGAATGACAAGCGTAAACAGGTTTTGCGCCACAGTCGCATCGGTCTGACAGAACATCTGCTTGCTCTGCTGGAACGTCTGGAAACTCGCCCTGAAGTAATGATCAGCGGTTCTGCTATTGGTTGGTATGGCGCCCATGATGCAAGTCCCCTTACTGAAGACTCCCCCTATAAGCCGGAATTCAGCCATGATATTTGTGAGGAATGGGAGCAGGCGGCCAGGGCTGTCACTAATTTGGGTATTCGCCTGTGTGTGATTCGACTAGGTATTGTGCTGGGTAAAAATGGCGGGGCCTTGAAAAAAATGCTGCCGCCATTTTATTTTGGCCTCGGTGGGCGCATCGGCTCAGGAAAACAAATCATGTCCTGGGTACATATCAATGATGTGATCAAGGCAATAAATTTTTTGGTGAATGATGGCAGTCACGAAGGTGTGTTCAACCTTACCGCGCCTGGTGCAGTGAATAATGCGCAATTTGCTCAGGCTATTGGCAAAACCATTTCGCGACCAACAATTTTTCCCTTACCTGGATTTGTAGTGAAAGCCATTTTTGGTGAAATGGGCGAGAGCCTCCTGCTGAACGGACAAAATGTGGTGCCACAGCGTTTGCTGAATAAGGGTTTTTCCTTCGATTTTCCTGGACTGGATGCCGCTTTGCAAGAAATCCTGATTCGCTGAAATCTGAAAATGTGAGTGCGGCAGTTCACATTTTTGTCATGAGGGGCAGGTCACTTGTGATATGAGTCATGCTTTCTTGCTTATTTGATTCATTCCAATAGTGGCGCACTCTAGAATCTGATGGCAGTTTAGAATTACTTTTAGATCGCTGTGTATTGGTAAGTTTTAAACAATGGAATCTAGAGATACAAAAGTAGTTGCAAAAGCCAACAATTGTAGGCAAATCCAGTAGCGAATCGGGTGATATATGAAAGAAAGACGCGCTTTTCCCAGATACCCAATCACTTTTCCTGTGGATTTTGGGCTAATTGGCAAGGAAGGGAGGGTCGTATTCAATTCCGAGTGTGTTGATATATCTCGGTCCAGCATTCAGATCAGCTGTGACAGCAACCTGGTGCAAGCCTTGTTGGCCAACGATGAATACCCCCACACAGCGAAACTCGATTTCAGTATTACCGGCGACAAGTCGGTGTTCAGCATAGTGAGCCGGGTAGTCACTCACAGACGTCTGTCACAAGATCATTATTATCTGGTGCTGGTATTTAATGAATTCCATGCAAGATCTGATGAACAGCTTGCCAATGATCTGAAGGATTTTGAGCCTACCGGCTTCAGGATTGATTCAGCGAAATAAATGGCTCAGCAGGTTCTGTAAACCAGCTGGCGAGAGTTTCTACCCATTGTGCTGAATCGTTCATACAGGGCACCAATGTCAGCGATTCACCCCCCGCCTCTTTAAATATTTCTGTTCCCTGCAGTTCAATTTCCTCAAGTGTTTCCAGGCAGTCAGTGATAAATGCCGGACATAACACCAGTACTTTTTTAATGCCTTTTTGTGCCAATACCTTTAGTGTTTCTTCAGTACTGGGTTCCAGCCACTTTGCCCGTCCGAGTCTGGATTGAAAAGCGATGGTGTATTGATCTGGTTTTAGCCCGCTTTTTTCAACGAAAAGTCGGGTGGTTTCCAATACCTGATGACGATAGCAAGTGGCATGTGCAGGTGAAGGGACATTGCAGCAGTCTGCGGTTTTCAGGCAATGACTGGTAGTAGGATCTGCTTTGGTAAGATGCGATTCAGGTAAACCATGATAACTAAACAGGATATGCTCAGAAGTACCAGCATTAGCAAGGAAGGGTTGAGCACTGCTCACCAGAGCATCAATGTAATCGGGTTCATTATAAAAAGGCTTGAATGGTAGAAGTTTTATCTTGAGCTGGTGCTTTTTGATCACTCGCTGGGCCTCGCTGATGGACGTAGTCACAGTACTTTCAGCATAATGAGGGTAAAGCGGAATGAAGAGGATTTCCTCGACACCAGGTTCACTGGCCAGTTTCAATAATTCAGACTCGATGGAAGGCGTGCCGTAACGCATGCTCATAGCTACTGGGATATCAGTGATTTTTTGCAGGGCATTGAGCAAATCAATGGACAGGGCAATTAAGGGAGAGCCTTTGTCAGTCCAGACGCTTTGGTAGGCTTCAGCGGAGCGTTTGGGCCTGAAAGGCAATACAAACAAACCAACAATGAGACGCCGCAACAACCAGGGCAGCTGAATCACATAGGGATCCATCAGGAACTGGTTAAGATATCGTCTCACATCAGAGACAGCGGGCGACTCTGGTGAGCCAAGATTAGCAAGTAGGACTGCACGCTTATTCATAGATCTGCCAATGTTTTTTCTACGTATATATCGGGTATATTTTATGTTTAAAAAAGCTGAATAATGAAGCGATAATACAGCTGTTTTTTTTCCAATTTATTGCTTCAGATTTTGCCCAATGACTTTCTAAATAGTTTGCTAAAGACAAAATTCCGGCGCTAAAGATGCCTCTTGGATAAATTGTGCTCCATTATACGTATTAACTGAGTGAATAGATGTGATTAAAGAAAAGTCAGACTCCGAACTTTTAATCTTGCTGGCCCATGGCAGCAGAGATAGCAACTGGTGCCACACTTTTGAAAGTGGTCTGGAAGTGATTAATTCATACCTGCAGAAAGGTGCCTGTTTAGCCTATATGGAAATGGCAAGGCCCAGTCTGGAGAATGTTATCGCCACGCATTATCTGAGCGGAGTCAGAAAATTCAATATATTGCCGCTGTTTTTTGCAGCGGGTCGTCATCTGCTGCATGATGTTCCCACGCAGATAGAAAACCTGCAGAGGGAGCATGCGGGTGTGGAAATCACCTTGCTGGAAGCAGTAGGGCGTCAGGGAGAATTCTGGCATGCACTTGGCGCAATGATTGCAAACGAAAAAACAGAATCTGGTACTTCAGAGCTAAAGGTTCATGGAAAGCAATAGTGAGTAATGCACAGCATAAAATACAGGTAGGCATCAGCAGTTGCCTGCTGGGAGATGAAGTCCGCTATAACGGTGGGCATAAACACTCTGCCCTGTGTACGCGTGATCTTTCAGAATATTTTGACTTTGTTTCGGTTTGCCCGGAAGTCAGTATCGGACTTGGCGTACCTCGCAAACCAATTCGTCTTGTGGGTGATCCCTCTGATCCGGATATTGTTGGTGTTGCAAACCCTGAACACAATGTGACCCAGCCGATGAAGGAGTTTGCCAGGGAAAAGGTAAAAGAGCTGGGTGACCTCAGTGGCTATATATTCATCAAAGGTTCGCCAAGTTGTGGATTGTTCAGGGTCAAAGTCTATAACGAGAGTGGTTTTCCCCAGCAAGAAATGGGCAGAGGAGTGTATGCCAAGGTAGTGACAGATACCTACCCTCTGTTGCCTGTTGAAGAAGCCGGTCGACTTATGGATCCGGTACTGCGTGAGAATTTTATTACCCGTGTGTTTGCCTACCAAACTTTTATTTCACTAAAAAAAGCCGGGCTGACTGCCAAAAAACTCATCGACTTTCATGCTTCCTATAAATATACCCTCATGGCTCACGATCCGCAGTCTCATACTTCGCTGGGTAGAATGCTTGCTGATCTTGGTAATCAGGATCTTGCTGAACTCGGTGATAGATATTTCCAGGCTTTGATGGAATCACTGACTAAAAAAGCCAGCCGTAAGAGTAATACCAATGTCCTGAGCCATATTCAGGGATACCTGAAGAATCATTTGAGTAGCAAGGAAAAGGAAAAACTGGTCGAGGCGATTGAGCAGTATCGCAATGGCATAATTCCGCTGATTGTTCCAATTATCTTATTAAAAAACCATTTCCATACTTACCCCAACGAATACATCGCCAAACAATCCTACCTGCAGCCCTATCCTGATAATCTGAGTCTGAGAAACACTATCTAGCTTTCCTTTCAATTAACTATAAATTTATGATGGCTTAACTATGAGTATTAATCTTTGCTGGTTCCGCAGCGACCTTCGCACACACGATAATTTGGCGCTCAATGCCGCTTTGGCAGAGGGGCCAGTTGTTGCGCTATATATAGCCACCCCAGAGCAATGGCAGCGCCATGATGATGCGCCTATCAAACTGGATTTCTGGCGCAGGAATCTTTTGACACTGGAAAAAAGCCTGAAAGAAATTAGCGTTCCTCTGGTGCTATGCCAGGTGGCAGATTATGCAGCGATACCCGGATTGTTTGAGGAAATTGTCCGCAAATGGGAGGTTTCCTCTGTTTACTTCAATGCCGAATATCCACTGCATGAAGCGCGTCGTGATGATGACATAAGCCTGTTTTGCAAAGCCCACGATGTGAACGTCAAGGTAAGTCATGATCAGTGTTTGTTGCAGCCGGGCTCAATCCTCAACAATAGTGGTCTCCCCTTCAAGGTCTTTACACCCTATTCACGCAAGTGCAGAAGTATGCTGTATGTTTCTGAAACAGTGGAGAGTGTCTGCGTCTCTGCGCCTCTGGCAAAGCCATTGGCGACATTGGATAAACAATGCCGTCTTGACCAGATCGACTGGCCTGAGGCCAATTCAAGTTGGGAAATACTGTGGCCAGCTGGAGAAAAATATGCACAGGATTTGCTCGCTAAATTTTGTAAAAATGTTGTGACAGATTATAAGAAGCAGCGTGACTTTCCTGCCCTGGATGGCACCAGTACCCTGTCTCCCTGGTTGAATGCCGGAGTTCTTTCTATCAGGGATTGTTGGCGTAAAGCCTCTACCTGGCATCAGGGTGAAGGGGTAGAAACATGGAAAAACGAACTGTTATGGCGAGAATTTTACCGACATATCATTTTCCATTTTCCTCATATCAGTCAGAACAAGCCGTTCAAGACAAATCAGCAGCATGTGCCCTGGCGTCATGATGAAAAAGAATTTACCCGCTGGTGCGAGGGGAAAACCGGTATACCAATAATTGATGCTGCCATGCGCCAGTTACTTGAAACCGGGTGGATGCATAATCGATTGCGCATGGTTACTGCGATGTTTCTCAGCAAACATTTATTGATAGATTGGCGCTGGGGAGAAAAGTTTTTTATGCAGCATCTGGTAGATGGAGATTTTTCTGCTAACAATGGTGGCTGGCAGTGGAGTGCGTCAACCGGAACGGATTCAGTACCATATTTTCGTGTGTTTAACCCTGTCACACAGTCAAAACGTTTTGACGGAGATGGGGACTTTATTCGGCGCTTTGTACCTGAACTAAATGACCTGGATAAAAAATCCATTCATGAGCCGGGCTTGTTTAAACCGGACGAATATCCTTTACCTCTAATTGATCTAAAGTTTGGCCGAGAGAGGGCATTAAACGCTTTTCGCGTTTAAACAGCGTTGAGTTTCCTGTCGAGAAAGACAGATCTTGAAATGTAATTATTGAAGCTTACGGAATAGAATTTAAAACAAGGGCGCCAGCAATCTGTAGAACCAGTTGTTCATCACAATTGGTGCATCAAGCGTTGCCAGACAAAGGCAGTCTTCATCCTGTGATGCTACCGGTGTATGCATTTCACCACTAGTGCGCACAATATAATCACCCACGTGATAATGATCTTCCTGATCGGAAAAACTGCCCTTGAGAATAACAGTGATTTCATCACCGCCATGTTGATGTTTGGGTACATTCCCGCCTGCCTTGATGTGTAGCAGGGAGGTTTCACGTTTGTCATCACCCATATTTATATCTGAATAGCGGAAAGACTTGCCGATTTTACGCCAACGCATTTTTTCTATACTGCCGCCAGTGAGTTTCTGTATTGCGCGCGGTAAATCATTTACGTATTTGTCTTTGGCAGGCTCAGGCTCTATTACCTGTCCAGTTGCTGCAAGAGACGCGCTGGTTGATGACTCAGACTGAGTATCAGTAGCAGGTAAATCAGAGAGTTTGGCCATAATTCTATCGAAACAGTCTTCACTGACTTCTTCGCGCTCCTGGCTAAGGAAAATCTCGGAACCTACCTGGGTGAGTTCACTGACCTTGGTGCGGCATGCCGGGCAATAGTGCAGATGTGCTGCTACGCACAGGGCCTGCGACTCGGGCAAGCTGCCTGCTGAATAGTCGGTTAAAAATCGTGTGTCGGGATGATATTTAGTCATGATAATTTAGCACTGTTCTGTTAATAAAATATGGTTTCAAGTTGTTTAAAATATAGTCTGGTTTTCAGAGTAATTCGATCTTTCTACTTATCTGTCTACGGAAAGGCTTAATTTGTTTAATGCCAACCTTACTCGTGATTTCACCGTTCCCAGTGGTAATTCCAATTCTTCTGCAATCTCCGAATGAGATTTATCTTCCAGATAAACTTTTCTTAAAATTAACGATTGTTCTTCCGGTAGCGCTTTCATGGATTCATGCAACATTTCACTATTGCGCTGCTTTGCTAACTGGTTGAAAACATCTTCATTCTCATTTTCTACCCAGATATCGTCTACATCAAAGGCATCCTCATACTGATCGCTGGTCGCCTTGTTTTGAAAGTGTCTGGCATTTTTACGCAGTAAGTCTATTCTCGTATTTCTGGCAATGGTAAAAATCCAGGTACTGGCATTGGCTTTTTCAATATTAAATGAAGCCGCTTTCTGCCATACCTTGATCATTGTTTCCTGAACGATCTCTTCAGAAAAATTTTCACCTCGACTGGCGCCGGCCTGTTTGTTGGCAAATGCTTTTATTAGTGGTGAAAAATGAACAAACAGCTGCTGAAAGGCATTGCGGTCGCTATGCAAGGCAACTTTCTCAAGTAAACTGGACCATTTGGCGGCAGCTTCATTCACCGCGCGCTTACCCCTGATCCTTTGTTTACTCGCATTAATCTCAATGACTGCTGACAAGGTTCTGTACCACCCATATTGCTATGAAACATTATTCTACGCACAACTTGTATGCTCGATAATCCACTTACGGGGCATTTGCCCGGCTGGATCATAGTCAGGATGACTTTTTTAATGCATTTTTCCATAGCTGATCTGATTTATTTGTTTGTGCGTATAATCCACACCTGTGTGCATAACACCTTAATGTGTATAGAAAATTATGACAACGACTACTGATCTGAAAAGCCAGAGACTACTAAATAGTCTAATGAGTTTCTATGAAGATTTCTCTGTTGAAAATCTGTCTAATCTGGACGCGGTCTATACCCAGGATATCGAGTTTGTAGATCCGATTCATAAGGTGGATGGCATTCTCTCTCTAAAGCATTATCTTAAAAAAATGGCAGTTAATCTGACCCATTACGGCATCAGATATCTGGATGTGCTCAGTGGTGAAAATACCGCCTATGTCACGTGGGAAATGGATTTTGCTCATAAAAGCATCAATGGCGGAAAAATGATTACAGTCAGAGGCATGTCCCATTTCAAGTTTACCAATCGCGTTTATTATCATGAAGATAGTTATGACCTGGGGGCGCTTATTTATGACCATCTCCCGCTTTTAGGTGGTATTACACGTTCGCTGAAAGGGCGTATGGCGGCACAGGCTCATTGATATGACCTCAAATTCACCCTCTAATTCAGTTTCAGAAAAGAAAACTGTCTGGATTACCGGTGCCAGCTCAGGCATTGGTCTGGCTATGGCAAAAAAACTGGCCTGCCAGGGACACTGTGTTTACATTAGCGGCAGAAACCAGGACACCCTGGATCAGATAGTCATAGAAAATAGTCCAGGTTTAAGTGGAAAGCTTATTGCCTTGGCCTGTGATGTGACAGATGATAAGGCTATGGCAAGTGTATTGCATGACGCCGGTATTGAATCTCTCGATAGCATTATTCTTAGCGCCGGCACCTGTGAATATATTGATCTGCCCAAGCTGGATATTGAAAAAATAAGACGTGTTAGCGAGAGCAATTATTTTGGTGTGGTCAATTCATGCATCGCTGCTTTGCCTTTATTACAGAAAACCGCCAGCAATCCATCCATGGATCGCCCACAAATCATCGGTATTGGTAGCATGAGCAGCTATGTGGGATTTCCAAGGGCAGAAGCTTACGGCTCATCGAAAGCCGCCATGAGTTATTTTCTGCATTCGCTACGTTGTGACCTGAATAAAGCTATCGATGTCACGGTGGTTTATCCAGGTTTTGTAAAAACACCGATGACAGATAAGAATGATTTTTCCATGCCCTTTTTAATGGAGGTGGATGAAGCCGCCGACATCATTTTGAAGAAAGCTGGCAAGAGACCTTTAACCATTGCCTTTCCATCGAGTTTGAATCTTATTTTGCACACCATGCAACTTTTTCCGCGCATGTGGTATTCGAACATAGCTGCTCGCCTTAGCAGACCAGCGGATGCATCATCATGAAAATTGCCATTATTGGCAGCGGCATTTCCGGCATGACAGCGGCCCACACCCTGGCGCCTGCCCATGACATTACACTTTTCGAAGCAGGTAAAAGCCTGGGTGGACACACTGCAACAGTGGATGTGGAACACAGGGGCAGGCAGTATGCTATAGACACCGGTTTCATTGTTTTTAACGACTGGACCTACCCGGAATTTATCAAGTTGATGGATAAGCTGGCGGTGCAAAGCCAGCCGACAAACATGAGTTTTAGTGTCAGTGATCGGCTTGGCGGGACAGAGTATGCAGGCTCAAGCCTGAATACGCTGTTTGCACAGCGCCGTAATATTGTTTCTCCGCGTTTTTTAACCATGACCAAGGATATTCTGCGCTTTAATGGCCAGGCAGAAAAACACCTGGAAGAAAATCCATTGTGTGCCGCGATGTCACTGGGTGAATATCTTGACCATTATCGCTATTCGGCAGTGTTCAGGGATCTCTATCTTGTCCCCATGGGGGCGGCTATCTGGTCCTCAAATACTGAAATGATGCTGCAATTTCCCTTACAGTTCTTTGTGCGATTTTTCCGCAATCACGGCCTGCTCAATATCAAGAATCGACCGCAATGGCGCGTTATCAAAGGGGGCTCAAGAGCTTATATTGCGCCGCTGACCGAAAACTTCAAAAACAATATCGAACTTGATAACCCGGTCAGATGTGTAAGCCGTCTTACCTCCAACAATGGCTCAGGGCTTGTACGGATAGAAAGTGCACGTTTCACTGAAGATTATGACCAGGTAATTTTTGCCTGTCACAGTGATCAGGCGCTTGCCATGCTGGCGCAGCCAACTGCCAAGGAAAAAGCCTTTCTTGGCTCGATACCCTATATAAAAAATGACGTGGTGTTGCATACGGATGAACGCCTGCTGCCAAGAAACAGACGCTGTTGGTCCAGCTGGAACGTGTCGCTTAACTCACAAACAAACACCAACAAAAACTCTAAACAGGCAGAACGACCAACCCTGACCTATGACATGAATATTCTGCAGGGAATTGAATCCGAAGATACCTTTTGTGTCACCTTAAATCAGACACAGGACATTGATGAGTCATTAATTCTTGGTCAATACCAATATGATCATCCGGTATTCACAGAAGAAGGGATGAAGGCCCAACAGCGCTGGCATGAGATTAACGGCATCAATAATACCTGGTTTTGTGGTGCCTACTGGCGTAATGGCTTTCATGAAGATGGAGTCTGGAGTGCGCTTAGAGTGACCCGGGAAATCGAAAAGCAGGATAGTAATAAAAACGGACAAACACAAATTGATCTTCTGGCAGAGGCCGGTTAAGCCAGAATCATGAATAACGACATGAAAGAGATGAATCTCAACAGCGCAATCTATGAGGGCATCGTCAGTCACTGCCGTTTTGCGCCGAAAAAACATCGTTTTAATTATCGTGTTTTTATGATGTATCTGGATCTTGACGAACTGGACAGCGTTTTTTCCCGGAACATATTTTGGTCAGTTAAGCACTTTAATCTGGCCTGTTTTCGCCGTAAAGATTTTCTTGGTAGTGCATCCCGGTCTTTAAAAGAAGCTGTACATCTTCGCATCAGGGAAGAAAATGGTGAACAACTGGATGGGCCGGTCAGGATGCTTGCCAACCTGCGCTATTTTGGATTTATTATTAATCCAATCACCTGCTATTACTGTTTTGACAAGCAAAATAATCTTAAATATATTGTTGCTGACGTCACTAATACGCCTTGGGGTGAACACCACAGTTATGTGATTCCGGCGGCAGAAAACAACGCCCGAACCCAGGCAAGATTTGAAAAAAATCACCATGTATCGCCATTTATGCCTATGGATATGGAGTATCACTGGCGCAGTAACGTGCCGGGAGACAGGCTCAATGTTTATATGGAAAATCACCAGGGCGGCACACGCGTATTTAATGCAGCAATGTATATGAGACAACGTCAATTGACCCCCTTGCGACTTAATTTAATTTTACTAAAATATCCTTTTATGACGTTGCAGGTGGCCTTGGGAATTTACTGGCAGGCCTTGAAAATCTGGTGGAAAAAAATTCCTTTTCTGCCCCATCCGAAACGACGTGCACTTGAGGCAGACAGCAAGTTAATTGCTGGTCAATCGACACTTAACAACGTAAAAAAATAATTTGACCTAAGAACGGCAGAACCAAAGAACCAGAGAAGGAGCAGGAAGTGAGAATTACCGCAGTAGATCAAGACAAAGCAGTATCCAAGCCATTGTTTATCATGACTGAATTGTCACGCAAGGCTGTACATACCATTCTTGGCAAGCTGACCATTGGCTCTCTGGTGTTGGAAGAGCAGGGGCAAGTGATACATTTTGGCAATAAGTCAGACACGACTGTCACTGCAAGTATCCAGGTTAAGGACCCTGCTGCCTATCTTGCCGTGTTAAAAGACGGTTCTACCGGAGCCGGTGAGGCCTATATGCTGGGTCAATGGGAGTCGCCTGATTTGCTGGAAGTCATTCGTCTGTTTGTATTAAATATGCATACCCTGCGGGCGATGGGAAACAAACAACCCTTATGGCGCAAAGTGGCAAGCAAGCTTTATCATGCCTACAGGGACAATTCGCTTACCGGTGCCAAGCGCAATATTTCTGCCCATTACGATCTCAGTAATGATTTTTTCTCTCTGTTTCTGGATCCGACGATGGCTTATTCCTCAGGAATATTCAAAACCGATACAGACACTCTTCATGATGCTTCTCTCAATAAGTTTCAACATATCTGCGAACGTCTTCAGCTTAAGCCTGAAGACCATCTGCTGGAAATTGGCACAGGGTGGGGTGGTCTGGCTATCCATGCGGCAAAACATTTTGGCTGCAAGGTAACCAGTACTACCATTTCCCATGAGCAATTCGTACATGCCAGGAAATGGGTAGAAAGTGAGGGTTTAAGCGATAAGATCACCTTGCTGGAAAAAGACTACCGTGAACTTGATGGCCTTTCGCAAAAATACGACAAACTGGTATCTGTGGAGATGATTGAAGCCGTAGGCGCTAAATATTACGACGAATATTTTCAAACCTGTAACCGCCTGGTTAAAGACAATGGCTTAATGCTGATTCAGGCAATCACTATTTCTGATCAGCGCTTTGAGCAGTCTGTAAACAGTATAGATTTTATCAAACGATATATTTTTCCGGGTGGCCAACTGCCATCTAATGCAGTCATTGCTGACAGGATTGCTACACAAACGGATATGCAGCTTATAGGTATGGAAGATATTACTCTTGATTATGCCCGCACCTTAAAGGCATGGCGCGAACGCTTCTGGCATGGTATCGACGATGTCAGACGTTTGGGCACCGATGAAATATTTATTCGTATGTGGAATTACTACCTGTGTTTTTGTGAAGGTGGGTTTCGTGAACGAGTAATTCATACGGGCCAATTTCTAATGGCTAAACCTGGTTTTAGGGACTTACCTAGAATCGGTTAAATTCTAATGGCTGGTGAGCATCACCCTGGTGCTCGCCATATTTCTCTCCATGCTACTATAGCGCGCAATATTCACCGGCTCCTGGAGAGCTCCGTGCCAGCAGCCCACCCATTTGAAACATTGACACCCGATACGGTGATTGATGCCGTCGAAAGCACCGGCATTATTTCAGATGCTCGTATTCTTGCCCTCAACAGCTATGAAAACCGTGTTTACCAGGTAGGTGTCGAAAATGACGAGCCACTGATTGCAAAATTTTACCGTCCTGAGCGCTGGAGCCGGGAACAGATTCTTGAAGAACATAATTTCAGTCTTGAGCTGGCTGAACTTGATATCCCTGCAGTGCCGCCCATTTTGCAAGGTAACTCCACCCTTGGTGACTTTAATGGTTTTATGTTTGCACTGTTCAAGCGCCGTGGCGGGCGCAGTCCTGATCTCAATCTGGATAATCTGCTCATCATGGGCCGTTTTATCGGACGCCTGCATGCTGCAGGGGCGACCAAACCTTTCCTGCACAGGCGTGCACTGACGCTGGAGTATTTTGCCCAGGACAGTGCAACTTACCTGTTGGAGAATAATTTTATTCCAGCCAATCTGGTTGATGCCTACAGCACGCTATCAGCAGACCTGATCGATCGCATTCAAAATATATTTTCATCAATGTCTGCGCCAAAACAAATCCGTATTCACGGCGACTTTCATATGGGTAATGTCCTGTGGCGCGATGACACACCGCATTTCGTGGATTTTGATGACACCATGACCGGTCCGGCAATGCAGGACTTATGGATGCTCTTATCCGGCGACCGGCAGACTCAACTGGCCCAGTTAAGCGAAATCATTGACGGCTATAATGAATTTTATGATTTTAACCCGGCGGAACTGATGTTGATGGAGTCCCTGCGCACCATGCGCCTGATGCATTACAGTGCCTGGCTGGCAAGACGCTGGGATGATCCGGCTTTCTCGCTGGCCTTCCCCTGGTTTAATACTGAAAACTATTGGGCCGGTCATATTCTGGAATTACGGGAACAAATGTCTGCTCTGGATGAGCCGCCGCTGGTGCTGTTTTAGAAAGTGGAAAGTGGAAAGTGGAAAGAATGTAGGAGGGGTTTTAACCCCGAATGAATTCACCACTGGTAGTCACAAGGTACAAGTTAAAAGGCGGACACCGTCCGCCTGATAAGTCGCAAACCACATCAAAGAGCTGGCAGCAGTATTAATCGCCAGAGATTAAAAGCTAAAAGCAATGAAGACTTCGTATATATAAATAATTACATAGAGTGGCTGAAATTTTCTGTCTTAATCCTGTATCTTTTATTGTTCAACTAATTAGCGTTTAGTCTTATGAATCTGAAATCACAAAATATCCTGTTACTTTTCTTTTTTCCTGTGCTTGTTCTACTTCAGGCTTGCGCAATATCTGTTGACGACAATACGTCATTACAACGTATTGAATCTATTGGGAAAAGCCCTAATGATCGGCGCGATTATCGTGCCCTGACACTGGAAAACGGCCTGAAAGTCATTCTGGTTTCCGACCCGGAAACGGATAAGGCGGCAGCGTCAATGGACATCAATGCCGGCTCCAACAGTGATCCGGCAAAATTTGAAGGCCTGGCACATTTTCTTGAACATATGCTATTTCTGGGCACTAAAAAGTTTCCGCAGTCGGGGGAATATCAGGAATTTATCAGTGGCAATGGTGGCAGCCATAATGCCTATACGTCCTATGAAAATACCAACTACTATTTTGATATTGAAAAAGACTCTCTGGCACCTGCGCTGGATCGTTTTTCCCAGTTTTTTATTGCACCCCTGTTTACCCAGGAATATGTCGATCGTGAACGTAATGCGGTGCATTCGGAATATCAGTCAAATTTGCAAAATGATGGTCGGCGCTCTTATTCCATATTTAAAAAGGTAATGAATCAGGATCATCCCTTATCACAGTTTTCTGTGGGCTCACTGGATACCTTACAGGACAAGACAGCAGGCACTCTGCGCGAGGCCTTGCTCGATCAGTATGCACGTTACTACTCAGCTAATCAGATGAGTCTGGCGATTATTGGTCAGGAATCACTTGATCAACTGGAAGCTCTGGCGCTGGAATACTTTTCCGCCATTGAAAATCGTAATGTGGAAGCACCGCGAACCAATGAAGCCATTTTTAGTGAAGGGCAATTACCGGCTTTACTGGAAATAGAGCCAATTCGGGATGCACGCTCATTGTCTCTTACTTTTCCAATTCCGGTGGTTTGGCAGCAGTATCGCGCCAAGCCGCTAAACTATTTGGGTAATATTCTGGGACATGAGGGCGAGGGCAGTTTGCTATCCCTGCTCAAGAGCAAGGGTTGGGCCAATGGGCTTAGTGCCGGTAATGGCATGTCCTACATGGATAATGCCACCTTCTCCGTGAATGTTGCCCTGACCGAAGACGGTGTTGAACGCGTTGATGAGATCGCCGCGCTGGTGTTTCAATTTATCACATTGGCTGAGCGTGAAGGTATTCATCAATGGTTATTTGATGAGCAGCGAGCCATGGCGGATATCAGCTTTACCTTTCAGGAACCCGGTGCTCCGGTGGGGACTGTGAGCGGTCTGTCGAGGCGACTGCAGCTTTATCCTGCAGAAGAAATTATTACTGCCGCCTATGCTTATGAGGACTATAACCCGTCCCTCTATCGTGAAATTCTGTCCTTCCTGCGTCCGGATAATGTATTGCTGACGTTCACTTCCCAGACCGTTGAAGGTGATCAGGAAGAAGTCTTGTTTGGTGGGCGTTACCGTTATACACCCATTGCTGCAGAGCGCATCAGCACCTGGCAGACCCGTGATATTGATACGGCGCTTGCTATTACCGCTCCCAATCCTTTTTTGCCAGATGATCTGAGTATTGTCGATATTCCAGGAACTCCGACCCTGAGGGGATCAGAAAACAAACCTGACCTTATTGTGGATGATAATGGTGTTCGTCTCTGGTTTCAGCATGACAATGAGTTTCAGGTACCGCGAGCGAATTTTTATGTCTATGCGATGACACCCTTGTTCAATGAATCACTGGAAAACTCTTTACTGTCGAGCCTGGTGATCAGTCTGGTTAATGATAAGTTAAATGAATACAGCTACCCGGCCAATCTTGCAGGTGTTTTTTACGGCGTGAGCAGCAGGGCACGGGGATTTTCCATTCGCCTTGGTGGTTATAACGACAAGCAGCAGGTTTTGCTGGAAGAACTCCTGAAAACACTGGTTGCAGCGGATTTTGAAGAAGAACGATTTGAGATCATAAAAACCGAACGCATTCGTGGCTGGGAAAATGCAGATATTCAAATGCCTTACACAAGATTATTTCAAAAAGTACAGGCACTGCTGGTTAATCCGTATTGGTCAGAGCAACAACGTATTGATGCAATACAGCAAATAAGCCTGGAAGATGTTATTGCTTTCATCCCTCGCATGCTTGAAAACCTGAATCTACAGGCGCTTTATCATGGTAATGTCGATGAGGCCGATGCGCTGGCCTTACTGGATCTGGTGCGTCAGTATTTATCGGTCACGACCGAAGTGGTGGATCCACCCTATGGGACAGTACTGAAACTTATACCGGGTCAGCGTGTGGTGCAGGAAGTCAGCGTTGATCATGATGATTCGGCTATCGTAATTTATCTGCAGGGGCCAGATGACACTTTAAAGACACGGGCAACTATTTCGCTACTGGGCACTATCTTACGTACACCCTTTTTTGAAACATTGCGCACAGAACAGCAGTTGGGTTATGTGGTTAACGCAGGCTCAATGCCAATTCTAAAAACCAATGCTCTGGCCATGACGATTGAATCACCTGTTGCAGATCCGCTCATGCTTGAAACTGAAATCAATGCTTTCCTTGCAGGTTATGAGTCAGTTCTCGCAGCGATGCCCGAGAGTATGTTTGCTGATATTAAAGCCGGAATGTTAAACAATATGCGCCAGGAACCTCAAAGCCTCGGTGCGCTTAGTGGCCGCTTCTGGAGTGATATTCTTATAGAAGAATATGAAGAAGATTCCACCCTGAAAATGGCGGATGCCATTGAAGCGGTGGAAAAATCTGACATTCTTGCCTATTACCGTAGCCAGGTTGCTGGACTGGGGCCGGAATCAACTTCAGCAAGAATAGTGGCAAGAGCAGCGGGCAGACCCCATCGTGATGACTTCAATTCAAACAAGCCTGAGGATGACAGGGCATCAATAATTATCGAAGACACAATAGAAAGCTATAATGCCTTCAAAGCACAATCTGAAGTTTTCAGGTTCAGAGAGTAAAGCCAGCCTTTTTTCACAAATAAAACGAAGGGAATCAAAGACATGGCAACCAGGCGCCCCTGGGTCGGTTTCATTTTGTCATTGGTCACCGCGCTTATGTGGGGTGTGCTACCGGTGTCTTTTGTCTTGTTGATAGGCAGCATGGATACCATCACTATTACCTGGTATCGCTTCCTTGCAGCAGCAGTGATTGTCTTTGCCTTACTCTGGCAGCGGGGTAAATTACCGGCAGTGAAAAAATTTGGTGTGAAAATTAACGCCATTTTGATTCTTGCTGCGACAGCACTGGCAGCCAATTTCGTGCTCTATCTAAGCAGTCTGACCTATCTTAATCCGGAAAGTGCCCAGGTGCTGATTCAGCTGGCTCCCTTCATTCTGATGTTTGGCAGCATTCTGTTTTATAAAGAACGGCTTGGTTGGCTCGAGTGGGTAGGGGTGGCATTACTACTTGGTGGATTTTCCCTGTTCTTCAATGATCGTCTCGCAGAAATATTTACCTCCCTGAATGATTATTCGCTTGGCATTATTTTAATGGTGCTGGCCTCTGTTTCCTGGGGCTTATACGGTTTGTTGCAGAAAACGTTACTCAAAAAAATGGACTCAATACAATTAACCTCGCTGATGTATCTGGGTGGGGTAATACTACTGACGCCTTTTATTGACCCAGCAACATTGTTTGACTTGAATGCGGTCCAGTTTGCAGCCTTGCTATTTTGCAGTCTGAATCTGGTGCTGGCCTATGGTGCATTCACTGAAGCGCTTAACCTCTGGGATGCGGCAAAAGTCAGTGCGGTGATTACCTTGGCACCCTTGCTGACTATTGTTTCGATGATGGTGGCGGTGAAGTTCTGGCCATCAGTATTTACTGATAGCCAACTTAACGGACTTGCTTACCTTGGGGCTGCGCTTGTAGTTGCTGGCTCTATGCTGGCGGCGCTGGGGCATAATCTTCAAACCCCAGGCAAGACAAAAAAGGAAGATTTTTTTCATGCTGAATAGGTTTTATAGTGCCTACAGGTAATGAAGGTAAGCAGTTATCCCGTATCCAATGGATGAATTTCAAGGTAATAAAGCCATCAAACCAGTTTTGTATATGTCTTTCCAGGACCGCATCAGATTTGCTGTGGGAGAAAGCATGGGCAAGCGCTTTGCTTGTTCCCAGTGACTCAAGACATTTCATCAAGAGCTGACTGTCGACATCAGTATATTCTTCATTTGCCAGGACAAATTGTTCGATGATGTCTGTCGACAAGGCAATGTTCTTTCCTGCTTGCAGCGTGCGAACAAAAGCGAGCCAGCTTTTAAGGTAAACAAAACATTGCGGGTGGTAGAACAAAAACTCTTCCAGCGGCGATTCCATAGCGATGATTTTATTCAAAGCCGGTCCTGTGCCAAAGGGCACGCGATCTGAGAGTCGGCTGGCGAGCGCGATGGGTGTGGAATTCAATGTGACAATGCTACCGATCTTGGCCAGCTTGTTTAGCAGATAAAAATCTTCGCCGGCCTGGCGTTTCGGAAATCCTCGAACCTGCGCGTAATGTTCTGCATTGATCAGCAAAGTGCTGCCAATGGTGTGATATGCCCAGCTTGATCCGGCCCATTTCAGTCCCGCCACATAGTAATCCATGCACAGGTCATACAGGGTTTGCGCCTGTTGAACGTTCTCATCTGCATGTGGAGTGTGACGAAAGGGGTAAACAGCGGCACTTGTTTTTGTGCTATCCAGTGCTGTCGTGATGGAGAAATAATCTGCTGGTAGAATGGCGTCAGCGTCAGTACTATGAATCCAGCGACTTTTAATTCTTCCCTGAGTGATTAAACGACAGGCTATATCACAGGCAATTTTCCGGGCCAGCCCGACACCGTCATCTCCCTGCAAATAATAGCCAGGCATGCAGCGCTCCACTAAAAGCACATCAATAGTGTCTGTCATTTTGAGAAGTTGCATGTTGTCAGCCAATTGACCCAGGCATGGACACTTTTGTTTCAGGTGATTCGCTATTTCCCGGGTTAGGGTGATATGTGTAGAGGGCGCATCTGCTCGGGCATTCACCACAAGGATAATCAGTACAGAGTGCGCTTTTGATTGAGCAATCAGCTGATCTAGAAAGCCCGGTGATTCGGCATAGGCAGGAATGCAGAGCAGGTGGTCGTAATTAAATTTAATGCCATCAAGGTCGTCGAAACAGGAAGCTTCTGATTCTGCGTAACGTTTTAGATATTGCTGCATGGCCATTAGCGAATATTAACAGTAGTGTCGCCCGCCAGATTAATCCAATTCACTTATGTTTGCGTATATGAATAGAAAAAATTGGAATGTAGAAAGTGAATATTTCTAATCCTCCCATTATCAGTACGCCACTGCCTGCCTGGCTTGATCTGGTGCTCTTCAAGCTAAGCTGGATAGCATTGGTAGTTTTTCAATCCGAAGCTCTACTACCGGTATTGAGCATTATTGTGCTTCGAGCTCTCACCTGGCGGGAAATCTCGCGTTTTATACCAATTATTGCCCTGACATTTATCGCCGGGCTGATCATGGATTTGATACTTACCCTTGTCGGTGTATTTGTTTTCCCTAGTGCGTTTTTGCCTACCTGGCTAATTTTCCTGTGGCTGTCCTTTGCGATGACATTACCGAGGGGGTTTTTGTTTGTCTCACGCTGGCATTGGCTTGGCCAATCCGCAATTGGTGTCGTAGCAGGTTGTGTCGGATATTTTGCAGGCTATCTGCTCAATGCCGTGTCTTTTGGGTTTTCCCTGGCATTTACTCTGCTGATCATTGCATTGCTTTGGGCCGCATTTGTTCCTTTGATGTATAAAATCAACAAAGCATTATTGAATAGATAAATGTCTGTAATGAAAAAACTCTCCCTTTTACTTTGCTTTTTATTTCCGCTTAACGCTCTTGCTGATAACCTCCCATGGCAGAAATTTGAACTGGTGGGTCAGGCAGAGTTGAGGTTTTTTGTCTGGCCAGTTTATGAAGCACGTCTTTACAGTGATTCTGGTGCTTATGAATTTCCACATACCGCGCCTTTTGCCCTGGTCCTTGAATACAAACGTCAATTCACTAAAGAGCAGCTTATTAGCGAGACGCAAAAGCAATGGCAAATCCTTGGGATTGAGCAAACCCGGGAGTGGCTTGAGTCCCTTGCCAGAGTCCTGCGCGATGTAGAAAAAAGTGATGTAATAACCTTGTATGTAGACAATAAGGCAAACAGCGTTTTTTATTTAAACGATACGCTTCTTGGTAGTATTAATGATCCGGCATTTACCGAGCAGTTTATTGCTATCTGGTTGTCGGATAAAACCTCCAGACCTGAATTCAGGGCTGACCTGTTAGGGAGTAGTTTATGAGACTGGTATTAATTGTTGCAGTGATTTTTCTGGCTGGTTGCAGCCGCGTAAACATAGATGATTATCGTAATACATCTCCCCAGCTTGATTTGAGAACCTTCTTTGATGGCCCGCTTATGGCATACGGAGTCCTGCAGGACCGATCAGGGAAGGTAACACGCCGTTTTGAGGCAACTATTGATGCTTCCTGGAATGGTGAGCAGGGCACTTTGGTTGAGCACTTTATTTATGATGATGGTGAAGAACAGGACCGGGTTTGGCAACTAACCCACCTGGGGAATGGGCGCTATACCGGAGGTGCCGGTGATGTCATCGGAAGTGCCAGTGGTCAAATTTCTGGCGCAGCGTTCAATTGGGAATATAATCTGGAAGTTCCCTATAAGGATGGGTCAATTGTGGTAAGTCTTGATGACTGGTTGTTTTTGATAGATGAAAACCATTTAATTAATCGTACAGTGCTGCGTAAATTTGGTTTTCGGGTTGGCGAGCTCAGCCTGGTCATTGAAAAAGAATGATGCAGAGCAATAATAGAGTAAACCGGGAGCTTTCGAATGTCAGATAAGATTCATCATATTGCTATACAGGTCGATGACATCAGTACAGCAGTTGAGTGGTATACCAAAGCTTTTGATGTTGAGGTGAGTTATCAGGATGAATCCTGGGCTATGCTGAAATTCGACAATATTTCTCTGGCACTTGTTTTACCGGGCCAGCATCCTCCCCATTTCGCGATTGCCAATGAGCATGCGGAAAATTATGGTGCACTGACGCCGCATCGTGATGGTACGTCCTCCGTCTACATCAAGGATCCTTTTGAAAACGCAGTAGAAATTATTCGCTTGCAGGGATAACAGCAAAACCATTGCGGGGATTGATCGTTTCGCCATCAACCATGGCATCAATCCAGGCAGCGGCAGAACGGCCATCTTTCATGGGATTACCGCGGATAGTTATAGCAGTGCCTGGAGGCAGGGCACTTTTGCGAATACCGGCGCGCATCAGGGTGCTGGGTCCTTCGGCTTCAAATCCCCACGTGGTTACTGAACCATCTTCATTAGTGACATCTACCAGCAGCCAGGAATGGGGATTGGTGTACTGAAACTCTTTTACTTTGCCCGTGACTTCCACCACTGAGCCGCCATCAAACATGGCGCCGGAATGGTGGGCATAGACCAGGGGAGAAAAAATAAAAGACAAAGGGAAAAGGGCAAAAAAAGATATTTTTTTCATAGTTTTTATTATCAACATTATCTTTGGTTTATTAATTGCTTATCTGACCGCTTCATCATTGCTGACTTCGGCATCATTTTCAATAAAATCAAAATCCGGAAACTGACTGGTGCCATCCTCACGCTCGATGATGTCATTATTCTGGTTTTCCTGACAATCCCAATAGCGGATACGCAGAAAATTATCCTCATTGGCCAGTTCGGTCCAGCTTTGCCTTGAGTACCAGGGCTGGCTCAGATTGACCGGGTCAAATACCCAGTAATCTGCTTCCAGAGTATTGCCATTCACTTTTCTCCAGCGCTCAACTACTTCTACCTGGTCAGAATAATCGGGCTGTGTACCACGTTGATACTGACCACTATAGAGATACATAGTATGTGTGATCAGCATGTCGTCATGCCAGAAGCCGATAGTATCGCCATTGGCTGAGGCATAAGCATCTTCCGGCAGGGTGTGATCACGACCATCTGTATATACCCGCCGTACATCATTTACCATTTCATTGACTAACCAGGTTTGCTCAGGCGTAACGATAAACTCATGCAGGAAAGGCTCGGTTGCCCAGCGAGGGAAGCCCGGGGGCCGGCAATCAGAAATAGGATCGTATTCGCCCCCTGTAGAATCGATCTGGTCAATTTTACGCTGTCGTGTTGCTGCACCTGCTGAAGTTAATTGTGCTGTCATCTCATTACCGCGAATATCCGGATCAAAAGATAAGCCTCCACCGGTGCGGGTATAGATGCCGGACCAGTCATAGGGGGCTTTGGCCATATCATCCCAGTCAAGAGATTCGCCGCCATCAGCAGCTTGCTCAAGGGCCTTGTATAAATCCATAGAGCTGGCGAATTGCTCACCAAAACTTTGCAGTGTAGCCTTTTTTGCCGGCCAGTTGTCATCCTTGTCCTGCCAGGTAAGAGCATCTTGTGCCCACAACGAGGTAGCAGGGAGGAAAAGGCTAAAGGCAGAGATAACAAAAAAGAAAAAGCGAAAATTCATTAATTCTATATGACTTCCCATGTTGAGCAACTCTTCAGGTTCTAATTGTTTTGAAAAGAATAACTATTCTCTGATCACTGTGTCCAGTCAAATGTCTTCAAACTAATACGCACTTCCAGAGAGAAAATTTTGCAAAACTCTAGCCAATTCACACTTTACCGAATTCTCTGATGCAATCTCTCTGAAATCAGAATATATAAAAGATTAGTTATAGTAATTTATCAGCAATATTATCAGAGGCTTAGGGAAAAATACTGACAAATAGTCTCAGGTTCTCAGTAAACCTGATGCACTGCTTTACTACTTGTCGATTGGAAAAACATGGAATCCCCCACAGGAAATACAGTCAAACATTTGAAACCGGGACAGACAGGCTTGTCTGTAGGCTCTGGCGTGTCAGATGATTTTGCCGAAACCCTGTCAGTAATCACTGCCCGTTTGATACAGGAGCAAAAGAAACGCAAGTCCCTGCAGCAGGCGATGAAAATGGTGGAAACCGAACTTCTGGAATTACTCGGCGCAAGCATTCTTACCATTTACCAGAGTATCGATAACGGGAAAGAAATTACGGCTGTATTCAAAGCTGGCGTTGGCTCAGAAAATATCCAAAAACAGAAAATAAAGGTTCCCTTGAGTACCACTTCCTTGTCCGGGTATGTCGCCTTAAGTCATAAATCTGTTTGTATAAAAGATGTATATGATGCTTCCGAGTTAACTGAAATTCATCCTCATCTGCGTTTTGATAGTCGCTTTAGTGAAAGCAGAAAGCTGCGTTTCAAGTCGATGGTTGTGATCCCCATCAAGCAGGAAATTCTGCTGGGTGTGATTCAGTTGATCAATCTTGAAGAAGATCGGGTGTTCTCGCCATTTGACCTCAAACGTGCGGCCAATCTTGCGCAAACTCTGGCAAAAATATTCCGCGATGAGTTTCAATCAACACTCGGACCTTTTGATTTTCTGGTACAGCAGGGAATGATTAATGGTTTTGATCTGGATGCCTTACAAAAGAGTTGCGGAGGCATAAAGAAAAAAATAATTCGTAAATTGATTGATGATTTCAATATTGATGAAAAACACATCGGTAAAGCGCTGGAACTGTATTACCGAGTGCCATATATGGCTTTTGATCCGGAATTTGAACCGGTAGAGGCCCTTAGTAAAAATCTAACCATCAGTTATCTGCAATACAATATGTGGGTGCCGATTTCCGGCAACTCAGAAGAGGTTATGATCCTGATTGATGATCCCAGTGATTACAATCGTATTATGGAGATCCAGTCCTTACTGCGCGTCAAAAAAATAGAGCTTAAAGTAGGTTTGCCCGAGCATATCCTGCAATTCATTAATAATGAAACAACAGACACTGATAAGTTGTCTGGCTTTGATGATGTTTTTAAAAGCCTTGAAGAAGAAACCCATATTGAAGTTGAGAAGTCTGAGTCAGAAACTGTCGATGAGGCTGCTGTTGCCAGTTCGGCGATTATCCAGTTGGTAAACAAAATTATTGTTGAATCAAACCGTTTAAATGGTTCAGATATACATATTGAACCGGGAAAAGAAAAAAGTCCCGGTAGTGTGCGTGTTCGGGTTGATGGTGAATGCGTTGAGCTGCTGAAAGTGCCAGGGGAACACACAGGGGCATTGATAGCGCGTATCAAGGTAATGTCCAGACTGGATATTTCAGAACGCCGCAAGCCGCAAGACGGTAAGTGCAAACTGAAGATTGGCAAGCGCTCTCTGGAATTACGTGTAGCCACTGTGCCTACGGTAAACGGTGAAAGTGCCGTATTGCGTATCCTGGCGGCAGGTAATGCTTTACCCATGGACAAACTGGCTTTGAGTGAGAAAAATTTCGAGTTGGTAAATGGCATCAGTGCCAAGCCATATGGGTTGATTCTGGTTGTCGGGCCGACAGGGTCTGGTAAAACAACAACGCTGCATGCTCTGCTTGGCCATATCAACAAGCCCAATAAAAAAATCTGGACAGCAGAAGATCCGGTGGAAATTACCCAGCCGGGATTACAGCAGGTTCAGGTTCACCCGAAGATTGGTTTTACCTTTGCTGATGCCATGCGCGCTTTTCTGCGTGCTGATCCGGATGTCATTCTGATTGGTGAAATGAGAGACAGGGAAACGGCGGCAATTGGTGTTGAAGCATCCCTGACCGGTCACCTTGTGCTGTCGACATTGCACACCAATTCAGCACCGGAAACCATAACCCGCTTGTTAGACCTTGGACTGGATGCTGTTAATTTTTCTGACGCCCTGTTGGGCGTTCTGGCACAACGTCTGATGCGCACCTTGTGCCCTAATTGCAAGGAGTCCTATACCCCTGAGTTCAAGGAAGTTGATCATCTGATCAATGAATATGGTCGTGAGCAATTTGAAGAGCTGGAAATAGAGACAAGTAATCTTAGACTGCAGCGAGCTGTAGGGTGCGAAAAATGCAGCGGCCTGGGATATCGAGGCAGGGTGGGGGTGCACGAAGTATTGCTGGGAACACCTCAGTTGCGCTCACTTATTTACAATAATGCCGAGATGGAAGCGCTACGTGAGCAGGCTGTTAAAGATGGCATGCGCACACTCAAGCAGGATGGCATTGCCAAAATATTTATGGGTTTGAGTGATTATTCCCAGTTGCTGAATGTGACAGCTGAATAAATGCTTGCCAATTTTTGTGTTGCAATGAACATATGGATTTTTTATAAAAGTGGAAAGTAGCTCGGAAGTAGCTCGGAAGAAGCCGGCAAGGCCGTCATCCGACATGGCGCTCGCAGAGCGCCCATAGCAAATCATTCACTGCTCAAATTACACCCGAAAATAAAACCAAAAAGCCCTGAACAAAAAAGGCTTTCATTAATACAAAAGCGGGTTTTAACAACCCAAATATCGCGTGGTTCCCAGTAAGGGCCGCAGGTCGGAAAAGAACGTAGCCCATTATCCGTCGAAACAGCTTCAGGCTTCTAAAAGTTTTCTCGTTTGCAACTGCCCCTGCAGAGGAAAAACGAATCCATGTAGTAGCGACTTCTGTCCCGAATGAAAAAGGCTGTGTTCTTCGCGCTTAAAACCACAAAGATAGATCTAATGTAGTCAAATATTGGACTGTAAGGAACTGTTTCACTATGCTTGCATCCT
>Ga0233432_10000704_pt1 | contig 32017 bp, 22 predicted proteins | sample SI_122_August201_6_FD_179870 | JGI IMG/M metagenome (GOLD analysis project Ga0233432, IMG submission 179870) | Seawater microbial communities from Saanich Inlet, British Columbia, Canada - SI_122_August2016_10_MG | ecosystem: Environmental > Aquatic > Marine > Inlet | place: Canada: British... | reverse complement strand
TATTGTTGACGTACAGAAAACGGCACCTGGCCTATTTATCGAGTCGATGAATAACGAAAATGCCAGAACCGTTCTGATGCCGAGGTTTCGGGGCGTGACCTTTGACGCCACCAGCCCGCTCCAACGGACCAGTTCAGTGTTTGTAGACGGGCTAATTGTGACGTCGGGTCTGCACAGTCTGCCGATAACGCAGGTAGAACGCATTGAGGTGGTGAAAGGTCCTCAGTCTGCACTTTTTGGTCGAAATACCTACTCAGGTGCCATCAATATTATTACTCGTAAACCTGGCGATGAGTTTAAAGGCGGTATAGAACTGGACTACGGTGCGAAGAGTAAGTCCTCCACGACTGGATACATTGAGGGCCCTATTACCAGCAACCTCGGCGTGAGAGCCACATTTAGCTATACCGACAAGGAAGGCCATTACGACAACGCTTTCGTAGAGGGTCAGCGGCTTGGTGATGAGGAGACACTCGCCTACGGCATCATGCTTGACTTCAATCCCACCGATAATCTGAATATCATGTTGAGAGCGTCCTCGTATGAGGATGATGATGGCCCCGGTGCCTACGCGGTTGTGGGCGGCTTGGCAGAGCACAATTTTTGTGCCGAACCGACCCCGGCGATCAACAGCTTTAGCTGCTTCTTCGTGAACGGATTGGAGTCCGCGTATCAGGGCAAAGTGAATATCCCAAACAGTATCGGTGCTTCTTCTTCAGCTGATGTGTTCAGTAAAGCCACCGGTCAGTTGAGAGACGCCAACGGCAACTGGGCGGGCGCATCGGGCGGCCCGGGTTATGCACCGATTGGCGACCATTCCTTCGACGATCTGTCACACGATGGCTTTGGTAAAGCGGGCGATGGTGAGCGGTTTGGTGCGATAGTCTCCTGGGATCTCTCTGATTCCCTGAATCTCAATCTGGCCTACGGCAAGAATGAGGACGATTATGTTCTCTTTCACGATTTCGATGCGGCAGGTGGTTTTGGATTCCACGTCTATAATGCGAGAGTGACAGAGGACGAGACGTTTGAAGTCCGGCTATCGGGCACCACCGATCGCTTTGACTGGTCGATCGGCGCGACTCAGGTCGAGATGTCCTCCAAGGCTCATGGTGGATTCTACGACCAGTATTTTGGAGACATGTTTGGCGGCACACCGGGATACTGGTTCGCCGACATTTATAATCCAACCACTGCTACGGGTCTTATTGAGGCAGATACGTCTGGCGTCTTTGCGTCGGTAGACTTCAGGATCACCGACAACCTTACGCTAATTGCTGAGGTCAGGCGGCAAGACGACGAAATCAATGATCCTAGCGTGAATGAAGCGGCTGGGAAAAATCTCTCGCCTGCTGAATTCTCGTCGACTCTGCCCCGTGTGGTTCTGAAGTACGAGCTGAATGACAACCACATGTTTTATGTGAACTACAGTGAGGGGACTTTGCCGGGTGGCTTCAATCCTGAGGTTGCGTCCAAGCTCACGACCCCAGAGCAAATTGCGGTCTTTAACGCTGATACTCCCGGGATCGGTGAGACGTTTTCGGAAGAGACGCTCAAGAATTTTGAAGCGGGTTGGAAGTACTCCTCTGACGACGGGCGATTGGCCATGAATCTCGCGCTCTTCCACATGGAAAGATCCGACCAGGTCTACTCAGGCTTTGGCGTGATCCCGGCTGACGTCAGTTGCTCTGGTGATAATGATGGCGACGGTATCCCCAATACCGAGACCTGCACAGTTTCCTTTAGTGGCAACGGGACCTCGAGTGATATCGATGGTTTCGAGATTGATATGAACTACCGGGTTTTGGATAACTTGTCACTACAGGCTGCACTGGGCTATACCAAAGCGGAAATAGCAGGTTTCCCCGAGAACGGTGACTGCGGGGATTTCAATGACGTATTTGGGCCCGGTTTATCTTGTGTAGGCCAGCAGGCAGCGCGATATCCCGAGTGGATTGGCTCGTTAATTGCGACCTACGATTTCGACACCCCAATTGGCGGTGCCTACGCCAGAGGCGAGCTCTTTTATACGGGGTCTTACTACGACGAGGTTACCAATCTGACTGAGATTCCAGATGCCACTGAGATTAATATTCGGGCAGGTGTCAGAATGGGTAACGGTATTAGCCTAGAAGCTTATGTTTCCAATCTCACTGACGAAGATGCGCCTACTGGCGGAAACAATATTGCCGATACGAGTAAGTATGTCCGTGATACGACCTTCGCCTATAACTTTGCAGTAGAGAGTGTGCATATCCATCTGCGCGATGAGCGGGAGTTCGGGTTTCGGCTTCGCTGGGATTTCTGAGCTCGAGATATCTATAGAGGTGTCGTAAGTAAAACGCCTTAGTGTAAAAATAAGAAGGCAGCCTGCAGGCTGCCTTTTTTCTTTGTCTGGCCGCGAAGGTTCGCCTGCAACGGCATGATCTTTGGTTGCAGATTGATGCATGAAAATAAGCAGAGGAAACGACAACAAATGAATGTCAGAACAGTCAAATTTGTGCACCGTTGGTTGGCGTTCATTCTGGGCATATTTGTGATTTTCCAGATCATCTCTGGAAGCATCGCCGCCGAGAGTCGACTGTTGATGCAGTGGTTCTATCCGGAGAAATATCAGGTGCAGGTCACTGGTAGGCCTGCAACGCCAGCGCAGATTCAATCAACGATGCGTTCCCTGGCACCTGATTTCAATATCGCCCATGTCATGGTTCCACCACCCGGCAGAGCGGATACGGCTTTCATCCTCATGGGGGGCCGAAACCCTGATAATCTCCATGAGTCCAAGACAATGGTGGACTTCGATCAGTATCAGCAGCGGGTTATCAGTGAGCATCCCTTAGTTGAATCGGGCTGGATTGGGGCGATGACGGTGCTGCATCGTTGGATAGTATTTGGTAAGTCGGGTTTTTATGTGGTTTTCATGTTGGGTCTGGCGACGGTGCTTATGTCGCTCTCCGGTTGTTACCTCTACGTTCAGACAAGAAAAACGGCCCGGCAACTTCCTCTCATCAATCGTTGCCACCGTACCTTGGGTGTGATGGCATCACTCTTTCTGGTGGTGACATCAACGAGCGGCATCGCCATGAGTGCCGTGTATTGGGGTGATCGCGAGGACAACTTGTCGGTATTTGCCAATACGATGAAACCAGGCGATGTATCCACTCAGACTGCCCACAGTCATACCCTGATTGACCCGGATGTGGCTTTCGACATTGCTCGGGCAACGCTGTCATCTGACTACTATTTGAGTGCCTATTCGTATGCAGCTCCCCATTCCCCCAATTATTGGTTTGCTTTTTTTGATCCGCGTTTATTCCGCCAGGATGTGGTCGTAGATGGTTTCACCGGGGAAGTGAAGGGCGTCTATGCGGCGGGTAAAACTGAGCGGGGTGACGGCTTCAGAAATCTGCTTTTACCAATCCACAGTGGAAAGTACTTCGGTTTCCTTGGCGGTTTTTTGATGACGTTTTTCGGCTTTATTTCGGTGTTGTGGTTGCTTTCAGGTATCGCGATGTACATCCGGTCAAAACGGATGTCTCCCGCTTAAAAAATCACCATTTTCGACGCCACCACAAAATGGGGCCTGTCACGACCATTAGCATCCCCATCACGGTCAGTACGTCACTTATCCACCGGAACTCTTTATGAAAGACATTGCCGGTGTGTATTTCGATCATAAACAGATAGAGCGTTGCGGCCTCCAGATCGGGGTGTTTCAGTGAATCAACTTCGAAGGCATATTGGCCTTTTTCTTTGAAAAACCCTCTACTGTTCTTCACGAACAGACCGGCGTCAGTGAACTCCGCATCGTAAACAATGCTGGGCAAGCCACTCATCGTGTCCCAGCCTTCCTGGTTTCCTCGCCTCACGAAAAATTGTCGCAAATTGGTGCTGTAAAAAATGTGTTCGCCGGAACGAAACAACTGTCCTCTCTGTGCTCCGAGGGGCTTTTCGGCTGACCACGTCGCGCCACCGTCCAGTGTCTCCAACACCCCAAAGCGGGTCGAAATGAGCATTCGTTCTGGCTCACCTGAAAAGGCAACTACCTGGTCTATTTCACCTTCTAGCGACTGATACCGCCATACAGGTGGAAGACTTTCTCTTCGCACCTCTCGTGCCTCGCCCCATTCGATAAAAGTCAGAATGTGATTAAAGAGGATGCCCGTAATGGACAGATACAAAATCGGAACGATGCCAAGAATACCGATTACCGGCGCGTGACCGCGGTAAAGGCCGGTCATAATAAGTCGACGGCGTGTCGGCTGAGGCGGCGTTTTCGTACGGCGCCATTTCCGTTTCAGGTACCAGGCCAGGAATCCCGTTAGGGACAGAATGGCTACTGCGAATCCTCCGAAGTCGTTAATCCATGTTGACCATTTTCGCGAGAGCAACCCATACCCAAAATGCAGGTCAAACAAAAATTGATACAAAGTTACTGTATCGGGGAGCCCGGTAATATGTGGACGATCGAAGTCATGCATCTGTATGACTTCCGGTTGATCTACATTTAGGGAGAACACGCCAGTAAAATCATCGACACCAATAATGGAACCCGGATGCGCCCCTGGTGAGATCATATTGATGAAGTGGCCCTCGAGAGCGAGTCGGGTGATTGGACCGCCAAAGTTGCGCATGGCCCAGAGACCGTCATCGGTAGCGATAACGATAATCGGCTTGCCATCTGCACGTATCTTGGCAAAGCGTAAAACTTGAGGATGTCGGTTATTGGGGAAAAGCAGTTTCTCCCAAGAAACGCCTCGATTATGAGTAATCCAGAGCCCCCGCTCTGAGCCGCCTATCCATCTATTTTCGTCTGTCGGGTCAGAAGCGACGTAACGCATCACCGTTGCGGGCAAGTAGCGCTTCATCGAGGGAGAAAGCCAGTTTTCAGGCACTTCTACTTGACGGAGCCAGCGCCACTCATCATGGTCAAGGAAAATCCCGGTGACGCCAAGCGTCAGTAACCAAAGACCCGCGATGAGTCCAAGCCAGCGATGTAGCGCTAGTAAAATGCGTCGATTCACTGGTGTCTTTTCTCCAGCGCTGTTATTTCATTTGCCGAGAGCGCTTGGTGGTAACTGCGCTCCGAAGCAGCATGGGTAGATATGGGCGTGGTGAACATGTCCCGTTATTTACCGGCATCAGTATTGGTCGTTTCTCCCATTTTACGAATGGGTACTTTGTCGATTGCTGTGATCGTCGCTTTCTCTTCGGTGAAAAACTCAGCGGCCTGGCGGGGACCGTCACGGCCAATACCCGATTCTTTGAAACCGCCAAAAGGCGCCCGCAAATCCCGCGCCAATGGTGTGTTGACCCATAGTGTTCCCGCATCAACTTTCTGTCGAAATGCTTGCGATCGAGCCAGACTGTTCGTCCAGCAATAGCCAACGAGTCCGAAGCGGCTGTCATTGGCTAGAGAGAATGCCTCTTCATCCTCATCAAATATCTGAATGCTTACTACCGGTCCGAAAACCTCCTCCTGACACAGTGATAGCCGATTGCTGTTGACCTGAAAGACGGTGGGAGCAACAAAATAGCCCCCACCGAGTTTCGTCAGCGGCTCTCCACCGCAAAGTAGCGTGGCTCCCTCTAATTTGGCTTTTTCTATGTGATCGAGAACGCGTTGCCAATGGGTTTTGAATGCCATGGGGCCGACTTCTGTTTTGGGGTCCAGCGGATTGCCCACTCTCAGCGCTTGAGTTCTCTTCACGAATGTTTCAACGAACCGTGCAGCAATACCCCGCTGTACGAGTATTCGCGACCCGGCGATGCAAATTTGTCCGCTGTTACTGAAGATATTGACCAATGATCCGTCCACTGCCCGATCGAAATCGGCGTCATCGAAGATGATGTTGGCGGACTTTCCCCCAAGCTCGAAATGGACGGGTGTGAGTTGCTTGGCCGCTGCCGCCATCACATGACGCGCGGTGTTGCTTCCGCCAGTGAAAGCGATTCGATTGATATCGGGTGAGCTGGCAAGCGCTGCACCGGTTACGCTTCCGCTGCCGTTAACGATATTGATCGTACCGGGCGGCAGGCCTGCTTGCTCGAGCAGGTCTACCATCTTCAGAACAGAAACAGGGGTGAACTCCGAGGGCTTCAGCACGCAGGTGTTACCAAACGCTAAGCATGAAGCGATTTGCATGCTCGCCAGAGCCAGTGGTGCATTCCAAGGGGCGAACAGTGCCGCCACTCCCGCGGGTTGCCGAGTTACGCTGGTCTGATAACCCGCCAACTGCTCAAAAGTCTCTCCCGCCATAACGCCAATATAATCGGCAAAGAAATCGAGATTGTCTGCCGCTCTTGGCACCTGCCGAGAGGCGAGATGAGACGCGGGGAGCCCGGCGCAAAGGCACTCCATTAAGCCCAGTGCTTCAGCATGCTCCCGAATCAGTGCTGCAGCGCGGCGGAAGACCGTTTGTCGACTGCTAGTGGGGGCTCGTGACCAGTCGCCATTGTCAAAGCCGTCTCTGGCGCAGTTGACGGCTTTGGTTACCGCTACGATGTCATCCTCTTGTAGAAGAGCGATTCGCTCACCTGTGCCGGGAAAGTACACAGCGTGGCGGTTGGCCTGTGGATCGATGGCCACTGTTGCCCCCCCAACGTGACCTGTAATGACTTCGGGCAAAACCATCTGTTGATCTGCAAGTAACTGTTGGATCTCAGTCATAGGCTTGGCCTCACTCGATTGTCTGCTCGCGCTCGCGTGAGCGAATCATAGCCGCATCGAGGAGATAGGCGCGATGCCGCTGGGGATCATTCACCGTATCCTGAAGTTCGTTCCAGATAACGCGGCGCTTTTCTGGCTCGGTCTCACGATGCCTCGCGTAGTTCTGTGCAGAGAGTCGCTGTACCTCCTCAAGCGCGATAGTACGACGCCTTCGATCATAGCGCGCTAACAAGCGGGGGTTGTGCCCTCGTAATACCGGCAACAGATGATCAGCCAATGAACGAGCATCATGAATGCCACTGTTCATACCCATGCCTCCCGCTGGACTGTTGAGATGAGCTGCATCGCCGATGAACAAAATACGTCCGTGACAGAATTGTTGCAGGCAACGTTGATGCAGCGTGTAAAAATTTCTATTGCGAATGGTTGTGCCTGCGGCACGCGGAGACACTTTGGCAATGTGTGATCGTGCCACGGCATCACTCAAAGCGGTTTCGACCTCCTGGCCCTGCTCAGGAGAGTAGGTGAATCGCCACGAGTCTCGAAGTCGCATCAGGCTGTAGTGTCGGTCCGGTAGCCAGACATAATTAACGCCAAGGAGGTTGGGGATGTCCTCCTCAAAAGGATGTTCCAGTACTAAAGTGATAGACGTTTTTGGAAAAACGTGACCTGTAAACGCCAGTCCAAGGGACTTACGAACCTCACTACTGGCGCCGTCTGCAGCGATCACCCAGTCACTTTCAAGCTGATGCGGTTCGCCGTGAGAACGGTAGAGGATATTGACTCCCTCGGAGTGAAGGGTGGCGTCTTCAAAAGACGCATTGAAAGACAGCGTACAGAGGGGGTGCTTGGCCAATTTGTCAGCCAACAGCTGAGTCAGCTGGAATTGCTCGCACTGCAATCGAAAGGGATGAGCGGTGACCTTATTGAGACAGGCCATATCGAAAATCGCGCGTTCCCCGGTTTCATGAACCAAGTATTGCCACTGTGACACCACCGTACCGCGGTCGATTAGTGTGCTCGCGAGACCAGATGCTGTAAGCAGGTCGAGTGTTGCCGGGTGAAATGTCGAGGCGCGCATATCTCGTGGGATAGCAGGCTCGCGCTCCAGTACGGTGACCGGCACCCCGTCTTCCACCAGCCACCACGCTAAGGTCAATCCAGATGGCCCGGCGCCGACAATGGTGACTTTCTGATTACCCATAATACTTACTCGTTTCATGGATCATAAACCCGCACAACCTCGATGGATGCTGCACTGTGTGTGCAGGGTCGCATGCTATATTGCACCGTGTCGTTAAAGTGAACATCGAGGAACGCACATGGGCGACGGGAATTACGGTCGGCACGGTACGCTGGGCCTCGCGACTCCCCAAGCTAACCCCACCGCGGAAGCCGAGTTTCGGGCATTGATGCCACAAGGTGTAGCCTGCGCGACGGTCCGCATGGTGAGTGAAGAACCGGATCCCGGGGACCGGCTGCGCAGCTATTTCACCAATATCTCTCAAACGCTGGCTCGCTTCGATACGCTTGCGATGCAAGCCATAGGGTTGGCATGCACGGGTTCCAGTTATCTCCTTGGCCATGATGCTGTAGAGGCGAGCCTTGCTAATTTGAGTGCACACCGAGGGCAACCCGTGGTCTCTGCGGCGGCAGCGATTGAACGTGCACTCGCTCATATTGATGCTCACTCTATTGCCCTGATTTGCCCCTATCCCCAGTGGCTCCTTGCTGCGGCCGATCAACATTGGCAGGCACGGGGCTTTGAGGTCATCGATCACTTCTCGCTGGACCCTGATCAGGGAGACACCCGCGCAATTTACGCGCTGTCGCCTGAGGCTGCATTGGAGCGTATCAGGGGGCGATGGCAAAATAGGGAGGCAGATGCCTATTTGATAACCGGAACCGGACTTCCCACCCTGCGGATCATTGCCCAACTTTCTGAGACGCTTCCGGGCCCAGTGTTGTCCTCGAATCTTTGTCTGGCCTGGGCTACCTTGCGGGAGGCAGGTATCGATCTGGGGGAGCGGAAGCCGGCCGCATCGATGCCGCTTCTGGGCGGTTGGCAGGGCGACATTGAAAGGCTCTAGCCTCACGGTTGTTGCAGAAGCCACTCGCCGAGAAGCTGGGTCTCTGTTGCGGTCAAATGATTGACATAGTTCATGGCATTGTTCGGCATGGCGGCGTCAGGATCTGATAACCACGCGAGCAGTGTCGGTAGTGTCCAGGTCCACCCCGAGTTGCTCAGGGCTTCGGAATAGCGATAGCCCTGAATAGCGCCTGCCTGGCGGTTGAGAAGTGTGCCAAGAGGCGGTCCTATACGATGGTCGGTACTGGTTCCAAGGCTGTGACAGGCATCGCAGGCTGCATCATAGAGTGCCTCTCCTGACAGCGTATTTGCTTGACCACAATTGCACATCAGTACGGTCACTGTCATGGAGAGGTAGGCAAGGTAGACCGAAGGCCTCACGCCAGTAGCCTCATAACTTCCAGTGCAGCGCGCTCGCCCGATTCCATTGCCGCTTCCATTCCACGGTAGGCTTCCGCCGTGTGTTCCCCAGCAAAGAATAGCCTTCCTGCCGGGGTGCGGATAGCTTCGTGTGCTGTCGCCGCTTGACCCGGTCGCCACAACGCCCAGGCGCCGCCGGCATGGCGATCAGTACTCCATCTCACCAACTGTCCTACCGACGTCACGTCCCGTGCACTCGGCATGAGTTTCCATAATGCCTGAGTAAGGGTCTCGATACAGGTCGCGTCGTCCAGCGAATTCAGCGCGTCACAATCATCGCCATTGATCCAGACCGTCATATTGTGGCGGGTCGTGCCCAATATCGGTCGGGTAAAGACTCGTCCCAATAGGCCGTCGGTCCACCACGATCCACTCCAACCCGAGGACTCCCAGAAGGGCTCTTCGACAATACAGTGCAGTTGCACCACCTTGTGATAATCGATGTTCTCCAGCATCGCTTGTTGTGATGATGGCAGACTGACTTCGATTTGGCGCAGGGCCGGCAAGGGCAGGGCAAGCACCACTGCATCGGCTTCAAGAGTCCTGCCCGATTCGACTGTCACTGTGACCAGTGAAGCGGATTGGTGGATGGCGATCACGGGTTCACCCTTGCGCACCGGTTGGGTCAGGTTCATGGCCATCGCCTCAGGCAGCCGCATATTGCCCTCGGTGGCTTCTTTTACCGACAGTGCGGGTCCAGACAAACGCGCAAATTCGCCCATGATGCGATATAGCGTCATCAGGCTAGTCTCGCTTAGATTGTTACCATAACTATTGTTGCAGCCAATCAATTCAATGGCGGCGTCAGGAAAGCCTAATGCCCTTAGCCCTGCAGCAGCAGATTGGTCGCCAGCCATTAGCACTGGGTCGTGCCAGGCCCGGGTTCCCAGAAGCGGATTAGTGATGTTCAACTTGCCCAACAAGCGATCCGGAGGAATGGTGCGCCACGCTTCAGGGAGGGGGTTTGCTGATGACGTTGCCCAGCTATTTCGCGCAATGCGCTGATCGCCAATAAAATAGTCTGCGGGGAGAGTGCGGGGCGGTGTCCTTAAGGGTACGTTCAGTTCGTGGGCCATATGAAAGACCCTGCCATAATTAGCGCCCATGATGTTGCCACCGCCTTCGGGAGAGCCCGGCATGTGATCCAGAGTCCATAACCGACCCCCGACACGCTCTTTGGCCTCGATAACGCGCACTTCGTAGCCCCAACGCTCCAGTATCAGTGCCGCATTGAGGCCAGAGAGACCTGCACCCACCACTACTACGCTCCGACCAGAGCCCGGTTGCGAGCAGCCGCTACTCGTGCCTGCCAGGAGCCCGGTAATCGCGCCTTCTAGAAGGCGTCTGCGCGAGAGTGTCAACGTCACGGTCTTAACACCTCAGGAGGTGTGGTTCACGAAAGAGTATATTGTCATATGTTTATATCTTTTCTCAAACGGGCTATGCTCTTTATTAAGGCACCGGATTCAGGAGATCTCATTATGCGTCTGTTTTCACTCACAACCCTCGCTTCCAGCCTCATTCTCGCCGGGTGGCTGGTGGTACCCGCGCAGGCTGAGACGATCGACGCCAATTCAGCTGAGGGGTATGTCGCCCTAAATCGCAAGATACAGTGCTCTACCGAAGATGGCTCACCTCAGGTTTTCGAGTGGTCTGGATTCGGCTACGCCCGGGTGCCTGGAGAGCCCGACCGCAAAATTTTTGGCTTGTTGGGTATGAACGTTCGTCAGTGCGGACAGGTTGAAGATCCTGAGAAAGGTATTGGTTACCGGTTGGTTTCGAGAGAAATTATGTTGTATCTGGACCCCAAAACGGGCGAGGTGATGCGCACCTTTGATAATCCGTGGACGGGCGATGCTAACGAAGTGATTCATGTTGCCAATGACCCAGTGAATGGGCGTCCTAGCTTCGGAGTCGCTGCTGACGGTTCTGGCAAGACTTTTGCCTACCGTGACGTGAACGGTCAATATCTTATCAATTATGAAATCCCTCTTTTCTACAAAAATGCGATGGGTGGTGAGTACCAGAAGTACGTTGGTGGCAGCTACCACGCGACAGAGATTTTTGACTTCAATGGCGACGTCGCGGAGTTGTTGGATGCCTCGAAACCCGTTGCTTATCCCGTTATTTCATGGGTAAGACTGGCGCAGTGGTTACCCTGGATGGAGATGAACGGTCGGGCGGGCATGCTCTACTTCAATGCTATGGGCAGAAAGCTTCTGAATTATGAACAACTCGCTGATGCGCTGAAGTCTGAAATCGCGGAAAACTACCCCGAATATAGAGCGCCGCCGCCACTTGATGATCCGCGTCGAAATGAGACTTCGTGGACTTACATGAAGAAGATTATCGATAGCCGCCAAAGCCAGGAAAGCGACCACGCCCAACACTGATAAGTCAAAGGATGGGTGCTGGTGAGTTGCCTCTTATTTGAGTCTGTATTGGGGCGTCTGGCCGGCGGTGCACTGGCGGAGCGAGGTTAGGGTGCATTTTTTTGAGGCGCCAGTGCGGCGCCTCACTGCAGTACTAAGCCGCTTGAAGGTATCGGGCATGGAAGTGCAGATGATCCTCGATGAAAGAGGCAATGAAGTAATAGCTGTGGTCATAGCCGTCCTGCATGCGCACTTCGATCGGATAGTTTGCGGCCTCGCTGGCCTCTTCGATTAGATGTGTTTTGAGCTGCTCCTCTAGAAAATTATCGGCACCGCCCTGGTCAATCAAAATGGGCCGATGCTCAGTCGCTTGACCCAGCAGCGCACAGGCATCGTAATCCAGCCACGTGCCTTCATCAGCACCTAGGTAATGAGAGAAGGCTTTCCTGCCCCATGGACATTGAGTGGGCGCCACGATGGGTGAGAATGCCGAGAAAGAACGGTAGCGCGCCGGGTTTTTGAGGCCGATCGTCAGGGCGCCGTGTCCGCCCATCGAGTGGCCCATAATGGCGGCTCGCCCCGTATCGATTTGCGGGCACGCCTCGGCGACCGCTGTTGGCAATTCTGTCAGTACGTAGTCATACATGTTGTAGTGCGCTGACCAAGGCGCCTGAGTGGCATTGAGATAAAAACCGGCGCCGAGCCCCATGTCGTAACTGCCCTCAGGGTCATCGGCTACCCCATCACCCCGTGGGCTGGTGTCGGGTGCTACGATGGCGATCCCCAGTTGTGCGGCGCACTGCTGGGCCCCGGCCTTGGTCACAAAATTTTCGTCCGTGCAGGTCAGCCCGGAAAGGAAATATACGACTGGCACCTGCTGTTCTTTGGCTTGAGGAGGCAGGTACACCGCGTAGATCATGTCGCAGTTCAGCGCAGACGAGCGATGTTGGAAGCGATGCTGTTCGCCGTCAAAGCAGCGAACAGAACTCAAACACTCGGATGACATCAGAACGTCACCACAGAGCGAATGCTCTTCCCTTCATGCATTAGATCGAAAGCGGTATTAATTTCATCAAGTGGCATGGTGTGGGTGATCATCTCATCAATATGGATTTTTCCTTCCATGTACCAGTCGACGATCTTGGGCACATCGGTGCGTCCGCGAGCGCCCCCGAAGGCAGTGCCTCTCCAGGAGCGCCCGGTAACCAACTGAAAGGGCCGAGTCGAAATTTCCTGCCCCGCGCCCGCAACGCCGATGATGCAGCTCTGCCCCCAGCCTTTATGGCAGCACTCTAGCGCCTGACGCATGACGTTGACGTTACCAATGCACTCAAAGCTGTAGTCAACGCCGCCATCGGTCATTTGGATCAAATGATCAACGACATTGTCCACTTCGCTGGGGTTCACGAAATCGGTCATGCCGAACTGGGTAGCCAGTGGCACTTTGTCAGGGTTCAGGTCTACACCGATGATGCGACGTGCTCCTACCAGCTTGGCGCCCTGAATCACGTTGAGTCCGATTCCTCCGAGGCCGAATACGGCAACGGTGGCGCCGGGTTCAACTTTCATTGTGAAGGCGACCGCTCCAATGCCGGTGGTGACACCGCAGCCGATGTAGCAGATCTTGTCAAACGGCGCGTCCTCGCGAACTTTGGCCAACGCAATTTCCGGCAGCACCGTATAGTTTGAGAAGGTAGAGCAACCCATGTAGTGCAGGATTGGCTCGCCATCCAGAGAAAACCGACTTGTGCGGTCAGGCATCAAGCCCTGGCCCTGCGTTTCACGGATGGACTGACAAAGATTGGTTTTTGGGTGCAGACAAAAATCACAGGTTCGACACTCAGGTGTGTAGAGCGGGATCACGTGGTCACCCACCTTAAGATCTTTTACACCTTCACCAACCTCTACCACGACACCTGCGCCTTCGTGTCCCAATATGGCGGGGAAGGCCCCCTCAGGGTCATCCCCCGACAAGGTAAAGGCATCAGTGTGGCAGACGCCGGTAGCCTTAATTTCTACCATGACCTCGCCGGCTGCAGGGCCCCCAACCTCAACTTCTGCAATTTCCAATGGTTTACCTGCTGAGAATGCAACGGCGGCGCGACTTTTCATGGGCGGAACTCCTTATCAATCTGGGGCGCTAGTATGCCAAACCGATTGCGCGGAGCCACCCCATTTGAAGCGCTAATTGGAAATCCGTTGTTACAGTGAGCAGGCGGCACCTTAATTATGCGCAAAAGTACCTTGCTGACGCGTTTCTATGGGCTGCCGGGCATCTCGGAATGCAAGGTGCCTCATTGCAACACACCAACACTCCATGCGTGCCGAAATAGCCACGAGTCAATCAGTCAACGGGCGCTATACTACAAGTCTGAAGGAGTTGGTAAATCCTGAGTGATCACGAGGAGAGGTAATGAGCGTCTTCAGCCGCCGGGTGTGTTACGCCAGATCCACAAGCGCGGCTCCCGCGCCTTGAGTGAGTGAACACAATGAATACATCTACCCCCCCTCTATGGACACCATCGCCAGAGCGGATCTTGGCGACGCAACTAACGCAGTTTATGGAAAGTGTGAGAGACACCTGGGATTTTGATGCGAAGGGGGACTATTTTGCATTGCACCGGTGGTCCATTGAGCACCCCAATGAATTTTGGAGAGCTGTGTGGGCTTTCACCCATATCAAGGGAAGCGCCGGAGAGGTTGCGTGTGATGCCCCTGCTCAATTACCCGGCTGCCAGTGGTTCCCGGAAGCCACGATCAACTACGCCGAAAATCTTCTGCGTTTTGATGATGATGTCGAGGCGCTGGTTGAGATCGAAGAGGGGTGCGCGCGTCGCAGTCTGACTTACAGGCAACTGCGGCAGGAAGTGGCGAAGCTTGCGAATTGGATGGACAAGCAGGGGATTCAACCTGGGGATCGCATCGCTGGCTTTTTGCCAAATGGTATTGAGACGGTGATCGCAATGTTGGCGACGACCAGCCTAGGCGGTGTCTGGTCGTCCTGCTCACCCGATTTTGGTATTCAGGGAGCGGTAGATCGGTTTGGACAAATTGCGCCCCGCATTTTGTTTAGCGCGGATGGATATCGCTATAACGGCAAGTCCTGTGACTCTCTTGAGCGGGTGTCCCGTATTGCCAGCGCGATTCCCGCGATTGAAGCAGTGGTAGTGGTGCCGAAATTATCGCAGGAGCCGGATATTTCACTTATCGAGAATGCGCTTTTGTGGACGGTGTGTATGGCCGATACCACTCGTCCCCTTCATTTCGTTCCCCGTCAATTTAACGACCCTCTCTTTATTCTCTATTCCTCTGGAACTACCGGTGTGCCCAAGTGCATTGTTCATGGCATCGGTGGCACATTGCTCCAGCATGCCAAGGAGCACGTATTACACGCGAACGTTGCGCGCGATGACCGGTTTTTCTATTTCACCACCTGCGGCTGGATGATGTGGAATTGGTTGGTGAGTGGGCTTGCCCGCGGTGCAACGCTGATTCTCTATGACGGCTCGCCGTTTGCCAGAGAGGGGCGTCGTCTGATCGATGCGATTGATGAAGAGCATATTACGGTATTTGGAGTAGGCGCAAAGTATCTGGGCGCGCTGGAGAAGTCAGGTATCTGGCCCGCTGCTGATCACTCACTGTCCTCCTTGCAAACCATTTTATCAACGGGCTCCCCCTTGCCGCATGAGAGTTTTGAGTGGGTTTATCGTGCTTTTAAATCTGATCTCCATCTGGCCAGTATCTCGGGCGGCACGGATATCGTCTCCTGTTTCGTGGGGGGCGTGCCGATCCTGCCTGTTTACCCCGGCCAAATTCAGGCGCCTGGCTTGGGCATGGCCATCGCGATCTGGAACGACGAGGGCGCCGCCGTGGTAGAGGAAAAAGGGGAGTTAGTCTGTACTCAGGCGTTTCCTTCTTGCCCGGTGGAGTTCTGGCAGGACCCCGACGGCAGTAAGTTTCACGAGGCCTACTTTTCCCGCTGGTCGGGTATATGGGCGCACGGCGATTACGGAGAGATCACCCCAGAGGGAGGCTACATTATTCATGGCCGCTCCGATGCCGTGCTTAATCCGGGCGGTGTGCGTATCGGTACCGCTGAAATTTATCGGCAGGTAGAGCGCGTGCCAGAGGTACTGGATAGCGTCGTGGTCGGGCAGGCTTGGCAGGAGGATGTGCGCGTAGTGCTTTTTGTCGTCCTGCGCGAGGGCGTCGAGCTGGACGACGCGCTTTGCGGAGTCATTCGCTCAGAAATCCGTGCGAATACGACGCCTCGGCATGTGCCGGCCAAGATTCTTCAGGTGACGGATATCCCCCGCACTATTAGTGGCAAAATTGCTGAGTTGGCCGTTAGAAAAGTCGTGCATGGTGAAGCCGTAACCAACCGGGATGCCCTGGCTAATCCTGATTCACTCAGTTTATTTGCCCAACGGCCGGAGCTGAGCGCCTAGCAATTGACATGCTTTGTGTTGGGGGTGCGGGGGAGATCCTTAATCTGTTTTCTCCTGCGACCTTCAGTGACGATATGGCGCTACTGTCACCCTGGCTTTCGGCGTAATCCTCAACTGGCATACAGGTGCGCACAGGGTTTCGGTCTCTTCATGCATGGTTACGCGCCTTATGGGCGGCCAGCATTTGTCGACCCTGAAGCTGCAGGAGTTACTCTGATAGGCTTGATCATTCGGTTGCTGGCGCGAGAAAGCCAGGGCCAGTTAGGCGCGATGCAATATCACGTGAGGAACCAACGATTAAGACGGTATTAGAAGATCACAAGCCACTGAGTCTCCGTGTCCGACTTGCCTATGGCTTCGGCGCCGTGGCATACGGCATAAAAGATAATGGTTTTGCCTACTTCCTTTTGCTGTTTTACACAGCGGTCGTGGGTCTTGATCCTGCGCTTGCGGGCTTGGCGCTGTTGATTGCATTGTTGCTAGACGGGCTTGGTGATCCCATTGTGGGTTACTGGTCCGACAACCTGCGCTCAAAGTGGGGTCGCAGGCACCCCTTTATGTATGCGGCAGCTATTCCGGTAGCGATTTCTTATGCGTTGCTGTGGCAACCCCCCGATTGGGACGATAGCTTGCTGTTTCTCTATCTGGTCATGTTGACCGTATTGGTGCGCACGCTGATCACGTTTTATGAAACCCCCAGTTCGGCGCTGATGCCCGAGCTCACTGTGGACTACGACGAGCGCACCCAGATTCAGGCTTGGCGATCCTTGTTTGGTTGGGTGGGCGGTGCAGGTATGGCGGTCTTTATGTATGCCTTTTTGCTTGTGCCAACCGAGCGCTATCCGGTCGGCACACTGAATCGAGAAGGTTATGAGATGGGAGGTCTGATTGCCAGCGGTGTCATGTTGCTGGCGATTCTGGTGTCGGCCTTGGGTACTCATCATCGCATTGATCTGTTGGCAGAGCCGTCTCCCCGAGCCACCTCGGGCCTCAGGGGCGTTTTCAGCGAGGTGTTGGAGACGCTGAGGGATAGAAGTTTTTTTGCGCTGTTTGTCTCGTCGATTGCCAGCTCAGTGGCCACGGGTCTCACGGCGGCCCTGACTTTTTTGATGTTGACCTATTTTTGGGGTTTCTCATCTACTGAGATTTTCTATTGGGTTGCGTTGGTAGTCGTATCGGCTTTGCTCGGTTTCATTATTGCGCCCCGGGCCTCCAAGCACTGGGGCAAAAAGCCCGCCGCGATTCGGTTGGGCATACTAGCTTTCACATTGCAGCCTCTACCTGTTTTGCTCAGGCTGTTGGGTTGGATGCCAGAGAATAACGACCCCATGTTGTTTCCCATCTTGGCGATCGTGAATACCATCGACCTTGCGTTTGTTATTGCCATGCAAGCGATTTTGTTTTCGATGCTGGCAGATCTGGTGGAGCATTCTGAGGTCCGAACCGGTCGGCGAAGTGAGGGGGTGTTTTACTCGGCCCTGACATTTATCCGAAAAACCAATCAGGGCATCGGGACGTTTATTGCGGGGCTCATGTTATCGGCCGTGTCCTTCCCACAAGGCGGCGCGCCGGCAGAGGTGCCTGCTGGCGCTGTTATGCAATTAGGAGGTCTGCTAGTGTCATCGCAGTGGCTCCTCTGGGCCATCATGCTCGTGGCCCTCGGTTTCTATCAACTCGACAGACAACAGCACCAGTCCAATCTTGCTGCGATCAGCACGAGGGCGTCATCTAAGCAGTGAGTGGCGGCACTCGGTTCGCGGGTTTGGGCACCCGCTCCTGTCATGGCATACTCACTGCCATTAAAGTGAAGAGCGGGGCACCAGTTTGGCATTAAAGCTTGCGCAATCCTCCGATGGTCGACGGCAACGCAGCGAGCGCAGTCAGGTAGCCATCATAAAAGCGGCTCTGACGCTCATGGACGAGGGCATTCTGGTGCCGACCGCGCAACAGGTGGCTGATCGCGCCGGGGTCGGTATTCGCTCCTTCTTCAGGCACTTTCCCGATATGGATTCGCTGTGGCTCGCGGCCGATGACATGTTGCTCGATTCCTATGAAGCGCTGTTCAAGGTAGATGATCGTTCGGGCAGGATCGACGAGCGGGTGTCGCGAGCAGTCACCTTGTACGGCAACGCCTTTGATCAACTGAGCCAGATTATTCTCTGTACCCAGACGCTACTTTGGCGCTTCTCCAAGCTGCGCGAAAACTATGCATGGCATCAAAAGCGGTTGCGCAAGGAATTTGAACTCTGGCTGCCCGAGGTGGCGGCACTGCCCCGTGAGCGGCGCGAGGCAATTCACGCCATTGCTTCGTTCGAAATGTGGCATCGTCTCCGCGAGCACCAAGGTCTTTCGGCGGCAGTCAGCTGCGACATCGTCATCCGCTTGGTCATGGATTCTCTCTCGATAAAGTAAACGGGGCGCAGTAGGTGTCTGAGCAATTCAAAGATCAGGGTGGGATGGCCACCATGGACCCCAGCCGCTTGATGCGCTGGCTGACCTCCCGTGTCATGAGTCGAATCTCACGTGAGGCGTATGTCGAAGCACGTCGCACCAAAACCGAGGAGGGTCGGATCAAGGCCGGTGCGCCCCATCGCGTTGATTATTTTCACCAGGTAGACGAGGCTTACAGCGACCTCACCGCCCAGATCCTTGTGCAGCTCGCCGAGCGATACGATATTGAATTGCACTGTCATTTGGTGCGAGGGCAGGAGGGCAAGAATGCCCCCGAGCCCGAGATGCTTGCCCGGTTGGCTCGCAGTGACGCACATTTGATCGCACCCGGGTATGGGCTTAGCTTTCCGGAGCACCCCGATCCGCCCGAGGCTGAGCATGTCGCGGTTGCAACGCGGATCCTGGCAGCGCAGTCGATGGCAGATTTCCCCCCTGTGGTAGCAGCGGTGAGCAACGCGCTATGGCGAGGTGACGGTGCGGCACTGGATGGTCTGGCAACCGCGCATGGCAGCGCCTCAACCGACGCGGCGGCCGCAGCGGTGGCCGCGGGCACGGCCAAGCGTCGAGAGCTCAGGCATTACTCGGGTGCCACGTTCCATTACGGGGATGAGTGGTATTGGGGAGTGGACCGTCTCTACCATTTGGAGATGCGGCTCGCATCGCTCGGCGCCGATGGAAATCCCGACACGCCATTGATCGCGCCGCGCCCGGACGCAGATCTAATGGGCCATGCCGATCAAGGTCGCTACACGCTGGAGCTATACGCCTCTCTGCGAAGCCCCTACACGGCGGTGGTATTTGATCGCGCTGTGGCATTTGCTGAAGAAGCTGGCGTCGAATTGAAGCTCCGACCTGTCTTACCCATGGTGATGCGGGGCGTTCCTGCCACACGCGAGAAGGGTATGTACATTTTTATGGATGCGGCGAGAGAGGCGCGGGTCGCGGGTGTGCCCTACGGCAATTTCTACGATCCCATCGGTGATCCAGCGCGGCGTTGCTATGCGCTCTTTCCCTGGGCGGTGTCGCAGGGCAAAGGGGTGGCGCTTTGCTCAAGTTTCTTGCGTCACGCCTTTGCCTTGGGGGTTAACACCAATAATGATCGCGGGCTGCGCAAGGTGGTCGAGGCGGCAGGGCTAGACTGGAGCGCCGCTCAGGCGCATCGCGAGGACACGACATGGGAGACGCTTCTGGAAGATAATCGACAGACTATGTATGCGTCAGGGCTGTGGGGTGTACCCAGCTTTCGCCTGTTGAATCCTGCCGGCGAAGTGCTGCTGGCAACCTGGGGCCAGGACCGTTTATGGCTGATCGCCCATACGCTGCGCAACGCACTGCAACGGGATGCGGCTGATGGCCACAACACCTGATTGAATCCATCATATATTGGCAGTTATACTGCCAATATATGATGGATATTGCAGGTGTGCGGGACCCATGGAATAAGGGTGCCGACCGGGAGGCTGGGTGATATGCGACGGATTGCCATCTTATTGATTGCGATACTACTGGTGGCGGTAGGGTGGGTATATGTTTACCCGAGCACAGCAATCATGACCGCAGTCAAGGTACGGAGCGCTATCGATACCGCTCGGGTGGCCGCACCGCGTGACATTGCCTGGCAGCAGGGGCCCGACACATCGCTCGTGAACCCCGCTGATCGCCCTCCAAATGTGATTCTGATTGTCGCCGACGACCTGGGCTACAACGACATCTCGACCTTTGGTGGGGGTGTTGCCGGGGGTCGATTGCAAACTCCCCATATCGACGCCCTGGCGGCACAGGGTGCTGTCTTTAATCAATCTTATTCAGGTTCATCCACCTGCGCGCCCTCCCGAGCCATGCTGATGACCGGTCGTTATCCGCGTCGCACCGGGTTCGCGTTTACGCCCATGCCGCCGTCAATGGGAAGGGTGGTGACGGCTATTGCGGATGAGATGGACCGGACGTTACCCGACGCCCTTTATAACCCCGCGGTCGCGGCTAATAAGCCGCCTTATGAGCGACAGGGTTTGCCCGCCGAGGAGGTGACGCTTGCGGAATCTCTGCAGTCGAGGGGATATCACACGGTGCATATTGGCAAATGGCATCTGGGACGTGCGCACGGCATGGCCGCCCATGAACAGGGGTTTGATGAGAGCTTATTGATGGCGAGCGGACTGTATCTGCCTGAGGACCACCCCGACGTTATCAATGCCAGAGTTAACTTTGATCCTATCGATCAGTTTTTGTGGTCGGCGCTGACTTATGCCAATAGCTACAACAGTGGCGACGAGGATCGCTTTGAACCAGGTGGTTACCTCACTGACTATTGGACTGACGAATCGGTCAAGGTTATTAAGGCCAACCGCCATCGCCCTTTCTTTTTATATTTGGCCCACTGGGGAATTCATACGCCACTGCAGGCCACCAAGGCTGATTATGAAGCCGTGGGTGATATTCAGCCCCACCGGCTGCGCGTTTATGCAGCGATGACCCGGGCACTGGACCGCAGTGTGGGTCGCGTCATGGCGGCATTGGAAGAAGAGGGACTCGCAGATAACACCATTGTGATTTTTACCAGCGACAACGGCGGTGCCGGCTATATAGGACTTACTGATGTCAACGCACCCTTTCGTGGCTGGAAGATCACCCACTTCGAGGGCGGCATTCGGGTGCCTTTGTTCATTAGGTGGGGCAGTCAGATCCCCGCCGGGGTCAAGATCGATACCCCCGTGGCCCATATAGATGTGCTGCCGACGGTATTGGCGGCAGTGAACGAGTCACTGCCCCACTCTCGGGAGATCGACGGCGAAAACCTGCTGCCGCTGATTACGGGGGGGCCTGACGCGCAGCGCGACTGGGGCCGGGAAACGTTATTCTGGTCAGCAGGCCACAATCGCATCGTCCGACATCGTGATTGGAAGCTTCAGGTGGCGGCGAGGCCCGAGAAACAGTGGCTTTTTAATCTGGCCGAGGATCCCACCGAGCAGCGTAACCTCGCCCCAGAGCGGCCCGGCAAGGTGGCTGAACTGATCGCTCTGCTCGATGCGCATGCGGCCGATGCCCGACCGCCACTCTATCAGGCCGAGATTGAGGCGCCTGTCGCGATCGACAAGGACTTGTCAGTGCCTTTTGAGCCCGGGGATGAATGGGTATCTGTTCCCAATTAGTGGCAAATGGATCAAATGTTGCGGCGCGGGCAGTGCTAGAGCCCGCCGAGTACAGCTTTCCTGAAGATCGGCCAATCCAGTGCCGCTAGAGTCCGTCGTGGGTTTTTATGATCTCCTCAGAATTGGCAGGCAAGCTGAATGAGACGCCGTCGTAGCCCACGGTGTAGTCAGGAAAAATCTCTCCGGCACCATTAAGCCACAGCGCTTCCTGTCCCGGCACCACGATCGGGGGAACAACGTGGTAGTAAAGCAGGTGTCCCACGCCGGCATCTTTAGCCGTTTCGGCGGCATCGGTGGGGCTGGCGTGATAGTCCGGCACATCAAACATGATCTTGGCTATGATGGCGTTGCCCATCTTGTTAGCTGCATCCTCCATCATGCCGATGATGTTGGGTGCGAGCGCTTCATGCACTAACAGATCAACATCTTTGGCGAAGCGGGTGATGTTGTCAGACCGTGCAGTATCACCGCTGATGAGGACCGTTCGATCACCGTAGCTGAAGAGATAGCCCACGGCGGGAGAGACCGGCGCGTGCTGAACGCGGAGCGCCTCGACAATGACTCCATCGCGCTCATAAACCTTTGTGAGCTCGCCGTCGGCGGGTGTGTTAAAGGGGATAGCATTCATACCCGCCGCGGCAAGCGGTGCCACTTCATCGCCATGGTGGGCGTGCCGGTAAACAAAATCCTGAGCGTAAGCGGCATTGAAGCCTGTGACTATCTGATCAACTCCCTCCGGTCCATAAACCGGCAGTGGTGAGCTGTGATCTCCTGTAGCCCACCGGATCGTGGCCAACTCCCCAAGGCCATCAATATGATCTGAGTGAAAGTGAGTCAGGAAGACCGCCTCGACAGCGGCGGGGGGATAACCGAGCCGCTGCAGATTACGTGTGCTGTCCGTTCCCGTATCAACAATGAATAGGTGGTTGTTCGCTACCACACCGACACAGGGTCCTGAGGCGCGCGGTGCTGGCATGGGGCCCCCGGCGCCACAGAGCACAACGTGCAGGCCATCTTCCAGAGACGCGACCTGATTCATCGCCATTTGCTGGGGTAGTGCGGTCGCGACCAATTTTTCTGCGATGGTAGCGCGCTGACCGAAGCCGATTACCGCAGCCAGTGCCATCACCACTAATCCGGTCCCCCATTTCTTCATCTTGGTCCCTCCCTATTCACTTGTGTGGTCACAGTATCACTTGCCTTCCCGCGTAAATATTGACAGTATTTGTGTCAATATAAAAGCGGTCTGCAGAAGAGTTCGATAGCCCGCATTACCCTAACGAACCGCCTAGAGAAAACATCTGAAGTGAGTCCGGCGCCACCGAAACAGAATCGTCTCTACGCAATGCCTCACTCGCTTTACTCGGGTCGGGCTCGCTCTTATTTGATCAAGCATTGCATTCCTTTTGAAGAGTGCTCTACCGGGCACGAGCGCTTCAAGTCTGAGGTACTGCCTAAGGCCCAACTTCCCACCATTCCCACCCTGGCGACAGCGGATGGTGAGGTCATCCGGGATGGGGCGGCCATCATTGAGCATTTTGAGGTGCAAGCGGGTCGACCCTGTCAGCCAAAGGGTGCGCGCCAAGGTGTGGTTAGCGCGCTCTTCGACGTCATCGGTTCTCAGGGTTTATTGCGCCCCGCCATGCACTATCGTTGGAACTTTCCCGAAGAAAATGCCGAATTTGTGCGTTATCACTTTCTGCACTCGCAACGCAACGCACCGGAGCGGCAGGAGAAGACCGATTATATGATGGACCGCATGCGCCATGCCGCGGTTATCTTCGGTGTGACGGACGATACGCGTGATCTCGTCGAAGCCCTTTACCTTGCGTTTTTAGACGCGCTCAATGGCCATTTTGAGGAGTATCCCTATTTGTTAGGTTGGCGCCCGTGTCTGGGTGATTTCGGCTTATTGGGGCCACTTTATGCGCATCTGGGTCGTGATCCCTACCCGGCTAGGCTGATGCAACAGCGCGCACCGCGCGTGTGGCGCTGGGTGGAGCGCATGAATCGCGCAGATCAGGACGCCCCGGAGTACTTCAATGCGGGAGATGATTTTCTGGCCGATGATGCCGTGCCCGACACGCTGTTGGCAGTGTTGCGTGTTGTCGCGAATGATTTTATGCCCGAGACCCGTGCGTCGGCCGAGTTTGTCAACCATTGGCTGGCGGAGCATGCACCTAAAGGCGGCACGCCGGCGGTGGGGCGGTTAGCTGAGGCGCCGGGAAGCGCCGCATTTGTGGTGGATGGACAGCAAATCACAGCGCTGGCACAGCCTTATCGTCATTTTCAATTGCAGCGAGTACACCAACTCGTTTCTGCCCTTGCAGACAGGGAGCGAAGCGCGGTGATGGCCCTGCTGGATAGCTGCGGGTTTGGACAGCTACTCAGCATGTCCCTAAATCGTACAATTGAGAGGGAGGGCAATTTGGAGCGATGGGGCCCAACGAAAGATGGGGGTTTTAAAAAATGAGAACGGAATTAATCGGATACACAGCCAATTTGAACGGTTGTGTTTCCGTTTAGGTATGGCAATATCAACTTATAGCACGCTGCCGTTAGTTCCCACTAATGCGCACTACATAATTATTACATGAGCTATCCAAGGGAGTTTTGAAATGGCGAAGACATTTTCCAAGTTGGCTTTGAGCGCGGCCGTAGCAGGTTTGGCACTGGGCGCCAGCGCTCAACAGTTAGAAGAAGTGGTGGTGACCGCACAGAAGCGAACTGAAAGTTTGCAGGATGTACCCATTTCGGTGACGGCAATCAGTGGTGATCAAATTGCGATGAACTCGATACGGAGTTTCTCTGAATTGGGCGCTTACGTTCCTAACTTCTCGGTTGCTGAAAATCCGGTCAACACGATTATAACGATGCGCGGGATCAGCATCGGTGCCAACCAGTCATTCGAGCAGTCGGTGGGGCTTTTTCTAGATGGTGTCTACTTAGGCCGCAGCCGGCAGATGCGACTGGGCCTGTTTGATCTGGAGCAAGTAGAGGTGTTGCGGGGCCCACAGGGTATTTTGTTTGGTAAAAATACTTTGGCTGGCGCCGTCAACGTCCGTTCAGCGGCACCCGAGGTGGGCGGTGACTTGACTGGACGCATTGCCGCCAGTTTTGAGAGTGATGAGGGCAAGTATTTTGAGGGTCATATTGCGGGCAGCGTGAGTGAAAACGTGGCGGTGCGATTCGCCCTGATGGACCGCGAAATCGATGGCTATCTTGATAATGCCGCTCCCAATGCTGCATACCCGGATCAGCCGACGACAGACGAGACGATTGCTAGGATTGGTTTGCAGTGGGAGCCATCTGACTCAACCTCCGTGGGTCTGAGATATTCCTATGCGGATTACAGGCGAATAGGCACCAATTCTCTGGTTAGCACATTTGCGCCATCGCTGGTTGATACAGATGGAGACGGTGTGCGCGACACGCCGTTTGTACCGGCGTCCAACTTGGCGATGTATGGCGCAATGGGGATAGCCTTTCCGGGGTTCAATGCCTCTACATTCGCAAACAACAATACCCGAGACACTTACTACGACGGCCTATCAATAGGCGGAACCGAGGGGCTAGAGGGCGGCAATGGCTCGGAGCGTTTAGCGGGAACAGATACTGAGAATCATGAGTTTTCACTCAACATTACGCACGAATTTAACAATGGGATGAAGCTAACTTCGGTAACAGGCTTCTCACAGTACGAGTACAAAGATGGTATCGAGGCAGATTTCTTGCCTGTTGAATTCATCGGCCGGAGCGATGACTCCGAGTTTGATCAGTTTAGCCAAGAACTCCGACTCGAATCTGACATGGAAGGAAGGTTCAATTGGGTTGTCGGTGCAAATTACGTCGAGTCAACTCAGGAAATTGACCGTTTGGTCTCGGTTGACGGCACTTTTGGTCAGCCGGCGGTTGTCGGACTGCTTACCGGCGGCTTACCCACCATTCTGGCTTATAGCCCGGCCCAGCTTGCTGGCATTGCGGCCGCATTCGGGCTGCCTCCTCAGGCACTGCCGGTCGGTGTTGAAGGGTTGACCATGTGGAGCCAAGTAGGACGATTGTCCACTTGGACTCAGGACACCGACTCATGGGCAGTTTTTGCGCAGGGTACCTGGGATATCACGGATAGATTGAGCCTGACGGCGGGAGTGCGCTATACAGAAGAAACGAAAAAAGCGGACGCACAAACGTGGCTGAACAGCACAGCTCAGGGATTGGCGACAAAAACTGCTAATGCGGAAGAGTCCTTGGCCACGGGCGATTTTGGCAACTTCCTTCAGCAGGAATTGCAGGGGTCGTTCTTCGCTTCGTATGCTCACGCATTTGTAGAAGAGCGCGATACTGATCAAATGATTCCAGCTGTATCGTTGAACTGGAAAGCCGCTGATGATCATCTCCTCTATGCGAGCTACACCGAAGGCTTTAAAAGTGGTGGTTTTAACGCGGTCGACGACCAGGACCCCGTGCTTAACAGAGCTTGTCCACTTCAAAATCTGCCGGGATGCATAAATCGAACGGCACCTGGCCCAGGGTTTGAGTATGACGATGAGACGGCTTGGTCTTTTGAGGTTGGCGGTAAGCATACATTTTTAGATGGGTCCCTGAGATTCAACTGGGCTTACTACAACAGCGAGTATGAAGATCAGCAGGTCTCTACGTTTGTCGGGCTGGGTTTTGTCGTCACGAACGCCGCCAGCACAGAAATTTCGGGCTTCGAAGTGGATGCTGCATGGCAGGCGACTCAGAATTTGAGATTCAATCTCTCGGTCGGAACGGTTGACGGTGAATACGGTTCGTTCCCCGGAGCGGCGTGTACTGCGAACCAAACTTCTGACATTGAGTTCTTGGATTTCGTGACGCCCGGTGGTCTGACACCCAGCTCCCCCAACATCCGCTCAGCCGATGGGAACTGTGCGATGGGTTTCGACGCTGCAGGCAGCCAGACCGGTGTTTCACAGGATCTGTCTGGCAGAGAAATCGGCTCATCCAAGTATTCTGGCTCATTCGGCGCTCAATACACTCAGCCGATCGGTTCGATGATTTGGTTTACTCAGGTCGACGTGAACTTCTTCGACGATTACCTCTACACGGGTGACCTGGACGAGATTGATTTTCAAGACGGCAGAGAGCTGATTAATCTGCGCACGGGCTTAATGGGCGATAACTGGACGTTGATGCTGTACGGTCGAAATATCACTGATGAGAGCGTTGCTTCCGGTGGTGCGGACGTTCCATTAGCGAGAGGATCGCATATGCGTTACTACAGCAGAGGTGAGGTGTTCGGCATCCAGGCGGTATGGGAGTTCTGATACCTACATTGTGATTGAGGTAAGGGCGGCTTGGGCCGCCCTTTTTTTATACCGTAAGGTGGCGCATTTGCTTGACCGTAATGACGTTGCGCTGCGCTTATTAGCCTCGTTGACAGTCATTCACGCCTCGCAGTGCTCTCAACGAAACACCTTCTATCGCGTGGCCATAACAATTCAACGGAGTGTTTGAATGATCAGCAAGATATTCGCCAGAGCGTTGCTGGGTCTCTTTATGTTGGCCACGTGGCTGCTTTGGCTAGGCTGGTTCTCTGCGCGGCCACCTCTTACTGTGGACCCCGCCACCCTGTCTGGCGACGGGTCTATTCTCAATTACTGTGAGTTGCCTGTGCTGGATGGCGCAGGGAAGCGCGCCGCCGATATTCCCAAGGGCAATACGCCCGGGTGCGCCTATGATCATTTTCCGCTACCGATTTTGGCTTCGTGTACCGAGCCGCTGCCGCCTGAGGCGGATGATATTCGCGGATTATGGCGTGGTATTTCAGGTGGTCATGTGGGCCATGTTGAGCGGGTTGAGCAATGCGGCAGACGCGTGGTGGTGACTGCGGCGGGCCTTATCCATGACTACGGCCCGAATAGTACGGCCGACTTGAACACCAACGACACCGAGGGTTCGGTGTTGTTTACGCTGAGGGGAAAAGAGCACTGTATGCGCACGTCGGCCAGTATGATCTGGGAGGACAAGGTGCTCAATTTTTACGCTTTTGGCTGGGGACCTCAGGTGGTACGCCGTTACCGCGATGGCGACGAGCTCATTTGGGAGTATGCAGACGGCTCTGTGACGCGCATGGAGCGCCTGTGTACCTTACCAGAGGAGCACAGAGAGCCCGCCCCTCGTGGCAGACGAATCAGCTTGTTTTAAGGTGCGGCTGTGTGTCAGTCACGCCGCCGACAAGCAACGGATGTGCTTCCCGCGAGCCACGGGGGCTGTGCTGTCAGCACGTGGCGCCACATTATCTGCCATCATGGAGCACCGATGTGGTCTCTTTGCACCACGCGGGACAAGAGAGCAAATCATCTGAAGAGGAGAGCCCATTGCTTACCGAACTCTGGGTTGATCGAACCCACTACCGACATACCAAAGTCCAACAGGGTGATATTCCAGCGCCCGGTGACGGCGAGATATTGATTGCCATCGACAAATTTGCCATGACGGCGAACAACGTCACCTACGCCGCCTCCGGTGACCTATTTGGATACTGGCAATTCTTCCCGACGGGGGAAGATCCTTGGGGCAAAGTCACGGTCTGGGGCATCGGTGAGGTGATTGAGAGCCGCTCTGATGCGATTGGAGTTGGTGAGCGTTTGTATGGGTTTTTCCCTATGAGTAGTCACGTAATGATGAAGCCCGGCGACGTCAGCCCGCGGGGCTTTACTGATATTTCGGCGCATCGTCAGACGCTGCCGGCGCTCTACAACCACTACGCCCGAACCGAGGCCGAGCCCGCCGAGCTTCGTGCGCTTGAGGATCAGCGCTGCATTTTTTTTCCCTTGTTTATGACAGGGTATGTGATCGCCGACTTACTCTCGGATAACGATTGGTTTGGTGCGGCGCAAGTGGTGGTGGGCTCTGCCTCGTCCAAAACCGGCTTTAGTTCAGCGGCGTTTGCGCGCGCCGCGGGCTTTACCGGTGCCGTAATCGGACTCACTGGGGCGTCTAATGTCGCCTTCTGCGAGACCTTGGGCTGTTACGACAAAGTGTTGGCTTACGATAAGGTGGAAACACTGACTAACGCCGCTACCGCCTATATTGATATTGCGGGTGATGTGACGGTGCGTTCCCGGCTACACCATCACCTCAGGGACAACGCCCGGTGCACACTCCTAGTGGGCGCGACCCATTGGGATCAGTTTAAAACATCAGTCGACGGTGGCGCGCTGCCGGGTAGCGCGCCCGCGGTGTTCTTTGCCCCTGCGCAAATCGAGAAGCGAGATAGCGAATGGGGTCGCGGTGTGATGATGGGCCAGGCATACGCCGCGAGTATTGAGTTGGTGCAGCGACTGGCACCTTCGCTGGCGATGGAATCTCATCGAGGTACTGAGGCTTGTAATGGCATCTGGCAAGCGCTGCTGGCTAACGAGATTTCGGGTCGGCAGGGTGTCATGATGTCGCTGGGTGTGTGACGCCTGCTTGAACCGTCCTCCCAGCCGCTGAACCGTTAAATTCCGGTGAGAGTATGTAGTCGGAGTATTCGCGAGACCCAAGAGCGCGGGTGTTCCCGTTTCGAGGTGAGGAGAGCAGCGACCGTATGAAAAAACTACTATTTATTGGGTTGGCCGTCGGATTGCCCATGGCGGTGGCTACCCTCACAAGCCCGCCAGAGGTGCTGGTTGGGGGATGGCCGGCGCTCACCGTATTGGCACTCGCGGCTTTTAGTATCCAGTGGTTGGCGTTTGTCCCCGCGCGGATTTTTGAGACAGAGCGATTCTATGACTTCACCGGGAGCCTTACTTATATCGCCCTGACGTTGGCTGCGCTGGGGGTAGCAGAATCATTTTCACCGGAGCAGTCGTTGATCGCGGCAATGGTCATCATTTGGGCGGGGCGGTTGGGCAGCTTTTTGTTTCGCCGCATTCACGCGGCGGGTGGTGATCAGCGTTTTGATCACATTAAGGTCTCCTCGGCTCGCTTTTTTGTCGCCTGGACATTACAGGGCGCCTGGGTGGTGATGACCAGCTGCGCGGCGCTGACTGTCATATTGAGCACCGCGCAGCCACCGATGGGCGCCATTTATGTGATCGGCGCCGCGATGTGGGCGACCGGCTTTGCAATTGAAGTCATTGCAGATCGGCAAAAATCGCGTTTCAGGGCAGATCCAGCCAACACAGGTCAATTTATCAATGTCGGGTTGTGGGCCCGCTCCCGCCATCCTAATTACTTTGGTGAAATCCTTTTATGGGCAGGCATTGCAGTAATGGCTGTGCCCTATTTGTCGGGTAGCCAGTGGGTCGTATTGCTCTCGCCGCTTTTTGTTTACGCCTTGCTCACCCGCCTCAGTGGTATCCCCACCCTGGCGCGCCGGGGCCAGCAGTTATGGGGCGCTGATCCGTTGTATCAAGCCTACCTGGCCAACACGCCGCGCCTGTTGCCGCGTTTATTTTGAGGCCCACTATACGGCGCATTCGGAACCGTCTTGAGTCGATGCTTACCCCGCTGAGGTGACCTGCATTTCGCCATTCGCTGAGAAGGTTGAAAAACGCGATGGGCCCGTCGTCTTAGGACACCATTTGCCCAAAGCGTTTGCGTCAAACGCTCAAACTCGCGACTACAAACCAAGAAAGTTAAGCGGGATCGGCACCGGCCTTCTTTCGCGCCAGGCGTGTATCGATAAGCGCAGTTGTCGCCAGTAGAAAAAGGCCCAGCAGCAGGCGCAGGTCACCGAGATGAATTCGCGGCTCGATGGGGTAAGCAATGGTTTTCTCAAGGCTCGCCAATTTGAAATCGTGCCGCTCGTAGAATTCAGGATTGCCGACGATGTCTATCAGCGTTCGTCGACTTCGGTAACGCATGATCGCTCCGTCTGACCACGCTTCGGCGCCTTCAATGCCCAGCAGATCCAAACTGTTGGCCACCGATTTCCCGACTACGACGGGATGGCTTGCTCGGGACAGCAGTGCGGGAATCATGTGCTCCATGTAAAGGTCGAGCAGTGTCTGGGCGTCCGCGTCAGGTGGCGCGCCCTCCATCTGGGGAGGGTTCTTCGCCAGATCTACGGCATTGACCATCAGAAATTGTCGACCCGTGTCATTACGGAGGAATTCGAGCAGCGCCCCGCGAGCAGATGTGTCGCCACCGAGATCAAGCCCCTGAGTGTTGGCGATGAACGTCTGGATTTCCGCCTCTGTGAGCGGGCCACCGAAGTCGGTGTACCAGCTGACGAATACCGCATAGAGAAAAACGGAACCGAGCCATAGTTTGCGTCGTGATGTCATATCGGCGTTCTCCCCAGCCTTCTCTGTCGTCACATGCACATGCGATAGTGGCATGCAGAGCGATAAGCGATTCGGTACGTCAACTATGTTGGCACGGCGAATACTGCTTGCCAGCGCTTACTTATTGACACTATTTATGCCAATATATAGGTCCTGCTTTCATGCCGCAAGGAGTTCCAAAGATGTCTCGCGAACCCGTAAAGTTGGTGGGGGGAACTGGCTCCCCGTACACCCAGAAAATGATCGCATTGCTGCGCTACCGTCGCATTCCCTATGCCATCACTTGGGGTCAGCCTGAGGCAATGTGTGAAGCAATGGGGGTCGAGGCGCCCAAGCCTTCCTTCATGCCCACCTTCTTCTTTCAAGATGGCGGCGATGTCACCGCGCACTGCGATTCTACGCCGATCATCCGCCGGCTGGAGGCTGAGCATACAGGTCGCTCGGTGCTGCCCGAGGACCCGGCGCTCGCATTTATTGATTATTTGATCGAAGACTTTGCGGACGAGTGGTGCACCAAGTACATGTTTCACTACCGCTGGCACTTCGAGGCTGACGCCGATAATGCCGGCACCAAGTTACCTCTCAGCATGGATGTTTCAATGCCGAAGGAGCAGTTTCAGCAGTTCAAAGACATTATCTCGCAGCGACAAATCGACAGACTTTGGGTTGTTGGTTCCAACGAGGTGACAGCGCCCATCATTGATGCAAGCTACAGGCGATTTCTTGCTGCGATGGAGAGCCATCTCGCTGAGCAGCCCTTTATGTTGGGCCAGCGGCCGGGCGCAGGCGACTTTGGTCTGTTTGGCCAACTCAGTCAGTTGGTGGGCTTTGACCCCACTTCACGCGAGATTGCCCACGACGTCTCGCCGCGCACGGTGGGCTGGGTTGACAAAATGCCGGATGGCAGTGGTCTGATGCCCGAGGCCTCTGACTGGATTGCAGTGGAGGATCAACCGGCCAGTCTGAGAGGATTGCTGTCAGAAATCGGCCGCGTCTACACGCCGGCACAACTCGCTAACGCCCAAGCGGTGATGGCGCAGGCGAAAACCTGGGAGTGCGAGATCGACGGCGCCGCATGGCGCCAGCGAACGTTCCCGTATCAGGCCAAGTGCCTGCAATGGACCCGCGATCAGTACGAACAGTTATCGACCACCGACC
>Ga0233432_10000703_pt1 | contig 32017 bp, 32 predicted proteins | sample SI_122_August201_6_FD_179870 | JGI IMG/M metagenome (GOLD analysis project Ga0233432, IMG submission 179870) | Seawater microbial communities from Saanich Inlet, British Columbia, Canada - SI_122_August2016_10_MG | ecosystem: Environmental > Aquatic > Marine > Inlet | place: Canada: British... | reverse complement strand
CCCCGGGCACCCGCTACTACAACCTTGGCTTCCGTGTCGGTTTCCAACAGCAATAGTAAGGGAGCTATGTACGGAAGGATGACGGACATGGCGGAAAGGAAAGGCGGAGCGGGACGGGCTTGGACCAAAGGGGCGATAGCCCAAAAGGGCCATGCCAGGCACGCGGAGCCCCGGCGTAAGTAATCTTGTCATCGCGAGGGCTGAAAGCCCGTGGCGATCTACAGTGAACCAATAAGCGAAGAGACAAGTCGTCCGCGTGCCCCGGAACACGATGGATTGCTGAGTCGGACGCTCCCCGCTTCCTAATCGGAACGACAAAGTGCTGGGTTACCAACTATAGCAAACCAGCGATTCAAGTTCGCGGACAAATAATTGATTACCGGAAATTGCTAGGTGTGCCCAGGTTGGTGATTCAGAAATTTTCCGACTTCCTTTTATCACAAATTTTTCCGGGTTCGGATTGATCAGGTACAGCGTACCATCTTCATCGAGGGCAAGGATTTCTTTTCCATTGGAAACCATCGACATATATTTACCAAATGATTCGCTGCTTATCCATTTGGTTTCTCCATTCTTCATGTCGAGGCAGGTGATTCTCTGTTTGCGGAGATGAATATAGCAATATCCATTCAAAATGATAGGGCCTGACATGTATCCTTCCTGTCGGTTTTCCCAATTTTGTACCAGTTTTGTGTTTTTCTCTTCTTTTTGCACATTAAATAGAAGGGATTTCCCTCCGTAACTGCTGGTGAAAATGGAATTACCAATGACCGTGGGTGTGAGAATGTTCATGCCCCGGAATGCCTTGATCGGTTTTTTCCACAATTCTTTTCCGTTTTTTGGATTTACCGCGGCCAGGTCCGTCCGGGTCTGAACCACAACTTGTGATTTGCCATTTATTTCCTTAATTACCGGAGATGAAAAGGCACTCCCAAACATCCCTCCTTTATCTTGGAGCGTGCGCCAAATGGATATACCCGTGTTTTTGTCCAGTTTAACGAAACCTGAGCCTGCCTGCACATAGAGATCATCTCCATCAATCAAAGGAGAGCAGACCATGCCGAATGCAGGCAGGGGGGTGTCGTATCTTTCGACAAAATCAACTTTCCAATTGATTGCTCCTGTTTCTGCATTTACCGAATGTAGCATATCTCGCATACCGCAGACATAAAGATTCTTCCCATCGAAGGTGGGTGTAGAGCGAATCCAACTGCCATTCTTGGCGGCAAAGAATGGAACTTTCATTTTACCATTCCATTTTACACTCCAAGCAGGTTTACCATCTTTGCGATCATAGGCATGGGTCACTTCATCTTCCTCAAGTGATTCTGTGGTGAAGACAAATCTTTCCGAAACCACTGGGCCGGAATATCCTTTACCCAGTGGGACCCGCCATTTTTCTGTCAATGTCTTTTCATCAATTTTCGAAGGCCATAAAGATTCACCGGGAATTATGCCATTTCTTTGGGGTCCGCGCCATTGAGGCCAGTCTGAAGAACTTACCTCGTCTGCTAGGGAGAAAATTGTGGGAAGTAGGAAAAATACAAGGAGAAGAAGGGGCTTTTTTTTCATGGCTTATGGAAGAGATAGTGGCTGACCCACCATTCTTGCCCATTATCGAAGACAAAGGTTTCTGCGCAGGCGAGAAAAAAGATACGCCAACGATGAAATGTTCGCCTAGACTCTGCTTTGTTCATATCTGCTTCGAACATTTTTAAAACTTCAGTTTTATGACGGTCGAGGTTATTGAGCCAGCATTCAGAAGTTTTGGCATAGTGGATACCAGACCATCGCCAACGGCTTTCAAGCTCAAGTCTGCCAGAAATTCGCAGGAATAATTCATCCGCAGGCATGGTACCTCCACTAAAAAAATGCTTGGACATCCAATCGTCTTCTCCTTCCACTTCAAAGGGATAGGATGTGGAGCGGTGACAAAAAACATGGGTAAATAGTTTCCCTTTGGGTTTGAGCCAGGAATGAATGCGTTGAAAAAGGCCCCGATGATTACGGACATGTTCAAACATTTCTACGGAAACCACCCGATCAAAAGAATCTGTTGGTTCAAAGGTGTTAACATCTGCGGTGATCACTTCAAGGTTGCTGAGCTTTCTTTCCTTGGCTTGTCCCATGATATGCTCACGTTGAGAATTTGAGTTTGAGACAGAAGTGATTTTTGACTTAGGGAAATGTTTGGCCATCCAAAGAGACAGGGAGCCCCATCCACATCCAAGTTCCAGGATACGCTGACCATCCTGAAGGTCGGCGTGGTCGCAGGTAAGATCTAAAGCGCGGTTTTCCGCCGTGGTCAGATCGCTGACTAAATCTTCAAAATAGCAGCTGCTGTATTTTAAGTTTTTTCCTAAAACTTTTTGATAGAAGGGTGCGGGAACTTCGTAGTGTTGTTCATTGGCTTTTTCTGTAAGCACGGCGAGTGGAGAATTATCTACGGATCGCATGTATTCTTCCACAAGTTCAGCATTGGCTTCACAATCATCAGTTCGGCACTGCCTGAGCCTCTTGCGGCAAAGATTTCGGATACCCGCCCGAATTAAGAAATCCGGGATTTTTCCGCGTTCAGCAAGGTCGATCAAGGTATCTGTGAAACTCATTTTTTTAACTATTATAAATTACTTGGGTGAACGGGGGAAGAAAGAGGATGTACTGGCGACATAGTTTTTGTAGGCATCTCCGCTTGCTTCAAGTTTGCGAGCTTCCACAAAGGGAATTCCGGTGACTTTTGTGAGAAATAGATAAAGAACCGGTGGGATAAAGAATAGCCACCAGCTTCCAACTGCAAAGAGGCCCAGAGGAATATAACCAAGCCAAAGAATCCACTCGAAGAAATAATTTGGATGCCTTGAAAATTTCCATAAGCCCGTGTCACAAACTTCTTTCCGGCTATCTTTATGTCGGTTTTTGAAATTCCTTAATTGTTTATCCGCCAGGCTTACACCCACAAAACCTGTAATCCAAATAACCAGTCCCAGGTGATCCCACCATCCCAGATCCAAGGGGTTTTGTACAAGGATTAAAAATGGTGAGGCAAACAAAACAATCCAAAAAGCTTGGACCTGAAAAAAGAAAAAGAAACCGAGGTTTGCCTTTTTTCCAAGGGATTTACGAAGGTAAGCATAACGGGGATCCTCCGGTTTCCCCCAGCATCTGCGGAGAAGGTGGGTACCCAGTCGGATCGACCATACGGCAAGAATTCCTTCGAGAATTGATAGCCGGGCGGGATGACAAAGGTCTGATTGTATGACCAGGTAGCACAGACCGAGAACGCCTACCCCATATGCCCACAGCACATCCACATAAGATGTATTCCTGATGAGTAAAGCGATCAACCAGCCGATCACCATAACGATCGACGCTCCTAATTGGCCGTAAAGTAAAAGATCAAGTGTGTTCATTTTGAAGAGAATCCGGGAATTTGAGATGTAGATATCTTAGAGTGACTCCTGCTATGGCCCATATTCCAGCTACTCCTGCGATGGAAAGCCAACCGTTTGTAAATGTAAGAACCTCTAATCTTTCACCAGACCAATAGGCTACGGCTCCACCAATGGAGAACCCGATGATTGAACGCATACAATGATCTAAAAACCATGTGAAGACAGGGCGAAGCATGAGCCCGAATGATGTCCAGAGTAATACCATCCACATGGGGCTACCAAATAAATTCGGGTAGGGTTGGAAGTGTAATAATTCAACTTGCACAAGAAATGCATCTCCGGGGATTCCAATTAGTAGGCTGCCTGTAAGAAAAGGGAGGGTAGTCCGGAATCTGGCTGTCCATACTACCCGTATCAAAACAAGAGTAACTCCAAGGTAGGGAGCAAGCTCAGGAATTGGAGTTTTGGTTGCTAAAACACAACAAAACCATGCAATTTGAAAAATAACTAAATCAACAATAAATGAAAGTTTGGCATTCATTCGGGGAATCCTTTGGATAGCCTTGAATTGGGCTTGGTGAGTAGAAGGTGGATATCTCCAGTGTAGCCTTCTTCAAACCCGGCTTCACAGTAGCAAAGATAGTAAAGCCAAGCCCGGCGAAATGACTGGTCATATCCAAGCTCGGCAATTTTATCTTCGTTTTGTAAGAAGCGAAGGCGCCATTCCCTGAGGGTTCTTGCATAATGATAACCAAAGTCAAAAATATTGGTTGGCCGGAGGTCTGACTTTTTGGCTACGGCTTGGACCATCGCCGATACCGAGGGTACATTACTTCCGGGGAATACTCTCGTCCGGATATAATCAACTTCTTTAAGATACTGAGAGTACCGGTGGTCAGGCATGGTGATAGCCTGAATGATAGCAGCTCCATCTTGGCACAGAAGCTCTGCGATTTTTGAAAAGTAAGTGGGTAAATATTCATGTCCAACCGCTTCGATCATTTCAATGGATACGACTCGATCGAACACTCCGGAAAGATTACGATAGTCTTGCTTGACGATTTTTATACGATCGGATGCACCGAGATTATTTATTCGATTTTCTGCATATTTGAACTGTTCACTGGAAATCGTGGTGGCGGTGAGTCGAGCATCTGTCCGTTGGGCAAGTCTCTCGGCAAATCCCCCCCATCCACATCCGATTTCTAAAACATGATGGTGGGGTTTAATTTTAAGCTGATCAATGATCCGGTCGTATTTAGCAAGTGATGCTTCTTCGAGTGTCGACTTTTCTGAATCAAAAATCCCGCATGAGTAGGTCATGGTCGGGTCGAGCATAAGGTTATAAAAGTCGTTACCTAAATCGTAATGCAGTGAAATATTTTTGCGACTTCCCTGAATGGTGTTTTTCTGCCCGATAAGATAGGCCCATCTGGCGAGATTGTTGAGGAGCGTGGCCCAGCCATTTTCCATGCCATCCATTACCTCTTGATTTTGGAGGAAAAAACGAAAAAAAGAGACTAAATCTGTCGTGTCCCAATCTCCATTGGAATAACTGTCAGCCACCCCAAGAGAACCGCCGAGACAGGCTTTTCGAAAAAATTCTTCTTGGTGAACTTGGAGATCTGCTTCGAGTCCTCCGTTATTTGGATTACCAAATCTTTTTTTTCCGGACGGGCTATTGAGATGGAGTATACCAGTCGTGGATAATTTAAGCTGGCGAGATAAAATTTTCTCAAAAAATCCAGCTTTTAGAATATCCCGGGGTGAATCTCTTTCTGTTGTTGCTCGTTCCTGATTAGTCATGTTTTACAATCGATTGCTCGGGATGAGAATAAAAAGGACAACCTTTAAGGCGAAGTAAAAGTGCATTCCAATAAATGGCCGCAGTGACTTTACCAGTCATGAATGGAAAACGAAGAAGAGCCCAGGCCAGATTTCCAGAATTTATAATTCTTTGTTTTAAATGCAGGTGTGCGGAAAAGAAAAGCTTACCGTTCTGTCGAAGAAACATATCGATATGGTTTTTTTCTTTGGGGTTTTGAAATCTCCAGTCATATTCCACATCCATTCCAATAAATGGAGAAACATGAAATTCTTTTTGAAACTCATGAGCAGATCTGGAATTTTTTTCTGATTCAGCCCACCGGAAACATTTAACATAGCGTTCGCCCCAGGGGGTATTGGTTATTTCGGTCATTACGACCAATGGGGTAGTCAGGTCGTCAGACCAAAGGTAGTAAAAAGTGACTGGATTGAAGCAATATCCGAATGTTCGTAAATGAGTAAGAATAGAAATCCGACCTTTTATTTCTTCGGAAAGTTGCTCGCTCATCGTTTCCCTGATAGCCTCTTCAAGTGAATTTATTTCAGGTCTATGATAATCGGATCTTTGAAAACTGCATAAATTCGAACGATTGACTGCCCAAAATAATCGGTTTTTAAAAACCATGGGAAGTTCATCCAAAAAAAGATGAGCCATGAAGACTTTGTATTCTAGGTTATGGGTCTTGGGAGACTTTCGATGGTGGCTGACTTTGCCGAAATAAAGCGAACTATCCATCAAAGTTTCTCCCCGAATGCCTCGCAAACCTGCAAGCCACTGGTAAGTCCATCCTCATGAAATCCAAATCCCCAGTAGGCTCCGCAGAAAGAGATTCCTTGGCGACGAATAAATTCAGCATGTCTGAGTTGGGCTTTTTTTCGACCCGCATGATAGGTGGGGTGAGAAAAATTAAAATTAGCGTGCTCCATACTCGAATCTATCTGATTATCCTGGTTGAGGGTTACGCAAAATGGCTCGGGAGTGGGAAGACTTTGGAGAATATTCATATCGTAACTGACCAAGGCCTGTCCATTTCTACCCTTTGGCAGGTAGGCATTCCAACTGGCCCGTGCCGATTTTCGGCGAGGAAGTATGGAGTCATCAGAATGCAGGGTTACGAGATTATCTTCGTAAGGAAAGGAAGAGAGCAGGCTGGTCTCTTCTATTTGTGGTTTACTGAGCATTCGAAGGGATTGATCGGCATGGCATGCTAAAATGACTTCGTCGAAATGCTGAGATGTACCATCGGGAAATGAAATTGTAACTGCGTCACCGTTACGGGATACTTCTTTGACTGGAGAATTCAGTTTTAAACGATCCCCCAGTGGTTTGATGATTTCTTTTACATAAGTGTTTGAGCCACCTTTGATGACCCTCCATATGGGTCGGTTATTTGCCTGGAGCATTTGATGGTTGGATAAGAAATCCGTGACAAATTCCATGGGGAACTGTCCAAATCTTTCGACAGGGCATGACCAGAGTGCGGACCCTAATGGAAGCAAAAATGTATCGCGGAATCTTTTTCCCAGTCTTGTTCGGATAATGAATTGATCTACTGTTTCCTGCGGATCTGGTAGAGTATCTGCTAATTTATGGAATTTTAAAATATCCAGGACCATACCCCAGTGCCCAGGGTTGGTTATGTTTCGTAGGTGTCCAAATAAACCGGTAAGTGATTCTCCATTATATTCGATACCCGTAGTGTCAGATTTTACAGAGAATCCCATGCGGGTTTTCTGAGATGGGACCTCTAACTTATCAAGTAGTCGAACGAAATTGGGGTAGTTTTCCTGATTGAATACTATAAACCCAGTATCTACCTGAAAGGTTCCTGTTTTCCCTTTTGTGGTAACCGTATTGACATGTCCACCGGGTTTCGAGTCTGCTTCAAAAAGTGAAACTTGGTGGTTTTTTTGTAATAAATAAGCACAAATAAGTCCGGAAATTCCGGACCCTACGATTCCTATTCTCATCCTGAGGATGGATAGGCTATTGGTCTAAAGCCTTCTTTTTAACCCAGTCAGGGACTGGTCTAAGGTCACGAACCAAACCGACGCTTGAAAGTAAACGGAGACAGATGTAAGTGATATCTAGTTCACCCCTAAAAAAACCCTGACGGGCAGACCCCGGAAAAAAATGATGGTTGTTGTGCCAACCTTCACCAAAAGTGAATAGGGCAACCCAAGAGTTATTCCTACTCTCATCACCGGTATCGAAGCGCTTTTTACCCCAAAGATGTGTGAGGGAATTTACCGCGAATGTAGCGTGATACAAAATGATAGTAGGAATGATAAATCCCCAAATAAAAGTCATCATTCCGGTCATTCCAGTAACTGTGCTAAACCATGCCCATTCCCCGAGGAGATAGGAAAAACCACCCCAAATAGCCACAGGAATCCAATCATAACGATTTATGAAACGAAGTTCCGGAAATTTGACCCAATCTGGTATTTCTTTTAAAAATGTGGGGACTGCATAGTCTGTCATAAACCAAAGGGTGTGACTCCAAAACAAACTGTTTGTTTTGGGTGAGTGCATGTCTTTCTCAGTATCTGAATGGCGATGGTGACGGCGGTGATGGGCAGCCCACCATAAAGGTCCTCTCTGAGCGGAAGCACATCCGATAAAGCCGCCGATAAATTGGAAAGCACGACTTGTTTTAAATGCCCGATGAGAGAAATATCGATGATAGAAGGCAGTGATCGCAAACATCCTGATTGAGTATGATGCAAGGCAAAGAACCAAACAGGGCCATACATATGGATAAAAAAAGGCCAATAGAACCAATCCGTGAATGATAATATAAGGAACACAACGGAACCACTCCACTTTTGCACCCGAAGTGGCAGGTTCTGAGAATGTCTCAGGAGGTGGGCAAACCCACTTAGATATAGAAAATGACATTTACGCGGCAGTGTCCGCAATGAGTGATAGTTCAAGGGGACTCATTTTCGTTTTACCACGTAAATCTTTTCCCACAAGCTTATCTAGTTGTCTAAAATCAAGTTTTCCACTCTGCATGAGGACAGCTCTTAGTTTTCTTAGTCCAAGTGCTTCTAATTGTCTGACTCTTTCTCCGGAAACATTAAGAACATCAGCAATCTCATCCAGTTTCATAGAATCATCCTGTCCAATTCCAAATCTCATAGCTAAAACTTTTCTTTCACGCTGTCCCAAAAAGCTTAGGGCAACTGACATATCATCAGAAAGTGAACCGTCTTCACGGTAGGAATTATTTACTTCCTCCTCAGCCGACATCATATCGGCAAGGGTTTGGTTGGAATCTTCACCCAATGGTTCATCGAGAGAGAGTGTGCTACCAGGGGCAAATTTTACACGGTTGGAAAGATTTCTGTCTTTTCCAAGCACATCATTGACTTCGTTTTCTGAAGGATTTCGGCCAAGGTCCACTTGGAGTTGTGTCCGAACAAGGTTTTCTTTTCTTTTTCCTTGCGAAACATCGTGGGGTACAGCAACAGCACTTGACATTTTACCAATCAGACGCTGGATACGCTGACGAATCCACCATGCGGCGTAGGTGCTAAGTTTGATTCCACGGGTGTGATCAAACTTATCCATCGCTACAACTAAGCCATGAATGCCTTCTGCCATAATGTCTTCCATTGGAACACAAGTTTGTCGAAATTTAAGTGCAATGGAAGCAACCAAACGAACATGTCTTTCGATGAGTTCTTTTCTTGCTTCGTCGGAGCCCTCTGACATTTTGATGAATAAATCATCGCACTCCTCTTTGGTAGGTGGTGCCATGCGTGAACGATCAGAAATAAATCTACCAATTGGATCTAAGTTGTTTCCTGTAGTAGAAGAAGATGAATTAAGATTGGTCATAACAGTAAATATAACGAGAGGTTGTATTTTAAAGATCACCAAATAGTTTCTTATTAGATGAAATTTATAAGGTTCATTAGTTGCAGTAAAAGTAGATTTTGAATGTTTTTTTCTTAACTATATAATAATCAGGTTTTTATAATTGAAGAATGAAGTTTTAGAGCTGAGGAGAGAAGGGATATTCTGTCCTGCTGGTGGTTTTTACATTGATCCGAGAGGAATGGTGGATCGGGCATTGATCACTCATGCACATAGCGATCACGGCCGGCCCGGGCATAATTCATACCTTTGTTCCGATACCTGCAAGAGCCTGCTGAAAATTCGTATTGGAAAAGATGCGGTCGTGGAAAGTCTGCCTTTTGGGGAAAAAATTAGGATTAGAAATTCTTTGGTATCTTTTCATCCCGCTGGTCATATTTTAGGTTCTGCTCAAATTCGGGTGGAAGTAAATGGTCGGGTATGGGTTGTAAGTGGCGACTATAAACCACAGGAGGATCAGACTTGTGAGCCTTTTGAACTAGTAAGATGTAATGGGTTTATAACGGAATGTACTTTCGGGCTGCCCGTTTATCGATGGTTACCTGAAGAAAAGATTCATCAACAAATCAATGAATGGTGGCTTGAAAATAAGCAGGATGATAAACCTTCCCTTTTATTTTCTTATTCTTTGGGAAAAGCACAGAGGGTTTTGGCAGGCTTACGAAAAGAAATCGGACCCATTTACGTACACAGTGCGGTTTATCCCTTTTTAGAGCACTATGAGAAGGCAGGAATCAAACTACCTCAGGTTATGAAAATTGAACGGGGTAAAGAATATGATTTTAATGGTTCGATAATTATTGCACCTCCAGCAGTGGAAGATTCCACCTGGACCCGAAAGTTTCGTAGTGCTCGAAAAGGTTTTGCTTCGGGATGGATGGCCATACGGGGTGCCCGTAGAAGGCGGAACTTGGATCGTGGGTTTATTCTTTCTGATCATGCCGATTGGAATGGACTGATTGATGTAATCAAGGGAACGGGAGCCGAGGAGATTAAAGTAACTCATGGCAATGGGGATGCGTTGACTCGATATTTGGGAGAGCAGGGTATGAATTGCTCGATTTTGTCCGGGGCAAGTGTTCGTGGAGAGGAGGAGGAATGAGAGACTTTGCGGCTCTTTTTCATGATCTCGATTCATTGACCAAAACAAATGATCGTCTGGATCGTCTGGTCCAATATTTTAAAGATGCACCCGGAGAGGACTCCATTTGGGTATGCTGGTTTTTATCGGGCAATCGAATAAAAGGTGCAGTTAAAACTGGTGAACTGCGAAACTTTATCGCCGCGCGTGCAAACTTGCCTGTTTGGTTAATCGAAGAATGTCATGACAGGGTAGGAGACCTCGCCGAAACGATTTCTCTACTTGCCGCTTCCAAATCAAAAAAGTCGAACTTGGGGCTAAATGATACAATCCGAAAATATTTACTTCCCCTGCGAGGTCAAGATACGCAAGAACGAAAAGTATTACTTGAGAGAACCTGGGATCATCTTTCTGCGGATGAAATGCTTCCTTTTCATAAATTACTTACAGGTGGTTTCCGAATGGGAGTGTCTAAAGGTAATTTGTGTAAGGCTCTCGCAAGGGTTGGAAATGTAGAACCAGCAGTAATTTCTCAAAGGATTGCCGGGAATTGGACTTGCGATGATTTAACGATGCAGGAAATCCTCAACCCTGTTGGTGAGAATGAGGGAAGGGGGAAACCTTTTCCTTTTTGTCTGGCTTCTCCTTTACAGGAAGATCCTGGGACTCTGGGAGAAGTGGTTGACTGGCAGGTCGAATGGAAATGGGATGGCATACGGGCCCAACTATTGACTACAACTGCCGGCGGTGGGATGCTTTGGTCTAGAGGAGAAGAGTCAATTGCTGAATCGTTCCCTGAATTACTGGAATGCATTCCTTATCTTCCGGTCGGGATATGTCTTGATGGAGAAATTTTAGCCTGGGGAAGGGAAGGTCTTCGTTCTTTTTCCCAGTTACAAAAAAGGTTGGGGCGAAAAAATCCTAGTTCCACTATCCAGAAAAAAGAACCTGTTTGTTTTCAAGCTTATGATTTACTCAGAATGAATGGAGAGGATCTAAGATCAATCTCCATGCTGGAGAGAAGAGCGAGGTTGGAAATTTTAATGCAGGGATTACCGGAACATTTGCCATTGAGAATATCCCCGGAAGTGAATGAAAAAACTTGGAGTCATTTGGAGAAACGTAGGGAGGAGTCACGCGAGCGTGGAGTGGAGGGTTTTATGCTTAAGAGAAAGAATTCAAAGTATGAAAGCGGGCGAGTTAAGGGATCTTGGTATAAGTGGAAAGTAGATCCGTTTTTGGCAGATATGGTGGTAGTGAGTGCCCAGCTTGGCCACGGAAAAAGAGCCAATTTATATTCGGATTATTCCTTGGCTGTATGGAATGAATCCGGAGAATTGGTCACTGTGGCAAAAGCTTATTCCGGTTTGACCAATGAAGAAATTGAAAAGGTTGATAAGTTCGTAAGGAAAAACATAACCGGAAAATTTGGTCCTGTGCGCAGTGTAAAACCAAAACTTGTTTTTGAAATTGCATTTGAGGGAGTACAGGCTTCCGGTCGGCACAAATCAGGAGTTGCATTACGCTTTCCTAGAATTCACCGCTGGCGAAATGATAAAAAAATCGAGGACGCGGATCATCTTTTTACCATTCGGGGCTTTGCCGGAATGAATGATAACGGGACGCAAGGTGATGGAACTAAAATTGACTCCGCAGGGAACCTGCTTCTTTTCTAAGCAGATAGCTGGGCTAAACTGGTTTTGAAACTGGCGAGGTTTTCTTTGGCCACTTCCTTACGGTTAACTATGGGTAGAGGATAATCTTTTCCAATTATACATCCTGCCGATTCCTGATTGCCAAGGGAAGCAAGATGAGGTTCGTAGATATATTTGACAGGAAAATTTTCTAATTCCGGAACCCAGTGCCTAATGAAACTTGCAGTTTCTGCATCTACATTGAGACTAGATTTTCCATCCGGACAGGGATTATATAAACGAAAATAGGGCATGGAAAATGGAGCCACTCCTGATAGCCAAAGCCAATTGGCATTGTTTAAAGCCCAGTCACTGTCGAGTAGTTTTTGGTCAAATATATCACGCCCACTTTTCCAATGCTGCCAAAGTTGGCCGCGGGTGAGGAAACAGGAAACTGCATGCCTGCCAAGGTGGTGCATCCAACCGGTGGATTTCAACTGTCTCATCAGGGCATCAATTAACGGGAATCCAGTCTGACCATCTTCCCATGCAGTCATCTTTATTTCATCGTGTTCTCCCCATTTGATTTCCTTACACATAGAATTGTTCTGATCTTGATCCCAATTTTCCACGGATCGCGAAAGGAGATAAAACATTTCACGGAAAAGTAGTTGTCCGTGTAAGGATTCGGGTGGGGTACTATGGGGACCCGTCCGATTTGCTTTTTCAATTTCTTTCCACAATCGGCGGACTGATAATGAACCAACTGTTATGTAAGGAGAAAGACCTGTGGTACTCGGTTCACGAGGATTAGTGGGTATGTTCGTAGAAGACGTTTTTGGTTTTTTGAATGTTTTTACATATTCATGACGGGTGGAAACTTTTTCTTTTAACCGCTCCCGAGCTATTGTTTCTCCACCTTTGAAATAGCAGTTTTCACCAGTCGTGTCTAAAAATTTAAGTTTTGAAAATTTGATTCGTAGAGAGGAACAGGTGTGCAGATCTCCTTTGAAGAGTTGGGCACAGGATTGAAAATTAAAATCGCTTGGTGGCGGTTTTAAAACTTTTGGTTCCGGTGAAATCTCCGGAATCTGAAAAAAACCATCCTGATCAGTAGAGAATGTTGAGGAAAAAATCTTCTGAATATCCTTCATCGATTTTGGATTTTTAAATCCGTCTACAGAGATTGTTTTTTCCAAATCTAGGATGGTATGGGAAGCAGGGTGAAAGTGACAGGGTGTATCTTTATCTATTGAAAGGGTGTCCTGTATACTTTGGGATATCGATCTTCCATGAGGTTCAGAGCAGTATTCAGAATGAAAGGAATACATCCTGTCTTTTAAATAGTTTTGTAAACCGACGACTGCGTTGAATGGGGAACCATGAAAGATATGCAAAGGATTGGATGCCTTAGCTCGTAATTGCTGATCAAGATCTTCAAGGCTTTCGAGTAAAAAACGTAATCGGTTTTTTCCATATTTTTCGAAGTTTTCACCGACAATTTCCGGATCCAAAATAAAAATTGGCAGAATGGAATCCACATTGCTGTCTTCGCATGCCTGAACGAGGGAGGGGTTATCGTCTAAACGAAGACATTTACGAAACCAAACGACTGAGGTGTTCATGATGGAATGGAAAAGAGTGAAGGTGGAGTGTGGAGAGAGCCTTTCACTTTTAGGGAGTCTTAAGGGTTGCAAGGGCAGCCAGAGCACGGGCCCGACCTTCGGCATGGTCCACACATGGTTCCGGGTAGTTGTTACCTAGGTCCACCTCATTTTCCTCAAGCATGGTGGCAGGTGCTTCCCAGGGACGAAATACCCATTTGGATGGAAGTTTACCAAGAGCTGGAATCCAGCGTTTGGCGTAAAGTCCACGGGTGTCGAACTTTTCCCCTTGGGTGATTGGGTTGAAAATTCTAAAATAAGGGGCCGCATCCGCCCCGCAACCGGCAGCCCATTGCCATCCTTGGGTATTACTTGCCAAGTCAGCATCGACAAGAGTATCCCAAAACCATCGGGCACCCTCCGTCCAGGTAATAAGCAGGTGTTTGACTAAAAAAGAAGCTACCACCATGCGCACCCGGTTATGCATCCAACCGGTCTCATATAGTTGCCTCATTCCGGCATCGACCATAGGGTAACCTGTGTTTCCAAATTGCCAACGCTTGAGGTTTTCTTTGTCATCGAGCCAAGGAAATGCCGCATATTTGGGGCGTAAGGGTTGGTCTGGGATTGATGGAAAGTGATAGAGTAAGTGGTAAGAAAATTCACGCCATCCGATTTCGACCAGAAACTTGTTCTCTCCACGGTGACTTCCTTCAGTTTCAGCCTGTAGAACGCTTTGGCAGATTTGGCGTGGGCTAATTAAACCCCATGCAAGATAGGGTGACAGGCGGGACGTACCATTGACAGAAGGATGATTCCTGCGTGTAGCGTAGGAATGAGTTACTTCGTTGACCGTTCTTTCAAGTTGCTCATGGGCTGCGGATTCTGAGACTACCCAGTGTTCTGCAAGCTTTTCATGCCAGGAGTGATCCGGGAGTAAATCAAGTGCATTAAGTGAATTTCTAGAAGTTGACGAATTATGAAACGACAATTTTGCTACATCGTATTCAGACGGTTCACGGTAAATAACTGAACGGGATTTCCGCCAATAAGGAGTAAATACCTGGAAGGGTTTCCCTGATCCATTTTTGGTTTCCCATGGTTCCTGTAAAAGAGAGGCGTTAAAAGAGCCTGTATCGATCCCAGCTCGATCGAGAGACTCTTCCACTTTTTCCTGTGTGGCCAATCCGGGAGGATCGTATGCCCGGCCGTAAAGGACTTGATCTGCTCCATGATCTTGAGCGATTTGGGAAATTAAATCGGCTGCTTTTCCTTTGGCGAGAATAAGCTCTCCCCCTAAATCACTGATTTCTTTCCCCAAGCTTTCCAACGCATGGTGTAGCCACCAGCGAGCCGCTGCTCCGGGGCTCCATTGCCCGCCCTCTTCCTCGTCCCATATATATACGGGGACAATGTTACGTTTAGCGGTGAGAGCGGCGTTTAGGGATGGATTATCCCGTAAACGTAAATCTTTTCTAAACCAGACAAGAACCGGAGCGGAGGAAGAAGCTTCCGCAATCATGAATTGAGTCGTAACTGTGAAAGACCACTATCCACTTTTATTACCTGTCCGGTTATGGATGCGGCCGCTTCTGAATGGAGAAAGGCGAGGGTGGATGCAATTTCAGTGACGGCAGGAATTCTTTTCAATGGATGTCTCTGCTCGATCATGGGGAGCATTTTTTCTCCTCCAACCATTGCAGTACCCATTTCCGTGGGGGTAAGAGTGGGGGCCACAACATTGACCCGGACTTTCGGAGCCAAATCGGCAGCCAAAGCGATAGCGAAACCTTCCAAAGCTGACTTAGCTGCAGAAATCGCACAATGATTGGGGAGACCGGTTCTGGCTGCGACCGATGAAAGTAATGCGATAGAACCCTCGAGCCTGGGCAACAAAGACTGTATCACTGTAAATGCATCCAGTACGCTTGTTTGATAAGCTTGTAGCATCTGTTCAGCTTTCAGCCGCTTCATTGGGCCCAGGATTACTTTGCCCGGGCAAAATGTGAGAGCATGAATCTTCTCAGGAAGGGAGTCTGTGTAGGTATCTGGTTGGGTGGCATCGGCAGTGATCCATTTGCATCCTTCCCTTTCACTTTCGGGAGCACTCCTAGAGAGAGCGTACACTTGATTACCTGCTTCTATCGACATATCCACCAGTGCCCGCCCGATTCCACGGGATGCGCCAATGATTAGATGATTGATAGAATTTGATTTACTTGTAGATTGCACAAATATAGATCGTAGAATTTCTTCGCTTAGATCAAGTTTTTACAGATCGTTTACTTGCTTTTTTTGAATATTGTAACATTATTCAAAATTTATGACAAGTCGTGGAGGAAAAAGAATCGGTGCAGGACGCCCTCAAGGGACTAATTATTATGGTGAACCTACCAAACCTGTGCGTATACCTGTCAGTAAAGTTGACCGGGTTCTTCGTTTTGTAAGGGAACGAGAAGATGCAGTACCCATTTACGGTCATGCAGTGCCCGCCGGTTTCCCCTCACCGGCAGATGATTATGCGGAAGGAGTCTTGGATTTAAATACCCATCTCGTGCGTGAACCTACCGCTACTTTTTTCGTGCGGGCCCGTGGGGACTCGATGATAGGAGCTGGTATCCACGATGGCGATTTATTGGTGGTGGACCGTAGTCTTGAAGCGATCAATGGTAAGGTCGTTATCGTGTCGATTAATGGTGAACTTACAGTCAAGCGGCTTCGTCGATCCAAGGGCCGGACCTGGCTCATGCCTGAAAACCCCGACTATCCCCCCATCGATTTTCAAGAACAGGATGATACCCATTTATGGGGAGTGGTTACCAATGTGGTTCATTCTCTTTGATTGCTTTAGCTGACTGTAATAATTTTTATGTTTCCTGTGAACGCGTCTTCCGACCGTCCCTCGATAAACGACCGGTAATTGTATTATCCAACAATGACGGGTGTGCAGTGGCCCGCTCGAATGAAGCGAAGGCAATCGGGATTCCGATGGGAGCACCGTATCACCAAATTCGAAATCTTTGTGAACGTAATGGAGTGGTGGTATTGTCTTCTAATTATGAGCTTTATGGAGATATGTCCTCCCGGGTGGTTTCTGTACTTTCGCGTTTTGCACCGGAATTGGAAGTGTATTCAATTGATGAGTCCTTTATCGATCTTACAGGAGTCACGAATCCCATGGATATAAGTATTCGAATGCGTGACCAAGTAAGGAAATGGACGGGTATTCCAATTTCTGTGGGCCTAGGATCGACAAAGACTTTAGCCAAGGCAGCCAATCGTCTAGCGAAGAAAAGAGGGAAGGGATGCACTACACTTGATTGTGATGATGAAAAAGTTTTACGAAGTATTTCAATTGAAGATGTCTGGGGTGTCGGTCGCCGTCTCAGTGTCCGGTTACGCAGGATTGGGGTATTGAATGCCTGGGATTTCGCCCGGGCACCTTCAGCCTCGATTCGTGCAATTGGAGGTGTCACATTGGAGCGTACGCAACGCGAGCTTGCTGGTGTTTCCTGCCTGGAACTGGAAGAAGTGGCTCCTCCCCGTAAAAATACCTGCTGTTCCCGCTCGTTTGGAAAACCAGTCACAGACTTGGAGGAACTGGAGGAAGCGGTTGCCAATTATGCTATCCGGGCTACCCGAAAGGTTCGTTCGGAAGGCTCACTTGCTTCCGGTTTACAGGTTTTTATTATGACTAATCGTTTCCGTGAAGATCAGCCTCAGTATGCAAATTCCTGCACACTAGCTTTGGATGAGCCTACTGATGATCCCATTCGGATTGTTCAGAATGCCAAGCGTTTACTTCGGGGTATGTTCCGCCCCGGTTATGCCTACAAAAAAGCCGGGGTGCTTCTTTTAGATTTAGTATCCTCTTCTTTTCGACAGGGGTTATTATTTGAAGAACACGGCAGTTCGCGTCGTAGTGAATTTGTTAATGCGGTGGAGGAATCCGCCAGTCGCTATGGAGGAGGAGGCGCGTTTTGGGGAGGCCAGGGGATTGGTAAACAATGGCGAATGCGACGGGAAATGCGTACGCCCCGCTACACTACCCATTGGGACGATCTTCTGGAGGTCGAGTAATGAAATGCATTAAATCGTACTCCATTGCGAATTATTCCAAACATAAAGCTTACTTTCTGACCAATAAAGCCAAGCCTTAAGATTATGACCATAAAGGTAAGGGAAAATGGATTTTGAGGTAAATAGCCAACCGTGTTGAGGAGAGTAAAACCATAATGAATTAAGGTCATCCCCAAATCGGTAGAGCCAACCCATTTTCGCATGATAGATCCAATTTTGAGAAACTTCAAAAAATTCTCCAAACCAAGAAAAAGATCTCCAACCATTACCAAGATTAACAGCACTCGACCAACTATTGTTAGAAGTATTATTCGTGCCAGTTAAAGAGAAGTTTGCGACGATGCTTGTATCTTGATTGATGGTAATCAAAAGCGGATTACTTGAACCGGAAGCATCGCCAGACCAATGAGTCAACTGATAGCCATTGGATGGAGTTGGGGAGATAGAAATTGTTGAGCCTGAGTTGTAAGTACCATCACCACTTACGGTACCAGCATTAGAAGGAGAGAATGAAGTGGATAGTGAGTATGAATAACTAACATAAATTTCGCTGTATGAATTTGGATCGTGGTTTGGGTCTTTGACCGTGTTAGCCATCATTGAAATTTTAACAATTTCATCACTTGTAGAAAAACAAAGTTGGTGAAAATTGTCGTTGTCATCAATATCTGCTATCGAAATAGGTACGTGCGGGATTAGTTCTCCTGAACTATCAGAATAACCAATATAGTATTGAAACAAGTCAGATTCTGTATCACCACTTATATACGGTGTAATGCCGCCATCCCAGGCAACTTGAATCGTTTGTATTCCTGAATTACATTCATTCAGATTGCCATCAATTCTTTGGGCAAAGAATAAACTTGGTCCATCAGCAAGGGGAATAACATTGGTGGTAGTGAACCCGTTCAGGTTTATAATTTCTGAAAAAGCGGACTCTCCAGATAAAGTATCAATTGTAAATAAATCCCCTACAACTCTGACTTCAGCAGGTGGATTGGTAACAGCGGTGCCAAATTCACCTAACAGAAGCACAGTTCGATTTTCTCCGTTTTCATCAGCTGGGGCTAAAACAGCACTCATTGGGATGTGTATATTTCCAAGGCTATCTACAACTTCAAAATCAGTTCCCGATAAACTGGACGAATCTAATGGGAATCTAAAATTAACAGGCATACCATCTATCAGGATTCCTGGTCGACCTGCCAATAGACCTGGTAGTGCATTATCAAGTCCAAAAAAAGCCGACACAAAAGTATCTTGTGATTTGCCATTTAAAACAAAAATTAAAATTGTTATTACTAAAATAAAATTTTTTTCTCAAAAATTTTGGCTTTTTAAATTGCTACCAAACTTTACTATCGTACGAGTCCTCCTTTTGCTTCTATTATTTCAAATTCAATAACTCTTAAGAAGAATGTGAGAACATTTTGTTCAAACAGTTTTGATCATTTTCAGATTAGTTTCATGAGCCCTAGCAACCTCTTTGATTCCAATCATCTCCACGCCCCCTAACACTCCCTGGATTGAATTTAATAAAGAATTTCGATCTTTATCCAATGAATCATCATTGTGATATTGATGAAGTAGTTTGTAGAGTTCGCTCAACTGATTCTCACTAATATTGAGACTTTCCTTCTTTTCCGCTGTACCATTGGGGTGCGGAGGCTGAAGTCCACCTTTTTTAGCGACTGTTTTTGCATCAAATCCTTCCGCCGACTTGATTAAATTCTCTTTGGCAAAGCACAATCTTCTCCTGTTTTTAAGTGCTGTTCATTCAAGAATAAGCCTTCCTGCATTTTAACAGAAGAGGTATCTGAAGTAAATGAATCTGAATTAGTTGGTTCTTTTAATCACATGAAAGCCAAATTCGGTTTCAACAATTTCGGAAACCTCATCATTCTCCTTCACTAACAAAGGGATGCGGGAAATAATGTTAGGATATTAATTCGATTTCCCGAAGTCAAAGCAGGCAATCTGTTCACCGTTACGGGCAAGCAGGTAGCCATTGACGAATGCTGGTCCATTCCAACAACGGGCATCACTTAGGAGCTGGCGGGAGGAAATTTCACGAAACCCATCAGGAGATGCATCAACTACCGAGAAAACTCCGGAATGGCCAAGGATAAGCAATTTTTGATCAGCCAGTAAAATTCTACCGTAGCTGTATTTTTCCCCACGCCACATTAGCTTCCCCGTTTTAGCTTCCAAACAAACAAGTAGATTTTCACTGAGTCCGTAGAGGTATCCATCCTTGAAAATGGGATTGGAAAATTTGGCCTTTAAATCTTTGGACTTCCAAGACGATTGAACGCGGTACTTTTCACTCTCTTCGTCGCGGGAAATAGTAAAACATTCCGCACCTTTTCCATAGCCAGCAGCCATAACAATTGAATCGTTTGAGACCGCAATAGGCTGCACAATTTGTACATTATTCATAAAAATTTTCCACGGTTCCTCCCATAAGGTCATCCCGTTTTTTGGATCCAAGGATACAATTTTTCCGACCAAGGATACAATGAGGTGATCTTCATTCAGGAGCCGAAGGATATTCGGGGATAAATAGACGGCTTTCCCTGCGACTTGGGATTGCCAGATTTTCTCACCCGAATTGACTGAGTAAGCTTTAACCGCAGATTCCTCTCCGCCAAGACTCAGAATAATCATGTCGTTCCAAATTAAGGGAGAGATCGCGAGACCCCACTCAGGAAATTCATAACTATCAGGAGTAACCTGTATGCTCCATTCCACATTTCCTGAGTTTGCGTCCACCCGGGAGAGTTTACCATGAGAAAAGAGAGTGTATAGCTTACCATTGTGCAGGGTTGGGGTGGAGCGGGGGCCTGTTCCACTTAACATATCCTGCCATTTGGTTTCCTCTGCAACCCTCCAGGCTTCCTGTCCATCTTCAAAACTTCTCGCAATCAAGATCTCCTGATCTTGATCCTGCTCCATAGTGATTGCGAGATTACCAGAGGTTATGATCGAGGAATGTCCAAGACCGGAAGAAGTGGACCATCTCGTTTTGGGCGGTTTGGACCAATCAATGGAAACGGTCTGAGTTGGGATGTGACCATTTCTGTCAGGGCCGCGAAATTGCCCCCACTCTTTCTCAATTTGGCGTAGGGGTGGACGATAAAAATCCTGAACTAAATTATCCTTGGCTGAATTGTTCTTGGATAACTCAAGATGGGGAATCATTCCACCACGCCATTCTACATTTACGCACCCGCTTATTAAAAGCAGGGTGAGAGCAGAGAGTGAAAACTTTCTGAGGGTTTTTATCCTTGAAGGGCCTCTTCGATTGCCTGAACTAATTTCTTGGATGAAGGAGAAGTCATGCTACCAAACCGGTCGATCGGTTTACCGTCTTTCCCTACCAGAATTTTTCCAAAGTTCCATTTTATGTTCCCTTTAAGAGGGCCATCTTCCCCGATGATGTCCTTATAAATCGGATGGCGGTTGGGTCCATTTACATCAATTTTCGAATACATAGGAAATGTGACCCCGAACTTGGTGGAGCAAAACTCTTTAATTTCAGATTCGGAGCCAGGTTCTTGTCCTCCAAATTGATTACATGGGAATCCACAGACAACCAATCCCTTGTCCTTGAATTTAACATATAATTCTTCCAATCCTTTATACTGACGGGTGAATCCGCAACGTGAAGCGACATTTACCATAAGGATAACTTTACCTTTATGTTCGGCAAGGTTGGTTGATTCCCCATCGATTGATTTGAGGTTGTGTTCGTAAATGGATTTGGCGGATAAGCTCATAGTAAGGATAGGTAAGAGTAAGAGTAACTGAATTTTCATTTTTGAGATTCTTTAACGTTTTGTGTTTTTTTCTTTTCCAATATTTTCACAGGAAGATGTATTTCTGAACGCTTAAAGAAGCTTGGTATGAAAGGGCCATCCCAGTAAACTCCGTAAGCTTCGCCGGATGGTTCATATTGCTTATTAATTTTAATCCAGTTTGTTAGTTTAGACTTATTTTCACCAAATTTTTTTTCGGAATAACTTCCACGAATTCCGATCGCGACAACTTTCGAGGGAGACAATTTTCGAATAACAACATCTTTGGACGATGAAATTTTTTTATTCTTATCATCCGAGCCGACAAAAAATCTCATTTTCCCGGGTTTGATATCGGCCTCGACAGGGGTGGTCATTGAAATGTCATTGTTGTTGATATATTTAAAAAGTTTCCTGAAAAGACCATTATTTTCACTGAAGTATGATTTTTCAGTCGAAGCTTCCAATGCGGTTCGAGCAGGCAGATCAATGATCATGATTTTTCCGACTGGAGTTTTTTTATGCATGGATTCGTAGGCGAATGAGACCGATGCCGGAAGGGAAAAAAATAAAACTATAATAAGGTGTTTCAATAAGAATAAATCGCGTAAAGTATGATTTTGGATCAAATAGAATACAATTTTGCAAATTGAGCAATACGGGATCTGTCAGTCAGTGAATTTATTTTTCATTGTTTAATTACTCGAAAGGTAAGGTTGATTCGTGGACCAATTGGTTTGGCCGTGCGCGGAATTTCATGTAGCCAATTATGCTGAGTTGCGCCACTCATGAGCAGCAAACTTCCATTATTTAGCGTAATTTCATGTGAAAGTTGGTTTTCTTTATAGCGTTTATGCCGAAGTTTGAACCTTCTCTCTGCTCCAAGACTTACAGATCCGATAACGGGATTTTCTCCAAGTTCTTTTTCATCATCACTATGCCACGCAACCCGGTCTTTTCCATCCCTGTAAAAATTAATTAAAACGGAATTAAAGGTCGTTTCGGCTATCGGTTCTATCGAATGTTTAATTTCAAGCAACTCTTCTGTCCAAGGCTTGGCCTGCATTGAAATTCCCGAATAAGTATACGACATGCCCTCGTCACCATGCCATGATTCGAGACGGGGAACCAAACTCTCTTTTCCATAAAATCGTATTTTGTTTTGAACCCATGGAATATTACTTTCCAATCTGTTAAATAATTGTAAGGATTGTCGTTCTTTGAAGTGATTTTCAAAGACTTGAATTTGAGCGTCAGGTAGCGGGATATTCATTTCATCCCACAGACTATTGGAAATTTACTCTTTGGAAAATATTGCAAGATGATCGGCTTCTGCATCCAGTGCTGTCTCCACTGCTTCCTTGCAATTTTTATACTCCTCTGTGTCAATTTTTCTTCTCCTTAAAAATTCCGGGGGTAGATCTGGTTTCGCAGAGTACCCGCTGTTTCCAAATTGAAGTTCTTTGATTAAATGATTCGCAAGTTTTACCAAGTCGATCAGTTTGTGCATATTGGGATCTTCAATACCACCTCTATCGATTTTCTTTACCGTGTGATGCCAGCGCGTGGTCTCTTCAACGACGGGGGAAATTCCCCATTTTTGTACGATTAAGGCTCCGAGCACATCATGCTTTAAGGATCGCAAATTGTGCTCGGTGGTGTGGATGCAAAAATTATTTTCCGATGCATGATTAATTTCGAAAACAAAATTTTTAGGTGAGAACTTTATTTTGGCTAGCTTTCCAAGGTCATGTAATAATCCACAGGAGTAGGCATGTTCGGATAATTTTGATTCAAATCTTTCGGCGAGAGTTTCCGTCGCAATGGCAACTCCACAACTATGCATCCATAAGTCATCGAGTTTAAAATTTTCCTGATTATCAAGCTCTTCAAAAAGTTTAAAAACGGATGTATTTAGGGCTATTTTTTTTACATTTTCCAGTCCTAATCTTTGGATAGCATCCGAAATACTGGTTATTCTTTCAGTTGTCCCCTGACGAATTTCCACACTGTTGGCGAATTTTAAGACTTTGGAAAATATTGCTTTGTCATTCTTAATTATGTCACGCAAAGCAAATAAGGCCGCGTTTGAATCAGAAATGATCTTGAGTAAGTCATTCATTATCAGAGGAATGCTTGGGAGTTCTCCAGCCAAGCTTTCCACTAGGTTGTGATATTCTGCAGGGTCATCGTTCATGAAAATAGATCTTTATCAGTACCACGGAAATGGAATAGGTCAAAGAAATAGAGTATATTTCTGAGTGAAAGAGTTCCAAAATCTCTTTTTTGTTAATAAATTTAGGTTCCTAACCGAAAAATAAATAAACGAGTGTTTTGTTTGGCCGTTATGATCAGAGGTGAATCCTGGTTCTCAATTCCGACTCCATCAGCTTTTCCCAGTTTGTGAGGATCAAGGTTGATTTCGCCTTCAATTATTTGAATCCATAGATGAGGAAATTCTTTTTTTATATTTAATGTTAAATCATTTTTTTCATTCAGGTATGCCATGGAAAATTCTGCGGATTGTCTTATCTTAGTTGATCCATCCCGTCCACTTCCTGAGAAAAGGAGTCTGTTTTCACCTTCCATTTTTTCTTCCCCCCATTTCTTTTCAGCATACCGGGGAGTACCACCTTTTTGGTCTGGAAGCATCCAAATCTGGTAAAGTTCGGTTTGTTCATCCGTTGAGGGATTAAATTCGCTATGCCTGACACCTTCTCCTGCACTCATGTACTGTAGATCGCCGGTTTCGATTACTGAACCGTTTCCCATACTGTCTTGATGTTCAAGTTTTCCACGGATTACATAGGTGAAAATTTCAGCATCGCTGTGGGGATGCGAAGGGAACCCTCCACCTGGTTCAATGATGTCGTTATTCATCACGATGAGGGAATGAAACCCGCAATGCTCGGGATCGTAGTAGTTTGCAAATGAGAAGGTAAAGCGTGCATGTAACCAATCATGCTCGGCTTGTCCTCTTTCATGGGCAGGTCTAAGTTTAATTTTCACGATTTATTATTACCCATTTAGATGGATTCTTCCAAGGCCTCTCTTTGAGTATTTCTTTTCATCGGCCAAGAATACGATAGGCTTAGAAATAATGAAAATAATAGTTGTGGGAGCTGGGATATCCGGTTGTGTCTGTGCCTGGCGTCTCGCGAGAGCAGGTCATGAGGTAACTCTTTTGGAAAAGGGTAGGGGTGTTGGTGGCCGAATGGCAACCCGTCGAATGGAGGGTGCCAGGATAGATCATGGTGCTCAGTTTTTTACGGCCCGTGATCCACGAATGCTGGAACTTTTATCTCATTGGCAAAAGGAAAATGCGGTCACTCCATGGTACGACCATATTCCTGGCCGCCCTGACCTTCCCACGGGTCAGAGATATCGGGGCATCGATGGAATGACTTCTCCGGCAAAGATTTTAGCGAGAGAGTTCAGGGTGGAGACCCGCTTTTTCGTGGAACATATTTATAGAAATGAATCCGGATGGTCCGTGGAGGAAAAGGGTGGGGAGGGACGCATGTTAAAGTCCGATCATTTAGTTTTAACGATCCCCTCGGTTCAATTATTAGATCTATTTGAAAGAAGTGAATATGAGTTGGATGATTTCACCTTGTCCCGCCTGCGTTCAATCCGCCATACCCGCTGCTTGGCAGTTTTGGGTATTATGGATCGTCCATCTATGCTTGAGCATCCGGGTACCATTACTCATCCAGTGGATGAAATTGATTGGATATCCGATAATCAAATCAAAGGGATTTCCGAAGATCCATCCTGTACTATTCATGCCTCGGATGAATATTCGCAGAAATTTTGGGATGCACCGGACTCGGAAAGAATTCCACAATTACTATCAGTTGCAGAAGACCGATTGGGCGTTAAAATTACCTCCTGGGTTTCTCATCGCTGGGGTTTTGCCAAGCCAGTGGTTACCTTTGGGGCAAGCCATTGGCACTCATTCGAGCGAAACCTTACCTTGGCTGGCGACGGATTCGGTGGGGAGAGAATCGAAAATGCAGCCCTTTCGGGTTGGGATGCCGCCGATTCAATTATTCTTTAAAACTGATATTGGTAGCCGATTTCGAAAACTCCACCATTCTCCACATCGCGATCTGAATTGAGGGAGGTGGATTCAATTTCGATTTCTCCTGCAAAATCATAGCCTCCCCCAACAAAGAGGGAATTGTGATCATCCAAATTCCATTTCAGGTTTGCAGATAGGCGGTAGGAACGATAACGAAAGTTTCGTTCTTCCAGGTTTCCACCATAGATCGATTCTGTATTCCAACGATTGCCCACAAACTGTCCTCCCAGGTTTAGTTCCAAGGAGTCGGATATTTCGTAGCTATACCGAAGGATTGGACCAGCAAACACCAAGCTCGATCGATCCGAAGGTTCCCAGATAAAACCGATTGCCGGGACGAACAGATCGTCTCCAATTCCAGTGGTGTAAACCGCACCGAATATCCATTGTAAGGTCTCACTTTGTTTCCATTTTACACCTGCAATGGTTAGGTAATTAAATGCTTCGCTTCCAGTGTTTTCATAATCTCCGGCAAGACTTGGGTTAAAAAGCAATAGCCAGTCCAATGTCTCGCTCTTTTTTTTGCTGAGGAAAAAAGCCAGGTCCAATGAATGAAGTCTATTCTCGTCAAGGATAGTGGCATTACTCACATCGATATCAGTGGATTGATAGCGTACTCCACCGGCAAATTTCCAGTCTCCCCATTCTTTGAAAAAGACCGGCGTACGGATTTCCCATTGCTCATATCCAATTTTGGTATTGAGCCCTTTAAGTTCTCGGTCTGAGCTATTTTCATAAGCCATTCTTACCGCAGCCAAATCGGACATACCTTCCTGTGCGGAACCGGATTGAGTCGACATCATAAACAATGAGAGGGAGAAAAGACCTAGATATTTCATAATCTAGTTTTTAATTATAGATCACCGTATCGTCAAGGGGAGGTTGCGAGAAACACCGATCGTCGATAGTTTGTGAATTTGTGCATCATTTACATCAAATTCAAACCCTGCCTGTCGCGAGAAAAGATCTTTGGGAGTTCATTTCTGTACCACAAAACCTTAATCGTATTACGCCTCCTGATATGGCATTTGAGATAATTGGGGAATCTCCTGAGAAAACATATGCCGGGCTTTTACTCGAGTATCGCGTGAAGATACCTCTCCTTGGCTGGTCCACTTGGCTTACTGAAATTAAATATGTGGAAGAAGGTTTTTCTTTTATGGATGAGCAGCGAGTGGGTCCTTATAAATTATGGCTGCACACGCACAAACTTGAGGAGGTGGAAGGCGGCACTCAAATGACTGATGATATTCGCTATCTCGTTCCTTTGGGTCCGATAGGGCAGATTGCGAATAGGCTATTTGTCCAACGGACTCTTCAACGGGTTTTTGATTACCGGAAAGTCAAGCTGGAAGAAATTTTTGGAAAGCCTGAATGATTCGTTCCTTTTTGGATACCTTCATGTCCCAGTTTTGGGGGGACCTGCTCCTTTTGCATTGGCCAGTCCCTTCCGAAATTCTTCGTTCAAGTATACCTGATGATGTGGAATTGGACACATTTGAAGGCCAGGCATGGGTGAGTGTGGTTGGTTTTCATTTATCTGGTCTGCGTATACGTCCCTTCCGCTGGTTGCCGTGGGGAGATTTTAACGAAGTTAATTTACGAACCTATGTTCGAGATTCTTCGGGTAAGCGTGGAGTTTGGTTTTATTCTCTCGACTCAACGGATCTGTTTGCGGTTGCTGGAGCCAAAATGCTATATGGATTAAATTACCGTTATGCATCCATTTCTCAGAATAAAAAATCGGATAGATTAACTTATAATTCTTCGACCCGTTCTTTTTCAAAACAGATCCACGCAAATTTCACAGGTCAGTTAAGTTTGCCATTCGAATTGAACGAGCAAGCCAATGCACCTCTGGATCAGTTCTTGCTGGAAAGGTATTGTTTTTGGGCTAAACGCAGTTGGCAGAAATGTTCAACAACAGCCGTGGTACGCCATCGACCTTACAATGGATACAGATTAGAGAATTCTTCTTACAAAGGAAAATTGTTTGAGTGTCATGGCATACCCGAACCTAGGGGGAACCCTGCTCTCACTCATTATTGTCCGGGTTTTCCAGTGGAAGCATCCGCACCGCAATGGGTTTATATGATAGCAGGCCAGGCGAACCAAAGATAAACAAAATCACCAATTTTGTTAGCACCAAAGACTTTTCTTTCCTTTAGTTCGGAAATGCTATCTGATTTGTGCCCTCGCAACATTGAATCTTCGATCAATTTCCATAGGAAATAATCCTGTTTATCGGTTCCTGAAAGATTTTTTGCATCTCCAATGATAGAATTCAGAGATTGAAAATTCTGATCAGACATTTTGGCTGTTGCTACAGCCAAGGTTGCTTCAGGAACAGCATCTTTCAATAACTCCATATGAAACTCCCCAGTGGATGAACGGGGAGCCAGCAGGTTGGCTAAACAATACATATTTGCATCATATTCTGCAAACTCCACACATCTTTCCGTAACTGGACCTTCAAAAAAGTGTCCGCACTTGACCTGTCCTTTCGAGGAAAAGTAAGCGTGCTCGGCTCCCCACCATTTCGTTTGTAATAAGCCTGCCCCGTGAAGTCGGAGTTTTTCATCTTCAATCAATTGGTCCGGATCCAAGTCATTAAAGGATGCCCGCATGATTTTCAGCTGGTCGCGGCAAAGATAAAATAGTCTGCGCGTATCGGCCAGATTAGCGTGATCTTCACGCAAGCGGTCTGAGAAAAAAGAAAGCGATGGAAGCGAGGCAAGGGTAGTTCGTAAGACTGAACGGGTGGCCGGATCTTCGCTCTTCAAGTCGAATTGTAAAATATTTTCGATGCCTTCGTGGAAAGAAGGAGTATCAATGAGTGTGTTCTGCAAGTCGGAGAATTGACCGGAAGCCGCTTTTGACTTTCCGGAAAGAAGGGGCATTAAGCTGAGCAAATGATCGTAGTTTGTACGTACCCGATCCTTGATTGAAACCTCCTGAATATCGGAGAGATCCACCGATACACCACCTCCCCTATATCGCTCATCCGAAGATGTGAAATTATCTCGTAATCTCGCCATGTCTGCAGATGAAAGAAATGGATTGAAATCCATTCTTGGATCGCAGTATTCCATGACTCTCGACCTTACTTCATTCCCCAGGGTGGAGGGATTAGCCGTAAGCGAAAGATTGACGCAATCCTCCTGAGCTTCCACAAGATATTTTTGGGCGTCATCATCTTGCTCGAGCAATGCTTCGAAAAGAAGAGACTCTTCTTTAGGTAGTACTCCGAGAGTGTAGTCTAGGGCTTGTTGTTTGAGAGATTCCAAAAGATTACATTGTAGAAGGATTAGAGAGCATTACAAATCCGATAAAACATTTTTTTAAATCTATGCTTTTCATTCTATAAATAACTTAGGACCGTAATGTTGATAGAGTATGCCGCAATTTTTCAATTCCCAAGCGGATCCTTGATTTTACAGTGCCCAGAGAGAGTTCGAGCACTTTCGAAATCTCTTCATGGTTAAGACCACGAAAATAAGATAGTTCCAAGACCTTACTTTGCTCGGGCGGTAGCTTGGCGAAGGCTTGGCGTAAGTGGTTGCGCTCATCACTTGCCGTGGCTTCCACTGCCCCATCTGCTGCGTTCTTATCTTCTCTACCTGAAAGGATTTCATCGGATTCACCCCGGTCGAGCCTTCTTTTGCGTGAACGGAAACGGTCGATACTGCGGTTGCGTGTAAGTACCAGGAGCCAGCTACTGAATTTCCCCTTTTCAGGGGCATAGGATTCCGGCTTTCTCCATAAAAAAGCAAATATATCCTGAATGACCTCTTCGGCCTCCCATCGGTCGCCGAGAATTTCGAGTGAAAGAGAGAACATTGCACCCGCGAATCCATCATACAGTTCACCAAAGGCGGAGGAGTCTCCATCCTTGATTTTGTACCACAGGTCTTTTTCGATCGTCGGCATTACTTAATTTCCATCTAAATAGAATCTTTGTTTCTGATGAAATAAGGCGATTACCGCAATTGATTTTTTGTAATCTTTTGCTTATTAGGCCGAAAATCGTGAGATAAAAAGTACTCTTACACCAAGGTCAAAGGGTGCTTTCTCATTTGCAGGGGAAATGTAATGAATTTTCCCATCAATAAATGAGAGGATAGCCCGGACTAAAAATAACGAACAGAATGGTAACTCTGATGAATATTAGGCAAAGGTCCGCGTACACATCTTAAATCAAGCATTCCCTGGTTTTCAGGAACAAGGGTTATGTTTATCCCGATTCTTTTATCTGATGAGCCTTAAGATCTTCGAGGTTTACTACTTCGAGTGCAGATTCCTCGCAGGCCGCCAATTTGACTTTAGGTGCCACGCCAGATTCCAATGCTTCCTGCCAACGGGTGGCACACAGGCACCAGCAATCTCCCTCTTTTAGACCTGGGAAATTATATTGAGGCATCGGAGTGGATAAATCATTACCCATTGCTTTGCTGAAAGAAAGAAATTCTTCGGTCATGTGAGCACAGATTACATGCCTGCCCCCATCATTTGCATCGGTTTCACAGGTACCGTTACGGTACCATCCGGTACTAAGTTCATTACAACAGGGAACGAGTGCCTCCCCTAATACATTTTTAGGACCTTGTTTTTTAATGGGTGCGATCATATTCCATCATTCAAGCGGACTTTAGTGTCCTCACAAGCATGAAATGATGGATGAGGAACGAAATTTCGAATAATCGAAAGAGTAAGATCCTTGCAAGTCGACCCGCCGTTCTCTTACCTTCACCCTTGACATCGCGAGGGCGAAGCCCGTGACGATCCTCTCTGAGTCAGTAATCAAAGAGAAAACTCCATTTCGAGCGTGACCCACCGTTCATTTCCTGCAACTTAGAAAAGGAAATGGCTGAATTTTTATCATCGTTCTCGGGTTGGCTTTGGGGCAACCTCCTCTTCATTCTTTTGGGTGGCGGAGGATTTTTTGCCCTTTTTTCCCGCTTTTCTCCTTTCCGTTATCTCGGGCATGGCTTCCAGTTACTCTTTGGTAAGTATCCGGAAAAAGAGGCGCCGGGTGAAGTCAGTCATTTTCGGGCGCTTTGCAGTGCCTTGTCTGGTACGGTGGGGATGGGCAATGTGGCCGGTGTGGCGGTGGCAATTACCCAGGGTGGACCGGGTGCTTTATTTTGGATGTGGATCTGTGCTTTACTGGGTATGGCTACAAAATTTTACACCTGTTCGCTGGCAGTAATGTACCGGGGGAAGGATGAAAATGGAGTGGAGCAGGGCGGACCGATGTATTTTATCCGTGAAGGTCTCGGAAAAAAATGGCAACCACTAGCGGTCTTTTTTGCTGCCTGTGGCATGTTTGGCTGCCTGCCTCTCCTTCAGTCCAACCAACTTACTCAAATCGTACGCATGATGTTCTTCGAACCACAGGGATGGTTTGTTGGGTCTGACACAACGGTGCAGACTGGAAATGCTTTGTTCGGTCTGTTACTTGCAGTCCTTGTCGGGATGGTGGTGATCGGTGGAATTAAGCGAATTGGAGCCTTTGCCGCCAGGCTTGTACCTGGAATGGTTTTATTGTACGGGGGAACTTCCCTGGTGATTATTTTACTCCATGCCGACCAAATTTTTCCATCTCTGAGTTTGATCTTATCCGATGCGTTTACCGGCCAGGCAGTGGCTGGGGGTGCTTTGGGAATGGTAATTGTAACCGGTGTGCGCCGGGCCGCTTTTTCCAACGAGGCGGGAATGGGAACTGAAGCAATGGCTCATGGAGCGGCGAAAACCAAGGAACCTATCCGGGAAGGCTTGGTTGCAATGTGGGGGCCGGTAATTGATACCTTGCTCATGTGTACCTTGACCGGACTGGTTCTGATGGTCACCAATGTATGGCAGTCAGGAGAAGGGGATGGTGTGCTCCTCACCACGCAGGCATTTGGGCAGGCATTACCCGGAGTGGGTCCTTACCTGTTGCTCGCCGGTGTGCTTTGCCTGAGCTTTTCCTCGATGCTTGGGTTTTCTTATTATGTGGTCAAGTGCGGGTGTTTTCTCTTTGGGCAAAAAGCAAGGTTTCCAGTACTCGGTTTTTACCTGCTCACTATCATTATATCTTCTGTGGCTACCATGGCAGAGATTATTAATTTTTTGGATATCGCCTTTGGCTTGATGGCAATTCCAACGATTTTATCGAGTTTACTTCTCGCCCCCCGGGTAAATCAGGCTGCAAAGCAGTATTTTGCGGAGTTGCGTAAGGGATAGCGAATTTTTGCTTTCGACGAACAGTCTTTCCGTTTTTTGTCATCGCGAGGGCGAAGCCCGTGTCGATCCACTAATGCACTAAGAGTGATCAGCAATCTCTTTATACTTCCCCACCATAACTCGTTTGACAATCCGCCTAAATATTTAGTGTAATTTATAAGTTTCTTTGATTTCTGTTATGAAAAACCTACCTGTTCTGATTTTTTTCCTTTTTTCCACGCTTTTTCTATGGTCTGCGAACTCGGTTCCGTATTCGGGAAAGGTTTCGATTGGGGGAGTGAATTACCATGGTGATGCGAACTTCACTTTTTCTTTGCACGATGGAAATGGCGCGACTGCGTGGCAAAATGGACAAACTCCTGATTCCACAATTCAGGTACAGATATATAACGGACGGTATACTGTTC
>Ga0233432_10000702_pt1 | contig 32033 bp, 30 predicted proteins | sample SI_122_August201_6_FD_179870 | JGI IMG/M metagenome (GOLD analysis project Ga0233432, IMG submission 179870) | Seawater microbial communities from Saanich Inlet, British Columbia, Canada - SI_122_August2016_10_MG | ecosystem: Environmental > Aquatic > Marine > Inlet | place: Canada: British... | reverse complement strand
TTTTAAGGAAGAAATGTCTGCGAAAGAACAAGTGACCGACCAGGTGAAGGACCAGGTGAAGGACCAGGTGAAAGGTGAAAATGTTTCTCCAGCAGTGTCTAAGAAGGTTGAGCTCCCGAAGTTTTCACCTGAAGACATTCCGTCCATCATCGGACCATCGGCGAAGAGATGCGGTGACAACCCGAAGATGAGGAATCTACCCTCTCTCAAGAAGAATGTCATTACACCCGCCTGGAGATCTTTTAAGACCTACCAGGAGTCTCTGGGAGATGATCACGAGAATAAGGGGAAGAACCCGGGGAAGATCTTCGTGAAACTTAGTCGTGGTGTGAAACAATCCGGGGACCAAGTTGTCATAGGGACAATTGAATGCGAATCAGACGAGATGTTCAAGTTCATCATGCTCCACCTCAACAAGTATCAAGACTCATTTAAGAAGCCCCAGAGGAAGATGTTCTACAATATCTACGCTCAATTTCCCCGGCATCTGATCCCTCTTCTTATTGGATCCCGGGGGTCGGGTGTTAGGGAATTGAAGAATAGTGCAACAGAATTTATGGATGATTCATTCACCGAGGAAGACTTGGAGAAGTGCCGAAAATCATTTCTGAAGATTGATCAATTTGAGCCAAGAGATCGCGACGACTTCCTTGAAAATGTGGACGGAGAAAGATCTTCTTTCATAGGAGATCGTCCAACCGAAGAAGACAAGATGATTAAGATGTCGGTTTCTTCTTTCGCCGGGAGGGAAAGTTTTCAAAACTTCGCAGAATGCCTCTGTGATGTTGTTAGAGAAAAGTTGGAAGAAATTATCTCACGCGATAAAGTAAAGGAAAACCAGAGGAATCAGGATAGAGAAGAAGATCTGGCAGAATGTATGGAAGCTCTAGAGCAAGAATGGTAAGTAAACTAAATCTTTATAAATTTCTAATATTAAATAGATCATTAAAATTAAAATTTTTTATGTCTTGGATGAATCCATCCGCCGGATAGAAACTAGTTAAGAATTTATCCGAACAATATTGATTATTTTTTCCACAGGTACATCTCCTTGAACCATCTTTATTAACTCCATTATAAACTCCTTTAGGGAAACATTTATCATATTCATTAAACTCTTGGGATTTCATTCCATCTCTGTATTTACAATTAGTACAGACTTGTACACACTTAGAACCATCATAAGTAAATCCTTCTCTACATTTTCCTTCTACATTAACTTCACCGGGTCCCGGTGGGACAATAAATGAACTATTCATATTGGGATAATTAGTATAACCCTCAATTGTATCTCCGGTCGTTTTAGATATATCTTTATTTTTCGTTGTTTCATCTGAATTATAAGGTCTTATGCCATATCCCGCATTCATACCTCTTTTTATAGATAAAAATTGACTATTGAAAGCAATATTATCATGTATTTTCCTGTAATCAGAGGTACATAATTTATCTTCTCCTTTACTTTTATCCTTAATACATGTTAAATTCATATCTTCTGCATTCTGTAAATTCGCATCTAAATATCCACACTCATATAGACCTTTATAATCATTACCAGATATCATAATATAATTATATATATAATAAATTTGATTTTTAATAATTTATTATTATTATTTAAATAAAATGGATACTCCCGCTTTAAAGAAAAATACAATTGATCCTATTAAAATTAGTGGCGAGGAATATGTTATCATTAAAAATTTAAAAAAAGAATACGAAAAAAAGAAAAATGAAATTGTTCGAAAAATATTAGATGAAATAAAAGAAAATCACTTAAAAGATAATACTGAAAATAATACATAGTATATGGTTGCGATTGGTATTGATCTTGGAACGACTTATAGTTGCGTTGGATGGTGGAAAGATAATCGTTGTGAAATTATTGCGAATGATCAGGGGAACCGAACTACTCCTTCATATGTTGCATTTACAGAAACTGAAAGATTAATTGGCGATGGAGCCAAAAATCAGGCTTCTATGAATCCGGAAAATACTATTTACGATGCTAAAAGATTAATTGGGCGAAAGTTTAATGATTCAGTTATTCAGGGTGATATTAAATCTTTCCCTTTTTGTGTAAAAGAAAAAGACGAAAAACCCGTTATAGAGGTTTCATATAAAGAAGAAATGAAAACATTTCAACCTGAAGAAATATCATCAATGATCTTAACGAAAATGAAGGAAATTGCAGAGGCTTATATTGGAGAAAAGGTAACAGATGCGGTTGTTACTGTCCCTGCTTATTTCAATGATTCTCAGAGACAAGCAACTAAGGATGCCGGGCAGATTTCAGGACTAAATGTATTGCGGATTATTAATGAACCCACCGCGGCGGCTATAGCATATGGTTTAGATAAGAAAAGTGAAGAAAAGATGGTGTTAATTTTTGATCTTGGTGGTGGTACATTTGATGTTTCATTATTATGCATTGATGATGGCATTTTTGAAGTAAAATCAACAGCGGGGGATACTCATCTTGGAGGCGAAGATTTCGACAATATTCTTATGAAATATTTTATAGATGAATTTAAGAGAAAGAATAAGATTGATATTTCTGATAATAAGAGATCTTTAAGGAGATTAAAGACAGCATGTGAAAGAGCCAAGAGAAATTTATCATCTAGTAGTTCCGCTTCTATTGAATTAGAATCCCTGTGTGATGGCGTAGATTTTTTTTCTAGTATTACACGGGCACGATTTGAGTCTCTATGTATGAATTTATTTCAGAAGTGCATAGAACCGGTAACTAAGGTCCTCCAAGATGCTGGCGTGAGTAAATCTCAGGTCAATGATATAGTTCTTGTTGGGGGGTCTACCCGTATACCGAAGGTTCAGGAGCTCCTTAGTAGTTACTTTAATGGAAAAGAATTAAATAAAGGGATTAATCCAGATGAAGCTGTGGCTTACGGTGCTGCTGTTCAGGCAGCAATTTTATCAGGATCAACCAGTGGTAATGAGAAAGCCGATGAAATATTACTATTAGATGTGGCCCCTCTTTCTCTTGGAATTGAAACGGCGGGTGGCGTAATGACTAAACTAATTGAAAGGAATACGACCATCCCAACCAAGAAGTCTCAGACATTTTCAACATATCAAGATAATCAAGATTCAGTTATGATTCAAGTATTTGAAGGTGAAAGAGCATTAACTAAAGATAATAATGAATTGGGTAACTTTAAACTGGAAGGAATTGCACCTGCACCCAGGGGTATTCCACAGATTGAGGTTTCATTTGATCTTGACGCGAATGGCATCATGAATATTGAAGCATGCGATAAGGGTAGTGGTAAAAAGCAGAATATTACTATCAAGAATGATAAAGGACGTTTATCATCTGATGACATTGATAGAATGGTGGGAGAGGCTGAAAAATACAAGGAAGAGGATGAATTAAATAAACAGAGAATTGAATCTAAGAATAATTTGGAAAATATGATCTATCAGACAAGGTCTTCTATGGATAATGATCAGATTAAAGGAAAATTAGAAGAATCTGAAATTCAATTGGTAAAAGATACACTAACAGAAACAGATGCCTGGCTACTTGAAGAAAGAACGAAAGACGAATATGAAAATAAATTAAAAGAAGTAAATGATAAGTTAAATCCTGTTATGATGAAAATATATAGCGAAGGTCAGGGAGGTGCGGAAATGCCCGTTCCCCCTTCGGGTGTAGGTGTTCCCCCGGATGAAGTGGATTCCAAGGGACCGACTATTGATGAAGTCGATTAATTTAGGTTTTTCGTCCATTAAATTATTTTCAAGTATTAATATATAATGAAAATAAGTCCCTGCTTAATTGGTATAACTCTTTTAATCTCGTCTATTTACATGTCATACATGAAAAAAGACAATGATATATTCATAGAATTTATGGATACTCTTGATCCAGAACAGATGGTTATTTATTCTGAAATAGTTTTTGAAAGATTAATGATATATGTATTAGGAATGATAATTGGATTAGTTATAGGTATTTATTACGCATTAACTAATCCTAAAGATGATTATAGAGTCTGTAAATTCTTGTGTATAATTTTCATAACTAAATTACTTTTTTATTATTTCTATCCCAAACAACCCCTAATGCTTTATTCATTGAAAACAGAAGAACAAGTTGAAGCATGGGCTAACATATATTCAGAAATGAAAAATAGATGGAAAAAATCTATTATTGTTGGATTGATTGGATATCTTATACTAAGTATGGCATTTTAAGTATGCTTTTTAAATATATGATATGTTATAATGAAAATTAATGTCTTATGGGTAAGACATTGCGAATCTTGTTCTAATGTCGTAATACATTCTAAATACAAGAAAAGATGGTTAAGAGATAGGAAACAGGGGTTCGAAACTCCCCCCAATTGCACTATCATTGGTCTCATTCAATCATTTATGTTCGGTTATGTATTAATGCCACGATTATTAAAACTTTATCCCCAATTTAAGAAAATTGATTATTATTGTTCTCTTTTAAAAAGAACAATGATAACGAATAAATTAATAAGTGATGGTTTAAAAAAATCCGGTCATAAAATAAAAACAAGTAAAAGTATTGGAAGAATATGTAATATCAGTGAGAGACCAACGCCATATGAAAGAATGGTAAAGAAAGAATTTAATAGAGTATCTTTAAAAACATCCAATAAATTCATAAAAGAAGTTAATAAAAAATATAAAAGGACAGGAAAAAAAATAACGAAAAAAATAGTTAAAAAAACTAAATCTTGTTCCACTAATAATCATGATATTTTTATGAAGGAATCATTGCCTAAATTAGATCCAGAAAATTTAAATGTAATTGTTAGTCACGGTATTATTTTAAGAAAAATTTTCAAATTAAAAGGATTGAATAACGTTGATGCTGTATTAGTAGAATATGATACAGAAAGATTGAATTATAAAATCTTAAATAAAATTAAAAATATTACAGATTTATCTGATGACACTAACTCATATAAAAGAATTAAAGAAGAACGATTTAATGTACACTATAAGGGTAAAAAAATAGATGTTCAGAGTGATATTTCTCTTATTGAATTTGAGAAGAAAGTTAAAGGATTAAAGATAAATTTTAAGAAACGTGACAATGAAATTACATGCGATAAATAATTTAAGTTTTTAATATATTCTTATTATATTAATGGAATTACCCCAAGGAAATTTTAATCTAGTCTCATTTATTCTTAACGGTTTAAGTAATGAACTTAATAATGAAATCAATAATGAACTCAATAATGAATTAAATAATGAATTAAATAATAACGAACCTAAAAGATCTTCTAAAGATTTTCTGGATTCATTAGAAGAAATTGAAATAAAAGAAATAAAAGAACAAGGAAAAACTTGTCATTTATGTTTAGAAGATTTTAAAATAGGAGATAAATGTATAGAATTACCTTGTAAAGATCATAAACATTTATTTCACGTTAAAAAAGATGGATGTATGGGTATAAAAAAATGGTTAAAAAAATCTAATACTTGTCCGGTTTGTAGAACCGAATTTCCCCACGAGGAACAAATAGAACGAGAAGAACAAGAAGAACAAGAAGAACAAGAGGAACAAGAAATAGAAATAAATCTAAATGAAATAGACGATAGAATGAGACAATTAATGGGTGAAATCTTAAATAATAATATAAGAATTTTAAGTCCACAAGAAGTAATAGAAATGGAAGAACAGAGACAATTAGAAGCCGCAATTCAGGCTTCGTTAGAAGAACAATAATTTAAATATAAAATAGATAAATGGAAATAAATCACGTCAATTCTATGCCCCAATACATAAGTAATTTTATTTCGGGGAATTTAGAACAATTAAATAAAATTTACGAAGAAGGTCTTTCGTGTAATTCAGAGGGCATACTTGGGTGTAAATGTTCGGAAAAAGATAATAGAATGGACGTTCAATTTATGAATGAAGAAATGATATTAGAAATGATAACGAAAGAAACATGGGAACCATATAAACAGAATATACCAGAAGATAAAAAATTAATGTATATCATGGATTTAGATCTAAATTCTATCTTTCTTGTAACCATTTAAATTTGATTTTTAACCGGTTAATTATTAGTAAAATAAATGAAATGAGTATTCAAGAAAAGATCTCCAATGCTTACCAGATGTATCTATTATGCGATAAGAATATCGCGAAAACTCTTAACTATACGAAAATCACGAGACCAACTCTCTTGAAGTACATAAAACTTCAAGAGTGTTTGGATCTTGAGGTCCTTGAATATTTAGACAGGAAGGGGTCTCAGAAATTGACGATAACAGATGCTTTGAAATTCTGTGATAATGTTATGAACCCGGAACAACAATATGAGATCTTCCAAGATTATATTAAAACGGAAAAGAGTGAAAGGATCTCTTTCCTGAAAGAACAGACTATATGCCTCATTTGTGCTGATAGTAGTAATCACTTCGAATATACTCCCTGCTGCAATACTCCTATCTGTAATAGATGTTTTATGAAAACACTGTCGACAACAATTCAAGATTTAACCTTCAAACCTCTCTGTTGCCCTTTCTGTAAGAAAGGATTCAGTTTAATTTATCTGAAATGGTTCTTAAAAGAAAACAAAATATCGGGTGAAACATGGAGGAATAATTCTTCATATGATGATTATAGGAAATATGTTAGATATAAGGAAAATCTTTATATGAAATACATGACTATTCTTTCCAGGATAGAAGACAAGAGAGATTATTATATTACCGATACAGAACCCGACTATAATTCTCTCCTCGGTGAAGATACATTCTATGCTGCTTGTTCCCAGTGCTCACCTAAACCTAGAAAAAGAGATTTACATAGGATTAATACTTGGAATAGACTATTACTATGTGATATGCCCAAGGCATGTGGGAATGGAGAAGGGGGTCTTCTAGTTCTTCAACCTGAAATGTTCCGATGTGTTGTGTGTAAAAGTAGAGATGAAAACTTGGAAGATGGTGAGTTTAAAAAGTGCCCTCATTGTGGAATTAAAACCGTGAAACCTGATGGATGTAATTTTATCTATTGCGGAGATCATAGATGGTGTTGGATCTGTAATGAGAGAATAGAAAATAATGAAGATGGTCATAATAAACACTATTGGACCGGACCAGGGACAAGTCCTTATACGAATAGGTGTAGGGAATCGGTTGATTATAAGGATAGAAATGGAATAAAACAACCAACTTTCGTAATGAAAGGTAATTGTGATTGCTCATCATGTGCTCCCCACGATGGGGCTCCCGTATGTTCCAACATTGATTGTATGAATAGGAATAGTTTATCGGGGGAAAATAATTATCATAAATATTGCGTTTCTTGTATGGAAAAAGAACTCCTTGAAGAAAGATGGGTATAAATATTATCTAGTTGTAAAATTTTTTATTTATAATAATATAAATGACAATTAATGTTGGATCCGTTTATAATGTTACAGTTAAAAGTGGTAATACTGCAAGTGCGTTCAGTTGGCCATCTAAGATTCCAGATAGTGGCAATAAGTACATGAAAAATAAAGTCATAAAGATTACGAAAAAATTAAATCCCAAGGATAGTTTAGATTACGATTATGTGGGGGACATCTATGATACTAATGATGATGCAATTGAACTTAAGAATATCAAGATTGTAAGCAAGCAGCTTATTTTAAAGAGTTCTACTTTTCCTGTTCCCGGTCGGAAGAAAGCTTCGGGGAAAGGAAAGAAGTCTAAGAAAAGAACTAAGAAGTCTAGAAAGTCTAGAAAGTCTAGAAAGAGATCTTCCAGAAAAACAAGGAGATCTTATATTAAGAAAACCAGGAAAAGAAAGATGAAGGGTGGGGCGAGTTTGGATAAGGAAATAACTCTAAATCTTATCTTAGATTTAGATAATCAGATAAAAGAAGCCCCAGAACCCGATAAAATGTCCTTGCAACATGAAATGAATGAATTGGTTCTTGGTCTCATATCCGGACACAGTATGACTATCGAGCAAATATCAGAACACCTGAAGAAGTTAGGATGGAATCCGCCCCCTTCATAAGGACGAGACTGATATCAAAATTATGAGAAGTTAGGTATTCTCCGCCGCATAAGAGTTAAAGTCATACACGACTGGGCCAATTTCTATTTCATATAATATTAGTTAACTATAAAAATTCTTATTTTCATCTTTAATGACTTCGAAGTTTTTAGGATCATTTTTTTCTATGATTTCTGTAAATTTATCAACTATATCTAAGATATTATCACATTTCCTATTGTAAAATAAAAACTCCTGTAAAGACGCGGTTGTATATTCTCTGTGTTTAATAGTATTATAAAATTCTTTAAAATTATCTTTCTGCTCAGGTAAAAATCTTTCAAACATTTCTTTCGTCTGATATTTATCCGCATAACCTAATTCTATCTTGTGATCAATTCTACAAGATCTTATAATCGCATAATCTAATACTTCGGGTTTATTCGCGGTCAAGAATAACATTGTTCCCTCAATACACGTGAATCCATCCAAGCAATTTAAGAATCCCTGTAAAGTAATCCCATTATGATTATCTCCTTCTTTCCTTTCATCAAATAGGGAATCAATATCTTCTATAACAATTATCTTCTGTTTTTCCTCTTCATCATTAATATAAGAGAAAGCTCCAACGAAATCATTATCAAGCATATCTTTCGTAATTGGTAGAACATATAAGTCACAATCCAATGAAGATGCTATACCCTTAATGATACTTGTTTTACCCGAACCAGGGGGACCGTAAATTAAAGATACACTCTTGTAAGGAATACCGAATGATAGATAAATATCTCTTGTTTCTTTAGAAAAAAAATCATTAATGTATGTAAGTATAGAATCTCTCACACCTTCTTTAAGGTATATTGTTTCAATTGGTCTCTTGGGGGCTTTCGCTAATAAAGACCAATAATCTTTCCTGTAATAAAAAATTCTCATTGTTTCATTGGAACATTTTTTTGTTTCATCGTAATCCTTTTTAATATCGGATCTGGCGCTATCGATAAAAGAAACTAATGCTTCTTTATTATCACAGGTTGCCTCAATTTTACTTAATAATGCTTCATATGAAGAACAATCAACGGTCTCCATTATCTTTACGATCTGATTATTGTTATCTAAAACATAAGATAAATTAATATTAATTTCATATTCTTCATTATTATATTCATAATAAATATTGAAGTTACATTGTTCGGGTTTAAATAATTTAATATTCTTAGGTTTTTCCTTTCTACGATATCTAAATTCATTAAATGTAAAGATCTTTTCTTCATCATAATAAAAATTATTAATCTTTTCTGGATATTTCTTATAAAGATACTTCGCAACACTATCATAAAAATGTTCATTACTGTAAATTACAAGTTTATTCTTATCGTTAAATTTAATAGATTTTTCTGCTTTCGCTTTTTCAAGTTTTAAGTTCGTTAGAGATTTATTTAAGAATGTATTTAATTTAGTTTCAACATCTGTATTTTTATAAATCCAGTATCCAATTGCGGTTGAAACTCCTAATAGAGCAATCGGTTTATTTAGTTTTCCGAATCTATTTATATTCATAAAATTTAGATAAATATTCTTCATAATCATTAGATATTATTAATCCAATAGTTTTAAGTAAAAAAAAATATAAGTTACATTATAAATGGGTGAATATTCTAAGCAGAAGGGGGGCGCATATTCTACGTGGGACAGCGATGAAGAAAATAGTAGATTTGATGAATATGACAAAAAACGGAAAGAGTATGAAGCGAAACATAAAAGAGAAATAAAAGATAATCTAAAAAATAATCCCGAAGAATTTAAGAAAGCTATGGATCAATTATATAATATTCCTATTCATGAGAGATTTTCCGGTATGGGGACTAAAAAGAAATATTCGAAAAAGAAGAAACCTAAAAAGAAGAAACCTAAAAAGAAAAAACCTTCTAAAAAGAAGAAAGCAACGAAATTTTCCAATCACTCTAAAAAACAAGGTGGAGGTAAATCTAGAAAACCTAAAAAATCTAAACAGACACGCAGGAGACCTAAAAGATCAAGATTATCCAATAGTTCTAAACTGGCAGGTTATAACCCCTATCCATTTGGTAGTTATAAATAAATTTGATATTTAAAATTAATATTTTAGTATTAATATATAATGAGTTACGTTCACAAAATAAATAAATCACGTTCTTTATTTAAGAAGTTTTTAGAATCGGAGTGGGATGTTTCAGTTATATCTGATTATTCGGATGAAGAAATAGAAAAACTGTATAATTTAAAAAATTCTAAAAATCCATTATCATTCGGTAAAGCGGGAAATTTAAATATTACTCTCGAACATTCCCAGATAAAAGATCACAAGTTACATATAATTTATTATAATTTTCCTGAAATTAATTCCCCCCCATTAAAAGTTACGAAACAATGTGCGGATAAAATAAATAAGTTGTATTTAGAAGAATCAATTCAACCAGAGGATAGTGTTATCTTAATTATAACTGAAAAAATAAGTGAAAACTTAGAAAAAGCGGTAGAAGATCTTTATAAATTCGGTCAAGAACAATTAAAAATTAATGGTTTATCGGATAATATTATAGACGAAAATGAAAAATTAAAAGAAAATAAATATAGAATGGACTATTTCCGAAATATACATTTATTCTGTATTAATAATATATCATTTGATATTAGCGTGAATATTACTGTACCCGAGCATGTCTGTATTCGCGATGAAGAGGAAATAAATAAAATTCTAAAAAAGGTTAATGCTACAAGAGATCAGATGCCTATTATTTTAAGGACAGATCCTATGGCTAAGTTAATTCGCTTATGTCCGGGAGATATATGCGATATAACAAGAAGAAGTGAAAGGTGCGGTGAATATAAATATTACCGAATCTGTAAATAAATTATAAAGTTGAATCTTGAATTAATTGATCATATACATTTCTAGGTATAATTCTAACCTCAGTTTTTGGTTTACAATGGGGATCATTATCTTGGACATAACCGGAAATAACGAACATTACACCAATAACGAACATTAATAAACTTAATCTCATTTATAATACATATTCGTATATTTTTTATTCAATTATCTTATCTAAAAATGTATCACTTTCATAATTATCAGGTGATATATCCCTTTTAAATGAATCTGACTCAATATCAAGGACAATTTCAATTAATTGTTCATTACTTAATTCATTGAAATCATCATATTCGGCGGAATAAATATTATTAATATTTTCCTCTGTATATTCGTGATTAAATATTTCAGCCTTTAGTTCACTAATAGTTAATTGTTCTAATTCTAATCTTCTCGTTTCTCTGGTTTTAATAATATATGGTGAGGATCCGAAATTAGATGTATCCCCCATCAATATTTTTTCTTTTTTAGGTAAATATGTTATATCACATGATGTAGCGTAATCTTTATACATAATAGATCTCTCCTGAAATGCCATTGCTAATAATGTAAAAAAAACAATACATCCTAAAACGAGTAATGTTTCAAGCATGATTTATTTTATAGAATAATTTAAAAATTTAAAATTTTTTATTTCATTCTTTCATTCTTTCATTCTTTCATTCTTTCATTCTTTCATTCTTTCTAATTTCTGTTGCATCCAGGGATCACCTGTTTCAAGTGAATCAGTTAAATCTTTATCTAATTTATTATCACTTGTTGGAATATCTCCCCCTGCTTGAACCGGGGGGTCAGGCTCAAGTTCAGGCTCAGGCTCAGGCTCAGGCTCAAGTTCAGGCTCAAGTTCAGGCTCAAGTTCAGGCTCAAGTTCAGGCTCAGGCTCAGGCTCAGGCTCAGGCTCAGGCTCAGGCTCAAGTTCAGGCTCAAGTTCAGAAATAGGGTCGGAGGTGCCTTCAATTTCTTTAGTTTTTTCTTGTGCTCTTTTCTCCTCTTCTTCTTCTTCAAGTTTCTTTTTCTTCGCCAATACGACTTCTTCTCGTGCGGCCTTAATTTTCTCTCTCTTCTGCTCTTCGTAAAAGATATCACGATTTATATTATTTTCTTGATATTTTTCCATCATATCATTCAATTGGCTATTCTGGAATACTTCATCGACAATCTTATCTGCATTGGGGTCCCAAGGTAACCAGTATCCTACCTGACCAATGAATACGTGGAAAGAACTATCTGTTGTTGATAATTTCTTAGCCCTTGCCTCTGCTTCTTGTCTACTATCGAAAACACCCCGAATCTTAACACCCCTGATACTAGTCTGAAAATCATTCTTTTCATCAAAATCCCTCTGTAGCTGTTCTTCATGCTTATATGTGAAATCTTTATACTTATCATAAACTTCTTCAAATTTTAGATTCTGATCTTTACAATAAGATTGAAGAAATTTCGCGGTATTAAATGCTTCTCTATTCCGAATAAAGGTTTCGGGTGATAAAAAAGACATACATACATAATTCTGACCGGGGATATTCTGATCAACTTCCAGATAATCAATTTTTTTTTCTTCACTCATTATAAAAGAAATTATAATTATTTTTTTAAGTATTAAACATAAAATATTTCATATTATATAATGATGGAAATTGATCTTAATTTACAGAACATAATTAGATATATTACATTATTCGTAGTTGTTACTGTATCAACGAAAATTATACCTACTTGTGGTGTTTTACAGAATCATGCCATTTATGTTGGTTTAATATCATCTACAACTATGGCACTTCTAGATATGTGTTACCCGAATTATGTTAGAATTGAAGATAGTAATTAAGTACTAGGTATATATTCCCATTTTAGATCTTTACATATATTTTTCCATATATCATCCTGTTGTTGTAGTTTTTCTCTACTTTTGAGAAGTGGGAAATAACTAAGTAAATTATCATATTCTAATAACTGACAGAATTTATGTAAAACATAAGAATAAGATAAAAAATTTTTACGAGTTGGGGGGCAATTATTCATAAAGGGTATCTGTATTTCCTTAAATAAAGATCTTAATATTTCCTCTTCCCACCTTGTTAGACGAGGAGTTTTCTTCCCACTTATAATATTTATTAGATATGGTATATTTTCATAATATTTATTATAATCTAATTTTTTCAATATTTCTCGTACTTGATTATAAGTAATATCTTTAACGTCCATATTGATATTCTTTTTTATTTCATTTTTAATATTAAAATAAACATCATCACATATATCAGTATTTTCTTTCCCTTGAAATTGAGCCAACCATTCATTAAAATGATTTATTCTTTTATAAGAAAAATAATTTATTTCTTTAGGTGGATCATTATAAGAATTTTTCTCACTTGCTATAATAATATCTATAATTAAACCACAATTAACACATTCAAGATATCCGCTTTTTTCATTTATATTTAAATTTACATTACATAAACTACATTTATCATATCTGTATTCTTTATATTTTTCATTTATGATATTTTCATCCACATTTTTCATGTAATCATTTATTATATTAGTTTTATCTGGTTGTTTTTCGGTCTTATTAACCTCGAAATATGTTAATATACCTGAACTATTTGAAGAATGTTCTGTATTTTTATCTGAATAATATTCATCAAGTATCAATCCATTGTCTAGATAGTATTTATGTAAATCATCTTCTTTCAAATCTTTAACATACTGGTTATGTATATCATCTATCATTTTCCTTGAATCGGTATGACATTTCTTAAGTGGTTTATCTTTTAACTTAGACATTTTATTTATTATTATCTTTTTTTTTTTAAGTGTTAAATATTATGGGTATATATGATAAATTAAAACAAGATATTAAATTGGGAGGTATAATTTTCACATCTTTTTATGTAATATCAACTGTAATCATTCCTAATATAATAATGAATAAACAATTATTAAAAATGGATAAAATTTCTATTTTTTTCTGGTTCTTGTTAATCATATTATGGCAGTTATATATATTATATTCCTTTTATAACTATTTTTATAGCCAACCAAGCGAATATGATATTTACACCTATAAACTATTCACAGAGGGGGGGTGGTATAATTTTCAGAAATGGTTATCATTTTACGCGGAAGATATTTTTGAAGATATATTATTTTTAGCAATCATATTATTAATCCCTTTAAATATTACAAATAATATTAGTCGAAAAACTAAGGTATTATTAATTTTCAGTAAATTGGGTTTATTCTTATTATTTACATATTTTATTCTTGGTCCACCGAATTATGATATAAAAAAACAAGATTTAACACCGATAAATTATTTTAATACTATTATGAAATTTCAAGGGGGATATAAAGGGGGTATATTGAATTATTTAAATATTAATAAATTTAAAATTATAAAAATTATTAGTTCGTTTTTATTAATATTCCTTGTTTATTTGAAATAAAAATAATTTAAAACTTTAAATATTAAATATCCTATAAATAATGAATACCCTACAAGAAATACCCAATGGAGAATTACAAGAATTTAAACTCAGAGTAGGAAAATGGTTAGAATTAGACGAAAAAATATCAACTCTCGAAAAACAAGCAAGAGAATTAAAGAAAATTAGAAATAAAGAATTAGAACCTGAAATTACTAAATTCATGGTAAATTTTAATATTACTGATTTAAATACGAATACAGGAAAATTAAGATGCAATGCAAGAAATACTAAAAAACCAATTAATAAAATTAATATTAGAGAAAATTTATCCAAGATTATCGCTGAATCGGAGAAAGTTGATCAGGCGATTGATCTTATATGGACGAATAGAGAAGTCGTTACAACATATAAACTAACGAAACCTAAAAAATAGTTGGCATCAAGGGATAGTTTATTTATTCGTAAGAGTATCAAATCTTACTTGACAATTATATTTATAATCTATATCATTTATCTGTATCATATGAACCGCGGGTTGACATACTATTGGGGGATATACACCATATATATTTAATATACCTCTTTTAGCTAAATAACACATATTCCAATCAATAATCCAATCCAACTCTTGTAAGTTTTCAATTAGTTTTTTAGCAGATTTTCTATTAATTATATAACCTTGTAATCCTGTAAAATAATTAAGATTTAAAAGACCATTTTTAAGTTTAGTATCTTTATTTCCTTCTCTAACTTCTTTATAACCATTGGGTCCACCATTAACTTCATAACCTAAGAGTAATATATCCCATCCTCTGGGTAAATTATTCATATTTTTAATTATTTCTCGTTTTATATCGGTTACTAATATCTCAGCATCATCTTCTAATATAAAACAATATTCTTTATCGGTTTTTAGAAATTTTTCAAATATACCCATATGACTTAAATAGCACCCGAAATGACCTACATTTTTTCTATTTTCGATAAGGAACCACCATTTAATTTTCTTTAAAGCCTTTTCATATTTAGGATCATCTAAATCTAATAATTTACCATCTATACCTGGAAATCTTTCAGGATTAATACCCTGTTTCGCGGTCATTATTTCCATACTTCTTTTTCTATTCGTAGATCTATCTAAATTAATATAATACATTGCCATATTCTCAAATAATGTTTCATTAAATGTAATCTTAAAAAATTTATAATAAACGAAATAACTTATTAAACTTAAAATTATAATTATTAAACTGATTATTAGAAGATCTTTCAACTCTATTTTATCTATAAATTTATCAATAAGTGAATTTATAGATGAATCAATTGAATCTAAATTATTATTTATTTCTTTATTAATCGTTTCTAAATTGGATTCTTTTTCTTGGGATTTAATTTCTTTTTCATCGTTCATTTATCCAATAATTTATATATTTTTTCACATTTAATCTTACTATTGTAATAAAAATTAAAAGTTTTAATGAATACATTTAAGGTATTCTTATCTAGTCTCAATAATTCAATAATTGTATTTTTATCATAAGTATTAGTATAAACTAAATTAAGATAAAAATAAATTAAATCATTGTAATGATTCATTTTCAGTGAATAAACGTGAATCAATGATTTACTAATGTATTTATTCGGTATAAAGTTTTTATTGTTTAGATTAGATGATTTTATTTTACTATAAAAATTATAAATAGTTAATATTGTATCATATTCTCTGATTTCACAATAATTAATACATCTGGTTTCAAATATATCAGATAAAGAATAATAATCATAAATATTCTTTATTATTGTTATATCATCTGTCATATCAAACAGATTTTCTAAAAGATCTAATGAAATCTTAGTTTTATTCGGAGTATATATTCTGACAAGATCTTTTAAGTTATAATCTTTATTAAAAAGATTATCATATAATATTTCTTCATCTTCAAAATTATCTAATCCCCCTGTTATTATTTCTTGTTTTTCTGATGTTAGTAATGATATTAATGTATTTATATTGTTAGAAGCTCTTTTAATTAATTCTTGTTTTTTAATAAGAGATAAATTTATATTTTCCTGTGAGCATATATTTTTACATATTTTATGAATTTTATGGTTATTATAAACTAAAAATAATTTTGAATACGATAATTTATTTAATGATCTATTATTTAAAAACTTGATTGAACAAGTCAAGATTACTCTTGTATCATATAATTTTGAACTCAACAGATTTATTATAGATTTAAAAATTTTTTTATCATGTTTGTAAAAAATATCTATATCATCAATTAAAAGACCTCTTTTTTCTTTTTTCTGTTCGAACATCATCGTTATATTTCTTTTCTGAATGATATTCTGGATATATTCATAAATATCCGTATTATTTTTCATATAAAGTGAATCAATTTGAGTAATAACTCTGTCTTGAAGGATCTCTTTCGCTAAAGAGGTCTTTCCCGAACCTGGGTAACCGCAGATAAACAGAGGTTCATTTTTATGAGACCAATTAGAAATTGTATCTAATTGTTCTTTTTCTAAGAAGTATTTTTCATACATAGTAAAGTTAAAGAATATAGTTTTAAGTTTTATCTTCTTTTAGATCTTTTTCCTTTGGTTCTCTTTTTTCGTTTAGATTTATTTTTTCTTCTTTTATATTTCCGGGATTTCTTTTTATATCCCCCTCCCCCCTGTTCCGTGGGGAGTTTTGTGGCGAGTTTTGTGTGGAGCTCTGTAACTCGTGTAATATCTGCTTGTCCCTCAACGCGAAATCTGTCTATAAACAGGATCAGATCATCGATCATTGTACGGATGGATTCGTTAGTGTCTATTTTTGTAAGTCCAAGTCGCGGGGGAATAATTTATACATATATAGAAAATAATTTCAACAATTTACAATAAATTAGAAATATCATATGTGAAATTATTCTTATTATGATATACAGGTCTATCCATTGGCACGGGTAATTTTTCTAAATCTTTAATATAACCAACATATTGCTGAACATTGGATGAAATATTATCCGCGCAATATTCAACGACTCTCGAATTTAATGCCCTTATTTCTTCCGCTAAATCAGCCGCCCCTACTCTAAAATTAGCATATTGTAAGAGTATAGAACGCATAATAATATAAATAGTATTATCCGATTGTCTTGCAACAACTTTCCCTGTTCTCTGATTAACACTATATCTTATAGATTTATGAATAACATCCATATTCATATCAGAAAAAAATACATCACTAACGGCTGTTTTCTCTACTATACCCTTTACTGAAGTATCTTGATTATCTTTATTAATAACAATATCACCCTCCTTGGGTAGATTAAAATCTAAAACTTCAATATCACCTACTCTACCATTATTCACAGAATCTATTCTTTCAGTTAAAGAAGCAGATCCAGATCCTAATATAAAATCTGGACCAGTTATATCTATACCTTCACCCGGAGCGTCGGTCCTTCTCTGTGGTAATCCAGAATCTAATTCAACTGGCGCGAGAATTCTACTATCACTTGGTCCCGATACAAGTCTTTTTTCCGTAATATCATAATCATAATAATCAACATTATCCATCCTAGTTACAACGGTTCTATCTATATCTCTAACTGAGAATTGTGATTCATAATTAGGTAAATTGGGATTACTTTTCTGATAAAGAGACATTTATAAATCTAATATAGATTTATTTTCTTAAGGATTAACTTTATTATAAAATTTTTTAAATTCTTTGCATTCATCTAACCAAATATCTTCTATCTTCTTTTCTAGAAGTCCTTCATATTCTTTTTTAATCTTATTATATTCTTCTCGAAGTCTTGTAATTTCTTCCTCGGTGAATGAATAAATTGACATCTTAACTAGATAATCATAACCAGTTTTATTCGTAGTATTAATCTTTTCTTGAATATATTTATCCTTAATCTGTTTATAATTTAATTTTATAAGATTATTGAATATTTCTTCTCTCTTCTTTTTATAGATAATTATCTTTTCTTCGATTACATCATTAATAAATCTAATCTTATTTTCTTTAATGTCTAGTTCATTTTTAAGATCTTTTAATTGCTTTTCTTTTCTTAAAGAATATAAATCATATCTTTCTTGAAAGAAAACATCAACTATATCTTTAACAGATTTATATTTAATAATTCTTTCTTTATCGTAAAGATGAATATTCTTTAATGAAAGACCCTTCGTTGTATATAATTTAAAATATTTCTCAATTCCATCGATATGTGGATCTTCACTCCACTGTAAATTATGGATAAATCCTAAAGGGACAATAATTGTAAAATCAATCCCTTTATCAGATGAATTATTAGTGTAATCAATAATATGTTGTTTTACTTTTGATTTCTTATTCTTTTCATTTTCTTTACTCTTCTTTTTCTTTTCTTCAGGCAATAGAGAATCTAAGAAGATCTTATAATCATCCGTCCACTTCCCAATAGGTAGCTCCGTAATTCTAATAGATGTCGGTGTTAACACTTCATATTTACCCTTAGATACGAAATCAGTATCATTAATTTTAATAATTTCTCCTTTAAAATTATTGTACCATGGTTTCATTTCTTCATATTCTTTCCCTTTTAGTCTATTTTCAATATTTTTAACGACATCCAGTGGATTAAATTTAGGAATAGATGTACTAAATCCGGTTCCAATTCCAGTCATACCATTAACAAGGACCATTGGAATAATGGGAACATAATACTTAGGTTCGACCTTTACCCCATCGTCTTCCGTGTAACTTAATAATTCTGCATCAACCGGTGGATAAAGTATGTCAGCAATCTTATTTAATTCTGTATGAATATACCTAGAACTCGCCGAATCGTGTCCCCCCATAATCCTTGTACCGAATTGACCGTTCGGCATGAGAAGATTAATATTATTTGAACCCGTGAAATCTTGGGCCATACCGATAATTGCCGATTGTAGAGACATTTCACCGTGATGATATGCTGCATTTTCGCTTACATAACCGGAGAGTTGAGCGACTCTGATTTCAGAATACAGATTTCGCTTGAAACACGAATATAGAATCTTTCTCTGACTAGGTTTCAGACCATCGTATACAGAACCAATAGATCTTAATGTATCACTATTAGAAAAATGAATTAATTCTTTATTAATAAATGAATCAATGGGGACCTCCGTTTCATTATGATCAAGGATTACATTTTCATTGTAATTATATAACCATTTCTTTCTATCATCGGCTAATTTCTTATTAAAAGCAAGATTCATAGAGGTATCAGTAAGTTCATTCACGATATAATTATTCATTTTAATATTCTGAAAATATTCTCTTGCTTCTTTCGCGTTGCTTGTCCCCAATCCCTTATAATATTTAATATGCCACTTTCCGTTAGTTTTGTCCTTCCAATCATTGTATTCGGTCAATGTGTAAAATGATTTAACTTGTTTCCCCTTCGTTGCTTTAATAATAGGTGTAATCATAGATGTAAGGAAACCTAAATCTAACAGAGAAGGCCATAAAGTATGAAATACATTCATTACAAGACCTTTAATATGAGAACCATCGTGATCTTGATCTGTCATAATCATTACCTTTCCATATCTGAGGGAGTTAGTATTTTTATAAACTTTTCCCGTTTCTAAACCAACAATCTTTTTCAGATTGGTAATTTCGGTATTATTCATAATCTGTGGTTTAGAAGCATCTTTTACGTTCATAACCTTACCCTTGAGAGGAAATACACCATACCTATCTCTCCCGACAACAGATAAACCAGATACCGCCATAGATTTCGCTGAATCTCCTTCGGTTAGTATAAGAATACATTGATCCGATTTCCTTGTCCCAGCCCAATTAGCATCATCTAACTTGGGGATATCTCTGATTTTATTTCTTTTAGCTCCATCTGTTTTCTTACTTTCTTTATTCAGTTTAAATTCACTAAATTGAATAACTTTTTCTACAATATCGGTCTTATCAATAATTTCTTTAATAAATTTATCGGAAATATTAGGTTTAGATCCGAACTTAGACTGAGGTGTAATTAATCTTTCTTTCGTCTGACTATCGAAGGATGGATTTTCAATAACAGAATCAATAAATACTCTTAAATAATTCTTGATATAGTTTTCTTGAATAGTCTTTTTATGCTTCTTTTCAATCATAGATTTCAATCCTGTAAGTAATTGCTTGACGATTGAGTCTACATGCTTCCCCCCTTTCGGTGTTGCGATACCATTTACAAATGATATCTGTTCAAATTTATCTTTTTTACTTAATGAAATACCTATTTTCCATCTCTTATCTATCTCAGAATAAACGAAATCTTCTTCTTTAGTAAGATACATCTTAGAATAATCCATAAAATTATTAATCTTGATTTTCTTTCCATTTAAGAAAACATTGACACTCTTATCTGTCATCCCAGCGATATCATATACCCTACGATACATTAAATCAATCATATAATCACTAAATTCAACTATACCGAATCTTTCAAAGTCCGTTTTCCATGTAATCTTCGTATAAGGTTCTACATCTGTATTCGTGATTTTCGGTTTATGTTTAATTTTCATATTTTCCGAAAACTTCTGAATAAATTTTTTCTTTCTAATATGATCAACTGTCTTTATTTCAAATTCCGTGGAAAAGATGTTCGTTAATTTAGCACCATAACCATTCTTACCCCCGACAATCTTTTTTTCGTCTGTCTTATAATTACCCGAGGTTAGTAATTCACCGAATATCATTGATGGGATCCATAGAGGATTACCTTTATCATCTTTTTCAGTTGGATGTTCTGCAATATCAATACCGGTTCCATCATTATAAATACTAATCTCACCCTTTTCTCTATTAATAATCACTTTTAGATTCTGGACAGGTTTATCTGTTTTCTTTTTTCTCGCTTCAATTCTAACAATCTGATCTCTAGCATTAACGAGAATTTCGTTATAGATATTATAAACAGCTGGAATATATTCTCCATCTTTAAAAATAATATTATTTCCATCATAGATTGGGAGATTTTCTTCAATTAGATCACAGCCACCGACATACGTATCTGGTGTTTTGTAAATATGATTCTGTAGCTCTTCTTTCTTGTAATCTTCTAACTCCATATTAAATAAATCTAATATCAAGTTTTTAAATAAAATCAAATTTTAATATATAAATTAATTATAATGAGCCCAACTAAATCTTATAAAGGGGTTAAAAGGAATAAAACGAAGGGTAAAAGTAAAAGTAAAAGTAAAAATAAAACTAAAAATAAAACTAAGAATAAGAATAAAACCTTAAAAACTATTGATACAATAAAAGGAAACATATCAATCGAAAATATAGATGATAAAAAATGTATTTTAATTAGTAAAGGAAATAAAATTAAAATAGAATTAGTAAAAAAATTTAGTGGAGGTAAAAGCGGTGATTTAGTTTATCTTATAAAAGATAATAAGAAAGAATATGTTATGAAAATATTTATGGATCGCGAATCCGCGAATCATGAGATAAAATTACACAATAAACATTGCGAGATATTTAAGAATAATATGATGGTCCCCGAATTATTTTCTTACGGAGATACAATTAATATACCATTTTCAGATAAAAAGGGTAAGTTTAAATATATGATAATGGAATCAATCAATAACCCGACAGAATTAAGTGATTATATTCAGAAAAATTGTAAATCCAATAAAGATAAGAATATAAATTCTTATAATTTAGCACTACAGATTTTTTATTATTTATCTATGATAAATAAAAATAAAGTAAGACATTGCGATATACATACTAAGAACATATTAATAATTAAAAGTAAAAAAAATTTAGTATTAGATTTTTCATTTATTAATGGGGGAAAAATAAATGTTGGTAAATATAACATTAAAATTATTGATTTCGGGATATCTGAAATTAATAAAAATTGTAAAAGAAATAGAAGGTTTATTGGTGCTGTTTTAAATGATATAAAGGCATGTAATGCGTTCAATAAAAAGGATGTAATTCATATAAAGAAAGATATGACTTCCATGCTTTTAAGTTCATTTTCTAAAAAATTTAGACCCGATTATTATATCAATGAAGATTTATATATATTCGTAAAAATATTAAGATTATTAAATCTTATAACAGATAAATTAAATAAAACAATGATTGATAATATACAATATTTAATAAAACACAATGAAAAAGGATTACTTGAGAAAATATATAATATCTTAGTCGGTTGATTTAGATTTAGGTTTACTTGGATTACTTTCAGAGATATTTATCTTAGGTTCCACTTCAACTGAGGTTAATAATTCTTTAACATTACCTACCGTTGATGCTAATTGTTGCCCTGATTGAACTGTTGTCTGACCGCTATTAAATAAATCCAGTAATTTATCCATTTTTTCATCCATTATTTTATTTTTAGATTCTATTGATTCATCTAATTTATTATTGTATTGTTGGGGCAAATTTTTTAATAATTCTTGTTCAAAATTAAATTTTTTTTCCTCTTTCTTACCTTTATTAACATCGGCTTTCCCGGGAAATTCCTTTTCAACCTGTTTTCTTTTTATATTTTCGATACTTTTACAAAATGGTTTATATGCTTCTTTATGATCTTCAAAATCATCATATTTACCAGATAATTGAAAGAACTGCCAACCCTCGGTTTTCATTTGTTCCGTTGTAATAGCATACTCAAAGTAATTCTTATCAAGTGAAAATAATTGTAAAAATCCATTGCATGCTGTTACCATTAAGGAAATAGTCCAAGATGTCCAATAACTTATATTTTCAAAATTTTTAGGCAACTTCGCCGGATCCATCTGTCCCATTGATAAAATGGCAGGTAATAGAATGGATCCCGTTGTCACCAAGAACCTAAATGCATCATAGTATTTTTTCGTATTATTTCTTCTATTTTCATATGATAATACCTCTGCTAGGAATCTACTTCTTAATATATTTTTTTCTGTTTCATTATTTAAATCAAGTGTATCAATTATATCATAAACTTGATCCTTGTAAGAATAAATATTTAGTCCGTCAACAGATATTTTCTTTCCTTCCGTCATTTAAAATATATTAGAATATTATTTTATTTTTCATGTTGAATATTAATATTACATATCTTAGAATAAAGGTAAATATCTTTTAATAATCTCTTACTTTTCCCCGAAACTTTAATACCACTATCCTCCAATTCTTTTTTAATTTCATCTGTTTTTTTTGATCTTATTTCTTTTATCTTAGTTTCAACTCTATGGATATCTTTATCTGAAATACTTGATTTTTTAAAACTAATTCTTTTATTACTTTTTTTAGCATTTCTTCTGGTATGTTTTTTACTATTTCTAGTAATTTTCTTTTTATCTTTCTTTTCTTTCTTTTCTTTATTTTCTTTATTTTCTTTCTTTTCTTTCTTTTCTTTCTTTTCTTTCTTTTCTTTATCCATCTCTTTTTCTTTCGTTTTAATGTCTTCGACTAATTTCATTTTAGTATTGGATTTTTTATTAGATAATTCTATCTGTTTTTCAATTTCATTTATGTCTTTTATTTTAATTTTACTCGGTTTTTTTCTTGTAAACTTGTGTTTATTCTTTTTTTCCTTTTTATGGATTATTTTTATATCCGGGTCACCTTTTTTTCTTACAAGATTTATTTTTTTGTGTGATTTATTTGGGGGATCATCGTTTTTTTCATTAGATTTACTATCGTGGGGAACCCCTTGTAAATATTTTTTATAATTCTGTGAAATTGGACTTAATTTCTTATTACCCCCTAATTGCGTTTTCTTCTTAATCTTGATCGCATTTGTATTCAATTTATCTGATAAACTCATATCTATTATATTGTATATTTTAATTTTATTAAGATTACGGGATCAGTGACTATTATTTTAAAATTTTAGAATAATCATTTACCCCATCTCTAATTTGTTGTTGGTGTAATTTTATTTCTGTCATTAATCTATTTTTACATAATTCATCATCCGAAAAGATTTCTAATAATATATTTAACACCACGAGATCCCCCGGGTATTCACCTTTTAATAATTTTTTGAGTGATTCTTTAATAAACACTTTTAAGTGTTCTTTCCTTTCTGTATATAATTTAGATATAACTTCATTAATTTTATCATCGGGTATAGTTTTTAATTTATTCTCTTCGAGATAATTATTATAATTCGTTTTAATATAAAAGAAAATAAGATCCTTGATATTTTTTTGAATTGTTGTCATTATGGTTATCTAGAATATACTTTTATTATAAAATAAACATAAATCTTTTAAATTCATTTAAAAAATTATATCTTAATATAATTTATAATGTCATTTTTCTGTAAATTATTTTCACATATAAAATTAATACATAGTTTATGGTCATATTATGAATATTGTAATGACGCCGACGATTATGATTGTGTATTATTGGACGATGTACTGGAAAATGTTTCAAACTGTGGAGCTGTCATGATAAAATTCTGTCAATGGATAACACCTAAATTAGAATTAATTTATCTCGAAACAAGTGAAATAGTTGAAAATAACAAGCCCCAATGGTTAAATAAATTGGAAAATTTCTACGAAAAATGCCCTGAACACGATATAGAATATACGAGAGAAGAATATAGGAGAGTATTTAATGAAAGTATAGAAGAAAAATATGAAATAATACAGACTATTGGATCAGGTAGTATAGGTCAAGTATATCTTGTAAATGATAAAAATAAAAACGAACATAAGGTAATGAAAATTCTTCATCCGAATGTTGGATCTCAGATTGTTTTTTTTAAATGGTTTATTAAATTCTGGTTATTATTCCCATGCATTCGGAATAAAACAATTAAAATAATGCCGGTTGATATATTTAATTTTATTGATCAATTTTTAGATCAGACGGATCTTGTGAATGAAGCGAATAATATTCTTCATTTTGAAAGATTTTATGAAAATAATCAATATATAGTCATCCCGAAAATTTATAAAATAAGCGAAACAATTTTAATAATGTCATATGAACCGGGTTTAAGTATTGACGATGAAGAGTTAAATGATTATAAAATAAATAAATTCGCGAACCTTTATCATTTATTCATAAGAGAAAATCAGATGATAGAAAATTTCAATCATGGAGACCTTCATCCGGGGAATTGGAAAGTAAGAGTTGATGATAAGGAATGTAAGATAGTAATTTATGATTTCGGTTTCTGTTGGAATCAAGATCAATCTCAATTTAACGAAATGGGGGACTTAATGACGGATACATTTGAATCATCTAACAGGGAAACCAATGAGGTATCATTAGATAATTTATGTAAAATAATGTATTATGCTATTATTCATGATAAAAGGGATAATGGATATACGGATAAAATAAGAGAATTCACGAATATTAGATTAAAAGATCTTGAACCTTGGAAATTATCTCCTATTGTTTTATTAAAAGCAATCATAGAATTCTGTCAGATAGAAGGTTTATTAATTGACCCAACACTTCTTCAAGGGTTCATTATTATTATTCAAGGTCAGAAATTATTTGAAAAGTATGAATTAATGGCGTCTGATGATAATTTGATGGATGATTATAAAGTTTTCAGAGAAAGATATCTAAATATTTATACATTCTGTAAAACTTATAATATATTCCCTGGATATTCCAATTATATAGAAAAAAAACTAAATGAAAAACAAGTACACGTGAGTGGTATATTTGATACAATAGATATAAACGACATGGAATTGCGTAATATGGCTCTGCATTAAAAATTTGATTTAATATAAAGTTTAATTATTAAATTAATCTAATATGATAAACGAAAAAATTATCAATGCTATTATTGATAAATATTTCAACCAAGATAATATTCTAGCTATGCATCAGATAAATTCTTATAATGATTATATTGAAAATATTCTACCGATGATATTATCCCAATTCTTTCCCCTTGATATATCATTTAACGATAATAGAATAGAAAATATTAAAATAGAAATTATAAAACTAGATATAGAAAAACCCCGATACACGGAAAATAATGGTTGCACGAAAATAATGACACCCACAATTGCTAGATTAAGGAATTTCACTTATTCTTTAACTGTGATCATAGATTTACGTATAAATATAAGAATAAATGAAAATAACGAAGTTATCAATTTACCATCAAAGATAATCAAAGATATAGTTTTAACGAAGATACCCGTTGTGATAAAGTCAAATTATTGTAATTATTTTAAAGATATTAATTCCGAATGTTCGTTCGATTCTGGTGGTTATTCTATTATTAATGGAAATGAAAAAGTTATAATATCACAAGAAAAGATAACTCCGAATATTATTCAGGTTTACGCGAGTAAGGCTAATTCCAAATATTCATACGTTTCCGAAGTAAGATCATCAAACGATAATACATTCGGTATAACAAAAACTATATCTGTAAAAATAACAGATAAATCTGATATATATAATAATTTAATTTATGCATCTATACCTCATGTTAAAGAAGAAATACCTCTATCAATATTATTTAAAGCCCTAGGTTGCTATTCGGATAAGGAAATATTATATTTCATTATAGATAATGATAATTCTGAATTAGACACGCAATTATGTAAAATAGTAATGAAGTCATTAAAAGAAAATCGGGATATTATAGATCACAATGAATCAATCAAGTACATAAGCAAGAAAATACACTCCAATAATAAATTTAATTCTTCGGTAAAAGTAAATTATTGTAAAAATATCCTCCAAAAGGAATATTTACCCCATTTAGATACTAATTTAGAAAAGTTGTATTTTACAGGTTTAATGGTGAATAAGTTATTAAAATGTTACCTTAAGGTTGAACCTCCAAGTGACAGAGATTCGTATCTAAATAAGAGGATAGAGACATGCGGGGTATTACTCGGTAATCTAACTATTCAGGGTATAAATAAGGTGGTCAAGGATATGAAAGTATTTATAACGAAAGAAGTTAATTCAGGTATATGGAATATCAAGGATGATTATTCAGATATAATAAACGAATTTAACATACATAAGATTATAAAAAAAACATGCATAGAGAATATTTTAAAAGGAGCAATGGCTACCGGAAATTGGGGTGTAAAGAATAATAATAATAAGCAAGGTGTTTCTCAAGTACTAAACAGATTAACCTTTATGAGTACACTTTCCCATCTAAGAAGAATTTCTACACCGGTAGATAATACTGGTAAACTTATACCTCCAAGGAAGATACACTCTTCTCAATGGGGTTATATATGTCCGGTAGAAACTCCCGAGGGTCAGTCAGTTGGAGTAGTTAAAAATTTATCAATGATGTGCGAAATAACAACATATTCAAATTCAGAACTTATTATGGAACTAATTGATGATTTTATAATTGCATTTAGCGAACTTGATATATTTAATTACAATAAAAGAGATTATACTAAATTAATGATTAATGGTAAATGGATAGGATATATTTCAAAACCAAATGAATTAGTCAAATTCTTCAGAGATAAAAGGAAAGTTAATATAATTCATCCTCATAATTCAATATATTGGTGTATAAAAGAAAATTCTATTTACATATTTACAGATAGAGGGAGATGTATCAGGCCTCTATTTTCTAAGGCTATATATGGAGATTGTGAAGATATAACGGAAATATTAAGTAAAGGAGAATCATGGTCTGAAGCATATTTAATGGGTCTTTCAGAATATATAGAGTATATTGATACATCAGAGGTAGAAAATTGTCTAATAATGATGAATTATAAAAATCAGAAGAGAGAAAATATAGAAAATTATACTCATTGTGAAATTAAACCAGGATTAATTATAGGATCACTTGCCTCATGTATTCCTTTCTTAAATCATAATCAATCACCTAGGAATACATATCAATCTGCGATGGGAAAACAAGCAATCGGTATTCACTGTACCAATATATCTAAGAGATATGATACATTTTCACATATATTATATTATCCTCAGAGACCACTCGTGAATACTAAAATGATGAAATATTTTAATTTTAATTCGATGCCGAATGGTGTAAATGCAATAGTAGCTATCGCGACTTATACAGGATATAATCAGGAGGATTCAGTTATTATTAATCAAGGAGCCATAGATCGTGGGTTATTTAATTCTACATTTTATAGAACTTATAAGAGCGAAGAAGAAAAAAATCAATTAAGTGGAGATGAAGATATATTCTGTAAACCTAATCAAGATAAACTTCTTTTCTCTAAATATGGAGATTATAGTAAATTAGAAAATGATGGATTCGTTAAAAAAGATACAAGAGTTATCGTAAATGATATGATAATCGGTAAGGTAATGCCCATAAAGGGTAATCCTGAATACGATTATAGGGATAGTAGTACGTGTATTAAGAAAAATGAGGATGGATATATAGATGGTAATTATATTGGTATCAATAGTGATGGATATAGATTCTGTAAAGTAAGAGTAAGAAGTCCACGTGTCCCTGAAATAGGTGATAAAGTTTCAAGTAGGCATGGACAAAAAGGAACAATAGGGATGACATATCTTCCTCAAGATATGCCATTTACTAAAGATGGTATTGTCCCTGATATTATTATTAATCCTCATGCTATCCCTAGTAGAATGACAATTGCTCAACTTCTTGAGTGTATCCTGGGGAAATCGTGTGCTATTCTGGGATATGAAGGGGATGGGTCGGGATTCAATAATACAGATGTAAATGATTTAATTGAGATTTTAGAAAATCAAGGGTTCGATGGTACAGGAAATGAAACTCTATATAATGGAATGACTGGTGAGCAGATGAAAACACAGATATTTATGGGACCAACATATTATCAGAGATTGAAACATATGTCAGGAGATAAAATTCATAGTAGAGCCGGTGGACCAATTGTTGCCATGACTAGACAACCAGCAGAGGGTCGTTCTAGCCATGGAGGATTAAGATTCGGGGAAATGGAGAGGGATTGTATGATATCGCATGGTACTTCTTTCTTCTTAAAAGAAAGAATGCTGGATGTATCAGATAAATATTCAATGTATATTTGTAATTGTTGTAAATTAATTTCACCTGGAAATAGTGAGGAGGGTATATTTGAATGTAAGAAATGCGATAATTATTCAGACTTTACCAAGGTATATATTCCTTATGCTTGTAAGCTTCTTATTCAGGAGTTAATGTCTATGAGTATGGGTCCAAGATTATTGACTGATTAAATACAGATTAAGATAATGATTCTCTTAAACTACTAATATCTATTACTATTTTATCCTTTGAAATTTTTTTCTTTTTCTTTTTCTTTTTAGTTTGTTTCTTCTTCTTAGATTCCGAATAAAAAGATCTTTCTTTGACTCTACTTTTTTTCTTAGTTTGAATTGGGTTCTTTTTTTTCTTTTTCTTTTTCTTTTTCTTTTTAGTTTGTTTTTTTTTAGATGAACCCGAAATATCTTGATCGGTTTCACCCATTTCCTCTTGATAAATAGATACATATCCTGAAAACAACGAACTCAATATTATATCATGATTAACCTTATCCCCGGGTACATTCTGTATTAATTCAGTTATATCTTTAACGAATTCATAAAATTTGGAATATTCCGAAGGATTAGGGGATTCTTCTGTAGTATCAACACTCATATCACTAATTGGATTAATAATTGGATCACTAATAGGTGAACCAGTTAGGGAAATCTCGGACTTACTATCAGATTCAATATCAGAATCACTATCGGAACCACTATCGGAACCACTATCAGAACCACTGTCCGTCTCTTGAGCACCCATATCCAATCGCGATGAAGGGTCATTCGGTAAGGATTGACCTATATTCCTTTTAATAGAATAATCTGGACCCGGGGGTAAATAACTGGACGATGATTTATCTCTGGGAGGAGAAGATGGTGGGGAAAATGCTATTGAATCCCGACGTGTCATCATCCCACCGGTCTGTGCCGATGTTCCGCCGCCATGTGCCGATGTTCCGCCGGCTAACCCATCTATCTGTTTCTTAATATAAAATCCGTGATTTGTGGCCATAGTCGAATCTACGAAAGGTAAGTTACTTATCTTTTTAATGAAATCGGTTTCTTCGCGTTCTCCGAAATACGGTATTTTATCCCCTATACTTGCAAGATATGTCAATGATTCCCTTACAAGAGGTACTAACGGCATATTATAATCTGGAAAACCATATAATCCAGGTATCATATCCGCAGAAATTAAGCAATAATTAAGATGCCCTAATACTAAAGAATGTGCCATACACGTTTTTCTTAAATCCGCAGGTAACTCATTGTAAATATCGCATATACGCCTACAATTTTCTGTTATTTCTTTTGTTAGTTTTGTTATCGCTTCTACAATCATTGTATTATCATTTTCAATCCATTTTTTACCTGAACCATGGAGGGGTTTAATCGGATCTCCGTATGGTTGGTTTATAACATAATCAACATTTTTATTTAAAAAGGTATCCGATCCACAGTATTGTCCGAATTTTTTTTCAGTGTGTACGGTTTCAGATCCGATCGGGTGATAAGATTCTAATCCCACAACTATACGAGTAGCAACTCGTTTTATAATATCTGTGCTAGGACTTAATCTCGGAGTAGGATATGAGCCGTCCCTACCAGAAAAATCAAACTTAAGTAAATTTAATGAGCACTTGAATTGATTGAATGACTTTATTTCGGGTTGAATAAATAATATATCCATTAAACGTCCCAATTTCATCGATCCGCGACATATTCTATCTATCCGAGAATTATCCAAGGTTGCCGCCACCATTTTAGGATTAATTACTTCTCTGTATAGTTTCTCTAATTGTTTGTAGCGATATATATGAGAACCATCCCCGCTATTAGATAAACGCGCCGTATTTAAACGGGCACCTGTAATATTCCCTGGGCATCCACCGCATATTAGATTTTTAAGAGTCGCTGGTAATACATGTTCTACCTCGTGAGATCGTACTCCACCACCACTTTTCTTACTTTCTATTAATGCCATCCATCCGTGCTGTTTATCTTTATCACCATAAACCATTTTACCCTGTCTTTCAGCTGAACCGTTGATTTCAAATATATTTCGGATATTCTTTCCATCAATCGGAGATGTAGCATAAATAACTTTTCTCGCACCTTCCCCCAGATTATGATAGCTTGCTTGTTTAGTCCATCGGTCAATCCCCTGTAAATAAAATATAACAGCATTTAATGTTATTATGCTACATCCATGATTTACAGTGAACTTAATGCTTCCATCTAATTTCGCTTTACGTGATTTTCTAGGCTTCTTTTCTTTTACAGGGTAGGTAAGGCGGTCGGGTGGCGATATATCCGACCTTAGATTTGGCTTGCTGGATGGAAATTTAGTTGGATCAAATGTAAAAGATGAGGTCGCATCCATAGCTTCTTCAGATTCCATGGATACTTCTCTATCATCTGATGGTGTATCATATAGGGGTAAGAAAGAACTCAACCAATCCCTTGTATAATCCAACCAACTTCGGTAAAATGATTCTCCCGATGTTCCGTCTACTTTCCTTTTTTTAGTTGATTTACCCTCTACACCTGCCTCTACACCAGCCTCTACACCAGCCTCTATACCCTCTGCCGCCTCATCTGCCACCGCATCTGCCACCGCACCTGCCGCCGCATCTGCCGCCGCTGCTGCTCTTTCTCCCGAATTTCTTC
>Ga0233432_10000700_pt1 | contig 32067 bp, 43 predicted proteins | sample SI_122_August201_6_FD_179870 | JGI IMG/M metagenome (GOLD analysis project Ga0233432, IMG submission 179870) | Seawater microbial communities from Saanich Inlet, British Columbia, Canada - SI_122_August2016_10_MG | ecosystem: Environmental > Aquatic > Marine > Inlet | place: Canada: British... | reverse complement strand
CCGGGTTTTGATTTACCTTTTACTTTACCGTCATCGTAGTTTTCATAAACATCAGTTGGTTGAAAAATATCAGCTATACTTTTAAGTATTTCTACATGTTCTGCTTCAAGTAGAGGATATGTGTCTCCAAGAATACCTCTATCTGTAGTGGATAAATACGGGTAAGATTTTTTACCGCTATCACCAGGTATTAGAATATGTTTACCTGATTTGTCTACTACTTTAAATATAATGATAGAACTATCATACTCTCCTGCTCCAGCTGCTTTAGAGAAATCATATTTATTTTCATCAAATTGGTATTCTGCTACTTGAACTTCTTTATAGTTACCTTTTTTGATGAAATCTCTTAATACATGTTCATCTATCTCATCTGTTTCAGCTTCGCCTATGTAAGCTGCTACATCGTTAGGATTAGGTTTAGGTTTTGCATCTTCAAAATCTTTAGCTTGAAAATATGCTCTAGCAGCTTTATCTAAATAATCTTTACCGGGGCCTTCATTTAAAGAAAATACAGAAGGATCACCTGATATCTCACCATGATTAAATCTAAGTTCAGATTCTATTCCTAATACTCCTAGTTTTGCTCCTAAACGTTCTTCTGTTTCAGAGTCTCCTTTAAGTCTAGCATTGTAGTATTTAATGTATTCTAAAGCTTCTTCTTTAGTAATTTTCTTTTCGTTTTCATATTCACCTTCTTCATTGGTGTAAATATAAAATGTACCATGTACATCACCTTGAAAGATCATTTGTATTTGATCATTATCAAGATTACGTTTACCGTCTATGACACTAATAACTGTTATATATTTATCAATAGTAGCTTCTTCTCGAAGCACTTCTTTGATAGTATTAAGCATTTCTTTTCTAGTCATTTCTTTCCTTCCATTTTAATGATACTTTATCATTTGATATTGGTCCTCCTTTAGCCCATGTTCTACAGCTTCTAGCTGAATGACATTTAAAGTGGTGCATCCAACAGTAACCTAATCTACCATCTTCATCAGATGTTACACCGGGCATACAGTCATCCATTCTTGGTGATATGTCAAATGCTACACAGTTACTACAGTTGGTGCCTTTTGCTGCTTCTAATGTAGTATTCCAGTATTTAGCAATATCTTTCCAGTAACTACCTGGTTTATCAACATTTAAAGGACCGTACTGTATGTGGTCAGCCTTTATCGAGGCATCTCTATTCTTAGTATTTAATTCTAAGTCTTGAGTAGCTGCCGGACAGGCATCTTTTTTCATTTCATAAAGTATACTAAGAAACTTCATATTATTTCTTTTTCCAGATTTCACCTCTTCTACACCTAACTACTGCTCCTGAAGCATAGGCTGATGGCCATGTGTCGTACTTGCTTTTAGCTAATCTAGTACATCTATCGTCTTCTTGAAGTACGTTTTCTTTTTGTTGCACCTCTGCTATAGTACCTATTACTAAATTAGTAATGTCTTCTTTAGTAATTGCCTTACGTAATTTTCTTTTTATACCTTGTATTGAAGGTCTTTTAATTTTTTCATCCACTGTTTGTGTAGCTTTAGGTACTTTTTTCATTACTGTTGCTTTTTTTGTTTCGTCAACATCTGGGATATATTCAAGTTTGCAAGCAGCATATAAAGCTCTTACATGTAGATTTGTTTTATCATTATAATCGTCTCCATCCCACCCTGTAGTTAATTCTTCAACTTTAACTACTTTAAAATTTCTACTGTGAGTATAGATAGAGTAGTTAGGGGATTGATTAGCAGTCTTGCAGCCGTCTGGTAAAGGTTCAGGGTAATCTAATCCTTCTACCCCATTGTCGTATATTACTACATCTGTTTCACCTACATCACGAATATTAAAATCATCATCGTAACCTTCCTCTGGATCTTCATTTACTACTTTTGGAAAGATAGTGACATTAGAATTAAATTTAACAGTATGTAGATAGAATTTTTCTTCTGGTTGCATATCTTGAATAGTAGATCCTCTATGCAAAGCTTGTAATAGTGTACCAATATGGTAGCGGTGATTACCGGACATGCCTTTTGTAGTGTTAAGGCTGTACATAATATTAGAGGGTACAGTACTTGGAGCTGCTACTTCAGCAAGTTTAGTATTTTCTTTTTTTACTGTTGCTTTCTTTGTATTTTTCACGACTGTCTTTCCTTTAGACCCTGCTTTCTTTTTCTTAGCAGCAGTAGCCGCTCTTTGAGCTTTACTTAATGACTGTGCTTTTGCTTTCGGTAAACATCTGTCTGGGTTCTTTTTATTTTTAGAAGTACCACAAGGGCCAGCTATATTACCAGAAGAAGAGATGCGAACCCACTTCTCTTTCTTAAACCAGTCTCTCAAAGACTCTAATGTAATATTTTTTACTTCTTCACTGGTCATACTATCCTTGTTCTGAATGCATCATTAACATTCTTATAATTACTGATGCTAGTATACCAAAAATTATCCATAAAGCTCTATTCACTCCTGCTTTCCAACTTTGAAGCTCATTAAGCTTACTTACATTTTCAGCATATAGTTCAGCTCTAGATTCATGATATATTCTGCTTTCAGTATTTTTGTTAGTATTTACTATGACTCCATCATCAGGATTAAGTAGTGTACGTTTTAAGTCTGATACATCTTCCTTCATTTTTTGAAAATCATTAGCCATCTGCTTCAGCTCACCATTCGGCATGTGAGTTTTGATGTGTTTGATCTCCAGTAAAAGAGATTCAAGTAATTCTTTTTGGGTCATTGTAATGGTTATATATACTATAAATAGAGTTAAATATGTTTGCGTAACTCTTTTAAATAACCATTCAATTCGTTTAATATTTTTTGATCAAATTTCTTACTAGTGTTTTGCCATTCTTCAACATCACCCTGCTCTGTTACCATAGAAATATTAGATGCTAAAGTCTCCATTACCCATGATTCTAAATCATTAGCAAAAGCTGCTACATTACCAGTAAGCATTTTTTTCTCATACTCCTCATATAGTCCAGCTTTTTTTAAAGTTGCTTCGTAATCTATAGTACAGTCAAAACAAAATCCATGAATTTTATACATTTTTTTTGCTAACCAATGTTTCATCGGTCCACTGCATTTAGGGCAACTAAGAGGGATTTTTACTTTTTGCTTTATACTATCTAATTTGGTAATATTTTGCTTCAAACCATTCTTGATAGTCCATTTTTTACCAGACTCTTCCCATATGTCTCCCTCTTTATGAAATTCATATGACTTCTGGTAACCTGTCTGAATTTTGGTTTTAGATGTAAAGTCTTTATTTACTAAGTTTCTAACTCTTTCTACATCACTTTGTTTAAACTCTTTTTTAAGTAGAGATTCATTCATAACCTAGTTCTTTTAATTTTTTTATAACATGGGTAACATTTCCGTCTTTACATCTAATAGCAATACCACCTTTAGCTGTCCATTCGTTAATGTTTGACTTTTTATCGTCAATTAGTATACTATTTTCATTAGCATATCTTTGCTTAACAGCAGAGTATGCAAATATTACTTTCGGTTTAGGGTTTAGATTATTCTTTACCCATAAGTTTTTTCCTAATCTAGAGTTATTATCTCTTGAAGGAGAAGTTAGTAAGTCTGGTTGATAAGGTTTAATAAAATTCCAAAGCTCTTGACCTTGTGGCATCCATGGCATACCTACCCAAAACTTTACACCAACTTCTACATCTATTAAGTTCCAAAAAGCAGCTATACCTTTTTCTTTTTCATATGCTTGTGGATGCATTCCTGTATAGTGTTCAAACCTGCTTTCAAAGTCAGTAAGAACTCCATCCATGTCACAATATATTTTATATTTAGGTTTAGGTTTTTCTTCCATAAGAGGGTACCCAACACCAAGTAATTCATTAAGATTTTTCATAACCGTTTTTTATTTTATCTTCCCAATTTCTAAAAGTAATATTACCTGTAAGGTAAGCTTCTTGCTCTAATTTAAGTAGGTATTCTGATTCGTTTGTGTTAGAAGTTTCTATTTTACCTAATCTACCTTCTAGGTTTTGCATGTGGTGTACCATTTCATGTGCAAAAGACCTAACTACATCTTTTGGATGTCTACCTTCTGTGTAAAGAACTATTTCATTTACATTGGGGTCGTAGTAAGCAGTTCTTCCAAAAAAGTTTGACGATTCAGATATATCTTTCACTGTTTTTATTTCTGGTAAAGGAGTGATCTTCATACCTTCTTCAATCATATACTCTAATAGAGAAGCTAAGTAAGGTTTGTAGTCAAACCCTGTTGACTCACTGTCATCTAATGTAACAGTGATATGATCATCTTTGAATGATACAGTTACACCATCTGTTTCAATTTGACTCCTTATTCTATTGTAAAGAGTTACCAATTTAGCTCTATCAGCTGATGGTATTGTTGCTTTAGTTCTAGTAGCAGGAGTAGAATAAAATTCGTTAACTGGTTGTGTTTCTGTAAACCATTCATCAAAAAATTCATCTACTTTATTAGTCATTATTTCAGATATGATACTTTGTTTTAACATACTGATTATTTTATTAAGTTCTTCTCTAGATAACTCTTTAGGAAAGAAGTCTCTCACTCTATCTAAACTACCTGATAAAACTGCGTTTCTCAAATCAGTAGCTCTTGTTCCTCCTGGTGCTGGAAATACCAATCCTTGTACATTTTCTCTATTCTTAAACGATGTTATCCGTCTAAGGTCCACCATATCGTCTTCTCCTCTTATACCTGTTACAGCATAAAACTTTTCTTCTGGTCTTTTCTTTGCATAAGCAGAAGCATTTGCCATAGGATTAGGTACTTCAGAATAAACTTCTACGTTACCTAAATATTTCTTATAAATATTCCATATCTTAATAGCTATCTCTTTTGATATACCATTACGATCTTTTTCTCCAACAAATATTACAACCTTATTAATAGGTTCTACTTTATCACTTTCTCCAGATAATGCTTTTGATGCTGCATCTTGAGCAGATTCTTTATCATATATTTTACCACCGTGTGTATTATTGAGTAGTTTTTTTACTACTTCAAAATGACCTCTATGGGGTGGTTTAAATCCTCCTGGGTAAAGTGCTATTGCCATTATGCTAAAAAGTTTTGCACTCTACTGTCAATCTCCGCAGGAGTAGAGTGTTTAAGTTTTTCCTGAAATATAGGATCATATAAAGTATCAGCAATATCATCTAATACCTTTTTTTGTTTTTTAGATGCATTATCAGCCGCTCTTCTATGAGACTGTACTTTTTTATCCATCTTATCATCACCTGGCCCTACGCCGTTCTTTCTATACCAATCTGTGAAGTATTTTTTAAGTGCTCTATCTTCACTATAGTCATCTGTATCGTAGTCTACATTTTTGACTGCATTATAGAACTCTTGTTTTTCTTGATCAGACATTTCATATTCTTGTCTAAAAGATGATTTACCTGTATCGTTAGCTTTATTGTATCTTTCGATATAGTCAGATATTCCTGCTGCACCGTTTTTAGCTGCCGCATTAAATGCTTCTATTTCTTTATCAAATTTTCCTTCTCTAGTGTTTACAAAAATTGACAAATTACCTTTTAACATTTTGTTGTAGTTGTCAATTAGGTCGTAAACATTTCTCCAAGTTGAAAATACTGCTGATCTAGGAACGTTTCGATTTCTTGAAAAGTTAGATATGTATGCTATCATTGGATGAGTATAAACCATAACCATATACACATCATACCCTTTGTTTAAGAATAGTTTTATCTTATCAGGATTAGATGCAGTAGTGTCCCAAACAAAGCTAGTTTTGACGTCTGCCAGAGCTTCTGCCTCCTTGTTGGCTAGAGCTACCCCTGGAGTTAGTTTGTTGTATGCCGGACTGTCTGGATCCTCCACGTATTTGTCTGGGTTGACTTGGTGGAGTGATCCTAGATCTAGTTGATTGAGAAGGTACGACTTGCCTGTACCTGCTCCCCCCGCCATTACTACGAGTTTGGGTCTGTTGCGTTTCTCTAGGATTAAGTCTGATATTTTCATTATTTAATGGTCTTGGTTCTCTTGGTTCTCTTGGTTCTCTTGGGACGTTTGGTCTAGGTCTTGGTCTAGGTCTTGGTTTAACTTTCGGTCTAACACTAGGGATACTACGAGGCTGATAAATAAAATTATTGCGGTAGTAATTGTAATTCCATTGTCCATATACGTTCCAGCTATTGTATTGATACCAGAAGTAAGGATCGTTGTATCTCCAGTTGTTCCAGTACCAGTTATTATTGTATCTGTACCTAACAAATTCAGTGTCTCTATACTTGACAAACTGTCTGTAGGGTACAGCGATCGTATCTCCAACTTCGGTAATAGTAAGAATGCTTTTAATTTCATAACCTTTATTGTTAGTGAGGGTGTAAGACCCGCATCCATATAAAGATAGTAAAATAAATGCATATATCAAACTTTTTTTCATACTTTCACCGTTGTTGGGTAACTATTATAAATAGGTTCAGTATTAGGGTTCTCCAATTCGTAAAGTTTGTAAATGAGTTTAAACAACTCAAAGTTCTTATCGATTTCATCTATCTGCAATAGCTTCCAACCTTTACCTTGGATAACTTTCTTTTGTTTAGACGGTCCCCTTGATTGAGCTTTCAACCAAAGTATAGCAGTTCTGTCAATCTTTATACCTCTACTCTCTTCAAGTCCTTTTGCATATGAAGCTAATTGTAGGTCATATGATTTATGTATACTGTTAGACGTTTTAATATCTATTAGCCACACTTCTCCGTTCATCTTACATACTATATCAGCTGTACCTGCAAACTTATGTTCGTCGGACCATACGAATTGTTCTGAAGATATAAGTTCAGGTTTATGAGTCTTCCAAAAGTCAGCAAACCTAAGTATCATTTCCCAAACTAGCTGAGAGTATTTAGCTCTACCGTAATCATCCATCCAGCTAACTTCTTTTCCTTCTACTAAGTCTTCTGCTGCTTCATGTACTTGAGTACCTTCTTTACCTGCTTTCCTCATTATAAGGTCGGCGTTATGCCCAACGTCCTTCATCCATGTCTCGAAGAACTTATTTTTGGGCATGTATTGGAGTATAGTGGTTACGGACGGGTAATATACTCCTTCGCCTCGCTTATAGACTCTGCGGTCTAAAAAATTAATTTGCTTTAAATCGGGGTTAAAGTCTAATCTTTTCTTCTCGTTTTGTTCGAGAATATTCATACCTTGTTTAATCATAGGTCTAATTTTCGGAGCATTAAATTGGAAAGGTCCAGTTCCTCCGCTTGTTGAATTAATTTGGTAAATGCAGTAAAACCCATTTCAGAAGGGTCCTTACCTGGTAGGTCCACCAAAAAGACCCGCTTACCTTGGTTTAATAGTTTTTCTGACATACTAATTGCTTGGTCTCTTGCATCTGTGTCAAGAGCTACGTATATGTCGGTTAATGGTGATGTAATTAATTTTTTGTAGAGTGAAGTGGAAATACTTTTACCTAATAAAGGTATAACGTTTCTTCTGATAGCAATGGCATCAAATACTCCTTCACAGAGTATAATAGGTGCATTCCAATTGATTAAGTTTTCAAAAAAGATTATGTCTTTAGAAGCTTCTGGATTTTTGTACTTATAGTAATTTCCGTCATAAGTTCGTGCAACAAAAAAGTTGAGTTGATTGGATCCATTATAACTCGGGATAATAACTCTTCCTCCATAGTCTCCAGTTGTGCAGTACCCAATGCTATATTTAATAAAATCATTGTCGGTAAGTCCTCTGTCATATAGGTATTTTTTTACAATATTAGCTACAACTGAGCTACTTGAAGCATTATGTAACGGTTGATACTCTCCAGGTATCTCTAATATAGATAGGTTTTTATATTCTATACTACCACCTTTTGGTAAGTATCTTAATATTTCAACTGCTGATTCTTTAGGAGTTTTTAGTTGGTATAACAAAGAACGAACAGTTGTACCTCTAGTTTGACATACCCAACACTCCCAGAAGTTCTTACCTTCTTCGTTGGTATGCATATTAATTTCTAACTTAGGTTTGCGATGATTACAAAAAGGACAGTGGAAAGCATAATTGTCTCTAGCTTTCTTGTGACTTTTGCCCAATATGTTTTCAATTGATCCTAAAAGAAAAGTGTAATCCATAACCGTCCGTATCTCATATAAGATAAGAACATTATTTTAAACAACCAAACTATTCTACAATAAGTTCTTTGATTGCAGCAGCAACAGTGGTTTCTAAAAGATCTCTATTTTCAATATCTAAATATTCTTCTAACTTTTCAGATATATTTTTAGTCAATCTTTTTACATCGTTTGCAGTTAATGCAAGTTCAATGTTTTCAACTATTGTATTGTTTTGTAATATGACTTTGGATAGTTTCATATCTTGAATTCAAATTTTATAGTAGGGTAAACTATTCTATCGTCTTCACGTTCTGAATAGTTTGCTCCTCCTGTTATGTCAAAACCTTTTGCAGATAAAGTGTTCTTTATGTTAAGGTATTCTGAAGGTGGAAGCTCATCTTCAGTTCTTACTGTTACCTTACCCATTGCTTTATCTCCATTTGAATGTGCTATTATCCTTACGTCGATATCATCTCTGTTGTACGTATCTTTAAGTTCTGCTTCTAAATGGTTTGCTTCTTCCTTGTACCTAGTGTAATAATTTTCTTCATTTAATCTATATGAAGGAGGAGTAGCATCTAAATGGTCACACATTTCAACAACAAATTTATCCATGTCACTATCATTTAGTTTAGGGTAAATTTTTTCACGAAGGAACTTTATAGTTGCATTAGCAGCTACTATTCCTTTTTCTTCTGTTAAAATATTTAATAGTTTCATAATTATTTTCCTTGTCCTCTGTATGCCTTTTTGTAGTTCCTACTACCTTTTAGCTTAGATGTTTTAGACTTAGCATGTATGCCTGGTCTCTTTTTTTTAGTACCACCTACGTAGTTACCTAAAGTTAATCCTTTTGCCATATCTTTACAACTAAATCACCAGTTCCTTTTATCAAACGGTGATATGTCTCTTTTGGTATAAATAGTTTGTCTTTTGATAATCGTTGGGGAACTTGATTGTCAAGTTGTAATAACCAATCTGTTGTGTGTGTAGATTCAACCATACGGTCTTCTTTATCTCTATGCCATACAAATTCAAATGAAGGAGTATCGTGAGAGAACTCTCTTAATATATAACCGTTTTCTTTTTTTTCAGAATAAGGTCTACCAGTAACCTGAGAAGTTTGATCCGCCACCTAATGATTTCCAATAACGGCCTATATTACAAGACCAATAACCTGCTTTTGTTTTGTCTTTCTTTGTTGAACATTTATGACGAGCTGCGAAAGATGCTCTAGCTCCTCTTTGTTTTAACTTAACTGAAAGATTAGTATCACCAAATGATACTTTTTTAACGTTACCTTTCTTTGACTTAACATAAACGTAGAACTTTTTAGATCCACCACGCTTTGGTTTGTTAAGTGCTACTTTTTTACCTCTATACTCTGCTTCAGGAATATAATCAACTGCTGCTTTAAGTAAGTCAAATCCAGAATAGTCGAATGTTTCATTATGGATCTCTACAGCTTGTCTAAATCTTTCCATATTAATAGTACCGCCGATTGATTCGACAAGCTCTTTGACTAGATCGTAATCGATCATTTCGTCTATACTCATAGCTTCGTCAATCGTATCCTCGTTTTCGATCATGTTATCAATCATGCAGCCTATTTCGAACAAAGCGTTCTTATCTGGTGATACCATCGGTAAATCTAAAGGTACTTTCATTCCATTGTAATCTCCATACTCACCTATATCGGTGCTTTCTAATAATATTTGATCATCCTCGTTTAACGTAATATAACCGTCTCTCCAAGCATCTCTTGCTTCAGCAAATAATTGTATAAAGGCGTCAGAGCTATAACGGTAGATATTCTCTGATAACGTTAGATTGTTATCTAAATGGTACTGTAAGGATGGTAACCCTATTATTTCTTTAATCTTTAGCATGATGAAAATCTTTTCTATAAAATTTACCTAGTATATTGTCATTTATGTATTGATGACTATATGTCTCTAGTACGTCATTTATAAATAGGTGTTTACACTCATAATACGTTAAAAGCTTCTTGTTAGGTACAATGTCAAGAATTTTTCGTTCAAAATCTTTTCTCAGATCTTTAGAATCTTTAACAAGTTGCTTTATCTTTGGATGAGATCCGTAATAATCTTTCCAATCAGATTCAGTAATAACCTTTTGCTTAAGTGGGGTACGACCTCCGATACCTTTTGCTTTTCTTTCTTCTTTTAAAGCTTCTAATGCTTTTTTTCCTAACTTCTTATTTCTTTCGAAAAACAATACTTTCTTACCAAGGTACTTTAGTCCAGAAGGTTTGTGAAAAACCTCATAAATAAATCCATGAGTACCGGTTGGAAAGTCTGATATATCATTGAAGATCCTGCCCTGGTAAGTCCAGGTAGGGTATGTCATTTCCATATAAATTGGTTTCTGTCGCTATAATCTCGATGTGAGATCATCAATTTGTGACTGCTGCTCTTTTAGAGCTTGTATCAATAACGCGACTATTTTTTCATAACGTACGGCTTTAAATCCGTTTTCTCTTGTTGTTACTACCTCTGGCAGCACTTTTTCGATTTCTTGAGCAATAACACCAACATCGTGACCGCTATGCTCAGAATCACTATTCCAATCAAATTCATATCCTCCTATTTGATTTATTTTATCTATTGCACTCTCTATTGGAGTTATATTATCTTTTAATCTTTCATCAGAAGAATGAAACGCTGTTACATCTCCAGTAGCATTTATAGCCCCATTGACTAGTAGTGCGCTACCTGTGATGTCACCAGAGACTGATAAACTTGATCCTGATATATGACCTGAGAATACTCCTTTGGTTGCATTTATTTGACCTGAAGTACCAGATGGTGAAGTACCTATACCTAAACAATGAGCTTGTAGATGACTTGAGAATTTCGAAGTACCTGTTCCGCTAATGTCTAGTAAACTACCTGATATGTTTCCGTTAATATCAATTGTTCCTGAACCTGATACTGTCTTAGTATTAAGGTCTAAATTACCTCCTAGTTGTGGTGTTGTATCTGCTACTACACTACTGATACCTGAAGTTGAACCTGTATCGATTGTCAGGTTGAATGTTGACCCGCCTCCTTTTGTAAATGTAATTATATTAGCATTAGAGGATGCAGTAGTAAGTCTTAAATCTAAACTGTTTGCAATAGATTCTGATACGCTGGTAAATGAACCTGAAATATCTGAACCTAGTTGAATTGATGATGATACTAAAGTTGGTTTACCGGTAATACCAGTAAATGGTGCTACTGATGCACTTACTGCATATGATGATGAAATAATACCCGTAACACCGCTTCCTTCTCCTTCAAAAGAACCTGAGAAAGAACCTGATGCTATTGTATCGGTACTTCTTACTCTACCTTCAAACGAACTTGAAAATGATCCTGTAAGGTTGGTAACACTACCAGACCCTACTAAATTAAATGCTCCTAATACTTTTAAGCTACCTGTTCTTTCATGACTATCGTCAGCACTGTCACCAAATATTGTAGAACCTGAATTATATATTTGTATTGTTGTGTTACGTTCGGTAACAAACTCTTCAGCAGTTAATGTACCTTGTACTGTTAGGTTCTGTGTCATTGTGGTACTACCACTTATAACTACTTCTTTATTAAGTCCAGATGCGTCTATTAGTACAGATCCAGTTACTTTAAGATTATTATCGACAAATGTAAGATTTTGACTACCTGTAAATTGAGCATTTGCTCCAGATACTGCACTACCTTTTTTAAACTGAATTGCACCGTTAAGTCCGACAGGGTTAGATAGAGGAATACTTACAGAACTACTCACAGAAGATAACTTATGTAGTTCGAGATTCGATCCTTCGTAAGATGCAGAATAGAAAAACTCTCTAAAGTTTTGATCTAGTTCGCTATGTGATAACGAAGAACCTTTAGTTCCTCTAAACGTTATTGCCATTATAATTTACTTTTAAGTTCTTCTATTTCAGCTTTTAAATCCTTTATTGCTTCAATAAGAACACCTACTATACCATTATAGTTAACGCTAAGATAGCCATTATTATCTTCTGAAACAACTTCTGGAACAGTTTTTTGAATTTCTTGTGCAATCACTCCTACTTGTCTACTACCGTCTTTATCAAAAGTAACTCCTCTTGAAGAAACAATTTTATAAAGTGCTTCGTCTACCGTTTCAATATTACTTTTTAGTCTTTCGTCTGATGACTGAAAAACTGCTGCTGATGTTCTTATACTACCAGATACTTCTAAGTTATAGGTGAGGGGTAGATCGGTTGCCTCGTTTATGTTTATACCTACACTAACGTTATTGTTAGACTGACTAGCAATGAGACCAGGTGCAGTTGTAACTGAATTACTACCTGAATAGAAAGCTATTCTTCTATCTGTCTGTGGTGTAAGTCCTTTGGTTAGTGGTACTTCATGTGCAACATTGTTTACCGGTACCTGTGAACTACCAGAAAAGTGTAACTTTAGTGTAGCACCTTCGTTTGCTATTGAACTAGAGTAGAAAAACGAACCCATGTTTTGGTCCATTTCACTATAGGTTAGCGGTTGTGTCTTATTTGCTCTAAAGAATATAGGCATTATATATCAATTTTTATTTCAAATGTCATATCACTGTGTTGACTTTTAGGAATCGGTCTACCTGTTTTAGCAACAGCTATTAGTTCGTTGGCGTCATTATATAAACCAACTGTCGTAATATAAGGAGTGAAATCACTTCCTACTACATTGCTGGCTAGTTCACCATTTGAACCTGTTAACGCTGTTTTATTATAGGTAAAATTCAACTCCGAATCTTTAACCTTACAGTGTACATTATACGTATAAATAGGTTGATTTGCTTTCCAGCTAAGAGACGGGTCTATAAAAGTAGAATAATATCTAGCTATATCCTTATCGGTTATTACAACTTGCCCATGTGTGTATATTACATCACCAAGTATTCTTTCTGGTTTGGTATAATATTCGTCAGAACCTGAAAATATTAAATTACCTTCTCCGTCATCAATTATTTCAATTCTTTGCTGGTCTGTGTCTATCTCAACATACTGTCCGTCTGTTTCTTCATCTACGTAATCTCCTTCGTCAACTAAATAGTCAGTTAAGTCAATACCTTTTGCACCAAACAGTGATGTTACGTTTTCAGTATACTCACTCACACCGGTATTGAAGTCCACAACGTAGTCATCTAAAATATATTTAGAACTAGCATCAGGAGTTAGTACAAAATTATGTTTGTCAATATGTGTACCGAATACATTTTTAGGAATAGAAATTACAGTAACCTCATCATCTATCAACCTAGAACCGGTTTTACTTAATGATGACTGTCTGTAGTGTTCGTTAGATCCTGAGTAGATATTATCCCCTATACTGTCTTTATAGTAAAGGTGATTGATACTTTTCCAAACCAGTTCTTGAGATCTACCATTAAAGTAGTCGTTAGGGTAGTGGTCTAACGAACTTGAAAAACCTCTCAGGATATCAATACCGTAGTCTGTCAATAAACTACCTGTAGCATGCCATTGCTTACGTGCTACGTAGTCAGAGACATATACATCTTGCCTGTTTAGTTTTTTGTATGTGCTCATTCATTAATAATCAAGCTTAACTCTAACTAAAGATTCTTTTGTAAAATCTTTTAGTAAGGGTCTTGATAATTTAGCTACTGCTAATAGATCGTTGTTGTCGTTGTATAGTCCAATGGTGGTAACAAAGGTTTGTGGAGTATCGATCATTACATTGTGACGAATTTCTCCAGAACCAGTAATGAGAGATGGATTAGTAGAATAGTTAAATTCACTATTCCTTGCTCTTACAAATACAAAGTTAGATGAAATAGTTTCTTCAGATTGTACTCTAAAATTACCTCCAAACTTTATAGCATCAAATAAAACACGTTGGTTAAGATCAGCAGTGTTGCTTCCTCTTCCTGTACTTAATTGTATACCTCCTGCAGATCCAGTTGGTAAGTCTAATGCATTACCGTTAAGTAAAATTACTCCTACGTCTGGTAGTAGTTTACCGTATGAACCAGATGCTTCTGTATATCCGTTTGCATTTTGTGCAGTATAAACTGTACCAGCAGAACCAGAAACTAATTCATATACCCTTCCTGCATCGTTAAACCTTATAGTAGAGTTTACTTGACTATCATCAGTAAGACGTAATCTAGCTCCACTCCCTGATATCCCTAGTACTAAATCTAGAGAACCTGGAAGTAATTTTTCTTTATATCTAGCTCTATCAACTGTAAGAGCATAAAAATGTTCTGACACTTTTGAACCGAATGTAAAATCTTTATCTTCATCTCCTAGTACAAGATTTCTGTACTGTCCGTATATTGTTGATGAAGGTGACTTACCTGGTACGTTAATATTAAATGAAAGTGAACCACTTCCTTTTTTATCAGCATATGCAACAGCAAATTGAACTCTCGAATTAGCTAAAGCTGAACCTGTGTTGTATATGTTATAATAGTAATCGGCAGACGTTCCACCGGTTTGTGTTGATGAAGTAAAAAACGTTGATAGTGTAGTAGCTCCACCAGTCCATACAGGAGAGGTGATTGATTCAGCACTTACTACAACGTCTTCTTTATCAAATCTTTTGTATGACATAATTAATTAGTTTTGGAAATTGTTACTGGTATTGTAATTCTTGCACCAGAACCTCTACCTATTACTGTTAAAGTAGTTTGTAGCTGTGTTCTATCTCCAAATAAAGTGTTTACTGAAGTTGCTGTCAAGTTGATTGATGTACCAATTACTGTTTTAGAAACATTTGTTCCAATTGTTGTACCTGTGTTTAATCTTTCTGCTTCTTCTGTGTTAACACCTACACCTGTAAATGAATTCAATACTCTAATATCAGCAAGTGTTGCTGTATATCCTTCGTTCTCAAAAATTGTAGTTGCTCCTAAGTAGTTAAGTGTTTGAGGGGTTACTGCTACTGATGCACCTTGCTTGAGTGTAATTGAACTAAATCCAATATCTAATATTGGTAATTTTGAAGTACCTCTTGGTAGTGTAGTGAGCTTGTACTTCATTATCTGTGTCTCATCTGGAAAGGCTTCTAATAAAGGTAAGTTTTCTATAGCCTCACCGTAAAGAGCAGAACCTGAGGGATGTTGTGGATTGTATAAGGTGTAATCTATCTCATCGTCTGCTAGTGCAAATTGAGTGATCTTAAAAGAACCGTCCCCTCTAGCTAACAGCTCTCTTCCTTTTTTGGTTAGGATCGCATCAACTGTTACGACCGAATTATCTAAATATCCCATTTTATTATATGTGTTTTATATAAATATGTTAGTTATAGTGTTTTAATCAACTGAAATTGCTACACCGAATTCATCGGTGGTTAATACTTGATCTTTTTCAACAATGTATACTTTTTTACTTGCTAACCTGATAAATCTTCTACTTTGTTCTTCATACAAAAAGTTAGAACCACTTGGAAATGTTTGTACTGCTTTGTTTGGATGAGATCCTGATAAAAGTGGGTTAAAGTATACCTGTTCTACTAATCTGGCATTATCGTTTATATTTCTTATTGCTGTTGGAGAAGCATCTAATAAGTGTATTGATGCTCCAATTTGTCTAAAAGATATAGCAGGGTCATTACCTACGACGCTTCCACTTGTAAGTTTAGTTCCTAAGTACCTCCCGTTAATAAGTCCTGATTTTGTATAAGAACAATTCTGTACCTGTGCAGGTTGAGCTGTTTGAGTAAGTATGGCATCTAGGTTAGTTGGGTTTGCTGCATCTGATGTTCTGTCAACTACCTGCCTAATTGCGTTAGTCTTACTACTGTTTGAGTTATTAATAAGAGGATTTGAATCATTATTATTGAACCCGATTTCAAAAAACGGTACAAATACAAATTCTGAATCGTCATATCTGTATATGTCCTGTTCTGCTGCGGTACCCGCTGCTAATGTATCAATTACCGGTGGTAAACTACTTACAAATGTTTTTTGTAGTCTAAGGTAAAAAAAGCCATCTCTTCTTTGACGTTCTAGTACTTTAGGTGTAACTACGCCTTCAGTAAAATCAAATCTTAATTCAGTAACCTCTTTTAATGCTGATTCTAGCTTTATATTGTTATCATCTTGGAAAGGAATCGATATACCCACAATAGCAAACGGTGGTTGTGGGGTGTTTTTTGACCCGGAAACACTACTACTAATAAGTAGGTTGGCATTTACTGCTCCTCCATAAGCTGATGGTTTTGTATTTGTAAATTCTATCTCAGTCATTAGTCATTTAAAAAGTTTGCATAATATTCTGAACCTGAAATGATTTGTAAATCATATGTCACTGTCAGGGTACTACCTGTCGTAATTAGTGAACCACTTCCATTAGCTTCGGTATACCATCCGTCAAATATTCCGGTACCACCTCCTCCATATGTTACTCCTTCTGCTACTGCAGAGGCATATTCATATAAAGTATAATCAACTATAAGGTTTATACTACCGGAAGTAGCATCAACCGTCTCTGGATAAATAGTACGTACTGTGCCTCTTTCAAATTCTCCGTAAAAGTTAAGTATGTCACCGAGGTATGTAGCTCTAAGGAACAAGTCACAAGATGGTGGTATTGGTAATGATAGGTTAAATACTGTTAAGTTAAAGTCAATAATAGGTTGTGCACCTTTCTTAAATGTATTGCCACTATTTAATTCACCATCGGATGCTATTACTAGACTACCTGAAAATTCTCCTGTAAATTTAGGACTTTGGTCGGTAACGTTTCTATGGACGTAACCTAGTGGAGAAAGTATACTAGCTGAATGGTTTGTGTTGTAGTTTTGTTTATACCCAAAAGATTCACCATGACTACCGGTTATGCTACCTACCTCTATACTACCTGTGTATATTTTATTTTCAAATGATACAGAAACTTGTTTTGCTTTGTTTCGTGTAAGTATATCTGGTTTAATAACTACTCCAGTGTTGATAGTAGATCTAGCAGGAATGAGGTCTTTGATTACTCTAAATATGCTGTTATCAAAAAACTTTATTAACCTAACAAACCCAGAAGGGTTTCTAAATATACCTTCTGTATTCCAATAACCGTTGTATTGGTCCCAATTTTCTGTTATAAAGTCCCAAACATTGCTACCAAGGTCTGCATCTTCATTATACAGTGTGTTTCTTAAAGATTGTAGTTCGTAGTAAGTGTCGTTAGATGAGTCTCTAGGGTCACCAATGTAGTCATCAATATGAAAACTACTACTCAATCTTGATTCTAAATAATCATCTAATAACTTTGTAATTGAAAATCCTACCTCAACAGTGTGTAGGTCGTCTGTATATTTACTGTTTCTATTGCGAATAGAAGCATACTTCGAAAGAGTGCTACCTGAGACGAGACTACCTGTGTTATCTAATCTGATCTTGTCTAAAGAACTAGTAACGTAATTTTGACCAGTAAATTTTTCAGTTTGAGTATCTTTACCGCCATATATTTTTACTGGAAGGATACTGTTAGGTATACCAAAAGAATTTATTAATGCTCTTAATCCTCTTTCTGTACCTTTAGATTTGAGTATCAAAGGTAGATTGTGGTAAATACGTTTGTAAACTTCTTTGAGGTAGTCATCCTTAGGCATAGGTTGTAGGTGTTCGCTACCTGAACCTGATACTGCTGTTATAATTTCATTAATTACCTCGCTACCAGAAACATATGATTCCCCAGTAAGTAAAGAAAATAAATTATCTAAATTTTGATTACTATTGTACAGTTTAACACCTAGTGACTCAACTGCCTGTTTTACTAAGTCTTTTGATACACCAAAGTTCAACCTATTATCTGCATCATACTTATCAGAGACTGCTTTAAAATAAATCCACAAGTTATCAAAATGGTGTGCTATCATATGCACAAACATTAAGTATGGAGTATTTTGCGTATCTTCTCTTAAAAAAGTAGGAATAGTATTAGATAATATGTCAACGTTGGTATTATCGTAGTTTGATGCTGTTACTATTTGATTGGTAAACCAAGTAATACTCTCATTAGTTGTTGAGGCTTGGTTAAAATATGGCCTTGAACTGTTGAGTTTAGGCCAAGCACTGCTTCCACTTTCATAGTATAAGTACCTATCGTAATGGTCAAAGTTCTGTACTATACCTTCAATAAGGTTTTCGTAATAACTAACACTACCTGTGACACCTGTCTTAGTGTATCCGGTACTGTTTATAGAGTGTAGACTACTTTCGTAACTGTTTATTAAATCTAACTTATACTTGAAGTTTCTTAATCTTTCTTCAGCAGAACTAAAGTGAATAAAATCTTCGTAATCAGAATGATCTATAGCTATTTGAGCACTTTTTTCATTGAAAAGTGATCTCAGCTCAAAGTATGAACTTGTAACAGGGTAACTAAATAGTTCATTGTAATTGAAAAACTCTGTTGGATTAGAATTTTCATCTACTATTTCAACATTAAAATTAGGGCCTTTAATGTACCCTAACTTTATTTCATCTTGTAAATACTCTGAACTTATTTCAAAATACTTAGTATCACTAACAAGATTTACAACACTAAATATATCTTTTACCGATACTGTGTTATCTAAAGGTTTGTATAGTTTTACAACTAGTGATAACCCTTCATCTATCCTTTCGGTAGTTACGTTAATACCAATAGATGTAACAAGTTTTTCGAAGTTTAAGTTAAACTCAGAAAAGAATGAACCAGTATTAAGTTTTTTCTCTAACTCAGATGCATAATTTTGTATCTCGTCATCTGTTAGGTGATTTGATAAAGCACGTAATTCAGTACGGTCTGGTGATATATCGTGTACGAAAAACTGTTTTACTCTTTTATCGTCAGAAAATAAATCATCAGTAAACTTGTATAGTAATCTTATATCCCCGTTTTCATATCCTAACTCTTTAGCATCCTTAGCTGGGTCTAACGTTAGGTTAAGTAAACCATCTTTACCGGCTGATGCTGCATTAAGTAGTGCTGAATAGTTTGGATAATCGTAAACACTCTGTAAAAAGGTGTTGTCTGAATTATATACAAATACATCTAATCTGTGTTTAGAGGTGTCAAAAAATGAATTTATATCAAAGGATTGTATCAGTTTTTGATCCTTATCGTCAAGCTGTTTTGACGAACCTACCCCGCTTAATGGTATTCCCTTTACAGTGTATTTGAATGTGCTCATTAAACGTTAGGTGTATTTGCTTCTATTAATTGTTCATTTAGAGATAAAACTTGTTCTCTAAGTGTACTTATTTCATCTAAAAGAGGTTGTATATCTGCAGTATCTTTTTCGTAATCCAATAGTTCAGAACTTTTTGTAACTAAAAAGGTATGGGAATTAGTTTCTCCTTCTAAAGGTATTTCAAAATATAACTGATCGTATAAGCTAAAAAACTCCTCTACTGTAGGTTGTAAAGCAGGGTCGTCCGGTTGAGCAAACGTTTTGAAGTCTCTGTCGATAACTTTATCAAACGTCTTAGGATCATATACTTTCTTCTGTATTTTGATTTCATTAGCCATGCTTAGTTACCTTGAATATATTTTTATTATCAATAACAATAGTGTTATCGTTTACAGTAGTCTTTACAAGTAACCTATAATAACGTAAAGGTGATAAAGCGTTCATATCAACATTAAAGTACGCACTAGTATCATCTGCACTAATCTTTGTAAACGATGTGTCAAAATCAACTACCATTTCTCCTGTAGTTTCGTCTTTAATACCCCAATATGATTCAACGGGTAATTTATACTCCGTTAAGTAAATAGAACTAGTAGTGAATGTTCTTGTGGGGTATTTAGGTCTAGCCGATAATCTAAATTTTATAGAATCTGTAATTGAGTACTGTTCTCTTGCATTTTTTATTTTTACAGTAGCGATGTCTGTATCTAATTCTGTAAGACTGCCTGTAACTGTAGAATCGTCCCACTTTAATTCTAAGTATGGATGATAAACTGTGTTTGTATTGTTACTAAAGTACTTAAGTAGTGTAGACGATGTAGTGTTAAATTCAATACTGTCGTCTATTTTAAGAAGTATTCCGTTATTTGTGATTGAACCTGAGTAATGAGCTGATATAATATTGCTTACGTCTAAAGAAAGATCATGGCTGTCATTTACATTATATGATACCGTACTTGAACTACCGGTAGAGTAATCTGCTCCTAAAGTAGACCATTCTGTTACTCCGTCATCTCTATACTTCCAAGAACAACCTGAAGTATTATTTGGAGTGTCATCCCCTTTACCTAAACCTTCTGTCCATTGAGATGATATAGGAAAAGCCGATATTGAATAAGATGTTGGTAACTCAGTTGCATTAGCAAGATTAAGGTTAAGGCTTGCTGAAATTGGACCGGTTACTTTACCGTCAATGGCGCTAACTAATTTACCTTGATTAAATTGTATAAGAGTTCTCTTAGCCTGACCAGACTTATCAATGTCTACATAACCACCTATTTCTAATATTTCATCCTTACCGGCATTTGCATAAAAGCCTCCGGTAGTTGAATAACTATTAAGGTAGGTGTCTTTTTCAGGATATAATCTATATATTGCCATCTTACAATGTTGTTACTCTACCTTCAATATCTTCCTGTGGATATTTTACTTCAAATATACATGGGTCGAATGATGGGTAAACTATGTTATCTTTGGTTGCTCCTTTTACGTCGTAAGCATGTTCTGAATATCTACCTCCAGCTAAATTTTCTATTCTTACTGCTTTTACTGTCTGTACACCTCTTACTTCGTCTAGGAGTGTGTAGAGAGTAGATAGGTTTATAGGTTGATTGATACTCCATTTTTCTATTTCAAAATACTCAATCAACTTTTGGTTACAAAGTAAAAGAATATCTCTAGCTGCATAACTTGGTAAGGTTACTATTTCATACTTTACCTTTATATTTACTACAAATGCATCTTTTATATCTACTGCATCTGTTACTGGCATAAAATCTGCAAGATATGTCTTGAGGTTTTGTTTAAGTGTTCTACTTGCTGGAAGTAGTTTTTTGTTGATGTCATACGCTAGTATATAAAGTCCTATTGCAAGAGGATTTGAACCTAAAGCACTTGTATCGTTACTTACTAATCCATCTTTAGTTGCATAAGCTTTAGCTATACTACCAAATGAAGCAGGTAGTGAAAGAGATCTTACAGTGTAGTCTTGTAATGTTACCGTTCGTTGTTGTTCTGCAAAAGATCTTAAAGAGTTTTGTCTTAACTCATCTGTTGTATCAGCATCTTTTCCTCCAGATGCAGGTTCTTTGTTAGTAAATGCTAACGTAGCTACATATGTATCATCTATAGCAGAAGTAACAACGGTGTCAACAGACGTTATGGTGTCAGAAGGTACGTTTGCTCCTACTCCTCCTCCTGTTAAGTACCTTACTGTGAGTGTTGTATTAGAAGGAGCTAATCCATAACTCTTTGTAAATAGAAAGTTTGAAGGATCATACGCAGTAAAGAATTCGTTGGAACTTATAAAAGTGTCGGATTGTCTAATCTTTGTAGGGTCAGGAATGATATCTTCATCGTCTTGTACACTTATCCCACTACCGAACTGTACTTGTAGCTTACCTGTCGAGTTAAGTCTTGTTACAAATCTTCGTGGTACCTTTTTAAGTTTAAGGTTGTTTGGTACTATATTACTATCAGTGTTAGTGTTTGCTTGAGTATCGAAAATTGTGTCTTGTCCTAAGAATGGTACTTCGGTCCATTCATTACCGTCACTGTCAACAATATCTAATATACCGATGATATTATCTTCATTTATTTCAAATGTAGCAAATTTTTCTGCTGTAGTGTAAGTTTGTGTAACCGTGTTAATTGTTCCTGAGAATGCTCTTACTTTTTTACTAAGTATGTATTCTGCAGGGTTCCCACTATCAAGTGAATGTATACGTATGTCAGTTGGATCGTATGAACTACTAAAGTTAAAATCTACAGATTCATTTGTGAGAAAGCTTAAATTTTCTCCTACAGTAGCTTTTATAATAGCATTCTTACTTAGAGTTAAAGCTTGATCGAAGTTTGGTTTATAACTAACTCCTGTAGCCTCTACTCTTTGTGTTACTGTTAGCTCTACTTCTGCTGCTGAGGTTGCTTTTGGCTTATACCCCATCATGTAAGCTAATGAATATAAGTTAGAAGGGTTTTTAGCGTGCTGTAGGAATGTTTCTTGAAGTTGATTATCTTGGTAAAAAGATAAAACGTCCCCTACATAGGCAGCCATTTCTATAAACATGGTACCGGGTGAAGTAGGGCTGAAGTCGTTGTAAGCGTCAGGAAAGTAATTCTTAGCCAGTTCAACTAACGACGTTTTTAGGTCGTTAAAATCTCTGTTTATATACTTTATGTCTCTTTGTTCTGCCATTATTGTTCAAAATTTATTACAACTTCATCTTCAATACCTGTGTTTCTTAATTTATATTTTAAAGAAAAGTTAACTGTGTTGTTATCTGCATTACCTATAGTATTTATCTCTACAGGTTCAACTTTTGGAAAATACAGTTCAAGGTCTGATCTTACTAGTTCTTCTATTTGTTGTACTTTATCTTGTGTCAGTTGTTCAAATAGTAAATTTTGTAGACTATTACCAAAGGTAGGGTTTAAGTACCTTTCGCCTTTAGAAGTAAGAAAATAGTTTATGATGTTAGTCTTAATAGCATCTTTAGTCTGATATGTTTGATTGAAAACTGCTTTACCAGAAAAAGGAAGACTAACTCCTACAGCCTTTCTAGGCTGCAAATCAATTGGGTCTATTTTTTTTACTTCAAATGCCATTAAAATGATCCTGTTTTTGTTTTATCTCTTTTATATGCTGCATCTAAAACTGATTTTGCTTTAGATACAAAGTCTAATTTTGTAATGTCTATTCCAGGCATAGGTCCGTTGTTTTCTCTTACCATTTGATTTGACATCATTGATGCAAAATTAGGTTTCTGAGCTCCAGAAGCACCCATTATATTTTTAGCATCTTCACCTGTCATTTCTTCTTTGGTAGCGTTTAACATCTCATCTAGAGTTGCACTTTTGCCAACAGACCATTTTTTGGGTTGCCCCTTTTCTACAGCCTGGTATACGTTAGCAGTGTGTTGTGTGGGAGTAGAAGCATATTTCACTGCTTCATTCATTACATCTTGTAACTCCTCCTTAACTGCTGCTCGTACTTCTTCTCGTATAATCTTTCTTAATTGATCGAGTTTCATATATATAAATAGTTTAGTTATGGAAGTTGATTATCTATTCTGAATTTAATTTCATTTAAAAGTATTTCTACAGAAGAACTAAATGATTTAGGTCCTCTAAGTACTATTACGTTACTAGGGTCAATTGCTACAGCAAATCTTCTAGGAGCGATTGTAGGAGAATCTGGATCTTTTATAATGTCCAGTTTGTAAAGTATACCGTTTGGACCTATATGTGTAAATTTATCTCCTGTGCTTTTAGTTGTATCGTCGTTGTCAACAAAGGAATCAAGAACATCTTTTAATTTTGCTTTTATACCACTATGTGTTGCATTATCAAGATTGTCTAATACCTTTACAAAATCTTTTTCTATATCATTGTCAGGGGTAATATCCTGTTTGTTTTTTAACTGTTCAGCTACTTGCTGTGGGGTCAGTCCTGTTTTGTTTGCTATTGCGTTAACAGATAATGACCCGTAAGTGTCTAAATCAATTGCTCTTCTTCTTAAGCTAGAGGTAATTAAGTCTCCATCATCAGATATTAATCCTAATCTAACCATGTCTTCAAATGTAAGTTCTTCTTCCTCTTGAAGATTTTCTAACTCTTTTTCAAGTATACACACTTTTGTTCCTATTTGTAACTTCTGTAGGTTGCGTGTTATGGATTTTAGTTGTACTGAAGAGCCTTTAGTAATAACGGTTAATGCATCTACGTCGTCTGATATTTGTCTAATGAACTCTTTTATAAGATGAAGCATATCAGCAAACTTAGTAGTTATATTAATCGGTAAACCAATACCAGGGGGTACTGCCTGAGGTATAGGAATGGCTAATATAATTTTTAAAGCGGTTTTAAGTCCATTCAACGGCCCTTTTAACTTCTTAGGAAGTGATTGAAACTTTGCTAACCTCCCGTCTATTGACCCTATCATGGTATTTAACCCGTTGACTTGGTTTTGTAACCTTGCTAAGTCTTTTGGGCAACCTTCCGATTGCATTTTATCTATTAGGCTTTTAGCTTTACTAAGTACTGCACCAGTTATTTCACCTTCTATTTTGCCAGTTATCTTAGCAATAGCAGAGGGTAAAAAACTAGGAGGTATATTAACGTATGGCATTATTTAGTATCTATAAACACTTTTTTAGAGTGTAGGTTGTTAAGTAAATTCTTAAGTTTAGGTAACTGAGCTTTTAGCTTTATTCCTTCTTTTACTAATGCTGCTATGTAGGTTGGAGGAGCTGGAGGTGTTGTTGCCATAGTATTAGCTAATGCCTCTAACAAACTCACTAAATCGTCTAACCAAACTGTGGTTGTATCTCCTTTTAGTGCAGGTTCATCTTCATTGAATGCGTCAGTACCTAAGTAAATCTTTTTACTATCTAACCCAATGTAGTCATCAGAATCTATACCTACTACTTTGGCATTAAGACCTATCATTTCATTTGCAGAAATAAAAGCACCTTCATCTCTTGCATTAAAAAACAATCTACCTGAGTTTATTATTACTTGAGGTCCTTTGTGTACATCTGCCATTTCAGGTTCTTCCTCAAATGCATCTCTTTTTTCGTTAGCTTGAGTTAACTCTACTATATGATCTGAAGTCATATATATCGAAGATTTATCCTCATTAGGATCTTCAACTACAGTTTCTATTGAATCTTCACCTTCTTTTTGTCCAGCTTTAAGAATTATAAACGGTTGACCGTTGTTGTCATCTTCAGAAAAAGGATTAGAATCAAAATTAGTACCGCCAAATCTAAGAGTGTTACCGTGTCTACCTTCTATAGCTACATCACCTGGAAAGAGTTGTAGTGGGTTTATAGTTTGTTTTTCTTCGAAATCATCTCCAAAATCATTTTCTTCAGTTATTGGACTTGCCGAATGATGAGGGTGGTTCCAAAAATTTACTATACTACGCCAGTAATCTTTAGTTTGAGTAGAATCTTTATCCCTATCTTCATCAGGTTGAGATATTATTTCTACTACTTCCCCTTTTAGGGGTACTTTTATCGAATCATTACGTTGACAGTAAGCAAATAAAAACTGTTCGTCTGCTTCTTCATCTACGTTAGAATTTATAGGTTTGTACTTAACACCGTAAAGTGAGTTTGTTGCTCCGAATGTTTCGTAGTCAGGATGATTGGCATCCATAATTACATCAACTACTCTGGCATGAAATACATCTGGTGAGCTAAATTCACTGGAGATTGTATCGTATAGGCTTGCTACTCTTCCAAACATTATTCTTCTTCCTCTTGGTTATCTTCGACTTCATCTACTGTGTCTTGTGACTCTTCTAATAGACCTTGCAATTCAGAAAAGTCAAACATCTCATTTGTTTCTCCTTTTGCTGCTGCAGATTCAATTCTTTGTATGACAGTAGCTAACTTTATAAGATGTTCATCATTCCTAACACCTATCTCCATATATTCCTTTATCATAGGAACAATTAAGGTAGCGTCTCCCACATTTTCTATAAGAGGTTTAAGTTCACCTATCAAAGCCTTAATTTGTGCTCTGGTATTGGTTGAGTTGTCGTGAATTTCTCCAAAGAGGTCAGATAGAGTCTTTCCGCTGAATATTTCCTTATCTAAGCTCATATTGTTTCTTTATAAATAGAGTTACAAAGGTTTATTCGTAATCAACCCTTGGTCATAAAGTACTTGATACTTTTGCTTGAAGTCTTCTTTTAGTATCGATATTACTCTAGTTAAGTGAGGAGTTTCACAATCAGTCATTTCTCTTATATAGATGTAGAGTGCTTTCTTTTTAAATATTTCTATATCGTGACGAGTTCTAAATAATGTGAGTACTGCATCTGCAATTACTTTTTCGTTATCTTTAAAGAAAAGTTCATCTAATCTGTCGTATACTGAAGAGCACCATGAGTCTATAAATTTAGAAAGGGTTATTTTATAGTCATCATCGTATTGTCGATGACCTTCATAACTTTCCTCCATTTCTGTGAAGGAGCCTACCTGTTTAAGTCTCTTATAGTTCTTATTATTGTAGTTAATTAACCACCTTTTGACGATTGTACCGAAATAAGAAAATGCTTTTGCACCATTAGTTGGGTCAAACTTCATTATCTTTTCTTCTAGTAGTACTGATACGATTTCGTGTTTAAGATCTTCTATAGCTTCAACATCTGTATAGTAGAACTTAAAAGTATGTATGATGTTTTCGGCTAACTTGTAAAAAGGTAAGTAGATGTGGTCTGTAAATATCTTAGCACGGTATTCGTGATCTGTAGATACGTTATACTTCTTTATGTACTCTTCTGTTTCTTTTGTAAAGTAATTAGCTTTGGATTTCTTCCTTGCCATAGTTTTCGGGGAGCATGTAACGGTTGAGTTCTTCTTGTATACTCTTTAAAATTTTGAAAAACTCTCCTACCTCATCGTCTGATTCAAATACCCCACGTGAATCTATGTCTTTAAGGTTTGATTGCGACTGTGCTACTAGTTTTGATATGTTTTGTAAATATTCAACTTGGTCTCTTACTACATCTTCGTATTTTTCCACTTTGATTAGTAAGTTTCTTAAAAGGTAGAATAAAAAACTTAGAATAACAACTAAAACCCCGATTATAATGTTGTGTATTGTAAAAATTTCTGTCATTTTATATGTTTTTAAGTAATTTACTTAATCCTTCTGAAGATTTCACTGATTTACCTGTGGAGGACTGTGTTTTTTGTACTTTTGGTTGGGATGAACCACCGTTCCCCTTCCATATATCGTATTCAACCTTGGAAGCTAAGAAGTCGGCTGTGTGTAGTACTGATATTAGGCTTGTTTTTTGACGAGAACTTTCTTGATAACTAAAGAAGTAAGATTTATTAGCATCATCAAACACACCATCGTGTAATCTTATACCTAAAAACTCTTTTTGACTAACTTGTATACCAAATTTCTGTAGTATGAAGAGTGACCTATCTGGAATTAACATAAACTGTAGGTCTGGATTAGGTGTATACATTTCTGATAGCTTATCCTGACGCCATTTATCAGTCTGAGGTATGTAGTTTGGTGATTCACCGTCACCTATCTTACCTAAATCGTGAAATAATGCGGCAAAGACTAGTTCTTCTTCGGTGTAATCAATTGTTCCACCCATCTCTTCGTATAACCTTGACTGCTTTACCGCATATTCCACTACTCTATTGATATGATCGACATATCCACCGGGAAAAGCATTATGGTACCATGATTTACCACTTGCAGGTGACATAATGTAGTTCTCTCCTAAAGATTCAATCATAGTTTTGATAGAGTCCTTACGGTCACCTATGTAGCTATCTATAATTTTTAGATGCTTTTCGTAATTTTTGTGTATTTTTTCTGCCGATAATGTCATAATAGATTATTTTATATATATTTATATAATTATATATTTATATATTATCTTTTTAAATTTATATTTATTAATAATAATAATAATATTCTATAAGATAATACTTTTATTTTTAAGAATCAACTATTCTATAATTATTTTTAAAGTATTTTTTGTATTTTCCCACAATGGTGCATAAACCCAATGAGTATCTACCGATACTACTAGTGTATCACCTATATGATCTGTAAGAACTGGTCCAACTGTACGTCTAGTAAAACCACTTTTATCATGCTGTAATCTAGAATGCTGAACTACACCTACATCGTTAGTAAGTTCTATGTTACCTGAAAAGATAGAATAGAAGTTAGGAGTATCATTTTCCCATAAATCCTTATCTGCAATAGTTGAAGCATAAGCATCTATGTTAAATCTAGCAGCACCTGCTGAATTAAATGAAAGTTTTGCATGATAATAACCGTTAGCATCTTGTTCGAAAGGAATTTCAAACCTTACCTGGCAGTCACCGCATAAATCTTGAGTAATTTCATCTTTAGTGCAGGAAGTACTGAGAGTAAGTAAAATAACAACTACAAGTAAACCGACCCATTCATCTATACCATTTGCTTTGATATAAGAAAAAACTAACTTACTAAGTTGAATAGTAACTAAAATAATAATCCCGTGAAAGAGACCTAGTGCAAACATTGAAAACATAACCTTGATTTTTTTATTATACTTAAATATAGGTACTTTATATCAGAGTAACAACTAATTAACAGGTTATTTTATATATCTTCTTTGAAAACTATTGCTGTATCGATATACGACTTTATCAGTGCACACTTTTCGTAGTGTTCTATCTTTTCGAAAAATACTCTTAGGAAATCTAAAGACATTATTATCTGAGTATAATCAAATCCTACCTCTAATTCAGCAATTACTTGTTCTGGTTTATCTTTTATTCTTTTAAGATAGGAAAATAACTTAGTAAAATACCGTATTGATATATTTTTTTTATTACGTTTATACTCATTAGGGTAGTTTTTAGAATACATTACATCCATTAAGTGAAAGTTTTCTACACCTCTTACTACCATACCTAATAGAACATACGAACTTTCTAATACTTCGGTCATACCGTGTTCTTTATACACAGCTTCATCATCAGCTTGAAATATGTCGAACAACTTTTTAGGTTCTATAGGTTTCATATTTTATAAATATAAGAACTATTTTCTAAATAAATGGTTTATCATTAGGGTTTTTAAATTTATGGTACTTAAAATCATGAATATCAAAAAATTCCTGCTGGTTCTTTACTTCTTCTGGATCCCAATGCCATAAGGTTCTAGGTTGTGTAAGGCATTTCTCTAAGTATTGAGAACTAAAGTTTTTATATCCATTTTTAATACACCAATAAAAGAATCTTCCTACAGCTGTATTACCATTAGGAGACCAATGTCCATCGTCGACATAATCCTTAGTCCATTTTTCTACCAATTCAAAGTTTTCGTCAAACCATATTTCATTACTCCACCTATAACAGGTTACTCCTTTAGCTTCTAATAACTCACACAAATTGCGAAAAGCTCTTTCTAAGAATATACCTTCAGTATGTAGGTAGTTCATGCCATCGTCTGAACACAAGAAACTATTTTCTACATAATGAGTTACCAGAAGGTCGTTGTACTGTTTACTTTGTTCAGGAAATATATCAGGACCTGTACCGTCTAGATATTGCTCAGCACCTTTAGGAGTAATCACTACTTGGTTAAGTTGTGACTCATCAACATTTTCTATATAAGACATTCTATCATAATATGTAGAACCTAATATTAACATGTCCCCACTTTTTACGATCGGAAGTATATTTAGTAAGTTGTAAAGTATACCTTTCATACCTATACCACCCACACCTTTATTAACCCATTTGTACTGCCTACCATCTTTGGCTAGTAAGTTTGTAAGTGTAGGAAGCCAGTGACGTTCTTTTTCAAACGATGTAAGTTCGTAATTTGGATATGCATTTATACCTGATGTAAAACTACAACCAACAGCAAAGAGTGTATTCATTCTGTTTATTTACTATAAATATCAATATTGAAAAAATTGGGTACGTTAAAACGGTTATATAGCGTAAAAACGCTCCCGCGATTCCCCTACGGTTTTAGTGGTTTATTACCAAAATTCTCTCTATATTATCGTATATAACGTTTGTTCCATTTAAGTATTTCGATCAATATGTTGGTAGATTGAAAGAAAGTCCTTATATTATAGTATGAGTCAAAGCTTTACAATAGCGGTTTTAAGTTTCACCATAGTGATGTTTCTCTTCAACATCATAAAAGATGTATATATAAGATATAATAAGATACATATACCTGAGGAGTTACAATCTAAGATGAATAAGAGATGGGGGATGTCATTAATAATAGGTGTAGTAATCTTATATTTACTTTATGGAGGACCTTAAGACTGAGAAATTAGTAGATAATACATGGAATTGTAAATGCGGGGCATTAAATGCACCATATAGAAAGACTTGCGGTAGGTGTGGAAAGAGTAAATGATACTTTTATGTATAGAGGTAAAACTTATAGAGTTATAGGAGAGACCTCAGATATGACAGATAGACTGTTAAATGACTTTGTGTATTGTTATAAAGTAAAAGATTACCAGACAATAGATAATCGTATAACAGGAGGCCTATTACATGGATGGGTTGAACTGGTGAAATAACATATAATGGATAAACATCCTTATTACGATAATAAATCTAAGAGAGACTCTTATACTATAGCTTCTATAGCATTAACGGCAATCATCATTATGGCAGTAATACTTACTATAGTGTCACTAGTAAATGGAACAACTTGAAAGCTTTAGTACCATACAAAATGCTATACCACAAGATTTTTGTGACTATATAAGAAATACGTTTAAATCTAAAGCTTTATATACTCCAAGAGGTCGTTGGAAGGCATATACCGTCAATAAAGGCAGTTACTTTGATGAGATAGCCGATACATTTAATGAATATATTCCTGAAAACTATACTATCTCTTGGATCAATATTACTCAATACTTACCCAACCGTGGTCTAAGAATGCATAAAGACGAAAAAAGTCAAAGAACCATAGTATGCGATATATCAGAACCATATATAGGAGGATCATTTAAGATAGATAAAGACACATATATAAACACTACGAAAGGAGATATCATTATATTTGATGGATCTAATGTGTTACATGGAGTAGATGAAGTCATTAAAGGAGTAAGAGTATCATTGAATTTATGGACTCATAAGATAATGACTAATATATAAATATATAAATATATATTAACTATACACCGAAAATCTAGCAGATTGAGGGAGAGAGGTAAGGCCGTAACCCGTTGGTGCCCAACCCGTTAGGGAAATGTACTGTCAATGTGCATGCAATGTTATATCAACACTATATCAAATTGGTCTAACCCTTATCAAGGCTTTTTAGTCTTTCTTGAAAGCGTTTAAGCTCATCGGCTAATGCTTGTTTGGATTGCTTAGAGAGCTTATTATTAGATCTATTAGCGTATTGATTGGATGCTTTACTATATGATGGATGCTTCATAACCTTTATTTGTTTATCATTATTATATTATCAGTCTATGCTGGAGGTATATTATATATAAATAAATTAATACCTATATATAATACCCTCTTATATCTTATTATATTATTTAACCAACCACAATCTATTATTAATATTAATCTTTTCTTTAATTAACATACCACTTCTTCTACACCAATTTTCAAACCTATCATTATAATCATTCACATTCCACCTACCACTTCTAAAATTATATAATAAACCAAACAAACTATTATTATTAAATTTATTCATAAACTCACTCAATAATACCTTCTTATCATCACCAATATATTTCTTCAATATATCTTTAAATAATATATCCATATTATTATTACCATATACCTTTTTATTCTTCACAACAATTACATCATATTTCTTTCTATTCATATAATTACTATCCACCTCAACACAACATATATCTTTATAACCTTCTAATTCATAATAATCATTCCATTCAACATCATTAAACATTACAATTTCATCATTAATATTATTAACAACATAACCTTTTTTAACAAAATAATTTAATACCTTTTCAAATCTTTTCATAACCTTTATTTTTTTTAATTAATTAATATACCTTAATATAGGGAGAATTCTTCAATTTACAAACTTATTTAACATTTATTTTTTAATATATATTCATTCTAAATAACATTATTTATCATCTAAATATATTTCCAATCCATCCATTAAACATTCTTCTTTTCCACTTATCATAATTCCACCAAATTCTTCTCTATTCTCTCCACATTTAATAAAATTAATCATCAATTTATTCATATCATTATATTCAATATACCA
>Ga0233432_10000699_pt1 | contig 32097 bp, 39 predicted proteins | sample SI_122_August201_6_FD_179870 | JGI IMG/M metagenome (GOLD analysis project Ga0233432, IMG submission 179870) | Seawater microbial communities from Saanich Inlet, British Columbia, Canada - SI_122_August2016_10_MG | ecosystem: Environmental > Aquatic > Marine > Inlet | place: Canada: British... | reverse complement strand
TCAAAATAACCTTCCACAATACTTTGTTTTATACTATCATCACTACTAATAACTTCATTTACTGTTTCTAATACTCTATTACTTGATACAACATCGGTATATATAACATTATTAAGAATTAATTTATCTACTGTTAATGTATTTACGTTTTGAATACTATTATTTGACATATCAATATCATATTCATTTATTAATCTTTCATTTGTTGTAAATAATTGTATCCCTTTAAATCTCATTGCTAATCTATAATCACCACTAACTACACTAACTACAAAAACTTCATCTGTATTTGGTGACTCTGTGGTAGTAATAGCATTTTTTTCATCGTCAAAATAATTACTACTAATTAATACAGATTCTATTTGTATTATTAATTGTTCTGATACAAAAGATTTATCATTAATATCATATTCATATTCACTTATAAATTTATTATAAGTATCAAAAGTGTTTTCATAAAAACAATATGCATTCTTATCAAAAACTTGATAAAACTTTATTTTATGCGGAAAAACACCTCTATTATCAGTATTATAACCATAAAACTTATATCCTGAAACATTATTTTTATTAGTAAAATTAATACGTAATAATGCACCATTTAAATTTGTTTTTTCAATTATTGCTAAATTAGTATTATAAAAATTATAATCATCTAATATTTTTTTTTGCTCAGTTGTTAATTTATTATATGTATCTGTTGCAATATATTTAGTATATTCTCCAAGATAATTTGATGAATCAAAATAATCTCTAGAATATGCTGAAACTGATAAGGGTTCGGAAATAGTAAAATTTGCAACACCTGAAAAATATATATCATTTATATCATTTTGATTTCCATCATATTCACCTTGAATTATTACATTAGAACTATTTGAAATACTTTTATGAATATAATTATTTTCATCAATCCTAGTTATATCTTCCAATCCTAATGTATTATATTTAGTTATTATTTCATTAGAACTTACATAATCAATTGTAAAATTATGATCTTTATTATGTATATCTATTTTGATATTACTTTCATTATTTTGCAATTTTAATAAATATTCATTGTTCGTATCTGTGATTCCTTTAGATCCAAATATACTATAACGCTCCATTATTTAACTCTTTATTTAGTTTATTATAACTACCTATATATATTTTATCTTTAAACACAAATGGATATTTTGTTGCTTCTTTCGGTTTTATTTCTTCTAATTGTTCTTTTGTTAGTGTTTCTATCTTTATAACAGTATAATCAATAAAATAATCATTTAATAATTCATTTACCATATCACAAAATACACAATCGTTTTTACTTATTATTACATAATTGGTTTTAGCATTTTGAATTAGATCCATTTCTTATTTCTTTACGTAATTCTTTTATACCTTCTATCAATAATCCTATCATATTACCATATTGTATTCCCATTATATCACTATCTACTACAACTTCAGGTATTACTTCTTTCACATCTTGAGCTATTAAACCTATTTCATTCGATTTTGACAATTTATTAAAATATGATACACCATCTAATCTATCTATTTTATCTAAAGCATTCTCTATTATATTTATATTATCTTTAATTCTTCGATCAGAACTTGTTGTTGTTCCTAAAGCACATATTAATCTTTGATGCATCGTTATATCATCTTGATTCATTGACATTATTGGTGTAGTTTGTTCGGTAAATATCAAATTACTTGTATAATTTATATTCTTAATACCTTTCAATCTTCCTTCAGTAAATATATAATCATATTCAGTTGTTATTGTTTTAATAGTTGATGTAGTTAATTCATTAGCTGTAGTTAAGCCATCTTCATCATCATCATTATCAGAGTCAGCATCAAAATCAAAATTAGAATAGTTAAATTCATCATATTCTGGTTTTATACTTAATATATTACTATCGGTATGAATTATATTAAAATTATTATCAGTTTTACCTATTTTATAATTATCACTTTGACCATTCGTTGTTATATTTAAATAAGAATTAGTTGAACTACTTTGTAATGCGATAATATTCGAATAACCCTGGTTTACTTTATTACCAAAGATCACACTTGTATATGTATTTTTATCATCAAAATCATCTGTATTTATAAGAATACTGTAGGCGCTTTCTGTATTAATATACAAATGGTTATTAGTAATATTTATTGAATTAAAATCTTCATTACAAAATATTAATGATTCATAATCTTCTAATATACCTGTACATAGTATATTCTTAACATTCAATGTATCTATTGTTAATTCACCCTTATTTGTTATATTTAATATTTCTTTTAATATTGTATCATCTTGATAATTTATATTAAAATTACTATTATGTCCGGTTATATAATAACTCTTAGTATCTTGATCAGTTGTTAATTTTATATGAGCTTGTGGTTCTATTATATCTATAGGCACATTACAAGTTTTATCAATAGTATAATATTTTAATGTTATTGGATTAAAATCATATGTATGATCAATTCCATCTATATTACAAGTATAAGTTAGATCAATTATTTCATTAAGTGGTACATTTGATCTACACTCTTCATTTATGAAATTAATTTCATATACATCACTGTCTTGCAATTTTATTTCTAGTGCTGAATGTATTCCTGATATAATATTTGTAGTAATAGTATAATCTATAGCTAAATTAACATCCGCTGTAAAATCATAATTACAATTTTCAGGATGATACACGGCAAAATCTATATTACATATAGTATAATTACTTAATAGTTCAGGTGATTCATCAACACCATTTAAATATATTTCATAATTTGATGTGCTAATATTAGAAATTATTAAATTATTTAAATCATATATAGTTGCTACTTTAACAATTGCACCAGGATACTCATCATTAGATGCTTCATAAATATTTGACGCTAAATTAACACCTGTTAATATTGAATATTTACTACTTAAATAATCATTTAACAGTGCTAAATTAATATTAATATTTAATGTAAAATTTGATTCGTTAGTGTGGTTATCAATAGATACATCGTAAATATTTGAATATTCTAATTTGCTATTTATATCATCATTACCTGTAAAATTACAATTATAAAATATTTGTGTTATGGATATATTAGAATTAGTTTCAATATTTGATGTTGTGTGATTTGTTATAGTTTCATTTAAATTAAATGTTATTGAGTTAGTATAGGTTATTGGTTCTTGATCTATAATTTGATCAGTATCAATGTAATACTTTTTAGTATTATTATTAGTTGTAATATTATTTTTAATAGTAATACCATAAATATTACTATTACTAATATCTAAAGATGCTAAAGGATCTTTAACATTAATACCAAGACCATTATCATTAAATGTAAGATGTTTATCATTATGTGTTATCTTAAAGTTTGCGTCAGTATCAATATTCCATTCGTTATTTTGCGTTTTTAATTTAATATTAATTGGGTTTTGGTGTTGTGTTGTTTCTAATAACAATAAAGAATCTTTATTATCATCTAGAATATGAAAAAATGCATTACTATTATCAGTATTATTAACAGATGATAGCGTAGTATATATTTCATCATTCTTTTCTGTTATTTTAAAAGGTGTGTTTTTATCACCATTTTTATATTTAAAATCAATACCAAATTCACCTTTATTATTAAAATATTTATAATATAAATCAGCATAGTTTTTATTATCCCAATAATCAGGAGTAGTCCCACTATTTAAAATAGCTAAACGAATACCCGATTTTACATTTTTATTGTCACCAAAGTTATTTAAATTATAAGTTGCTTTTAATGCTAATAAGGGTGGTTGATTATAATTTACAATTGAATTATCTACCGGCATAACAATATTAACATTAGCATCAAATTGTGTAGTTCCCGAACTAGCGGAGTGTTGTTTATGCTGTATAGAGTAACCTTGCAAATAGTTTGTAAATCCTGGTTCATCTACAGGATTATTTTCATCATAATTATTAGAATCATAAGTCCCTATAAACATTGAAGAACCACGTGCTATTAAATTAATTATTCTACTTGCTGATGACATTGATATATCATTTGGTTGTACTATATTTGGAAAAGAAGGATCATTTAATACACTTGCATTTGCAAGTATTGTACTTAAATCAATGTTATTTGATGAAAATACAGCACCATTTAATCTATATGTTCCTCCTATTACATCAATATCACCTTTAACTTCTACATTATTGTTTAATATTATTTTATTATCTCCATTACCATCACCTATTTCAATATCATTTATACCATCTGTTCCATAACTATAACTAGTTTTTATCAAATTAAAAGCATTATTTTCATTATTACGATAACCTATTTCAAAACTATCATGATCGTGTTTATTATGTATATACCAACCGGTATAAGGATCATTTGGATATCTTGTAAATTCTATACCTGTATAAGGATCTGGATTATTACCTTGTGACCATTTAGTTGCTTTTAATAATCTTATGATTGTATTATTTTTTTCAATATTTAAATTATTTTGTAATAACATTGCGGTATTATCAATATTTTCATTTACATCTTCACCCATAAATATACATCCTACTTCAGAATGTAAATAATGCTGATTGTTATATGTTTTTTTATTAAAATTAAATAATTCATTATCACCTTTAAATATTTTATTAATTGTTAATTTATTTGTAATCTTTACAGGAGATTCAATTAATAATCTTTTCTTTTTTTCCAATTTTATATGATCCTTATAATCTAAAAAGTTTGCTATTAGTTTAGGTTCTCCCAAATATCTCTTATAATAATTAGTTGATATTATATCACCATTTACATCTAAAGCTTTTGTAGGATTTCTAGTATTAATACCTACATTGGTAGTATTTGCTTTTAAAAATAAATTAGGACCATATGCACCTGCGTTTAATTCTATATTATGATCTTGTATATTATTTGTTTTTATTGTAAAAGTTTCTTTATTAGTTATATTATGTCCAATTTGAACTTCGTAATCTTCTTCACTAATAACTATTTCTGGATTATTACTATTATTATTGCGAATTGATAACATTGCGCCATTTGTAGTATCAGTTCCAATACTGAATAAACCATTTGGAATTGAAACATCATTGTTGTTTGTATTTACTAAACCATCATTTACACTGTAAATTAATATTCGACTATCATTCTCTATATTACTTGTATCATAGTTAGTTACAAAATTAAGTAATTGACGATTTACTGCTTGATCTCTTGTTATGTTTTTATATTCAAATTGATCTAGAATATAAACTAAATTACTTGTTAATCTAGAATGTCCATTTGTATCAATATGATCTTCTATTTTGTTTACGCAAGTATTAAATGATAATAAATTACTTGATGGAATACTGTCCTTTAGGTTTATTAATGCACTATTTAAAGTATTCTTAAAAGTGTCAAAGTTTTTAATATAATCCGTAGTAATATTATTAAACCCTTCTGTTATTAAAGTATTGCTATATATGTCTAATATTTCATTACTCTCTACTATTTCTAATTTTAAATATAATTTAAAATTACTTTCAAGATCATAAGTATATTGATAAGGATTTAATCCATTTTCATATATACTATTAATTATTTCTTCTGCTGTATAGTCATTATCATCTACAGTATTTGATAAATGTATTCTATATTTATCATTAATATTTATTTCATTATTACTAATATCGGGATATATAGAAGTTAAATCACCTGTATCATCCCTATAATATTGTTCAATATATAAATTACAAAAACCTGATATATTTATATTACTTATTATATTACTAGTTATATTACAATCTTCATCTAATGTTGCTATATCATACAAAAGATTTGAAAGTTTTTCATAATCTATTTTAAGATTTGAACTATCTTTAATATAATATTGTAAAGTATCATTCGATCCTTCATAATATAAAATATCATATATATTTGAAGTTATTTCGGTAATATTACAAAGTTCAGCTGTGTCAATAAAATTATTTGATAGATTAGTAAATACATTTACATTACAATTTTCTATTACAGGGTGGTTTAGATCAATATTAGATCCTCTGTTTATAAATTTATAATAAAGATTACTTTCAACTTCTACATTGTTATAATACTCTATAGTATCTATAGTATATAAAGCATTAGATGTGTCATTAATAAGTTCAATACGTGTTGAATCACTAATACCAGTAATATGTCTTATTAGACCGTTATTACTTAAATTAGATTCAATATAATCTTTTATTTCAACTTCATTATAAAAAGATGCTTCTAACAAATTAGATTGTATTGTATGGTTAGAATACAATATAGTTTTTACGTCTATCCTTTTAATATCTAATTGTTCGTCGTTTTTATAAAAATGATCAGTTATACCTATTTTAATATTTTTAACATCTATTTCATCTGTTATAATTTTATTAATAGTAGCTATTTTAGAACTTAAATTACTAGTATCAATATTACAATTAACTATTAAATTTGAATTAAAACCAAAATTACCTTCAAATATTCCTGATTTTATATTAGATGTGTTAAAATATTTATCTCCTTTTTTAAAATATATATCATCTAAATGACTTGGTTTATTTGCAGTATGATCATATACAAATAATTCTTTTATATATCCATAACCTTCCACATTTAATTTAGTTATTTCTTCATTGGTTTCATATATTAATACTTTTGCATTTGAACTATTTATATTAACAGAATTACTAGTATCTATTTGTAATGTAGGAATAGTGGTATAATTAGGAAAATCAACCGCATTGTTATATAAATTATTTATATTACAATTTTGTGTTGAAATATAAAATTCTAAAGATTTCCCTGGATTAGTTATTATTGTCGCAGGTGATTTATAATCACTACCGAAAATACCAATTAATAATTCAGATTGGTTATTTTTACCATCATTTGCATTATTACCGATAGCTAATTGTGCATTATAAGCAGAATATAAGGCACTACGATTAAGAGCAAGCGGATGCAAATTACAACGAACTTGTTCTGAATGTGAGTTATCCAAAATGTTAATATTATTATGTGTAAAATAATTTAAATGTTCTTCATATAATGGATCGTTATATGCTTCAAATGGTCCCGTATTTGAATTAATAGTATCGATTAATTTAGTTATATTAGAATCACTTATTTCGGTGTCCAATATATTTATTGTTCTTGCTGTTAAAGATCCTGTAAAATATGCATTACCGTCAGCATACAAAGCGTAATGGTTAGCCTCTTGCGCTTTTGCATTTTCTCTAGTTGTATTTAAGAATAATCCAGTATCTAAAACTATCATACTGAAATTTGAACCATTTTGATGCACTAATAATCTTTCATTTTCTTGTTGTTCTAATATATCATCTGTATCGATTGCTAGATAATCAAACTTAATTGAAGTATATTCAATAGTATTTACATCTTGAAAAATAATACTAGACATTTCTTATATTTAAGAAATATGTAAAAATAATCTTTTATTTACTTTTTTTAGGCGCTTTAGCTTTAGATGCTTTAGCTTTAGCTTTAGCTTTAGCTTTAGATGCTTTGGCTTTAGATGCTTTGCCACCAGCAAAACTAGAACCAGTGTAATTTAAAGCACATTGGCTTGTTGCTACATTTGATTTATATGGATTTATTTCCATTTTAGCTCCCGCATCAACAATAGAGTTATAAGTATTCATATTTATTTTAAGGTAACATATATTTTGTTGTTCTATAGTTAGCTGGCACTATTTCATAATCAGTTAATATTTTTGGATTATTACTATTTATTTTAACAGCTAAAATATCATTATAATATTTTATTCTAAAATGATTTATAAGCTTATCTAATCTTTTAATATTTTTAGGTTTTAAGTTTTCAACATATAATGAATAACATAATTCTAATATATTTGTATAAATATCGTGAAGGTAATCATAATATTTATCTGGATGCTTTCTATTTAATATTTTTTTAAATTCTTTTATATGAGTTGTTAAAATTATATATCTCTCTTTATCTATTTTATTTATAAATAATATCTTATCATAATCATTTGGTTCTTTATACCTTAAATATAAAAATATACATACACATATAATAAAAATTATAAGTATCATTTATAATACACTTACTATATATATTATAAATGATATTAAGATTATTAATATACCGAGTTGTATTCTATACTTTGGATCTAATATAATAACGCTTAGTTTTTTTATTAGTTTTTCATCCATTTTGTTATCATTTAATACATTTCCTATTTCATCAATTAATTTTATAACATATTCCATAAACTTAGAATATTCTCTTTCCATTTATTATATTATCTCCATTAAATCTACAGTTGTAATCATATGCCTTCTACAACAATAGCGATTTAATCCTAAATTATCTAGCACTTCTTTGTTATCTTTATCTGGTTTTTTAATTTCTTCAATATAAGTTTCATATTTATCACCAACTACTTTATTACACGAAAAACAACGAATAGGAATTAACATTTTATTATTGTATTATAAAATAATCATTTTTTATGTATATATAATTTAAACAATGAGCAATCAACAAACTATTAGACAATTATTACTCCTTGATAACCGAATTAAACAACTTGAATCACTATTTCAATCTGCAAATCCTAATGTTTCTTTAGCTTCTGTTGGTAATCCTAATGATCTTAAGGTTCTTAAGGATGAAATAGAAAAACTTAAGAAAGCTCCTGTTCCTGCTGCTGGTGTTAATCCTAATGATCTTAAGGTTCTTAAAGATGAAATAGAAAAACTTAAGAAAGCACCCGCTGGTGGTGTCAATCCTAATGATCTTAAGGTTCTTAAAGATGAAATAGAAAAACTTAAGAAAGCACCCGCTGGTGGTGTCAATCCTAATGATCTTAAGGTTCTTAAAGATGAAATAGAAAAACTTAAGAAAGCACCTGCTCCTACTGGTGGTGTCAATCCTAATGATCTTAAGGTTCTTAAAGATGAAATAGAAAAACTTAAGAAAGCACCTGCTCCTACTGGTGGTGTCAATCCTAATGATCTTAAGGTTCTTAAGGATGAAATAGAAAAACTTAAGAAAGCTCCTGTTCCTGCTGGTGGTGTCAATCCTAATGATCTTAAGGTTCTTAAAGATGAAATAGAAAAACTTAAGAAAGCACCTGCTCCTACTGATGGTGTCAATCCTAATGATCTTAAGGTTCTTAAGGATGAAATAGAAAAACTTAAGAAAGCTCCTGTTCCTGCTGCTGGTGTTAATCCTAATGATCTTAAGGTTCTTAAAGATGAAATAGAAAAACTAAAGAAAAATAATAAAGAAATTACAGATATTGACAAAATGATTAAAACTAACTTTGATGAAACAAATAGAAAGTTTGAAGAGGTAAATAAAGCGGTTAATAGCTTAGACGCTAATTTAGAAAAAGCGAATAAAATTGAGAAAGATGTAGAAGAATTAAAAAGTAAAGTTAAATAAAATGAACACACATATAGTTGCTTTATATGTAATAAATATACTAATAATAATTTTTATTCTTTATCACTACAATAAACTTAAAGAAATTGCAGATATTGACAAAATGATTAAAACTAACTTTGATGAAACAAATAGAAAGTTTGAAGAGGTTAATAAAGCAGTCAATAGCTTAGACGCTAATTTAGAAAAAGCGAATAAAATTGAGAAGGATGTAGAGGAATTAAAGAAACGTTATTGATTATACTGATAAATATTAATACAATTGTTTAATATTTCACTATCTTTGCCAATATATCCTTTTTGATCTTTTAATAATTGAAATGCTTTTTCAAAATATTCAAAAGCTCTATCATTCATATCATTTTTATGATAAAATATACCCATTAAATGATTAGCATCAGCACTATTAATAGTTTGCAATCTTTGAAAAATAGTTTCAGCATCTTTAACACTTCCGTTTTTATTCATTAACTGTAATAACTTAATGTAATCGGGATTAAATATTAGTAAATTATTTTTATTAAATGAACTAGGTAATATACCTATTTTTGAACCTTCTAAAAATAAATGTTTATTAACAATACCAATTTTAACATCTACATTGTCATATATATATTTAGATAATTGCACTCTCATACTATATTTATGTTCATTAAAATTTGCATATAACTTTTTAGCTAACTTACATGTTATCATATATGCTGATTTTGACGCAATAATATTTGGATTTCCAGTTAATCTATAATTAATAAGTTCTAAAGGAACACTATCATTATTTTGCGTAGATAATCCAATAATACCAATATCATAATCTTTCATAATAGTATCTTTAATTTTAATAAATTCCTTAATATGACTTAAATGTTCGTTTAACATTACATTATCATCTTCTAATATTAAACACGTTTCGTTTTCATCCATAGCATTATAAACCAATCTATGTCTTTCAATATTATCTGCCATATATTTATTAATATTTACAATGGATTTATCAAAATCTTCAATACCAGTTTGTTGTAATTTAGTTTTATTAGTATATTCTATATCTTTATCAATAGTAATAATATCAAATTCATCTTTAATGTATTGTAATATAGTATCAATATATTTTTTACGATTATTAAATCTATTGGATGTTAGAATAAAACATTTCATTTAAGAAATATATAAAAATGATTTCTTATATAAAAAACTAAATATGCTAGAGTTCTGCGAAGTTTGTCATAATCTTTTATATATCACTGTTAATAATGATAAATTAGTTAAAGAATGTAAAAATTGCGATAATACAATAGAAAATGATACTACTTCAATGAAAATAATAGAAACAAATTATAAAACAAATAATATTTTATATCAAAAATATTATGCAGAAATTTCAGAAAAAGGAATACCAATAAATAAATTATTAGCAAATGATCCAACATTACCTAGAATAATAGATCCAAATATTAAACCACCAAATAATGATTATGAACATACTCCTGATAAACCAGTAGCATATATTAAAAATATTGATGGAACATATTTATGGATTTCAACAGCAACAGGGGAGATATGGCATTAAAAAATGATATTAAAACATTTGATTATAATAAAAATAATATGAGTTCTTTGTTAAAATATGTTGAATTTGATGATATTAATATAATTCGTGAAAATATTAAATCTAGTTTACACGATGTTTCGTTAGCAAAAAAATTATTATACAAATATGAATTTACATCTTTGATAGGATTAAGAACTAATGATTTAGCAAATAATATGCCACCATTTATAAAAATTGATGAAATTAAAAATAATATGGATTATCGTAAAATAGCTATAGAAGAATTAAAACAACGTAAATTATATTATACCATTGTTCGTAAAAACTTTGGTAAAAATATTTATATTAGTGTATCAGATCCTAAATTAGATTTTTCAGCAGTTGAGCATCTGTTTGATACTTAATATGTAAATGCGTAAATTCTTCAAAAACTTGACGTGTTACAATGGTATGATCTAAATTATGTAATGTATTAATATCAATTTTAGTATCAGTATCATATTCATTGTGAATAATACTGATATACAAATTTGATATTAAATTATTTTTTATTAAATAATTATATATGCTTGCACCACCTATATAATAACATTGTTCGTTTTTATATTTTTTTAAAGCTTCCTTAATACAGGTAAGCACTATAATATCATAATTTTTTAATAATTCTTCTTTTTTTTCTTTTGATCTAGTTAGAACTACATTTGTTCTATTATGTAATGGTTTTTTAGGTAACGAGCACCAAGTATTGTATCCCATAATGATCGTAGCATTGTTTGTAATAATTTTAAACATTTGTAATTCATCTTTAATATTCCAGGGTAATCTGTTATTTATACCAATACCTCCATTTTTACAACAGGCTAAAACTACATTAACCATTTTTAATATACAGTATTTAAATAAATCTTATGATAATAATAGTTGTTATACTACTAATATCATTTTTAATATTTATATACATAACACATATTATGATAGATGCTGAAATAATTAATTTTTTAATAAAAGATGATGATGAGTATTGTTCTTCAATGTCTAAACCAGACATTAGAGCAAGAAAAAGTATAGATTATAAAGATTATATTAAACGTGTTGTTAAAGAACAAAGATCATCTAATAAAGAACTTAATATTAAAGATTATATAATATTATTGTTGGCTTGTATTCGTGCTGATTTATATTTTTACACTTTAGAACACGAACTAATACCTAAAGATAATTATATTCATAAAATATTATGGAAATTTGCTTTTATCAAATCTAATTCATATGAAAATAAATATCCACATACTCGTGAAGATATTATATTTATACATATTGATTTATTGAAATCAATATATACCATTGAAAAATATTATGATTTCGTTGGATTATTAATTCACGAAAAATTACATATTTATCAACGTTATAATAGTATTAGTGTTGATAAAGTTTTATCAAAACATAATATAGAAAGAAAACATCTTCGTAAATATTTTAGATTGGTTAGAGCCAATCCCGATCTTAATGATTGGATATATAGTGATAAAAATGGAAAATTAATGATGTCAAGTTATAATTCACCTTATCCTAATGGAATTAATGATGTTACTAACAAAGCCGAATACGAACATCCATATGAAATGATTTCTTATATAATTGAAAATAAATATAGGGATGGCAATTAATTATTCAAATGTTAGGGATATTATTAATATGCAATATCAAGATAGAAAACTAAAGGATGGTAGTATGTCTTTAAATAGTTTATATTACGATTTTTTTAAAACAGATATGAATAGTATATTATCAGATAATGTTATTACAGCAGGTATAGGTAGGATGATAGGAATTAAAACAGATGAGGATAAAAAACAAGATGAGTTAGATCTTAAAGAATTAGAATCTAAATATCCTATTATATATAATAAAGTTAAATATAAACTGTATGGTTACACTTAAAAACTAGACGTTTTTAAATTGTAAAATGAGTGATAATTATATTCTAGAATTAAAAACAGTTCAAGCAACTACATTTAAACAAGTTATTGATGCTTTGAAAGAAATATTAGTAGATGTTAATTTTGAATTTGATGAAACTGGTTTAAAAATAATGGCAATGGATACAAGCCATATAGTTTTAATATTTGCTAAGATGGAAGCAGATGAATTTGAATCATATAAATGTATTGCTGAAAATGGTAAGATCTTTGTAGGATTAAATATGTTTAAATTACATACAATTATCAAAACAATAACTAATAATGATATGTTAACATTGTTTATAGAAAAAGAAAATCCAAACCAATTAGGTATTAAAATTGAAAATCCTGATAAAAATTATAAAACCACTTATAAATTATATATGTTAGATATTGATGTTTTGAATTTTAAAATACCACCAGTTGATTTTAATACTACAATTACTATGCCTACTGTATATTTTCAAAAAATAATTAGAGATATGTATAATATTGCAGAAACAATAGAAATTAGAAGTATTGATAAAAATTTATATTTAAATTGCAAAGGTGAATTTTGCACTCAAGAAACTGTAATTGGTATTGATAATAATTATAGTGTAAATATTAAGAAAAATGATGAAGCTGATACAAATATTATTCAAGGTGTATTTAATTTAAAATACATTGCGATCTTTACAAAATGCACTAATTTATGCGAAAAAGTTGAAATATATTTAAAACAAGAATATCCATTGATTCTTTGTTATAAAATTGCTAATTTAGGAACTATCCAATTAGCATTAAGCCCTGAAATTAATAATACAGGTTAAAAAATAAAATGATATTCATTTTATAATTTTTCTAAATTATAAGACATTATATTATAAACTTTATCTTTATATTCTTCTACATTATCCATTGCTTTTATTAAAGGTAATACTTGAATTGTTGTGTTAAAATTATTATTAAGAAGTAGTTTTGACCATCCGTGTAATGGATTTTCTTTTTTATACCAATAAAATGTAGGATCAACAGTATGATGCTTATATTTTATTATAATAGGTAAAATATCAATACCAGTAGCAAACGCACCTGTTTTAAAAGGTGCTATATTTTTACCAAGTGGTATTGGATTCATAGCATCCGGAAATATAACTAAGACATTATCATTTGCTTTTCTATTTTTAACATTTTTTTTTATAGTTTCTACAGTTCCACCTTCTTCAACTATAATACAACCTAATTTTTCTAAACAGATCTTTGTTCCTATAAATACTTTATCCGCATTTTTAGCTGCTAAATATTTAATTTTACCAAAAACACCCGATAAAATAATACCATCCCACAAAGATATATGATTTGATACAATTAAAAAAGGTTTGTCAGTTTTACAATAGTTATCAAATAATTCTTTATTTATTATACTAATGTTTGATAATCTACACACATTTAATAATAATTTTATAAAGAATTGAGATAAATTAGAAACATATTTTTTAGGCGTTAATACTAATATTAGTAAATAGAAAAATGCCAAAATAATAGAAACAATTATTCGTAAAATAATCATATATTAATCATTAGTATGCTTTTTATATAATAATGTTGAAAATTTTGCAATATTTATATTATATGATTCTGGATTAACTAATTCATTATTTTGCAACCAAACACGTATTACATTTGCATTTTTTTTAGGTGTTATAGATATTCCATTAATATTAGCATTATAACATTCTTTATTACTTAAAGTTTCACTTAAAACTTTTCCACACAAATCAAACCATTTTTCATCGACTTCTTGTGTTGCTATTTTATATGAAAAACAGCCACCATTAATATTATTGCTATCTTCCCATCTAGGCATAATATCATCTCGAAAAATAAAAAACATTCCTTTTAACCAATAATTATCTTGGTTTAAAATTTTATAAATTTTGCAAAAATCTTCTACCGAACTAATAGTAGCTATATTTTTGAAACTAGCATTATCCCAAGTAGCAGAGTTATCGTGGAAATATAAAGTCCAAATATCATTAAGATACTGTTTTTCCATATTTATTATTAATAAATATTACTTCTTATATAAAAAAATATATTTTTACTTTAGAAAAATGGATAGTTGCTTTTATTCAAGTATTGTGTTTTTAATTTTAGCATTAGTTTTAGATAACTTTATTTTGAAAATATTATTTTTAGCATTATGCATAACTTCAAGTATATTTCATTTATATGACCACGAAATTTATCCACAAAGAGAAATATATAATATTTATTATTATGATATGCTTTCTATATTATGTATTGTATTATATATAATTACTAATAATATTATATATAGCATTATAATAACAATAATAATTATAATATTATTTAAAAAAATAAATAGATTTGCAGTTTCTTGTTATTTGTTAGGATTATGTAAAATTGTTTATTATTTACTTGGAAAATACAGCAATATTTTAATTTTAACTATTGTTATAGTTGCTTTTATTTCATTTTATGATAATAATATTAAATATAGTTTATACCCATATCATATTAGTTGGAAACCTGTAAATGCTTTAATATGGCATATTTGTAATGCTAGTTTATTATATTTATATTTACAATAAATACTCTATTATTTTTTCAGCTTTTTTAACACCAATACTATCTATAGCTTGTAAATATTCACTTGGATTTTCCCAACCCTCTAAAGTTGCTATAAAATCTTTCATACTATTATGTTCTTCTGCTATTTTTGATGCTATTTTTTGATTTATCATTGGTATTTGACATAATTGTAAAATAAAACAATTTTTTTTATCTATATTTTCAATCTTTGTTGTTTTTGTTTTAATCGTATTAACATATGATGTTTCTTTTGTTACAAACCTTGAAGGATTATCTACTAATTTATCGTAAATTACTTTAATTGCTTTAGCTGTATTATATGTTGAATTTGTAAAAATAATAGGAATACGATCACGTAATAAAGTATTTATATATGCTGAAGATAATCTTCTATCATTATTAAATATATCATCATTTTCAATAATATACAAAGATTTGTCATAATTATCTAGAATGCGTTGCTTTTGATTTTTCCATCTACCATCTTTAATAGAAGCTAAAGCATCACATATTGTTTTTCTTTCAATTAAAATATTACAATAATCATTTGTTATTATTACATCACCAATATCCAATTGTTCTATTGATATTGGTATAGTTGGATAATATTCTTTAAAAGTTTCAATTAAACTTTTCTCTCTTGTATCTATTTTGATGATCATATTACTTTATAATAATAAAGTTTTAAATGATAATATTAATTTTTTTACATTTTATAGGATAAAGTGATAAAAGGATAATCCTTTTATCATATATTAATTTTTCTATTTTGCAGTTAAAGTAATTTCTTGCGAATTACCATCTTTATCAATTTTATTTATTATGATTGATCTTCCTGAACTTTCTAGAGCAATAGCAATATTATCAATAGTTGGTTTTAAATCTTTTTCACGTTTAAGAGCACATAATATATCATATATTACACCTCTAGTGCGAATTTCTTGAAGAAGTTCTTTGGGTTGAGGATACATAATTTTAGTATAAATCATATTCTGAATATCTTTAGGTGCATTGTCAAAAATATTTTCAATATTAGATTTCTGTTTGATAGTGGTGTTCATTTGTATTATAAATACATTACCTATTTCATTTTTTAGTAAAATTGTAAAATTCTTACATTTTTATAGGAAAATGATACAAAAATAAATGATAAAAGGATAGTTATCCTTCTATCAATCGTTTTTTGCTTACTCACTACCAGAGGATTTCTTATGTTCCTTCCATAGTTCTGCGATAGCCTTCATCCTGTCCTTAGGATTAAACTTTTCTTTAACTTCAGGCATTTTGTCCTTTACAAACTGTTGATAAGCTGTTAGCACCTTAGCTTCTTTAGCTTCCTTGGACTTCTTAGAAGGCTTGCCCTTCTTAACCTTCTCAATAATCTTGTGCATTTCGGTATCAAAGTCATCATCTTCTCTAATGTCCATCTTCTTGATGATGGTGATAACCTTCTTGAACATCTGCTCGTTGGTAAGGGTGGTCATTTGTATGATAAATATCTTACTTACTTCTCTTCATTTTTTTAAGTAAAATTACAATATTCTTACATTTTTATAGGAAAATGATACAAAAATAAATGATAAAAGGATAGTTATCCTTCTATCAATCGTTTTTTGCTTACTCACTACCAGAGGATTCCTTATGTTCCTTCCATAGTTCTGCGATAGCCTTCATCCTATCCTTAGGATTAAACTTTTCTTTCACTTCAGGCATCTTATCCTTCACAAACTGCTGGTAAGCTGTTAGCACCTTAGCTTCCTTAGCTTCCTTAGCTTCCTTAGGTTCCTTAGGTTCCTTTGTCTTCTTGACAATGGTTTTGTCCTTCATAGCTTTGTTGATGACTTTGTGCATCTCCTTCTTAAAGTCATCTTCCTCGCTAATGTTCATCTTCCTGATGATGGTCATAACGTTGTTAAACATCTGTTCGTTGGTAAGGGTGGTCATTTGTATGATAAATATCTTACTTACTTCTCTTCATTTTTTTAAGTAAAATTACAATATTCTTACATTTTTATAGGAAAATGATACAAAAATAAATGATAAAAGGATAGTTATCCTTCTATCAATCGTTTTTTGCTTACTCACTACCAGAGGATTCCTTATGTTCCTTCCATAGTTCTGCGATAGCCTTCATCCTATCCTTAGGATTAAACTTTTCTTTCACTTCAGGCATCTTATCCTTCACAAACTGCTGGTAAGAAGTCAGTTCCTTAGGTTCCTTAAGTTCCTTCGTCTTCTTGACAGAGGTTTTGTCCTTCATAGCTTTGTTGATGACTTTGTGCATCTCCTTCTTAAAGTCATCTTCCTCGCTAATGTCCATCTTCCTGATGATGGTCATCACGTTGTTAAGCATCTGTTCGTTGGTAAGGGTGGTCATTTGTATGATAAATATCTTACTTACTTCTCTTCATTTTTTTAAGTAAAATTACAATATTCTTACATTTTTATAGGAAAATAATACAAAAATATTATTATATATTTTACTTACCATTAGAAGATTCTTGGTGTTTTTTCCATAGAATAGCAATAGCTTTCATCCTTTCCTTGGGTTCATACTGATCTTTCACTTCAGGATACTTTTCCTTTACAAAAAGATTATAAGGTGTAGCTACTTTTGATTTCTTAGATTTGTTTGAATTACTTTTGCCAGTTGTTGTACCTTTCTTAGCTTTTTCAATAATTTTATTCATCTCGGTATCAAAGTCATTTTCTTCACTAATATCCATCTTCTTAATGATGGTTATAACGTTCTTAAACATCTGCTCATTTGTAAGAGAAGTCATTTATTAATAATAATATTTAATAAATGATAGTAGCTATTATACTCTTTATAATATTAATTTTTATATTATTTGCTACAATAGGCGCGCTAATATATTCTTTAATATGCTTTGGTTATAATGGAACACCTATGGACAAAATATTAGGATTAGTTATAGCATATTTACTTGGACCTTTCTATTGGATTTATTATTATTGGCATCCAACTTATTGTAAAAATAATATTAGCAATACGAAACAATAATATCTATATCTAAAGGTTTTGTATAAAATAACCAAAAATTATATTTAAAACATTTTTCGTAATTTTTATTAGTAATACTAGCTATATTATTTTTAATATGATCTTCGTATTGATTTAAAGCTTTTTGTATTATATTTAAATCTTGTTTTTCTTTTGGTAATTTTTCATATATTTCCTTAATACAATTATTAAAAGAACCTACATTAAAATGAGGTGCTTTAGGATTACTTGAAGTTTTTACAAAATGTTTGTACTTATTTGTATAATTATTTACCATTTTTTCAACCTTTTTAGTAAAAATTTCTGAATATTTAGCTTGTTCAATGTATAATTCAGGAACAACACTTTGTTTATTTAGATTTTTAAAATCTTCAAAAATATCAATATAATTAGATTCCCACATAACGGAAATAAAGATCATTGGATTAATATTATCAATTTCTAAGAGTTTTTCAAGAACTTTAAGACGATGATTACCATCATAACAAACCATTTTTTCTTCTTTATCAAAAGCTAAATGTAAAAAGAAATGTAAATGTTTTTTTTCAATGTATGTTTCATACATTTCATTAACCTTCTGTTCTTCTTGTGTTCTATTTCTTGACCAATTTTTAACATAGTGTGATATAATATCAAAAGGTAATAAATAATAATAATATTTATTATGTTCAATACTAATTAAATATTTTTTAATATCACTTTGTTTCATTTTATATATATAATAAAATTAAAAATGTCTTTATATGATCCTATTACTTTAGAATATATACCAATCAATGATTTTATTAATAGTAATGATAATAATATAGTTATATTGTTTAACAATAACTATTATGGTCTTAACAAATCAATGATAACTTTTTCAAATGAAATAAAAAAGTGTATAATAGTTAATAATCAACTTTTAAAACAAAAACATATGTAAATAAACCTACATATTTTAATATAGGATTTTTTATAAATAAAAAGATCTTAGTTGATGTAAAAGATTTAAATAAAATCTACAAAGAATTTAATATTACAACTAAAATAATTAGTAATATTCAATTTCATAAAATAATTGATAATAATACTAAATCAGTACCTATTGAAAATATTCCTATACCTAAGTTAAAAAGATGTCCAAATGGAACATATAGAGATAAAAAACAAAAGAATGTGTAGCTAAAACAACGGCTAAAGAAAAATTACCACGTTGTCCTAAAGGAACACGTAGAAATCCTAAAACACAATTATGCGAACCTAAAGAATAATTACATACCACATACTTTAGGTGTATTATATTTAAAATTACTATTACGATTACTATCATAACCCGAAACCTGATTAACTTGAGAGAAGTCAGGAGGATTACAATTATTAAAATTATTTTTATCAGATATTTTTTTATTTTTTGTATTAATATTAAACTCTTCACCTACACAAGGTTGTTTATATTTAGTATCCCACCAATCAAAATTATATTTTGATCTTTTATTATCACAATGTTTAGGATTAATTACTTCACCAAGTATAAAATAACCATCTTTATCACCATTACCACAATTTTTAGAAATCATACGATTTAAAAAAATATTATGATTTTGATCAGCGTGTTTTTTAGCCAATTTTAACATATTATTACAAGAAATATCAGAAGCAGTTTTATAATGCGTAGATTCCATTTATTGAATATTAATATAGTTTTTTTTTGATATATCTACCATTGTTATTAGTCAATAGTTTTCTTTTTAGATTTTTATTTTCAACAATAACACTATCATATTTTTCTTGTAGATTATTGTAACTATCTACTAAATTGTTATATTCTCTAGTATTTTTATGATCATCATTAAGTAATTCATTATACAAATCATAATAAATATGATATTTGCTTTCAAGTATATTATAGGATTTTGTTCGAGTGTAGCAATTAATTCTTCTAAAATTTTATCATCATTTTGTTTAAACAGTTTTGTATATATAATATTGAAAATATTGTCAAATACAGCACGAAACATTATTTTAAAATATATAATCTTATCATATTTTTACATTTTATATAAATAAAATGGATTCTAAAAAAGTTGTTAAAAAGCCTACACCTAAAAAAACTGTTAAGCCCACACCTAAAAAAGCTGTTAAAAAGCCTACACCTAAAAAAACTGTTAAAAAGCCTACACCTAAAAAAACAGTTGGACCTACAGTTATAACACTAAAGAATAATAAAGATGATTTTAATTTAGAAAATAAAGCAATATACTTTGCTAAATTAGATACGTGTTATTTTTGTAATGCAATGAAAACAGAATGGGAAAAAGCAAAACAGAATAATTTAAATATAAAAATATATGAAATTGATGGAAATTATTTAAATAAATATCCAACTATACAATCTTATGTTCCAGCATTTCCTACAATATTAAGATATAATAATGATCAATTTAAAGTTTTTAATAGACTACGAACCGCACAAAACTTTAGTAATTTTATGAGAAACGGTTAACAAAACATTGTTTTGAAGCATTGTTTTCGGTTGTAGGTATATTTATATTGATGAAAATATCATCATCTTCTTGTTCTTCTACTATAGGAGTAATATCATTTTTATTAATAATGACATCTTTCATAATGTTAATATATTTATCTTCATCAATAATAACATCAAAATCACCAGTTCCACAAGGTGCTTTATGTCCTAACATAACATTGGCACTAACTCCATTAAGTTGATCATATTCACTAAAAATACTAGCATTAACTAACATATCTGTAGTTTCTTCAAAACTACATTTGGCTAAAGGTCCAACATCACTTCTATTAATACCGTGTCTGTCAATGGACATTAATTGTCCTCTGTTTGTCATAGTATCAACTAATAATGATATGTGTCTATAATTAATAGTGCCTTCGCCAATTACATTATCTAATTCTAATATAAGTGCTTTTCTAGCGGCTTCAACTCCTAAAGTGTTATAAATTTCTCGTATATCATTTGAACGTGATTTTTCATAAACAACATTAATATCTTTAAACAAAGTTTTCATATTAGTGCCATCTGTATTTAAAGACCAACGTAATACATCTTTAAAAGTATTTTCTTCAATATCATATTCAGGTTTTCTAGTAGATTTCAAAGAAACCTTTTTGATACCCTTAACACCTTTAACAAGCATATTGTAAATTAAATTATATTCAATTGCTTTTAGTATAGTAATATGATCTTCAGTATTACATAAGTTAATAATATGAGGACTAGATATATCAAGTTTAATACGCATAATTAGTTGATTAGCATTATCATCACTAAATATACACGTAATATATTTACTATAATTAATACATATTTGTGTATATAAATCAATCATTTTAATATCATACATAAGCATTTTTTCTTTATCAATTAGTAGTCTTAATACTAATTTACTACTTTCTTCTTGTGTATTGGTGAAATGGCTATACATTTTAACAAATTCTTTATCTTCTTCAATATTAGTTTGGAGATTTCCAGCATCCCAATATATTTCGCTTTTATAAACTACATCACATAGACGTATAACTTCAATATTATTTTTGACATTAATAGAGTTTTTCTTATATTCGTCAAGCAATCTTTTATAATCTTCGTCTCTAGTATTAGGTGGTATATCAATTTTAGATATATCATCTTTAAGATGAATAAACATTGTAGGTGTTTTAATGTTTTTACTAACACTTAATAACTCTTTCAATCGTGGAACACCAGATGTAGCATTAACGGCTGCGTCTGTTCCTGATACGTGGAAAGAATCAAGTGTCATTTGAGTTCCTATTTCGCCAATTGTTTGCGCAGCAACAATACCAACCATTTCACCAGGATGTGCTATAGATTGTTTAAAATACTTAATAATTTTCTCAACAATATAATCAAATATAGATTTCATAAATCCATAATGAACTATCATTTGTTTGGGATTTAAATAAGTATTTACTAATAATCTAAAAGACAAGCACGCTTTAGAATCAAGAATTAGATTTTTCTTAATCCATTCAATTTTATCTACAACATATTCAGGATCTAAATCAGTTTTACGTCTTTTAACTTTAGCATTTTCAAGTTTAGTTTTAGCATCAATTAAGATCCTCTTAAAAGGTATAGGGTATAATATATCAGTTTTTATAAATCCATCAAATACTTCAGTAATAATTGTATTTTTATCATTAACTATTTCTTCAAATAAGTTATTTAATTTAATATATGTAGTTTTTGTAATTTTATCTGTAATTGATTTTAACATATATATAGATAATTCATCTTCGTTACGTAATAAATAATTATCTACCATCTCCATTGTATTCATCTTAATAACAGGTAATTCTTGTGTTTCTACTTTAGAACCATCAAAACCATCTTCGCCATATAAGAATTGAACAATTACTCCTGTAGCATTTCTAACTGTAAAGTCATAATAAATTTTTGTATCTTCCATTGATTTTACTAGACGCCTCTCAATATAACCCGTATCACTGGTATTCATACAGTGTATCAAGTGTCCCGTTGAAAACATACCAGTTTCAGGAACTGTAACATCATATGCTTTTGGATAAACACTTGCTACAATATCCTGTGGAATAATTTTAATATCTACAATTTCATCTAACACAACCTCATTATGTGTAGAAAAGTTGGAATGTTCTAGTTTTGTAATATCAAGTTTATTAAGTTTGGCTTGTTTATCATTATTTACTAATAATATTTCTTGTTTAAATTTAACTGCCCATTTTGCACGAATATACATAATATATGATGGTTTAGTAGTATGAAAAGATTTTGAATCTTTACCACGATTTTTAATAGTAGGTTCTGTTTTACTTATTTTAGCAAATATTCCAACTCTTGCGCAAAGATTGCTCATTGTAATAATGAGTTTTTCAGAAATAGAACGCGCTTGAATAGTTTTTGTATTTGTATCAATATTACCATCTCCAGAAAAATATCCAGATATGATACCTTTTACAAATTCAATAGGTGCAGTAATAGCAAAGTCTGGAACATATTTATTTTCTGCTGTATGCCCTAATATTATTTCTAAGAATTTTGCTAAAATAGTTGAATATCCTACAACACTATATGTTGGATAAGCTCTGTTTTCAGTTCTATCATCAATACGATAATTAATACCAAATTTTGAAAACCAATATTTAGTAAATTCTACTACACCTTCTTCATTTTTTGTAATACATATATCACCTTGTTTAACTCGTGCATTTCCATCTGCTAAAAACAAACCAATAAATACACCATTTTCAAAATCTAAATTAAACATATCTGGAAAATGAGTAGTTATTTTTGTGCTACTATAAGAATATATTGAATTTGGTTTCATCATTTCAATACGTGTTTTACCCTCATTTAATGCTCTACGTAAAGCTTTTTGGTTTGGATAAGGTAAAGTAAACTCAGTTCCATTATTTTTCTCATACCAATCACCAGGTAAAGATCTAGTATTACCAATCATATCTTTTGCTTTAAACAAATCTTTACTAAAGATATATTCATTTTTGAAAAAATATTTGGTCATATCAATATAAGGTTTAATTACAGCAGGTGGTTCTGGTAATATTTCAGATGCAGGAATAGCATCTCCAATTTTTACATTTGGGGTTTCCGTTTCTACAAATAACTTGTTATCTGAATCCCATATAACGAGTGATTTACTTTTTGTTACTTTAATATTACGACCACTTTTAGTAATGATTTCATATAATATGTCACCGGAATCGTGACGACTTACGTTAGTCATTTTACCCCAAATTATTTTACCATCTTTATAACAGGATGGTATATACGCTTCAGTTTCAAATAATCCAAGCATTTCCATATTAGCATCTTCCGGTCCAAATTGCTCTACTAAAGTCTTATTATCTGGATTATCAATTTTACTATCAATCCATTCACCAATATTAATATACTTTGTTTCACCATTTTCTATTATTATAATAGGTGTATCTCCTGTTACACTTTTAACAGCAGTATCAATTAATCCTTCACGACCACCCATTGCATGAAAGAATACTTCTTGAGGTGTGAGTCCTTCAATAAATCCGTTTTCTACAAATCCACGTGCTTCAGGACCATCATCATATTTACAATAATGTGGTAAAGTTCTACCAGTAAATCCATAAGGAATACGTTTTCCTTCCACTTTAATTTGTGCTACACAACCCATAATTTGGGTAACATTACTAGTTTTTCCTTTACTACCGGAATTTACCATATTAATCATACGATTTGTATCATCATTTAAAGTTTTCATACAAATATTTTCAACATCTTTATTCAACTTATTAACAATATTAATAAGTTTGTTTTCAATAAAAGATTCATTGTCATATATCGTATCATTCTTTAATTCACCACAACGAAATTTATCTAATACTTCAATTGCTTCATCTTTATTCTTTTTTATAACCTCTTTAACATTTATTTTATGTTCTTCTTCCATCATTAGATCACTTAATCCTACACTAAAACCATCTAGCATTAACCAACGACAAATCAAACGTTGTGTATTATCCAAAAAGTTTCTACAAGCTGTAGGACCATAATCGTGATAAATTAGAGGTATTAATCCACTAGATAATGATTTAAATGAATGTTTATCTAGCTTACCAGCTTTTATTACACTATTAATAACTTCAAATTTTTTAACCTTAGTATTCATATTTGGCGGTAATATCATTGAATATATTTCTTTGCCAGTATAAATTTTAGTATTAGAAGGTAGATTACCATCAAACATTGAATTAACCATCTGTAAGTTTGATACGGCTTTAGCATCAAGTCTTACTTTATCATCACTAATACGATATGATCCTAATAAAACATCTTGAACCATACCTATAATAGGAACACCATCTTTTTGACTTACTATCATATACGGAATATATGCTAAATCTTTTAATTCATTCATTGTTTGCACCGTTTGCGGTAAATGCATATTCATCTCATCCCCATCAAAATCTGCATTATATGGCGGTGTATCCAAAACATTTAAACGAAATGTTTTATAAGGCATTACTTTAGCACGATGACACATCATTGACATCTTATGTAAAGATGGTTGCCTATTAAACAATACATAATCATCATCTTGAATATGACGATAAACTACATCTCCATATTGTAAGCTTTCTGCTATTTCACCAAGATTACAATATTTAATATTGATAATAATACCATTTTTACCACTTTTATGAATATATTTTGCACCAGGCCATTTATCAGGACCATTCAATATCATTTCTCTAACTTTGCTAATATTATTAGTATTTACTATTTCAGGAAATGTTAGATTCATTGCTACTTTAATTGGTATTCCAAGTTGATCTATAGAAATATAAGGATCCGGAGTAATTACAGATCTTGCAGATTGATCAACACGTTTAGCATTTAAATTACCACGAATACGACCATCTTTCTTTTTCATACGATCTGATACACTCTTCATCTTACGTCCATTTCTTTGTAAAGATGCTGTAATACCTGGAATTGAATTATTAAGCAAAGTAAATACGTGATATTGTAGAATTAAAGCAGAATTTTTTAGAATATCTACATTTTGATTACGTTCTTTCTTCTCTTTATAGAATTGATTGAACTTTACAATATCACAAAGCTTATGTGTAAGATCATCCTCACGTCGTTGTCCATTTTCTTCAATAATACTAGGTCTTACAGCAGGAGGAGGAACTGGTAATACTGTGCATAATAACCATTCGGGTCTAGACCAAATAGGATTAAAACCAAGAAGTTCAATATCTTTATCACTAAGACGTTTAAATACTTTTAAAACTTGTTCTGCTGTAACTTCTGTTTCTTTTTTCTCTTTATTTACCATATATTCCAAATGTAATTTAAAAGGTGTTTTTTTAACATTGAAATGTAAGTAATTTTCACATCCTGTAGAACCATCAAAACCACATTTTCCACCTGTTTTATATTTACTTTGAATGGTTGTAATAAACTTAATATATGCTTCAAATCTTTTATGATTATTTTTAATACCTTTAATACGAATAATTTCTTCTTTAAATACTGGATTAGTTGTATTCTCTGATACTATCAATTTACTACAATGAAAACACATACATTTTAATAATTTACGTGTTATATCGTAAAACATAATATGATATAGAGGTGTTTCAAGAATAATATGACCCATATGGTTAGGACAAAGACTAGCTTTTAATCCACAAGTTCCACACAAACGATTAAGTTCCAATGCTCCCATACGAATATCAAATAAACCATTTACAACAGGTTCATTACCTGCATATGTATCAGTTTTAGTAACCTCACATACTGATCTTTTAATAATTTCATCAGGACTCAATAACGAAAATTGTATTCCTTTTATAGTTTCAATATCAATATCTTGATCTATATTATAGCCTAAAGATGAATATAATGGCATAGCTATTTATATTTATATAATATTAATATCATTTTTAAGTGCAATTATTTTTATAATCAATAGTAATAAAATGATTATTTTTGAAAAATATTTTGATAAAGATAATTTAATTAAGATCTATTATTTATATATAGTTTTTGCAATTGTATTTTCTTTGTTATTTGTGTATATGAAATGTAGATTATATATCAACTTTTTTGATAAGTTTTTATATAAAACAGATAAAAATTATTTACAATATTTAGGTTTTCATATTATAACATATGGAACATTAGGTATTATATTTGGTTTTACTGATTACTTTTTAATGATTCTTAAAACTATTATTGTTGAATTATGTATTAATTTTGTTCAAAATTGTAATTTCTTAGAGATTGATGTGGAACAAACTATTTATTCAATTATTTTAAGTATTATTAGTTTTACTTTAGGATGTCTAATAAACTATTTTTTTCTGAGTAAAAAGAATTAATATAATGTTTTTTAATTTCATTGTTCGGTAATATTATTGACATTTCGTGATTTTCATTAAAAATTACATAAATAAATATATATATTGTTAAAACTAATAATATTGTTTTATATATATCCTTCGTTGATGCATATATTATTGCGGTTAATATAATTATTTGAGATAAAGGATGTTTTAACATTTCTTTTTGTTGTTCAGTTAATTCTAATGATAAATATTTACTTCCAATATGAATTAATGCTATTGACATAAGTGATAAAGGCTCTATCATCTTTAGGTTGTTCTTTATTTGTTATTCCTTTTTTTATTAATATTATATCCAAATATATTGCTATAGCACATATTAATATTAATAAACCTATTTTTACATCCCATTGTGAAATATAATAAGCAAATAATACTATAAATAGCAATAATAAAGGGTTTTCATACACAATTATCATAAAGTATGGATTTTTTATAGACGGATTTAGTGCTATTATAACAACATATAGTATTAATATGATTAAAATAATTGTTTTCCATATCGTATCCATTTTATATTACTATATTACAAAAGATAATATGCTGTATGCAACTTTAGAAGAAGCATATAATATTCCCAGTTTTAAAAAACCTAAAAAGAAAAAATCTAAAGAGGTTGAACTTTCTCCAGAAGTCGATCCTTATGATAAGTTTGATTCTAGTATGGTAGTAAGCAACGATCATACTAGAATTACTAGCAATAATCAATGTGATCCTTTACAAGCACCACCTTATGTATTTCCTATTGAGGAAAAAGCAAAAAAACAATACGAACAAGCTTTAAATGATATGAATTCTATTGATACAAAGGTTGAAAGTAATATTGATGATGAATTAGACGCATATTTAGATGACGATGAATATAAAGAATTCAATAATATTAGTAATAGGATTGATAAGAGCGTTAAGAGTGTTAAGAGTGATAAGAGTGTTAAGAGTGTTAAAGGTGATAAGAATAATGAAAGTGATAAGAATAATGAAAGTGATAAGAGTGTTAAGAGTGATAAAACTGATAAGCTATTTGATCGTATATACGAATTACTTATATTAGTATTATTTGCATTATTAATTACATTAATGTGTGAAGCTATTGTTCGTATAGCTAAATGCTAATATTTTCATCATTATATTCTTCTTCATACAACAATGTATGAACATATAATGGTTTAGTTCTTCCAACCCGATGTGCCCTTCCAATTGCTTGAGTTCTTTCATTATTCATCGAATGATATATAATAACATCTGTAGCAAAACTAATATCAATTCCAGAACCTGCATAATTGGTATTAAGTAAAATAACTTTAATTTCACCATTACGAAATTTTTCTAAAATATTATTCATACAACCAGTTGTTCCTTTAATTTCTGTAAATGATATATCGTGATTAGTTAAATTATTAATAATACTTGAAAAACCATTTTCAATTTTACTAAAAATTAAAAACTTACCATCAGTTTTAGTATTTATAATATCTATTAAAGTATTTTCTTTACTTTTAATTTTAGTTTTTGGTTCTGTATTATTTACGATAGTATTAGTAATAAAAGTAGTATCAGATATATTAATTTCATTTCTACATTCAGGACACTTTTTATTTGTTCGTATCCACATCATTATACAAGTAGCACAATATGAATGCGTGCAATTCAATATTAGAGGATTTGTTAGATTATCTAAACAAATAGCACAACTTTTATCTTCAATATTACTAATTCGCAGTGTTAAATCTTTAATTTTATTTTCAAGATTAATTATACATTTATTAATTGATTCAGTTCTTTGTTCTTTTTCTTGTTCTGTTAATGCCATCATAGCTATCATATCTTTTTCACATTTTTTATTATGTAGGTCTTTATTCAATTTATTTGTAAAACATTCGATAATACCATTTTCAGTTGCTACATTACCACCAATTTCACGCATAATTCCTAATAGATCTGAAGCATTTAATCTTTCTATCTGTGATCTTGATAAATAAGGTCTAATGATACTTAAACGATTTAACATTTTACATTTGTAATTTTTTTCAATTATGGGTGGTAGATCAAAACTTTTTTTAATAAACGAATCTTGTGATTTTATTAATATATGATTTAATTCGTTTTTAATTAATTCACGAATTAAATATACATTTGCATTAACACAATAACGTATATTTAATAAATTAGTATAAGTTGCACTTATTAACCACTTGTATAAAAAAGAAATATTACCAATTGACATTAGAATATCGTGAGCTTCATCTACAATTACTCTTGCCCAATATTTTATAAAATAACTATCGTGTTCCATATAATTCATAAATTTACGTAATGTTGTATTTTTAATTAAAATAAGATCAAATCTTTCAAAATATTTTTTAATTCTTGCGATATTATTATCATTCGGTTTTTCTATTTTTTTAATTATACGAATATCATCTAACAATAAAACTGTTAATTTAGTATCATTTTGAATACTTTTTACCCATTGTGTATATACTGGTCCTCGTGGAACTATTACTAAAGTTGTATTAATATATTTTAATCTAATAATATCTGTATCATATTTTTCAATATTTGATACTATTACAGAATTTTTAATAGTATCACCTTGTTTTATTTTAACTTGTGTATTATAACTTTTTAATGACGAATTATTTATTTTTATTGTATTAACTGGTGAATGTGCTACAATAGATAATGCTGTAATTGTCTTACCATAACCTACTTTTTCACCAATAATACCAATATTAGTTGTTATTTCATAATAACTATTTTCATTTGTTTCATCATTATGATATATTTTTTCATCTTGTTCCATCCTACAAGCTTTATAAATACCTGCTAATTGATGTTTTTTTAATGGTAGTTTAATTTTTTCATTTTGTTCTAGTATAGGAGAATCTTCATCTAACATATCATTATAGTAGTGCATTATTATTATTATTATATAATATATTTTTTATATACCTATATATTTTTATTAACTCCTAACAAAATGCTTTGTAAAATCAAATGCATAAAACAACGGTGCCATTAAGAAATTAAAGATCGTATTTATTGGTAGTAATATATTAGCAAAAGCATCTTTATAATTCATATAAAAATCATTCAGTATATGTAGCATTATTATAAATATAAAAAAACTCATAAAAAATCCAATTATATCTAAATTACTTAATGTATCATAAAGCATTTCTGACAACATTTATTTTATAAAAATAATATAAATGACTGGTGATAACTCAATTGAAAATAATAGAACTTTAATTGATCGTAATATATCTAGGATTGAACAAATTCTAGGTGATATTGATGATTTAACACTTGGTGTTGCTACTAAAGATGAAAAAGGTAAAATTAAATATACAGGGTATAATGATTGGCGTTTAAAACTTGAAATATATTCTAATATTGATGATACTGTTTTAAATAGTAATTTGTTGTTTGATAATAGCAATTCTTTAGAATATGTAGATTATATACATTTATTAGGAGATAGTAATGAAATTGATGTTTTAAGTAATCTTAAATTTGTTGATTATAAATTATTAAATGCTGTAAATAAAGTAGATCGTAAATATCAAGCAGACACATATCAAGATTATATTATTACACATCAAACTGATAAATTATTATTACGTTATACTTTAAATATTTTATTAAAAAAAGATCAAGATTTTCCTATTACTCCTGATTTTTACAATATTAATTTAGCACTACATCATTATTTTATTAATTATCAGGATAAAGGTTATGATATTAGAGAAGATGGTTATAGTAATTTAAGTAAAGGTTGGAATACTATAGATTGGTTCTTTATTTATGATCCTGATTCTAGTAGTAATATTGCATTAGGTTTTAATCCTCTTGATAATACACAAAATACTGAGTTATACAGTAATGTAGAATTAATTTCCGGTATATTACCTTATAATCCTAATGGTATTTCAAAAAATAATAAATCTTTAAAATATACAGTTTCTACTATTAATGAACCAGAATATCAATATATTATAGAAAGTCAAGATATACCTGAACTTGATTATTATTTAACAAAAACATATTTATGTAATTTTAACTTAACTTCATCTAATTTTAATTGTAATATTACATTTGATATGACAAATTTAGGTAATTTTGATGAAGCAAATCTTAAATTAAATTCAATTACACTAAGTAATAGTCATGAAAATGATTTAAATGTTACGAATTTTGAGTTTAGTAATATATATAATGGTGAATCTAATTTATTTGAGGATGAACAGTTAATTAAACAAAATGAAAGTTATACTTTTAATACTAATTTAAATATGACTTCTTCAACTAATCCAGCCAGTTTTGCTACTCACCAGATTGTTGCTAATAGTAATATATATATTAGCACATATTTTGATACTACAAACTCGTCTTTAACATATAATATTGAATTTGAGTTTTATTTAGAAATTAGAAATAAAGCTTATACTAATTTGGTTTTTAATCAACAGGAAGCTATAAATAGAAAATCTACAAATAATAAAATTATTTTTATGAATGATGGATCTATTGGTATAGGAACGGATGATTCACAAGATTATTCATTGTATGT
>Ga0233432_10000698_pt1 | contig 32139 bp, 46 predicted proteins | sample SI_122_August201_6_FD_179870 | JGI IMG/M metagenome (GOLD analysis project Ga0233432, IMG submission 179870) | Seawater microbial communities from Saanich Inlet, British Columbia, Canada - SI_122_August2016_10_MG | ecosystem: Environmental > Aquatic > Marine > Inlet | place: Canada: British... | reverse complement strand
ATAGTCCTTATATAAAGTACATTAGACAGCAGCCCCTAGTTATTAATTTAGCTAGGGGTTAATCTTATGCGGCATCTTTAACTGATTGTGGTGTTGCATCTACAATAGCTTGTGCGGCTGCACGTTCGGCGTTGTCTTGTGTAATTAAAGGATTTTCAACTGTAGATATTGTAGCATCACCTTCGTCATCGTAAGTTGTGACTTCAACAGTAGCATTAACAGGTTCAATAGCCGTAACCGTAACCACATCAGCCATTACATCATCCATTTCATCAGTTTCTTCGTTGAAGACTTGTTCACCTGTAGCTTGGCTTTCGATCACTTCTTCACGTCCATCTGCAACAATATAACGTGCCAATCTTGCTATAGCTGTTGTATAATCGGACAGTTGTTTTGCAGCAAGTTTAGTGGCAGCAGCATCGAGTATATGTTGTGGCACATCGCCGATAGTTGTTCCGCCTGTTATTGTTTTAGGGAATCTAGCCTTTACGTCTGCTATGTGGGCGTCCCAAGTTCCGTCTGTTTGCATAGCCAGCTGTTCGTGTATTGGCGCATAGCCTGTAGGACCTGTGCGTAGAGCAACGTAATCTTGTTCAATAACATCTGGGCCTTCGGGAGTATTACCTTCGTTTATCCAATCAAGGATATCTTGATAGTGTCTGTTATCTAGGTCATTTGGTACAAACCAAGTACTGTTAACGAAATACCCATCTTCTTTTGTTTTTACTGTTTCAATAATCATAATTATAACTCCGCATCCGCTGTCCAACCCCAATAAACATCAATATTTCCAGTATATGCATTATTTGCTATATCTGCTCTATATGAATAACGTGACACCTTAGATGCAGATAAACCTGCTTTTGATGTATTTTGTTGATAGAATTGATTTACTGTGCCGTCGGTAGGGTCTTCTAAGTTTACACTACTATAAACAGCGACAGCAGGTGCCGCTCTTTTTTGTATTATAAAAGGCATATGCTCTCGCATATATCCGCTGCCGCCGGCGTTCCAATACCCGAGACCTTCTTCATAATAACGCTGACACAACGCCAGTTCTTCACCAAAGTGGCGATATTCAAATGGCGTGGCTACTGTTCCGTATTCTAATTGTACGTTTGCTATGTCTGCTGTCCAGGCAGTAGTGCCTGTATCTGTACCTGGTTGTCTTATAACTTCTACCCAGGTAAAACTATCTGAGCCAATAGTTTTTCCAGACGCAGAAGGAACTGTGTAAGTAAAAGAATATTTTTTCCAGTTTGGTGTTAATACTATTCCGCCACTAGCATTGCCAGTAGCCGCTTGTTCTACACTAGAACTTCCGCCAGAGCCAAAATCTTGTATCCAAGAAGATGTAAATTCGCCTCCTGCAGGATTAGTACCCTTTGCCCAAAAAGACATAGTAACAGTTTCACCGGCTAAAGTCCTAACATCTTCTATTCTTTGATGAAATCCTTGATTATTGTTCCCAACTGTTGATGCAAAGGTATAATAATGTTTTGGAAATCCAGGTACTTCTGTTTGTCCATTTGTAAATGTTTGTTGAGTTTGGGAACTAGTTCCTCCAGAATTGTTTACATAAAAACGATCTAAACTAGTATATCCATTAAGGTTGCTAGATGAGGACGAGGTCGTTCTGTGAGCTATTCCAAAATCACCATTAATAATTAAGTTTCTTCGACCAGCACCAATAAGATTGAATTGTTCTTGTGGGGTCTCAGCAGCCAAAATTGCTTGACCAGCAATGCCTGTAGGTTTATCTAGCTCGCTGATCTTCTCTCTTACATTTAGTTCTGGTTTTGTTATTTTAACTGTCATTTATTAATCCTCTGCTACCATTCCGTTTGATGCACTGATAGCGGCAGTCACTGCATCTGTTGTATTATCTATTCGTGTTAGTCCTTGGAAGACTGAACGTCCTGCACTTGTACCAGTGTGTAGTAATTCTTTCTCATCATCGTATGCTAGTGCAGTTACAGCACTACCTGAAGAACCATAAAGAGTAGCCTTTGCATTCTCTTGGAATAGATGCTTCTCATCGTTGTACATTTTTTTAATTTGTTCTGCAGTTGGAGCTGTGGCTGAAATTCTTATTAGTGCAAATGAGCCATCCATTGGTCTACTCTCTGTAACTTTTTCTCCAATACGAAGCACTGCGGCTGTATTTGTAACATTTCTTGCTGTGACTGTTGAAGCGGCAACGCTAACGCCATTCATAAACCACTCTAAACTAGTTCCGGAGTTTGTAACAGTACAACAAAATTGTGTCCACTGACCTAAACTAGCAGAAGTGGAAAATAAATTACTAACCGTGGTGCCGTCATCTGTCTGTAACAGTAATGTGCCACCTATTCTATGCTCTAGCAAAAACCCAGCGCCGCCTCCCGAGTCCATTCTATTTACAATACCGCCGTGTGCCGTCGAGGTGGTAGGGTTAATCCAACCTACTACACTAAAGTCACCAGTGCCAAAGTTTAGGTCACTGTTGTAAGGCTGTTCGAGATAGTTACTAGAACTAAACCCACTATACGCAACTAAGTCTGCGCCAGTTGCCACAGCACTCTTAGTCACAGTACCGAACACTTGTAAGCCGTTGCCGTTAACACTGCGGTCTTGTTCAGATTCTGTAACTACTATGTTATCCCAACCAACAGAATAATTATGAGTTCCAGTAACAACACCTAAATTTATATAAGTTGTAGTTCCAGTTGCTGTAAATGTACCTTGTAATTCTTTTGGAGTATCACTAGATGATGAGTTGTATTGAATATTCAATAAATTACCTACACCTGCACCTGTACCTACACTAAGATAAACTGTAATAGTTGCGTGGTGATACTGAGTTGCAGATATAGTATATTTCTTACCAACAACAGTTGTAATTGTTTGATGCATATATGAGTTTGGTCCAGCGCCTCCATTGTTTTCATTATAAAGACGAATATATGATCCGTCTCCGCCGGATTGAGTTGCCCAAGTTGCACCACCTTCGCCTGTCCATCCAGTAGGTGCTGTGGATGACTGTGACGATGATGCACCAGACCAAGCATCACCATTTGTAATCTTATTTCCTCCACTTACGTCAGTATCATCGGTGTCGCTCAAGGTTGCGAGTTTGATGTTACCGCTCATCCAGCCTGTGTTGTGAGTATCTCCAATATTACACTGCAAGGCATTTCTGTCTGTGACTCCTTCAATATCCCATAAAGTAACGCCCTGAACGCCGGTACTGTGATATAATTTATTAGTTGCACCAAGGACATTTCCGCCATTACCGTATAAAAATGGATAGAAGTTAGTAGCTTGGTTTCCGTTAAACTTAAAAGTACCTTTAGTGTAGTTTATAGATGTTTCAGTATCCGACCACTTGAGTACACTGTAATCATCACCAGCAGATTTAGTAACATAATAATCAGTGCCGACAGTGTCTATTGTAATATAAGCACTTCCTGATTTATTAGTTGGAACTCCACTGTCTCTAATAATACTTACACCACCATTGGTAGCTACTGCAATAGTTGGTTTAGGTAATCCTGTAGCACTGTCGATAATAGCATTAGGTAATACAATCATAGTCAAGTCGTTGATGTTATCGTTGATTATGCTATAGTCAGATATACTATTTACTACTGCTGTAGAGTTAGATACTGAATTTCTATTCAATATAGGAACTAGGTAATCTCTTTGCTCAGAGGAAACAGATGAATATTGTCGTGCAGTGTCATCAACAAAGGAAATATATGACATCCAAGCGGCAGTACCCGTTGTACCAATACAAAGAATACCATTAAGCATTTCTACACACGTCTTGGAACGGTTAGTTGGTCCAATGAAGTAATAGTTGCCTGAATTAAACACCATCCATATTGGCATATCAGGGTCATCGCCGTCGTAAATTGTAACTTGATCACTTTCAACAACAATCACAGCAACTACTGGAAATTCTTTACGAGCACCACGAGTAGCAGTGTTCAATGTTTCGTTATACCAACTTGTATGCTGTGTACGTTTGCGCCACGCACCGCCGTCACTGTCTTTACTAGTGTCATAGATGAATACGTCAACTGCTGTATCGCTTATGTCTTTGTCAATAGCATCTAGTAAATATTGTTCTGCTATAGCTGTACCGTTAACATCTAATGTTTGACTAGGCGCTGTTGAACCAGTAGCAATACCAACTTTGCCATCTGATCCTATTGATATATGTCTACCGTGATCACCATAACTAACGTGTACTAGGTCTTCACTTTCGTCCCATCTAAACTCTGCTTTGGTTGTACCAGCGGCACCATTTGTAATTTTAAATATACCATCATCACTTGATCCACTATCATCAGTGTCAGTTTGTAAGTTTAGTATATTGTATGATTCACTCTTAAAGACTGATGTAACACCAACTACCTCAATCCCGTTTGCTGTTACATCAAGTTTAAGATTACCTAAATCACTTAATTCTTTTGCTCTAGTTGCCATCGTTTATTATCCTTACGCTACTTTGTAAATGTTACAGTTGCCGTGATCAACATTAAATTGTGTGCCGCCAATATTATTCCACACAAGTTCTACATATTGTCCAGCAGTCATATCTACTAACATAAATTCTTTAAAGGAATATTCCATTCCTACTGCTGATCCTGCCGACTCGATATTATATGCGTTCAAAGTCGCATAAACTGATCCGTTCTTTTCAATCACAATTCTTAAACCATCGCCAGCACTTACTGCTGTTGTTGATCCTCCAATTGTGAAAGCCACTGCATATATGCCATCTGCAGGAACAGTAAATCTACTTCTTGCATTACTATCAGTAATACCTCTATTCATTCCAGCTGCTGTATCAAATGCAATTATATCTCCGTCTACTGGATTTGTGTCCGTGGTTACATTATAATAAAGTGCAACTGGTTGATTGTACATAGTTACGTGACCGTTGTGGTCAATTTTCATACGTGGATCTAAACCAGTAGCAGTCGAACCCTCACCAGTTGCATTATTAGTATAGAATATTAATGCGCCTTCGCCTTCTTTTGTCTGAGTGTCTGCATCAGCATTAGGTCCAGGTTGAGCAGTAATACGTGCTTGAGGTATTTCATTGGTATTACTATCAGTAAATGTAAAGTCAATTGCTGTTTGCTGTTGTTGAATGTCGCTAAAATCTTGACGTAGATTTAGCAGTGTTGAAACTGTTTGGCCAGTTGTTGAACTGTTGTGAACAATATCTACTGTTCCGCTTGCAGGAACCAATTGAATTTTTGTGTTAGCATCTTCTGTTTGTATTTTTAAAGTTCCGTCAGCTTCAATAATACCTGGATTGGAAGTACTAACTCCTCTAAATCTAAGAGTTCTTGATGTATTACCAGTACCATCTAAGCGAAGAGCTTCGCCATCGGCAAACACATTTAACATAGAACCTGTAGGGTTAGAAGTAAAATGACCGGAGTTTATAACAGTTGTTCCGTCAGGTTCTATTAATAATCTTGTTTCTTGTAAAGCAGTACCACCATCTGTAGCGTCACCTACAGCCCAACCGTCTGTGGTATCTCCATACACCATTCCGGTTTTCCACTTGTTAACTCCGCCTCTAGCAAAGTCTAATCTTGATCCTCGACCATTATTGTCAGCAGGAGTATCAATTTGTACAGTGCCTAAGTTGTCTGCGTGAGATTGTTTGAATACTGCAATATAATTACTAGCGTGATTAGCCAAAACATCGAGCGTTGCAGCAGGTACTGCTTTACCAATACCGACATTGCCGTCCCCGTCAATCTGGAGACGAGTTATATAACCGTCTGCACTGTGCCATTCATCAAATCCTAGTGAAGTCTTACCTGAAAAGTTTTCTGTACTAATTCTATAACCGTGTGCGCCATAAGTAGTTCCACCAAATGGGTCATTCCCAGCACTACCGTCGTTTAGGAATATTATTTCAGCATCACGCTGACCAGTATCACCAGAGTTGTCTGTATCACCTTCTAGAACAAGAGATGCTGTTCCAGTTCTTCTAACGTGAATTGATCCTTGGGGGTCACTAGCGTTAACACCAATATCACCTTCACTGTTAATAATCATTCGTGCTTGTGCATTTGCTTGTCCGGAAGTAGCTGTACCAAATACCAGCGAAGTAGGAGCTGCCGCTGATTCAGTGTGTGCTGTAATAAATGCTTTGGTTCCGTCATTATTAGTATCACTACTTTCAAATTCAATAGTACCTAACTGTGTTCCGCCTGCCATTGATGTATCTGTGTCTTTAAACAACAATAGATTACGTGTCTTGTCTACCGTTCTAAGTGTTTGCGATGTTGCTGTTTGGCTTATGCTAACTGTGTATGTTCCTATGCCGCCTGTGCCTGTACCTAGTGCTGTAATAACTGTGTTTGGTTCAATGCTTGCATCACTTATTCTATCGCCTACTACAATAGCACCACTGGTGACTGCTGTAACTGTTAGTGTTGTTCCAGATATTGATGCAGTAAACACACCAGTAACATTTGAATTACTTGCAAGTTGTAGTTGAGCTTCGTCAGTTGCACCACTACCGCCAATCCTAACATTGCCAAGGTCACTAATGGTCATTTTAGATGAATTGTCAACTAGAAATCTAATTTCACTATCAGCATACTCATCATTAACGTCAGCAGTTAAATGCAATCGACCGTCAACATTTCTCATTCTTACTGTACTATTACCATCTACAATATCAATGTTACTGCCACCGCCGCCTGTTGTTGTTACACCTAGCAGTGTACCATTGTTAGATCCAGCATCAATAGTTCCGCCTGCAAGTGGTAAGTAATCAGCAACCGCGGTTGCAATATTGGAGTTGACTTGTGCTTGTGTATATGTTTCTGTTTTGGTATAGAATGAATCCTGTGTTAGTAGTTCGTATACTTGTACGTCTACTACATCACCGTCTGCCAGGTTAAAAGTAAAGTTTACACTAGTGCCTGTTGTAGCAACATAGTCATCACTTGCTCCTTCAACCATTTTAGCACCATTACGATAAACTTCTACGTTTTGTGTTCCGTCAGTTACATAGTTTAATATGTGTCCTGCTGTGCCTGTTCCACTACCTGCGCCGGTTGCTGTAAATGTAACACCTACTGTATCTGCACTAGCACCTATTGCTTGGAAGTCTGTATCGCCTACACTGAGTATTTCATATTGATAACCAATTACAAATGCACCAGCTGTTACTACGACACTGTCTTTGCCGCTGACACTGTTAGTTGTACTGGTAATATCATAGTTGTATTTTCTAAATGTAGCAGTCGCATCACTTGCACCTCCGCCACCACCACCACCTGCACCAGCAGGAACAGCATCAACAAATGAACTACCATTGTAAACTTTTAGTTTAGCATTTAAACTATCAAAGAAGAAACTACCTTGTGCTGGCGTACCACTGTAACTTGTACCATATTGTACTTTTGCATCTGTGTAGTCACCGGACAGTGAACCACCTAGTGTAATACCTGAGTATGTTGTAGCTGATATAGTTCCTGCACCAGTAATGTCATTGGTATCCATTGCAATGTTGCCGGACATTGTACCGCCTGCTTTAGGTAATGCAGCGTTTGCTGTTGTAGTGGTAGTACCTAATATACCATCTCTTGTAGCAATGTCTACACCATCAACTGTACCTGTTACTCCAATATTACCTGTTACGTTTAATGGTTTATTCATATCCCAGCTAGTTGTAGCGTGAGTATAATTTAGTGTTGCTCCTGCACCACCTACTGTAATACCTGCGCCGTTTGCTGCTGCTGAGTCTGCTGCATCGGTTGCTATACTAAAGTTAAGATCATCAATAGCGACTGTAGTTGAATTGATTGTTGTTTGTGTGCCGTCTACTTGTAAGTCACCCGCAATAACAACTTTACCTGTGTTGTCTCCAACTGCCGCTGGATCAATTGTAAATACTGCCGGGCCTGCAATGTAACCTGTAGTTGTAATATTATTTGCTGTAATATCATTAGCATTAATATTATGAGATTGTATATTCTTTAGTGTTCCGTTACCATCGTGAATTTGTAATGTACCAGTTGCTGGAACACAACTCAACTTGAGATTATCTAACGATATTGTATTACCGCTTAAAAACAGTTCTCTAAATCTATTTGTATTACTACCTAAGTCAATGTTTACATTTGAGCTTGGTATAATGTGATTGCCAACTGTAAGTCCTGTGCTTAGAATAACTTCTGGAGTAATTGTAATAGGACTCGAATCTGTGCTGTCAATTGTTCCGTTGATAAAAGGATCAGATACTTCAAGTTGTCCAACAATTTTACCAGACACACCATCTACCATTACAGATGAGTCATCTGCAAATACTGATCCAGTAAAGTTACCGTTTAACCCTTCAAAGTTTGGTGGTGTGTATTCAAATACGCCAGTTGCGTTGTTGTAAGTTAGTGCGCCGTTGCCACTAGCATTATTCTGTGTTACACTTAACTGTACTAAGGACAACGCATCTGTAATACCATAAGCAGCAAGTGTAGTTGGTGTATTTGTTAAATCAGCAAAGTCTTTTGTAATACTATATCCAAGACTGTTCCAAGCAGTAGACCCGTCACCTACTTTAACTTTAAGTGTATCTGTTTCGACACCCGGTTCGCCGAGGGCTAGTACCGAATTTGCCGATATCCAGTTTGCTGCTGTGTCGCGTCTAAGTTGAAATCTTACTGCCATTTTTACGTCCCTACCATAATATTAACAGTATTTATCGTTATGGAGTTGCCTGCTGAGTTATGTTGCCCAAGGTCTGCCTGGCTTCAATCCGCCTGTGTTAGCATTATCGATAAGACTGTTGTCTGTATCATACTTGGTAGGTAGTTGACTGATGTCTGCTGTAACATCTGCATAACGTCCTGTCTCAACTACATTGCGAGCTGCTCTGTCTGCGTTAGCTTGTGCAAGTTTTGCTTCTTGTCTAAGTTTTTTGTTTGCTAGTGTTGATATTCCGTTAGCTGCCATTGTATGCTCCTGCGCTCGTTATATTATTCCCCTATAATGTATTTATATAAGTAAGTGTATGATAGACAAAAAACCATTCCAACAAACACTTGACGAGCTAAAACAGGAAGGCAAGTACCGTGTATTCAACGACATACTCAGAGAACGCGGAAAGTTTCCTAAAGCTATTTGGTACGGGAAGTATGCAATCAAAGAGATTGTAAACTGGTGCTCAAATGATTACCTCGGAATGGGCCAGAATAAAATTGTTATTGATGCAATGCATACTGCGTTGGATCAAACAGGAGCTGGCAGTGGTGGCACTAGAAACATTGGTGGAACATCACACTATCATGTAGCATTAGAACACGAGCTCGCGAGCTTGCATAGCAAGTCAGGTGCGCTCCTATATTCTAGTGCGTATGTCGCAAATGAGTGGACACTTATCTCTCTTAAATCAATTGTTCCCAACATTGTGTTTTTAAGCGATTCAATGAATCATGCCAGTCTTATTCAAGGTATAAGACACAGTGGTGCTGACAAAAAGATATGGCAGCACAACAATATGAGAGATCTCGAAGATAAACTAAAAGAAGTAACCACGAACGGCGGGACGCCGTGCGTTGTATTTGAGTCTGTGTATAGCATGGACGGTGATGTCTCTCCTATCTCAGAGATTTGCGATTTAGCCCAACGTTACGATGCGATGACCTACATAGACGAAGTTCACGCTGTTGGCTTGTACGGAAGTACAGGTGCAGGAGTATGTGAAAAACTAGGGGAAACACGGGTTGACATAGTCAACGGAACGCTAGGCAAAGCATTTGGTGTTACTGGCGGATATATAGCAGCGGATGCGGACGTCATAGACGCTGTCCGTTCAGTAGCATCAGGTTTTATCTTTACTACTAGCTTGAGCCCTGTGATTTGTGCAGGTGCTCTTGCTAGTGTAAAGTATCTCAAAGATCATAACGAACTTAGAGATCAACACCAAGAACGAGCTAGGAAACTTAAACATAGAATGTTAAAGGCTGGCTTACAACCAATGGACTGTTCAACTACACATATAGTTCCATTGTTCATCGGAGATGCCGTTAAGTGCAAGGAAGTAAGCGACACTCTATTAAATGACTATGGGATATATGCACAACCAATAAATTATCCTACAGTACCCGAAGGCACAGAGAGATTGCGCTTTGCTCCGACGCCGTATCATACCGATGGTATGATTGAGGATTTAATTAAAGCACTAATAAAGGTATTAAATGAATACAATTAAAAAATATGCATATATTGCATTAGGATTGTTTTGTGTTGGTATGGCTTACATAGGTTTTGTTGTGCCAGGCATTCCATTTTCCATCTTCCTTGTGATTGCTGCTTGGGCATTTGCAAAGAGTTCACCAAGATTACATGCTTGGTTATATAATCATCCATGGTTTGGTAAGTTTCTTACTAACTGGACTGATAAGAGAGTTTTCCCAACTAAGGGCAAATATGCTATGGTATTAGTCATGTCTAGTAGTTTAGCATTTTTGTGGTTCAGTACAGGTAACTTGAAAGCGGTTGCATGGAGCGGAATCTTTATGGTACTTGTTGCTATATGGGCTTGGAGATATCCTGGTACAGTTGAAGAACATACCAAACGTATCAAAAAAGGACACAAAGTTGGATGGATCAAGTAAACTTGACCTACACGGAGTTAGGCACTATGAAGTTGACTGCAAGGTAGAAAACTTTATACTAATGAATCAAAAACTGTTACCGCTTACAATTATTTGCGGTAACAGTCCAACTATGATTAACTTAGTTGAAACTGTAATTAAAAGAATAGACTGTGAAGAAGTAGCAATGGATCGCTACGGAGTAATAGTTATTAGACGTATCTAGTCTTCAATAAACAAATCTACTGGCAATGCTAATCTTAAACTAGAAGTATAATTACGCACTGCATGATATACAAATCCAGGCATTATAATAACATCACCTGTTTGCGGTAAAAATTCTATTGGCTCAAACATATGTTTAAATTTACTGTGAAAGCCTCTATTTGCATTTACTCTAGGATCGTATGCTACAAAATCTCCACCTTTGTTAGTTTCTTCTGCAAGTACATAAAATACTGCTACCCACGGAGATCCTGAGTGATTATGTAAATCCATATAGTAATTACCTTTAGATCCAGTTAGCCAAGACTTGAACTTAAACTTAAACTGGTCAATATCATAGTCAAATGTAACTGAAAAGAATTCTTTATATTTTTCATAAGCAAGTTCTTTTAGTAAAGGAATTGAATCTGTTAGTGATGTACTATCAAAGTCTGACTGAGGTTTTTCAATGTTTTGATACATCATTACTTGTTGTATTAACTCTTGACATTGCTCGTCTGATATAGATGTTTTATATATAGGCGTTGCCCAGCAGTTATTTAGGCCCGATTTCAGCATCGTAATACTCCTTTATGTCTGGTACCATACCTAGCATAGGTATAGGAAATTTTACTTTATCCATTATATAATTATACGTATCCGGATCTTCTTTGTATGTTCTAAAATACGGATCATTACCGTGAAGTAAGTCAGGGTCATTTAATAGCATATAAAATTCTTCGTTTAGATAATCTTGTGAGATCCAATAAGCATAACAAAAAGCCACAGCATAACTCTTTGCAGGATATATCCATTCATCTACATGTTCAAAAAAATGACGTAGAGCATCTTCTTTTACATTTTCTGTTATCACTATATCAACCTTGTTTAAATCGTCAGTATACTGTGTGTTTAAACGATGATATATTTCTTGTTTAACTTTCCATTCTTGCATAGTAGTCTAATAAACCTTTATATCCGTTGCAACTATTATCTAAATCTTTTACGTATCTGTAGTGTTCAGTTAAGCAGTGACCAAAATAGTCACAACTTTTACAAATATCACTAACATTGTCTGCTTTTTCTTTTTGAGTCCATGCTATATAATCTTCCCATGTATCAAGTTCTAAAAAATATTCTTTATCATTTTTATCAAACTCTAGTACTCCGTACTTACCATTAGGAGTAATATAGATATGATCATCTGAAAACGCATTGTATTCTTTATTGATACTTTCATATATCTTATCTTGATTTACAAACTGAAAGTTTTTTGTAGTAGTTGCTTCAATCCATTTAACTACAAACTCTTCAAACTGTTTGTGTGTTACATTATGTGCATTTGCTTGATTAATGCTATATGGTTTTATTTCAACACTGTCGATACTAGAACACATATTCAGCATTGCAATCATTTCTTCTACATCTTTTTCAATTACTTCTGGAGATGCAAGTATTAATACAGCAATGGGCACTGGACTCATCAGCATGTTTTTGTATACAAGATCACTTTTCTCTCTTGCTTCAAAGTCATAACTTACACTAAGGTAAACATCGTCTTCAAAAAAGCCATCGTGTAACATTGAGTAATTAGTAATAATATTAATTTCATCTGTATAGTGTTTGCGAACAGTGTCCTTTAGTCCATAGAAGTAATCTTTTTTTAGAGCCCCTATTTCTCCTCCATACAAATCTACATAGTCAATCTTGGGTATGTCTCCTAAAAGCTCATCTAGTCTTTCAAGTGATATCTTTTTTTGATCGCTTAGTTGTTCTGTAGTTAGATAACAAAAGTCGCATCTAAAATTACAAAAGTAACTAGGATTAATAGAAACTATCATTAGGTAACCTTTTTATTTTATTATTAAATGTTTTTTTAATTAATTTAAACAGGTAAGGATTAAATGTAACAAACACAAACCACACTGTCTTTTCTGTTAATAATAATTTTTTTAATATTTCTTTCTCGTCAGATACTTGTACCCATTTAGGTAGCAATTGTAAATGAACTCCAAACATTTTTAACTTAGTATAAAGCATTGAATATTTTGTTGGATCAGTAATACAGAATGTTACATACGGTATGTCACCAGCAGGCCAAAGATGGCCTTCGCAGCTACAAATCGTGTAATAACCTTTGTTATTAAGTTCATTAACTATATTCCAAATTCCGGGATCAACATAGTGTTGTAAATTGCTATCAAATGGACTTTTTTCTTTAAAGTTGCCGGGATCAGATTTTGAGTTTGGATAAGATTCAAAACTAGGCATTTTTTTGCAATATTCTTCTATCATATTACATAGAACTTTATTAGTAAAAAGTTTTTCAATCCACGGTTTTACTCTAATAGAAATATAATAACTATTAGTGTCAAGGTTTATTGTCGAATTTTCGGTAGTTGAAATTAACAAACTATTAAGTAAGTTTATTTTATATGGTAATGCTATTGTAATCTGTGGACCGTTATTATATCGTATTGATTTTTTAAAGTAATAACTGTATCTACTATGGCCATGACAACTCGTTACAGTTTTGTAACCTTTATTATTTAATACTAATACAGCGTCTAGTATGTTGTCTTCTATGTTGTCTGTAAAATTGGAATCTGAAAACTCTACAGTAACTCCGTAACCGGGGTTGCCTGTATCTTGAAATGCATTGACCGAACTGTCGTTGTTTCGTTTATTCTTCATATTCCCTCACATACGGCGTTGGAATTAACTGTCCTGTCATACCATTTGCTTCTATAATATCTTCTGCAATTGATTTCATTGACAAGCAATGTTCTTCGACTAGATTATGTTCTTTAAGGTCTTTGACTGTTTTCCTACATCCATTACAAATTTGAAACAACGGACAAGTAAAACAACTTTCCTTTAGATTGTTTAAATGTATATCTTCTCTAAGTGGTGTGAAAAACTCGCCGGCCATCTCACGTTCAAAGTCTATTGCTTTGTCCATATCATCACCGAACGCACCACAACTATAGTAGTCGCCTTCGGGCTGTAGTGTTCTAATACCTGCATCACAATCACGGTTAACTGGACAGACAGTAGCGTGTCCTTTTAACTTTTTCATCATTGTTTGCGTGTTGTGTTCCCAGTCAGCAAGGCCTGCTTTCCATATGTCAACATAATGCTTGTACATCTTACCTTTAACATACGGAGCATCCTGCTCACCACTAGCCATAGCATAGTTTACTTTACATACCACACCCATCTTCTTAGCCAGTTCAACTGTTTTAATAACTGTGTCTTCATTTTCTTCTACAATAACAGCAATAAATCCCGGACGGTATCCGCAGTGTTTTAATACAGCGTCACTACATTTCCAAAAGTCTTCTTCTGTAAACTCAGATAAGTCTCCTTTAAGTCTGCCACCGCCATATTGAAATGATGTTGCTATACCTACTCTTGGATTTTGAAATACAGGCAACCACTTGTCTGGTTTAATATAGAAAGGCCAAAGATTAGTTGTTAACGATATACTAGCTGGATAATTATTCTTGTCAAGGAATTCAATTAGAGCCATATAGTATTTAGGATCCATCATTAACGGATCGCCGCCATTAACTATTATAGTGTTTGTGTCAGGATATCTATCTAGGAATCTAAATATCTTAAATAGATCTAACTGTGCTGTGCTATCAATGTCTGTTATCTTTGAACTAGAACAAAACGTACATTTAAAATTGCAAGCTTCTGTTGGCTTAATAATTAAATCCATTAGGTTAGGTCCTCTACAAAGAATTCAAAGGACAGAAGTCTTCGAGGACCCGAAGTGTGTATAGCTTTGTGTTTAAAACACCTTGACTGGTTTAACCATACTAGTTGATTAGATTGTGGTTGTATTTTAAATTCCTCTTGGCCATTCGTTACCATAATGTAATTATTATACACTCTATTGTCGTCGATGTAAACTAAAATATTAGAGTTAAATCCTCTAGACTGTTGATCATTGTGCCAATCAGACGACCCTGAATCTACTCCGTCCCATAATCCATTGTTTAATAATTTGTATGATGTAAAAATCTGTGATACATAGTTGTCTGCCAAATATAAATGTATACTGTCTAATCGTTGCTGTACTTGCTCAAGAACTTGCATATGAGTAGCATTGTTACAATTAGTAAAATCATAATTACTAAACTCTGCTGCAATGTCACTAGACAGCACGTCGGTACAATATCCTTTTACAAAAAAATCATCTAACTGCATAACCAAATCCTACTACATACCGAATTATGTTTGGATCTGCGGGCAATACTTTATGCCAAATATTATCGTCTCTCTCGTCTATAATGAGCATTTCTCCAAACTTAGGAACTATAACTTCCTTTTCACCTGTTGTCCTATTCCAAAATTTAAGTCCACCTAAATTATTAAAGTTGCAATGATAGTATAATGCAAGCATATTACTAACAGGACGATCACCTAAGTCGCTCTGTCCGTTTTTTTCTTCCCAAATTTTATCGGAATGATAATTTCTATTGATTCCGTCTACAGTCTTGCCAGCCCAGGGTCTTGCATATGCTGGCATTACTTGTTTGTCTTGAGGAAGATACCTTGCTGATATAATACTTTGTGCTGTAGTTAGTAAAGAGTTAACATATTCCGGGTTTGAATACTTAATTGCATTAATTGGATCACTTTCGTTCCAAGTAACTTCGTCATAGGGTATTTCTTCTAATACCTTGTGTACGTCTTCATCGTATACTATTTTAAAGTTGCCATTCAACATTTCGTTTGGGTTCCGATTCTGTGTGTATAAACAGTTCATTGTATATTGCAGGTGCTGCATTGTCTATAAACGTGTTGATAACATCTGTACGCTGGTGATCATTAATTCGTTTAATGCTTTTCATAGGAGTATTAGGATTATATAAGTCATCAACATAATTGTAAATTTCATCAAATCCTGGCAGTTGTTTGAAGGTTTTATAACACTGCTTGCCAAAGTTTGCTGGAGAAATTTGTCCTTCAAACTTTGGATAGATGTCTTGCAATAGTTTGTTGCCTGCGTGATTCATTATCCACATTTCTATCATATCTTCTCGAGTAAACGAATAACAACTTGCTATTGTTTTAAACTCATTCTTCTTAGCTTTGTACAATGAACCCCAGTTGTCAATTCCTGCCTCGTCTGCAAGATCAGAATACACGTCTACAGTTTTTATATCGTATTGATCTTTGTATTCAGGGTCACTAAGTGTACTGTCTGGTAGGAACATATAATCGTGCCTAAAACTCCCCCAGGCTTTGAAACTCCATATGATATCAAGTTCTCTATAAAAGTCCTCTAGTGTTGATCCTGGCATTGCTAATATTAATTCTAGTGCAGGAACTGGAAAGCCTTCTTCTCTACAACGTTTTTCAATGTGTCTAGTAAGTTCCAACTTATCTTCAGTGTCTAAGTCTACTCGTTTAGATACTGCCATTGCTTCATCTGATATACTTTGTATTGACACAGTGGGCACAATACTAACGTGTTTTGTTTCTCTCCACATATCAGTACCGCCTTCAGATGGAGAGTATTCTGGAGAGTGTGTTTCAAATCCGCTACCTACAATTTCAAACCATTTGTCAATTAATCGTTTGCGGCGGTTTAAGTCTTTAGACTTCATTGTTGATATGTCAGTTAGATTAAAATTGTTTTGCCAAGCGAACGCAAATATTTCTAAGTCTCTTTTTTCAAATGCTCCAAAGTTAGCGTCAGTTAAGTATGCATCTCTAAATCCTGCATTCTTAATAGAAAGGATATCTCTCTTAACAATGTCTAAATCTTTTTTAAGTATCTTAGTATCAATGCCGCCGCCCCATTCGCAATACACACATTTATAAGGACATCCTCTAGTTGTTTCAATAACAATAAAAGGTTCTAATTTATTTTGATAAGCGTGATCACAAGTTTCTTTAATATAATCAAAGTGTTCTTCGTATATACTATAGTCAGGCATTTCGCATCTTCGTTGTATTAAACTTCTTAGCTCCCAACTAACATCAGCTGGCTCTACAGTTCCATCGTTATCGATGTAACAATTAATGAAGTCTTCCATAAAGACTTCGCCCGGCTTAGTTGGTTGACAAATAAAATCATACATTGTTCTAGTATCTAAAAATGATTTGTCGTGTGTTCCAATATGCGGTCCGCCTACTATACGATGTGCTGTCGGCTGCACTTCTTTAATGTATGTTGCTAAGTCGTCGCAGATATCATAATTCCAAGCATAGGAACTAAACAAGTATATGTCTGCATCAGGAATTTCATTGTAAATTTCCTCTACAGTCTGATACTCGTTAAACTTGTACGGTGCTGGTAACCACTCTACTTGATCTGGATGTTTGCCGTAATGATGGTAATGACTCTGCATCATTAGATAAGTCATATTATTTGCCAGAGACCAATCAGCGTGTGGCGGATTTATGAACGCTACTTTCAGTTTTCTTTTCATTGTACTGTACTTACCGTTGTAAATCGCGTGAGTACTCGAAAGTTGACTTGAATACACATTGTGCTTCATCGTCTACTAAGAACTTATAATCCTGTTTAATAAAGCAAGTAAATGGACATCTTTGGAAGAATTCACAAGAAAAGCAATTATACTTTTCCATAAAGTTGTCTACAATCTTTGTTGATCCTAGGTTGTCAAAATCTGTTTTAGAATCTCTTACCAATGCACTTCCACTGCAACCAGCAGGGTTAGTATTATCATACAATACTGTATAACTGTTGCCTCGAGTACACGACATTTTATTTTGAGTAGTATTATCTACAAATGGTCTAATGTTTGTACACTTAGGATAGTCTTTAACTAATTTTTTATAGAATGCTAATGACTCTGATTCCTTAGGCATTAAGAATTGAGACTTTTCAACTGATGGAAGGAAAGAGTCCCAATCACATTTAAAGTTGCTGTACAAGTAATCATAGTACTCGTCGCCTTCGGTTATAGCAATCATTGTTTGTCTAGTCATTACTGACGATATCATTTCAATTCTGTGCTTAAACAATTCTATGTTATCTTTAAATACATCAAATTGGCCTTGTGCAAAACGGCCTTTAGTATCATACGAAACACTTATCTTAAAGTCATTGTGTTCTATAAAGTCTAGGACAGGCTGAGTGTTGTCAAAAACTAAGTTGGTTATAAAATTAAATGTAACGTGTTTGTCAGTATCTGTTATTTGAGCATTGATTGCATCTACAAATTTTTGATAGTAATTTAGAAAGCCGTCTTGTATGAATTGATCTTGAAATAATTCACCACCCATTACGTGTACTTTAAAATACGTTGAACGTTGATTGTTATTAATCCAGTCTACAATACCTGGAACTTTTGATAGTATTTCTTTTTCAGAAGCACCTTCTAATAACTCGTGGTCTTGTGGACAAAACACGCAACGAAGATTACAGTGATCAAATAAACAAACTACTAATTCTGCATAGTCAATTACTTTAGTGTCTATTATTTTGTATAATAAGTCGTCGTTAGTCGCGGTCATTATTATACACATTTAGATTAATTACAACAGCAGTTCTTTCTGTACCATTGAATTGTGTAACTTCGTGCCATACGTGCGCAGGAGCAATTATTAATCTATTGCGTTTAGTTTCGATTGTTTTTTCGGCACTACCAACAAATCCCATATTTGAATTAAATGAAGGATCACGTAATACTAATTCACCGCCATTGTTTTCATTATTAATATCTTCTAAATAGAAGATTCCAAATGCTTGCGCACCAATATGATTATGTAAACGTTTATGTTGTCCATTTTTCATAAAGGGAAGACGTCCGGTTTCTTTACTAATTTTTCTTTCAATGTCTTTGTAAGATAACTGACATAGTTCTTTGTACTGATCGTATTCTTCAGACGCAACTGCCAGCTCATAGAACCCGTCAATAAACATCTGTTTAATTTCAGTAAGTACCGGAAATGCTTCTTCATTTTCTTTAGTAAATAAGGGTAGGCTATCATCAGATACACTAATATAATCTTTTCCCTTTGCTTCTTCTTGTGAAAAGATTGCCTTTACAATTGTCTTAACATCATTGGACCACTCTTCGGACTTGTCAATATCTTTAATTAGAATTTTTGTTGGAAATATTTCTTGTATCATAATTACCTCTGTAATGTCCTGTTTATCATTTTAGCTAGATGCTACAAGTGAATACTTGCTAATCCAACTAGTATCTGACTGAGTGTTTCTTTCTAATAGTTCTTCAATTAAGTAATGATTTACTGTTGCTAAATCGATTGAGAAAAATGAACCTGCTGCGTGTGCAAATGTTGATTCTGTATCAATTACTAAAGTAAGCATTTCGTCTGTAAACTCGCCTGAAGTAAAAATAGGTAAGAAGTCTAGTTTACTTACATCTGATTTAACACCAATATATCCTGCTTCTTCAGGCCAACCAAATGCTTCTGAACTAGCTAGTGCTGTAAAGTCTTTTATATCTTGAACATCATCAGCTGTCATATCTTCAAAGTTAACAGCACTATTAACTGTTGATTCTACTGACATATATTTGTAATTCCAAACTCTATCGTTTAGCATCGCCGACGGGTACTTAGATGTATCATTTAAAATTTCAGATATATTATCATATGTTATATCTGAACCAAAATTTAGTGCGTTTCTAAATCTTCGTGTAATACAATGTGCAAAGAAAATTTCTCTTTGTTCTAACATATACTTGTCTAAGTCTTTTCTTATCAACGGCTTAATAGCTGCTTTAAGTTCTTCTTTTTTATCACCTGATGAAAGGTAAGTTGCAAGTAAAAATTCTACACCTGCACTATTTATGAGCCCGTTATCTGTAAATAATGGCAAGCTGGATGTGTTATTGTAAGCATCTGTAAGACTGCTACTGTTAATATCAAGCATATCATTAGTACGTGTTTCACCCAACTTGTTTGTCCAACCAAATACATTATATCTAAACATAACACCGCTAATTAAAGACTTTACTGAACTTTCTGTTGCGTTCGGAAGTAAAGAATTAAACCAAGCGCAAAGCACTTCTAACAATGCTGTGTCATCACAATAAATTATTATTTGTTTGTTAGTATTGTTAGTATAATCTTTTAACAAAACAAAAAATTCTTGCCAACTGCCTACTTCACTAATAATACCAGCTGTTGTGGTATTAAGCATAATTAAGTTGCCGCCTGCAACATCATTATATGAGCTGCCTAAATCAACTCCGTTTTCTGTTGAAATTACAACTCTATCTATATCGATATTAATGGCGTGATCTGTTGCAACATAAACTTTTTTAAATAAGTGTATCATTTTCTGTCTCTTTTTTGGTTGTTGTTAACTCAGCAAGTATTTCTTCCCTTGCTCCTGTGGCTACTCCCCAGGTTGTTAAAAACACTGGATTATTTTCATTTGCCCAATATGAATACAAGTTACGTCCTTTAAACATATATTCATTAAAATACTTTTCAAAATATACACAATCTTCTAGTTTAGTTTCAATTATAAAACTATATATTTCTTCATACTTTAAAAGACTTACAAAATTAATGCCTACTAGTGTATCTGTACTATCTCTAGGAGCAGTTTGTATAAATTCTTGTACGTTTTCTAAATCTAATGTATGCAGATTATATAACAAACAACTTTTTAATCTAATAGCCCAATGTTGTATCAAGTCCTCAAGTTCTTGAGTAATTGTAATACCAATATCGTTTTTGTATAACAAGTTCAGCATTGCAATTTCTAATGACTGTATGTTAACAATAAAAGTTGTACCTGCATATGCATATATCATTTCTTCTATATCAGCAGTATCAACTAATTCAATATCAGCAGGCAAATCTAAATTACCAAGATAGACTAAAAGTTTTTCGCCTTTTAGTTCGGAGTTTTTATAATCAATTATGTAAGAAGTTTCTTTGTCTGCAAAATATTCTTTGAGATGATCAATAGCAATTGGTGCTGTAGTTTTTATTACTTTAGACATTATCTTCTTCCTCTCGACGAATGACAACTTGAATGACAGCTAGAATGGCAGACATTTCTTGTAAATGTTACAGTGTCATCTCTTGCAGTAGTATATGCTACCCTTAAATTACTAAAGTAAGCTTCTAAGCTAGTCGATGAAACCGGAGTACCCGCAGTTGGATTACCTGAAACAGTTCCTAATGTTTTTATGTATGTGTTGTTTAAATATGCTTTATTGGTTTGATCAAAGGTCACGCCTGCTGTTGGTCTAGAACCGGCATTGCCCCCGGGCCCCGTAACATTTAGTTTTGCTCTTAATTTTCTAATACTTAAATATGCCGCAGTTTCATTTCTTAATGCATTTGTAAGATTTGATGCGTCTATTTTATCATCGCCATTTTTAATTAATGCTCCAGTTATTGTAGGCGATCTACCGCTTGTGTTTCCACCAAAGATAGTGCTCGTAATAACATCAGATCCAGAAGTAGGATACGCATTAGTACCCCAAATGATATTGTCATTTGCAGATGCTGCAACAAAGTCACCAAATCTGTTAGCTATGTTAACATCGTCAACTGGATTTGTTAAAGAAGTTGATTCTGCTTGGTTATAATACTCAATAATTACAACTCCGCCTGTTCCGTTACCACCCGAAGCTGTTGCACTTTCTACAGCACAGCCGCCGCCACCAGAACCAAAATTAGTAGCGTTACCACCTGAATATGTTCCACCTGCTCCTGATCCTGCTGAAGTAAAGCCTGTGCCACTTCTAAATGTGTAACTAGATAATGCAGAAACTGAATTACTTGGTTTAGTAGGTGTTGCTGTTGCTGTCTTAAGTATACTACCGTTGAAGCCGGTTGTTGTTAACGCTGCACCACCGCCTGATGATGCAAGCTCTTGGTCACTACCAATTGAACCGCCTGCGCCGTAACCGCCTGAAAAGTTTTGTTCGCCGCCTGTTGCTGTGCCGCCTGGTGCGTCTGGCATTGATCCCCAACTGTAACCTGAACCTGTCTGTGATTGATTTCCTGTGCCAAGACCAATATTACTTGCAGCTCCTCTAGATCCGCCTAAGCCGATAATTGTTGTGCCGCTATTTGGATTAAATGAAGTCTGGCCGCCATTAGTACCTACTCTAGTTGATCCGCTGCCACTAACTGCTGATGCTCCAGGTCCTCCACTGCCAACTAATATTGTTGCGCTGGTTATACCAAAGTATCTTCTTATAGCACAGCCTCCACCGCCGCCACCGCCGGCAACTGATTCACGACCGCCATCTGATGAAGTTGCGCCACCTCCGCCACCGCCACCTACTGCATAAACCTTGTAATAAGTTGCAGTTACACTAGGTGTCCAAGTGGAGTTGGATGTTATAACGTCTGTTTTTACCCATGTAGCCATTTTTATTCCGTTTCCATTGTTGTATAATGTTGTATAATGTTATTTAGTAGTATTTATCACTTGCTAGTTCTTTCATCAAGAGCTTTGGTGCAGGACAAACATCACCTTCCCATTCAAGTTGATGACAATCACCGCCACAATATTTAAATACTGGACAGTTATAACATCTTGGGTCTCGTTGAAGTTCTGACATGACAACTTCGCAACGTTTTGGTGCGTTAATAACTTCAGCTGGATCGTCGTCTATGTGTCCAAATGCTGAAGTAGGTGCTGAATTAGGGCAACCTGCAATAGTTCCATCACCGTTGATTGTAAATAGTTTTTGTTCGCAATCTCTACAAAATGTGCCGCCACCAGTAAATCCGTGTTCAAATTTTGCATAAACATTTTCCATAAATCCGTTTTCAAACCATGATCGAGCACCATACTCTTGCATTTGGTGATGCATTTTTAAAAACCATTCTTGCATTTCAATGTTACTTGGAAATACAAATAAGTTCTTTACTGCTAAACCGTCTGATGTTACCCTCTCAATATCCATTTCTTGTACTCCAAGACTTTTAACATAACGTAGTAAATCAATAGGCTCCATGTTGATGCAATCTCTAGTTAAACTTACGAACAATTTAATTGTACATCCTCGATCTAATAGCAATTTAATATTACTTTCAAATAAATCAAGCTGCTTTTGATTTTCAAAACGTATTTTAGGATCCCACGAAGTTCCTAGTCTATTACCTAATACTTTTTCAATAAAATCTAATTTATCATCTGTAAGTTTATGTACTAAGTTTGTTGTAATGCCGTAAGTACTGTCTGGCCATACATCTTTGGTAAGATCGTAAAACTCCCATAAATCTTTCATAGGTGCAAGAAACGGCTCGCCTCCGTGATATTCAAAATGGCACGTTGATTCTGGTCTGTATTCTTTTAACTTATTAACCCAATTTGCAACTCTAACAGGGTCAAAGTATATTTTTCTACCGTTCTTACCATTAGTGAAACAATGAGCACAATTTAAGTTACAAGTCTCTGTTGTTTTAATGTAAAACATTAAGTCATCTTTAATCATTTGTGTCCTATCGAAAGCATTACAGAACTGTATTTGTTTGTTGCTCTATGCCGTGTGTTCTTAGGTATCAGTGTGCTTTTACCTTTTGTTATTTCAATTTCTTTGCCGTCTACTATCATAGACTTCGTACCTTCTAGACAATGTATTGTTACATCTACAGGATCAGTATGTTCTTTGAAGCTAGGAGCATCCTTTGGAGCAATGTAACAATGGACAGAATCGGGCAAGTAATCTGTAAAGTATTTTTCTAAACCTTCAACTTTAACAGTATACTTTTCTTGTGCAATGTAATAATCGACTGATATTAGATCAATTACATGATCTCTCCCTTCCTCATCAACAATCATTGCCCGAGTGCCGTATTTTATAAAACTAAAGTCTATCATATACTTATTTAACATTATACTATACTATAACTAGTATGTAAAGAGTTTTATGCTTTGACCCAAACTTTATTTTTTATAAAGTTGACGCCGCCTACTGTACAAGATGTATCGGAATGAAATTCATACACATCTTTAAAAAGTATTCTTTTTTCTACTTTTTTATCCCAAGAATCAAAAGTTGTTAAGAAATCATAAGCACTACTACAATTAGTTAATACTTGCTTTTGTAGTTTAGTTGCTCCGCCTTTGTTTTCAGTGTTTTTGTTGCTGAACAATATTTCTCTATAAATTACAAAGTTATCTCTAAATAATCTAAAAAACTGTCTAGCGTTAGTAATTTCTGTTGTATCGTAATTAAAAATAAAAGGAGTTGGGTCAATATTTTGATCCCAACAATAAATTAATTCACAATATTCTACTTCTAATGATGCTATTAATACTGCCAGCCTAACTGACCCAGGATGAACTGCATACTTGTTTTTTGTAGAACTAGCTAATAATTGCATCGGATTACGTTGTCCGTTGCGCTTTAATTCCTGGATCAAATAACCAAACTTTAATGATTGTCTAACATCTTGCCAGTTATCAATCCATTCAGTGTCGTGTGCTAACTGTTTTCCTTTTGTTAGTTGCGAGTCAACGTAGTCTAAGTCTAAATTTGCTGCTAATTCAATTAAATCGTTAACTTGCTTAAATGGATTTTGCAAATCTATAATATATTGTATTAAATCAACACTAGGAACTTTACAATGAATAATTTTTGATTTAGATGCTCTAAAAAAACTGTTTAATGTAATTCTATTATGTATCCAATCGTTGATACGAGTATGAATTCCAAAAGATGTCATTTTCTTAAAGCTCTGGTTTACTGAATCCGTATCTATCTTCACACAGTAAATGGTATTCAGTGTCTTTGATATGCTCTGCACCAACTATTTCACATATTTGTTTATTAATTACACGGATGTCTTCTTTTGTTGTTTTTGCATATGGTTCCATTATCTCAACTACGTCTAAGTAATAATCATAATGTTCTGGATTATCAACACTTTGATTTGCTTTTGACAGCATTAGATTATAGAATTCTGCGCACAGATCTCTTTCCATACTCAATCGTTTTTTTCTTTCAAACAGTTCTTTTATATCATTCATTGCTTTTAAAGTTGAAACTTGCAACTCTCCGTACTATGTTAGTTGATCCTGCTTTGTGCCAAAATCCTCGTTTGTTACTTACTAAAAACAAGTCACCTGCTTTAGGATAGTAATCATCTATGTTGTCACCGTATTTAAAACTAATAGCACCACCTGTATCTTCTTGTGCATCATCAAAATAATACAAGAAGAAAAGATCATAACCTTCCATAAAGTCAGTATGCCAACCTTGGTTATCTTTGTCAACTCCGTCCCATACCGTATAGTAAGTATACTCTGAATTTGGATAAGTTGGAAGAATATACTTGTGATGTAGGTAACGTGCAACTGCTGATAGTCTTTCATCTAGTACTACGTCAACATCATTTTCGCCATTATCTCGTTGACGTTCTTCGGTATTCAACAAAGTAAACTCTTGTAATTTAACTAGGTCTTGTATGTCGGGCTCGCTGAATTGGCAGTAACCTTTTGTTTTTATATCTTCTAACATAACTTATTTAACTCCTTCTCCCCAATTTTTAATTCGATCTTTGTTATTACAGATCCAATGTAATAACACTGGGTTAAATCTATTTTCCCACCCGTAAGTTTCTATCATACACAATATATCATCACAGTCAAGTTGATCCCTTAATACTTGCATATCCTTGCCTATTAGTATTCTAGAAATGCTGTCTAATACTAATTGTGCGTGATCAGATTCAAAATAATCTTCATCTATAATACTTGAAAAACTATGCGATCGTCTATCATCATTAAAGTAATTTAACATCATTAAGCCAATAGCATTAGCTTTGTCTAGGTTTTGTAACCATACTTCTATGCTAGGATATTGCCAGGCCCACCCAATAAGTTCAGAGCTTTTAAATTTAGATTCCCAATCACTATCTGTGGGATCAAAACTTATACCTATTGCGTCTTGTATATCTTTATTGAGTACGTGTTTAGTAATGTACTCATACCATTCAAAGAACTCAAAATAACACGCTTGAGTTAATACAGTTAAGTAGAAGTCTAAGAACTCTGTATTACCTGTAGCAATATAATTTGCATATGCTAATTCAAATGTGTTGTCAGGAAGAATATTGTTTTGTGGATTTCCAAACTTCTTGCTCTGCTCGATTACATTGAGCAGTTCTGTTAGACTATCTTTGTCTATGTTGGGCAAGTATGTTAATATTTTTTCTATCATTTTAACTATTTATAATCACAATTAAAGATAAGCCTTCCAACTGGGGTGTGCATTAATTTAGCCAGTTGCTCCAACTAGGATGCTTAATTGTAAAATCTAATTGCTTGCGATTGTTTGCAAGCTCATAATAATCAGGGCGGTAAGGAATACGTTTAGGCTTAATTAACTTACTGCCCTTTCTGCTGTTACAAGGATTGCAAGCTGATACAATATTCTCCCAAGATGTTTTACCACCACGGCTGATAGGCATTACGTGATCCATTGTTAGTTGTGATTGGGGGAATTGTGTTAGACAGTATTGACAAGTGAACATATCGCGCAGGTGTAGATTATAACGGCTGAATCGAGGTTGCCGTCGCCGGCGATACATATCCTTCAACATGATAACCGCAGGCACTCTTGTTTCCCAACTGTTGCTACGCACAATCCAATCGTCATACCATTCAAGTACGTTCACTTTGTCTAACCATAGGTATGTGATTGCTTCCTTCCACTGGATCGTGGAGGGTGGTAATAAGCTAACGGGTTGTCCGTCTGCATTTAATACAAGGGTATCGGCCAAAACTATTATCCTCTGCTATGATAATATTTATATATCAGTACCATTCATGCCAATACAAATGGCCTGCTGTTCAGGTTTAAAGTATCCGTTGCCTTTGCCTACTTCTTGTGCTAGAGATTCTCTTGAATGAAAACACTCTACCATACTATTATGTACCGACACTTTTTCTACGTATGGCACTGCATCGTAAAAGTATATAAAAACAAGTACCCACATTAGTTTGGTATGCCGTCGTACAACTTAGGTCCACCGTAGGGTGCAAAGTTTCTGCCGTTAATTACTAAGCAGGCTGTACCGTCACCGTACATTTGTAGCATTGACCATGTACCTGTTTCCTGATTAGTAAAGAACATCATGCCGCCCATGAAGCCTTGTCCGCTCTGTGCTGCAAATGACATTCCTTCTCCTAGGAATAACAAATCTTCGTTGTATCCTTTGATGACGTCCATCATCTTTGATAATTCATCACAAGGTTGTTTTGTAATAAATGTTTTTGCTGTATTCGTAGTTTGTGCTAGTGCAGGACTCATGCTTAGAGAACCTATACACAAAGCTAAGGCTAGTCTCTTAAACATTGTTAATGTCCTTTCTATTATCTATTTACATAGTGTAAATAATTTTGTGCTACTATTTCGTCTATTTCTGTCTGTAAATTGATCCACCTAGGTGAACCTTCTGAATATTTTTCTTGTTCTTGCTTTAGAAATACGAGTCTATCTTTTGATTCGCACAAAGTTGAAGTGAGTTGTTCCATTGTCTGTCGCCGTCCTTATTAAATACTATAGCACGGTTGGCGTCACATGTCAACCACCCATGTATGCTACTCATCTCTTGTTGTAATTGTCCTGGGCGCCATGCGGCAACGCCTGTACACATTCTCCACCCCAATGGATAGTTGCCCATAGATAGTTTCTCCATCATTACGTTGTCGCTAGTAATAGCAAGTCCGGAGTTACCTATTTGCATTGTATTTGAACCGTACCATTGATCTTCATGCAATAAGAATACTGCATTTTCGTTTGTTGGGCCGCCTTTGTATACGTGTTCTGTTCCGCTATATGGAAGTTTTCTTTCAGTTACAACATCTGCAACTGTAATTCTAGTAGGCTTATTTAATACTAATCCTAATGTGCCGCTGTTTTCGTCGTCTTGATATACAAAGATAACTGTCCGATGGAAGAAGTTACCTAAGTTAGGATGAGCTACAAGTAACTTACCTTCGTAGTTATTCCTAGCTCCAGTCTGGAAGCGGTCCGCCATACTTTTTACCTTTTATTCTACGACCTCCAACAGTTTTGCGTTTATTACCAATCTTGTGACTTTTCTTTCCGTCACGGGCAATCAAGCCTCTGCTCTTACATGATGCAGATGCACTTGCACTCATCTTACTTTTAGGAGTGTTCCTACAATAACTTGGTGAAGGCTTACCTTCTGTAATCTCTTTAATACGCATACAAGTATTTAGCGTATTTAATTACAGTAGTACTAAAACTATCTATACTTGTCAGCAGGGTTATTGTAGGCCCCGCTGTAGCGATCTTCGGCCAAGCGGAAAGTTAAAACTTTACGTGGCCCTCTAGTTGTATTGATGTTGATTTCCCCTGTCTTATCATGATATTCAATTTTTGTAATCTTAGCTCTTTCATTATTGTTCCCCACAAGAATTTCTTGGCCTATTTCTAACTCTAGGCTTACTTTTTTTAAATTTGACATGGAATCTCTCCTTTTCAATACAACGAATGTTGTGTAAAGTATTTACCCCTCCAATTCACTTGACTTTTATACGTGGTTATAGTATATTAGTAGAGTAATGGGACGCAAACGAACAGATAAGTCGTGGGCGGCTTGTGTAGGATTAGTCGAAATAACAGAACTAAATGTCCGATACGAGTCATGGAACGACCTAGATATTATAGATCGTAAGTGGCCTATACATCTCAGGTACTTACCGAACAAATGGGTTACATTTGATCGTGATGGTGCTAAACTTAAACTTCCGTGGAGGAAATCATGTTTCAAAGATTGGTCACTAGCAAAAGTAAAAAAGCCTTACTAGTCTCACTACGTAATGTATCAGTGCTAGTAGCTATCACTGCTGTCACTGGCTGTACATCACTGCCCGAAACTATCACTGGCACAGGTAATCAACACGTTGGCTATAAGCCTTATGACCCTTGTATCAGATGTGGCGAAAGTTGGCAGGTTCTTCCAAATGAATATATGAATGCACTCAAAACCAAAAAACGCTGGGATGCCGAAAAAAATGGTGAGGAAATACCCAATTTTATTGATGTAACCAAACCAGCTGAAAAAATAATTATCATTGATTAGACTCCGCACTCCTAGTTTCACCCATACCTGAAATTTGTCAATACCTTTTGTTTTGGACAATAAGAGGTTGACATATCTCGTCACTGAGCATATACTATAATCATAGTTAGATAAAGTCAAGAGGAAAATTTTGCTATGAAAAAGGCTCGCAGACCGCAAGCACCAAAACAACGAAATTGGGTAGCCAAGGCTGTCCGTGATTTGGATGGTCCATATCGTCCAAAAGTTGAGCGTGATCGATCTAAGGTTACTCGTAAGCCAAAGCATCGCAATAGAGATATTGATTTTGGACAATAAGAGGTTGACAGCATAGTCATTTGAGGCTATACTGTATATATGTTAAACAATAAAGCAGAGGGCAAAAATATGTATTACATTTATAACACAGACACATCACGCATTGAATCAAACCCAACTCGCGGTAAACAATACTTGAAGGCACAATATAAAACATTAGGCGCGGCAAAGGCGGCAATGACTAGAATGCACAAGAAGTTTGAAGCAGAACGTTTTCAACTTTTGGCTTCAAAGTATAGTTTCGAACGTGACAGAGATGAAGCGAAAGCAGAAAACTCTCCACTATATACTTGTGGGATTGCAGAAGCAGAACATTATCACAAGAGCATTGAGAAGACTGTAACCAAGACTGGCATTTGCCCAGGTACTGGTAAGCAGATAACTCATACTGCATCTGTAAACGAATCACACTATATGAGCCCACTTTCAGAATCATATTGGTCAATGTAAGGAGAACTAGAATGGCTTATTGGACTCACACTAAAGACCCTATTGGTTGTTTCGTTGAAAAAGACGTAGGTAATTATTTTGAATATTCACACAATGACGATCCGTTTCATTGGTGTGAAGACTTTCCACATAAGATATGGGTAGGTGGTCTTGTAAATGATCAAGGCTATCGTTATGGTCTAGTCAAAAAGACTGTGGCATATGTCTGCACAGACGAAGACGAGTTTGGTCTTCCTGTTGTAGAGAAATGGCAGTTGAAAAAGAACAACGAATACGTTTTGGCATAGAAGAGGTTGACAATAGCCTCACTAGAGGCTATACTGTATATAACAATTAGGCAATTAGAGAGGCACAAAATTATGAAAGCATTACACGACTATATTAGTCAACGCAATCAATGGGGCGGGTTCTACGGACACCCAGGTCCAATCAAGTTTGGTAAGATGAACCAAAAAGATATCAACGCAATCGCAGAAGCATTAGACTGCGACTTTTCACCAGAGAATTTACACTGCGACGGAGAGATTTCTAACGCAGAAGCTGGACGCAAGGCTAACCGATTAGGTCGAGTTATGGATCAGCTAGAAAGCTATTGTACCGCAAACGGTTTCAATATGCCAACTATTTACGAGGCTTGGTAATATGGAAATTCACGGTATGACAATTGATAAGTTTTCAGGTAAGACTTATTGGCAGAAAAGACAAGAGTCAATAGAAGACTTGAAGAAGCATGTAAAAAGGTATTCGCAGAGAGCTTGCCACCTAGCGATATACAAAATTGAAACTGGCAAGAATGAATTGCAATTCGTTGAACACATCAGCGATTTTGCATAGGAGAAAATAAATGGCAGTAATGAAAAAAGTGATGCACTCTGATGCTGGTCACGGTTGGTTGGCAGTGAAACTTGGTGAGCTAAAGATGATGGGTATTGAGGCAGAAATTTCCAAATGCTCGTATGTCAAAGGCAAAACGGCATACCTTGAAGAAGATGTTGATGCAATGAAGTTTATTGAAGCGGCAAAGGCAAAAGGTATTACGATTGAACTTAAAGAGAGTCCTCCACGTGATACATCACCCATCCGATACTTCAAATCTTACTCACCAGAAATGGTTGATTAGAGGTTGACACTTTAGGCTGTTGAGCCTATAATGTATGTATAACTTAGAGCAACGGAGAACACAATGGTTGACATTTTAGAATTTATCGACGAACTTAAAGAATTGCAAGTCTTATATCAAACTGGTGACTTGCGTGATTTTGATCTACAAACAAAGATTCAAAAATATGAGAACCAAGTTGCTAGTTTTGAACGCGACATCGAAGAACAGAACGATATGTTCTTTACAAGTTCTCCAGTAACCTATAACCCTATCAGCGAGGTATAATATGGTAAACATTCCAGAGGATTACAAACCTTTTTCATTTAACGAGCCAAGTGCATTTAGATCTTGGTGTAGTGAAATGTGGATGCAACATAAAGATGAAGTCTATACATGGGAACAAAAATTTCCTGAATATGATTCAACTTATTACTTTCGTCAACACCGTTGGATGCTCAAGAAGATGTTCCAACAAGAACAAATTGAAGAGTTTCGTAAAGAAAACGAAAAGAAAATTCAAAAAGAAATTAAACGCGGTTTCAAGAAAGGAAATCTATAATGTTTGATTCAAACACGGCTTGGATGCTGTTCGCTTATGTGATCGGCACTGGGTTTGGAATGTGGGTCGCAAGACCCGGCGTTAAGGTAGTTGAAGCAACAATCGACAGCCTTATTGCAAATGGATATCTTAAACATCGTAAAGATGAGAAAGGTGAAATAGAAATATTAAAATATAACGAGGATTAATTATGACAAACACTATTGTAGACTATTGGGAAAGACAACCTACCGATGTACCTTATTACCTAAATGGTTTTAACGGAACTTGGAATTTTACTGAACACAAAAAGGTTCCAGAAGGACTTAGGAACTTTATTTTAGAAATGTTTCCAAAGGCGGAAAAGTTTAAACGAATACCAATAGAAGACATTAATGTTCTTATGAACGAAGTTTGGGAAGGTCCGGGATCAATGGTTAAACTATCCAAGATGTATCTTGAGTCGTACCAAGCTCGAACTGCTCCAATGATTGAAGATAGCAAGAAAAAATAAACTTTTGGGCATTTAAAGGTTGACAATAGCCTCTAATGAGGCTATACTGTATATAACAGTTAGGCAAACAGAGAGGCACACGACATGAATAATTTAGTAACCAAAGCAACTGAACTCGTTTATCAAATGGATAACGATCAATTGAATCAACTTGTAGAAGCTGTGAAGCTGAAGCGAACACACCTTGCTCGTCAAGCGGTAAGAGCTTTTAGTGTTAGAGACGCTGTTCAGTTTACATCACGCGATGGCAGAACTTACACAGGAACCGTTCGCAAAGTGAATCGCAAATATATTGTGGTAGACACTGTCCGTAATGGTTCGTATCGTGTTCCGGCAACTATGCTCCAGATGTTGGAGGCAT
>Ga0233432_10000694_pt1 | contig 32227 bp, 17 predicted proteins | sample SI_122_August201_6_FD_179870 | JGI IMG/M metagenome (GOLD analysis project Ga0233432, IMG submission 179870) | Seawater microbial communities from Saanich Inlet, British Columbia, Canada - SI_122_August2016_10_MG | ecosystem: Environmental > Aquatic > Marine > Inlet | place: Canada: British... | reverse complement strand
CAATCGAGTTGTTCCCCAGCAGGCCAATGCTAAGAAGAGCATCATGAAAAAGACGAGCCATCGAATAGGGCCTTTGTCGCAGTACCATCCGGCTAAGAACCCGGTGACCGTGGCGATGATGGACATGGGTAAAAAAATCGCAAATCCCTCTTGTCCGCTCAAGCCTTGCCCGGTTGCTAAAGCTTCAAGATGAAAGGTGAGGGCTGTCACGATAAGGCCCTGAGCAAAGAGGGCTAAAGCAACTCCCCAGAAAGCCGTTGTCCGTTGGGCTTCTTTCCAGGTGAAGGAGGGTTCTTCCGGAAGGTTTTCATCGGGTCCGTCTCCTCCGGCATCGAGCTTTAGGGAGCAGGATTCTGGAGTGTCTCTGAAGAGCAGCCAAGCAAGGAGCCCCATTCCGATGATAGTGAACATACCAAGAGCCTGCCAGGCTTCTCGCCAGCCCAAGCTGCTCACCATCTGATGGAGGAAACGAGGAGCGTAGCCGAAGGAGAAGCTCACGACCACACCTGAGCAGCCGATGACCAACCCTCTGTGTCTTCGAAACCACTTTGAAACCATGGTGCGACTGACCATGGTCAGCACGCCTTGTCCGGTGAATCGCAACAGGAAGAAAAGGATTCCCATAAGGATAAGAGTCGCCATGGTCCCATTCCCTAGGAACTGAGCCATGCGATCGGCATAGCTCAAAAGAAGAAGGTTGGCTCCCATGCCGACACAGGCCAAGACTCCGAGTCGTCGGTCACCCATTCGATCGTAGAGTTTTCCGGCAAAGGGAAGGAGAAGCCCAGAGAGCAAGGTGCCTGCCAAATAGGCATGACTGAGGCCTGAGCGGTCAAGATTGAGGACCTCTAGAAGGCTTTCGTTGAAAGCAGAGACGCCCATGGTCTGGCCGGGAATGCTGGCGACAACACCAAGAGTCCCGGCCAAAGCGACGACCCAACCGTAATAAAAAGGGAGCCTCTTTGGTGAGAAGGGAAAGTTTGGATGAAAAGCTTTCATGGGAAAGTCATGCTAATGACCGTGGGAACTCCACACGAGGTTTCATTAGGAGGCCTGTGTCAGAGACCTCTCTTAGGGGAGGTGTGAGGGTATTGCACTTAATTGATGATTTTCACCTGTTAATGTAGAGGTCCTGTGTTTCAGGTGAACATCTCTTGAAATGATATCCAAAAATGACCCACGAAAAATTAGAAGAAGAGATAGGGCAGATCTGTCATCCAGGTCGAAGTGGTCTACTATTAATCTTGGGTTTATTGGTCTGCCTTCCCTATGTTATTGTTGGTGGATTGGGATCATGACCCATCCGTTTCGCACGCTGGAAATTGATGACGTGAAGATGGAAAATGAGAGGGGTTTGACTCGAAAAGCATAGAGCGGCATCTTCCTAGCGGAATTGATTGAAGAGGAAGGCGTAGAACCGATGGAGATCTTCTGGCCCAAGATTTTCTTGATCGGCCCTAATCAGTTCATGACAGGGTGATGCCTCAATCTTCTACTCCAAGACTGGCATCTTTCGTCTGAGCTCTTCAGAAAATCCTGAGGCAACCCACTCTCCTTGGGCCGTATTCCAGTGGGAATAAAAGCGTCGCTTATTGGGGTCTTGATGAAGAGCCAGTCTCTCGGGAAATAGATTCCAGTCAGTGAGAACAGGACTCGGGGCTCTCATATACTTCCCTGCTACCGGACCATAGCTTTCGACATACCCTCCTCTGGCATAGTACTGATGCCAAGTTCTCCTTCCGTGTTTTCCATCCCCGTCATAGCGAGTGTGAAAGGTGGCAGAATCAAAAATGACACAACTCCCGGCAGGGGCATAAATGGGAGTCTCCCAATAATCATCACCCAGTTCATCATAAGCTTCTTTGAGTGTATCGTAACGTCGGCTGTGTGGGACCACACAAAAAGTCGGCGTGCCAGGCTTCACATCCGAAAGGTAGTGGATGACGCTGAGGTAGTCACAGGGCATATAAGGCTCTCGTCTTTTGCGAGCTGGTAAAACTTTGTCATGGTGAAAATTCATGGTTCCAACCCCAGCGTTTTCGGGTACTTCCCTCAAATTAAACTCACTGAATCTGGGACGGTCTTCTCCACCCAATAAGTCACAGACGATTGGGTAACTCTTGGGGTGCTGGGTGTAGGGATCTAGTTCTGGATGGTCGAGGAGTGGCTGAGGGTAGGCCAATCCCTGAGCCTCGTGGTATCCTGTTCTAGACTCCCCTAAACCCCATCGTTCTGGAGACTCCTTCTGGGTTCGATTACAGAATTCGTTTAAATGATCTAATTCATTCCGGGATAAGCAGTCACTCAGGACGACATACCCATTGTCGGAAAAAAACTCGACAGCTTTTTTGCGCTCTTCGACCGGGCTAAAGATAGGTGGATCGACTAAGGCCATTCGACCAAAGCCTTGGTCTGCCATACCGACGTCACCGGATTGATTCTTCTCCTGTTGCAATTTTACACTCATGATCTGCTCTAAAAAACAATCGTTTGTATTTTTTGGGATTTTTTTTCCAAGTCAATACCAATTCTGAAAAACACGTGATTTTAGGGTTGCACTTTGTCGGATCTTTTCGCAATGGGCGAAGTGACCACGAGACGGAAGACACCGATGACTCACTCAACTGGGTTTCAAAAGTATCAGTCGAGTTCCTGCTCCTCGGTTTGCTAGAAACTTGATGTTGGGTCATCATGCCTAATATCATCTAAGGATGTTAGGCAAGCACATAGCAACCTTCCTCAGTATTATAATCATGAATGTGGTTGTTTTACTAGCGGCATCACCATCGGTCCTGACGATCAATGAAGTTTTTACCCATAATGAAAAAGGAAACTTTGGGGGGCTACCCAGTGACATGATATCCGGAACTGGAATGAACGGAAATCCAAATGAACAGTATGCTCCTCCGACATCTTGGTCTTGGCCAACAAGTGATCCCTCAACATGGACGACAAATGGAACTAACCGTTATTGGGATGAGTGGCAGTCAAATCGAATTCTAGATTCTGTATCATCGGTCAATAATAAAATTGGTTTCGCAATCTTTGATCTGGGAGAGATTTTTAATCTAGAAATCTTCTATATTTGGAATGAAAGAGAAAATTCAAATCGCTACACAAAGACCTTTAGTGTCTATCTTTCATCTTCCCCGACGGTATTGCCAACTCATGGGCCTACCAACAGCACAACAGTTGATTACGACTTTTCGTCAGGAGGAACTGGCTGGACATTAATCAATTCAGGGGGAGAACTCACGGGCACCCACCAGGGAAATCAGACCATTGATCTATCTTCTCATCAGGGGCGCTACATCGCTGTGGAGATACTGACCAACAATGGGGACCCCAACCGTGTCGGTTTGGCTGAGGTGGGAGTGACTGGAAGCCCACTCACTTCCAAGGGAACTTTTTTCCTCATCGAATAATATATGAATGTCTGTGATATAGAGGATATACTTCTATCTTGAGTCTCCAAAGCTCTAAGTTTAATTTTAACTCATGGGCGAGGGGTCTTCGGTAACTGGGTGAGAATAGCTTTGCTTGCGTCGTCATTTTTTCAAGGGAAGAAAACAGTAGGAATTTTCTTCTAAAGATATTGCAAGCCCATCCGGCAGGGGAACATGTGAGAGTGCAACTTACGGGTCATAGGTGTTCCAGATGTTCTTAATGGCGACCATCTCGTTTCCGTTAATTTAATGGTGTTCGCAAAGGTTTACAGGGGCTTTACCCTCTGGAAGGCAGAGAGAAAGGAAAACACATTAATAAAACTACGAGAGGGGATATAAGTGTCCCGTAAACCCTCTGATTCGCTTTTTGATGATTTTATCGTTCATAAGACAGATATTTCTCGAAGCCTAAGATATAACGGGAATGTATGTAGTGATTTTCAAATTTTATAAATTAAGGAGCGGCAAGCCTCTTTTCTGGGTGGTTTTAAGGTTATCAACCTTATCTCTTAAGCTAAGAAAAATGCGTTTGGCATATTTTAAGAACTTTTTTCGGCAATGTATATGATAATTTCTTCACAATTTAGTACTGCCTTAGGGCCCCAGAATTAAGTAGCTTTTTTAGGGGAGGTGTGCGGGTTTCCCTTTGAATCTATGATCTCCTCATGTTGGCAAAAAAGCCCCTGTATTTCAGGTGATGATCGCCTGAAATGAGTTCCAAAAATGACCCAAGAAAAATTAGATGAACAGTTAGGGCAGATCTGCCATCCAGGTCGAAGTGGTCGATTATTATTCTTGGGCTTATTAATCTGCCTTCCTTTATTTTATTGGTGGGGCCTTGGGCTGAGGGTTCATCGGGTTAGGATGCTGGAAATAGATGAGCGTGGAGAGCTTGTCTCGCTAAAAGAGCGAGGTCGGGCCCTGAATTTGAAGCAGGTCGAGGCGATTAGAAATAAAGAAGGGGAATGGGAGGCGTTTGACCCTAAAAGACTAGAGCGTTTACCGGCCGGTGAAATAGAATTGAAGTGGGAGGCGGAGAACATCTGGTCCCTCATCAGGTCAGAGCTGTTTCCATGAAAATGCTCCATGACGTAAAGGGGCTTGTCGAGCTAGCCGAGCCAGAACGAAAAACTGTTGTTTATCTGGTGCTGATGACGGCTCTCGAAGTCTTATTGAGCCTTCCCAGTCCCATCCTATTCGCGTGGTTGATCGAGAAGGCTCTCGATGATTTAAACCTCAAGGACCTCGTCTTCTTCTCAGTGTGCATTCTGTTTCTGGAGTGCTCAAGCGCAGGCTTACGGATTGTGAGAGTCAGGTACAACCGTTCATTGGCCGTCGAAACGGCGAATCGTCTGAGGGACAGATTTTTCAGTCATCTCCTGCACCTGCCGTACCAATGGTATTTGGAAAATCGAAGTGGAGGGCAGTCTTCTAGTTATCTGTCTGATATTGATCACATCGACAAAGCTGTGGTTGGCGTGGTGGATCGAGGGGTGAGGTCTTTCTTGCAGATCGTCTTCACGGGAATCACGTTTCTGGTATGGAACCCCATCGTCGGAGGAGCCGCGATGATCATTGTTCCCCTGACCGTCTTACTTCAGAGAAGTCTCAGGAATCGAGTGAGAAGCTCAAGTCGAGAAAAAGTTGATATTCGAGAAAATCTACTCAGCACCCTTGCTGAAGCCGTGACACATTTTCAAGCTGTGAAAGCCTTTGTCTTAGAAAGTTTCATCTCTTCGAAAGTTAATCACCTATCAGTTAATTATGCCATGTCATCTGAAAGGCTGGAAACAAGGCAAGCCATCTTGAGGAGTTCTTCCTCGGTCATGCTTCTTGGTGTGCAGTACGCCTTTTTCGTTTTTGGATCAGTACTGGTGATTTATAAGCGTTTGACTCTGCCTTCATTCCTGGGGCAGATGGTTTTGCTTGGGCGACTGACAGCACCCTTGAATACGATCATGGACTATGGCTCAGAGTTGACCCGCTGTAGAGCCGCGTTGCATCGAGTGAAGGCAACCATGAATCTGAGCAGAGAGGATGATGGCGACGAGAACAGAGAAACGCTAACCCCTAAAAGTAAAAAGGGACTTTCCGTTCGCACAAAAAATCTAAAATTCAGTTTCGACCCCAAGATTCCTCTCATTGATGGATGGGATATCGACATCAAAGAAGGACAGACCGTCGCCATCGTAGGGCCATCGGGTTCAGGGAAGTCAACTCTTATCAATCTGATTTTGGGTTTACACAAAGGGTATGAAGGTGAATTTCTCATCGACGGACACGAGAGAAAAGAGATGTCACAGGTATCTCTCAGGAAACACGTGGGCGTCGTCTTTCAAGAACAGCACCTCTTTAATTCAAGCATTCGCGAGAATTTGGAGTTAGCCCTCGATGAGGTGCCTCCGGATGTCGATTTATGGGATGTGCTTCAAAAGGCACATGCTAAAGATTTTGTGGAAGAACTCCCCAAAGGCCTAGATACAAAAATTGGGGTAGATGGGGTCAAACTCTCGGGTGGGCAGAGGCAACGATTGGCCATCGCACAGGCCTTGTTGAGAGACCCTGCCTTTCTGATTCTAGATGAAGCAACAAGTGCACTGGACTCTTTTTCAGAAGCCCACATTCAGTCGGCCTTAGCTGAACTGCAACACACGAGGACCTGTCTGATTATTGCTCATCGACTTTCTACCGTCAGACATGCTGACGAAATCATTGTCGTTAAAGAGGGGAGGGTAGCGGAAAGGGGAACTCATCAGACTCTGATGGCAGAGAAGGGAGTCTACGCTCGCTTATGTGAAGCTCAGGTCGAAGGCATGTTTCGGTGGCAAGATGTAGAGGGTGACCTTGAATCATAAGATACATCGTCCTTTCATGTATCTGACCCGTTTGGTCATTGAGCACCCTGCTCTGACGATTCAGTCAACGGTGCTTCTTCTGTTGATGGCAACCGTGAATCTGCCTTTGCCATTATTAAATAAGATAGCCATCGATCATGCTATTCCCGCTGGAGACACCTGGCCCTTGATACTATTGGGTTTGATGGCATTCATCGTTAGGGCGGTGGCCTCGGTTTTCCAAGTGCTTCAGAATCATGTCATGTGGAAACTGTTGGGAGGTATCACCCATAAACTGAGGGTTGGTATGACAGATGCGATCCTTCACAGTCGAACACAGGAGGCTGCGGATGGAAAACTATCTGGCTACGTGGGAAGACTGTCTTCTGATATAGAAAGCATCGAAACGACCATCTTTGACAGTTTTAGGTTTATCATTCGACCAGTAGCGATGATTTCGGTGATGGCCATTGTGATGATATCAGTGAGTTGGCAGGTGACTTTGCTAATCCTCATGTTGACCCCTCTCTCGATGATGGTGATCCGCTCTCTAACGGCGAAGTTGAAGGAGCAGAACAGGGAGATTCTTAGCATGAGAGAAAGCATGCTGACGGTCGTTGGAGAACAGCTAGAAAACATCAGGGTGATTAGAGCCAACACCCGAGAGGAAAAATCACGGGAGCAGATGAATGCAAAAGCACAATCATACAGTCACGCTTCAGTCGCTTATGCGACTCGCCAGCAGTTGATCCAGAGCATCAGTGACATTCTGAATTTCCTGCCCTGGTTAGCTCTCGTCTTAGTTGGAGCTTATCTTGTGCACCAGAAAAGCCTTAGCACGGGTGAGTTCTTGATGTTCATTTCATTCGATCAGCTCTTGCGGAGTCCCGTGGGTCAGCTGTGCATGTACTTGTTGCAGGTGAAAGCTGAAATGGCTGCGCCGGAAAGGGTCGAAGAAGTGCTGGCTTTGGAGGATGAAGACCGTCTTGGTGAAAATCTGAGTGCTAGTCGGGAAGATGGAAAAGACATGATCAGAATTGACGCTCTCGACTTTAAATATGAAAACTCTAAGCAGATCTTCAGAGATCTATGTTTGACGATAAAAACGGGGGAGCGAGTCGCTATTGTGGGACCTTCTGGTGCTGGGAAGACGACTCTCTTTTCTCTCTTGTTGGGTTTTCAGCAACCAACAGCTGGGTTGGTCAGCATAGGGGGAATGGAACTTATTTCTGGAAATTATAAAACCTTACGTTCACGAATTGGCGTGGTATTTCAGCACAATCCCATGTTTGATATGAGTATCAGAGAGAATCTCCTTCTAAACAGAGAAGGCATTAGAGAAGAAGACCTTTGGGATGTGTTGCGGAGAACCGACCTTGAAGACTTCGTTCGAGTGCTCCCTGAAAAGCTGGATGCTCAAATTGGAGTGAGAGGTCTCAAGCTATCTGGTGGTCAACGACAACGACTGGCGATCGCCCGAGCTATGTTGGGCAAGCCAGACCTGATTCTTCTAGATGAAGCAACCAGTAGCCTGGACAGTCTTTCGGAGCAAAAGATAGGACGCGCACTGGCTGAGTTGCTGAAGGACAAAACAAGTTTGACTATTGCCCACCGTTTGTCGACGATCATCAATTCAGACCGCATTCTCTACTTGAATCAGGGCCAGGTCACCGAGAGCGGTCAGCATGAAGAACTGCTCAGGGCTGATGGTGACTATGCAAGGCTATATCATTTGCAGCTCGGGAACGACCCTGGGTCCGTTGCTCATTGAGTTGCTATCGGCTGGATTGATGACAGCCAGCTCTGGTATAATTAGGTTTGCCCCTGAAAGGTTTTTTCGTGAAATATAAACATCTTTGCTTTGTCCTCCTGTTACTACTTGGGGTCAATTCCTTAGGCTTCACAAAACCTCCTGTCCCGAATGGTGATTTACCCATCACAGTACATGGGAATCTCCAGATTATCAGCCATTCTCTGGGCGAGCTTAAAATAAGAGACCAATACTTATCCCATTACAAGGTTGTCTTCAATGAGACACTTGAGAGTTCAGAGGATCACAAGAAAGCGAAACACCATGTGAGCATCTACGGCTTGAGTCCTCGTTATGGGCAACGCCATCAGATCATCCTTGAAAAGGTTGACGGGAACCAGTATCAGAAGATATGGATAGATCCAAAGGCGACCACTTCAGAGAAGGTCCAGGTCAACATCAATTACCGGGCTCCCTACAAGCCGCGCAAAAAAGGAGAGAAGAGACAACAGAGAAACCTCAATTGGCATCAATCTATTAGTCTGCTGAATGATATAGAGAAGGAAATGATTCCGGCCGATGCTCCAATTGCGAAGTTGGCTGAATTTCAGATAGAGTACGGTCAGAGAACTGAAACGATCTTCCAGTTGGTCAGGAAAAGGCTCTACGAGAAGGCTGGCATTGAAGTGCCCACTCCAAGGGGCAGAGGGGGCCGATTGAGGGTTGACCTCATGAGTATTTTTTCTGGAGCCCTCGCCATTCAGGAATCACTTCAGCCAGAAGCCCTTCAAGTTCTTTCTGAAGGTGAGAGAACGATTGAGGGTCACTCTTTAAAAGGGCCAGAAATAAAAAGCCATCCCTGGAAAGAAATGAATGCCGAGAGCCATCTTGAGTGTAGGTTTAATAAGTTTTCTCGCTATGTTCCTCAGGATCACTTCTATGTTTCTGCTAAGAGCCTTTCGGAGCTCATTTCTCTTGAGAATGAGTTGAGCAATTGGAGCTCATCAATTCTAAATGCCTCATCGCGATTTGTGAAGGAGATCAACCTGAGGAGGAAATATCTCAATCGACTTGGCTTGGGTGAAAATAAACTGATTAAGGAATTGGCCGGATACTTGATCGAAGAGGTGGCGATCGTTTCACCTGATTTCTTCTTCATTGAAGGCACATCAATCGCTGCGATTCTTGACCTAAAATCTCCTGAGATTTTTGAGCAGTTCCTCAAGGTCAGGTATAAAAATCATGAAGCGTTCAATTCGGGACAGCACACTTATACGAAATCTGAATCAGATCATGGCGAGGTTTACTATCTGAATCAAGGTGATGACTACATCATCAGTAGCTCGCCCGTTCTGATGGACGCTATTCTGACGGCCTATAAGAGCGGGAAAAACATGAGGAGCACGGGTGACTTTGAGTACATTCGGAGACTGAAGCCTGTGTCTGACGATGAGATGGCGTTTGTTTATTTTTCTGATTCAGCTATCCGAAAGTGGCTTGGTCCAAAATACAAAATTCTCGGGTCCAGAAGAATTCTTTCACAGACGGATCTGATCCATAAGACCATCTCTAAACTGGTGGAGGGAGGCAAGATTGGTGAGTTAGTGTGCGAATATGGTAAGCCTTGGCATCTGAAACCCATCGAAGAACTAGAGTTCGACAAGATCACTCGAGGTGAGCAGAACGCTTACACGAGTTTTTTGAACAATTACAATAGCTACTGGTCAAAGTTTTTCGATCCTATTGGCCTTCAGATCAAGAAATCAGATAAAGGCTTGTCTTTCGAGACGGTCATTCTACCACTCATTGAAAACTCCATTTACACTCAATTGAAAACCGTCTTTAATGATCGCGATCCAGTTCAAGCACCTGGGCTTCACACGGGAGAGGTGTTTAATCTGACCATTAGCGGAAATATTTTTTCGGGGATGTCCGGTTTGTTGAGGGCAGGTCGCGAAGAAATGAAGGAGGCCTCGGGTTTGTGTGAGAGTACGGCCCTCAGGGTTTTTGATGGTGAGCCGATCATTTATTCTGACCTGATCAAGCTACAGAGTCGTCTGATGGGTGGGGGAACAAGAGGCATGATGGGCATGGCGGGGTACGTGTCATTTCTGACGATGCCGACCTGCCTCGAATTTATGCACAATTCGAGGGACCGTGTCTTAGCTCTTAAAAATCAGATCAGGCGTAAATATCTAGACAGTCCATATATCAATTTTAGCACTCTCCAGTTGAGCGAGAGTTATGGTGACCTAGAAGTTTTTATCTTTGAAATCTATGGTATCTCTCTTCGATTTTATGTGCAGGTGAGTGATACTCACTTCAGGATCACCAACAACTTAGATGTTCTTCGAACGATCAATACGGAATCGGTTCCATCTCGAGAGGTGGCTTCACACGCGACCCTTTCATGGAGGCCAAGTGAAATGAAGAGAATGCTTCACCTTAGCCAAATCAATCAAGTTGGTGCCGAACAACAGCATTGCCATGAGGCTCAATCCATGCGAGACTTTCTGAAGAGCATGGGTATCACGATCTCGACGTTTGAAGATGTCATGGGTTACACGCCATCCTGCCCTAATCGACACAAGATTGAATCTGGGCGATGTCGAGTTCATGGATCATCAGCTGAGGCTGAAACCCAAAGTCTTTCTCAAACGACATCCCTTGATGACATTGAGCTTTACCTATCGCTAAATGAAGAGGGATTGTGGTCGGAAGTCCACCTAACCCCTTCGCCTTAAAGCCATCAATGAACGCCTTCGTTGTGATTAGGCCCTATGATTAAGTTTAGTTTTTCTTATCTTCTGATCAAATAGGGCCTAGGGAGACCTAGAGTCGGTTTGAGCTCATCTTCTAGAAACAGAACCCTTTCAGTTTCTGTTCTCTAGAAGTTGTTTAGCAAAGGCTTCGCCAATCTGACTGAGTATTTTTCCACTACCGAAATAGTGATACCCAGCATTAGCCGTGCCCTTCAGAATTGGGGCGAGTTCGGTGTCTGGAAATTTCTCAGTCCATGCTGCTGCAAATCCTTTGTCAAAATGTTCCTTTCTCCTCTTTACATAATCTCTTCTATCTTCTCGACTGAGGTCTTTTCCTCCACCGGGATTTTTTCTATTGAACTCACGGGTGATCCTCTTGTAGTGGAGAGAATTAATGACATCAATCTTTCCAATATCTTTATCCCAAAATTGACCGGTTTGAACTGAAAAGACATTCCCTTTAAACTCAGGGAGTTCAGCAGGAGCGGCCATGGCCTTCCGGAACTCATAGCCACCCTCGCCAGGCTTCATGTCTTCCATTGCTCCTCCGACTCCCAAAACACCGATGACAAATGGCATTTTCGGAGCTGATAGGTCTTTTCTTATATCACGGATGAAATGACTCAGGTAGGTGGAGTACATTTTATATCGATCAACCTCATCTTTTCTTGGGTAGGCTCCTCCGTCGACGAGGTCGTTGAACCCTTGAAACCATGCCATGCCAGCCAGTTCATATCCTTTTTTGGGGTCGTAGGCTGAGCATACTTTGCTAGGATCAGCCAACACGTTCTTCACGGATTCGATCATGAGCCGGTAGTAGTGTCCGGTTTCCTTTTTCTTTTTTGCCCAGAATTCTTCACGTTTAGCTTCATCAGGGGCTCCATTACCTCCTTTTGGGTTTTCGTCCCAAAGTTTTTTAACTTCCTTTGGTAATGTATAGGGTCCAGCGCTGGGGGGACGATAATTCGTATGGAGACTCTTTCCTCCCCAGGCCGTTTTGATGATCAAAATAGGTTCTTTTAAGTTGTCGTATAACGTGGCACCAAATGCAAGTTCGGGTCCAAAGGATGTTGGGAACTGAAGGTGTTTACCAAAACCAACACTCAAGGGGCCATCTTTCGCTGTGGGGCGGGTTCCTCTTTCACTCACTGCGGTGACGTGTACATCTGGGAATATTTTAGGAACTCCTTTTTCGTCGACCAATTTTTGAAGAAGAGGCTTTGTCACTTGATCGAGCGCCATGTAGGGAAGGGTCGAATCTAGAGCGTGGCCCTGCATATTTGATTGCCCTGCCAGGATATAAACTTTAAGAGGGCCAGCGAAAAGCGTACCGCAACATAGGGAAGTGATGATCCCAAATATCATAAGGTTCTTATTCATGTTATTCTTCTAGAAATGTAGAATTAAACGACTAGGGAAGGCCTTTGGCGATCCAGCTAGAAAAACTAAGATGCGATGTCGAAGTTGCCATCTTCAACCTGCTTGGGAGCTTAAGAAATGGTTTGGCTCCTATCTCTCACTCACCATGGGGTCATAGCGCCAGGTTCCGCCGCCAATTCTGGTTGCGGCCAATCCAACATCGACCATCCGCATCCAAGCGTGAGACCAACTTCTGTGGGTTGGAAGGGTGGCTTTTACGCTGAGAACGTTTCGTCCATTTCGAATGTGTTCTTTGGCTACCGGTGGCAATTTGATGTAAGCTGTCGTTGTGCCCAGACGTCTGTGTCCTCGAGAACGACTGCGAGGATTGGGAGATTCGTTGAACTCGACCAGTGCTTCCCCGTTGAGGTAGATGGTTCCTTGAAACGCTTTGGGTCCAAGGCGTACCTTGAGAAAAAGATTCTCTATATGAATCGTCTCTTGTGCCTTGAATTCAATACGTTGAAGAACGTGGGCGAGTTTTTCATAGCCTCTCTCCTGCTGAACCAAGAAAGGTCCACTCTTAAAAGGCCATGTTGAATCGTCGTAGTCTGGATGTGACCAGTCTTTGAGGTCAGGATTGGATATCAGGTTGTCGACGGGGTGTTGTTCACCAAACTCAGTCATCCATGACTTCATGTGCATCCTCCTGATCTCATCCAAGGATGGGCTGACCAGGTAATAAAGGGTTCCTATATTTTCTGGAGGAACGAGTTCTGCTTCTGGCATCTCTGTTTCAGACCATTTACCGTCGGAGGGGACAGCATAAAGGCTCATCAAAGCTTTAGCTTTGTCTGCATAGAACCCCTTACCCTTTGCCATGGCGACTAAACCCTTGGTTGTTTTGGTGTCAAAGTTTGTCGGGCCGTTGAGTAATTCACTCATGATATCCATGTATTGTTTTCCAAGGTCTAGATCTTTTGCGTTAGCCTTTCCCAAGAGAGTTAAAGCCTCTTCGGGTACCGTGATGCCGGCGCTTCTCATGGTTGTTACACGTTGGTCGGCAGTGAAGAGATCACCAGATTGAAGAGCTACTGTTAGTTGTTTTTCTTCGGTTTGAAGGATCCTTTGTCTCTGATCGGCCGCAACGAGAAGGTCTGTAAGAGCAGAGCTCTTTTCCGGGGAAAGCCCTTGTGTTGCGCGAAGTTGCTTAACGTGTGATTTTAGAGCCTCGTCATCTCCTGAATCATAGATTTTCTTAGTTGCCCCTAGCCCTAGTTGACCAATTCTACTAAATACGCTTCGTGGAGCCCCGGTGAGTCGTATGGCTTTCTTTGGTAAGGCGTAGATCAACCCCAGAGCTGGAACTTTTGTTGGTTGGGCGTTAAATTCTAATCCATGGGGCGTTGGGCTCGTGATGCCCCCGTGCCAAAGGCGAGCAAGGTTGAAACGCCACGTGTTATGCTTTGTTAAACGCTTGAAAGAAGCGACAGAGTCACGGGCAGTGGCGAGGGGGCGCCATGTCGCATTCCAGAAACTTCCACCGTGATAGCCCGTCCACATGTGCTCATAGCCCGTCCCGCTCATGGAGATAAAAGGTTTAGCGATTTCGGCACGGCCTAATAGATCAAAGGCGACGCCAACGAGGGCTGTTTTTCCTCCCGTTTCTGGACTCCAAGTATAGGGTTGGAAGGCACCATAGGGAACGCATCCTCGTCCAGAAAATATTTTAAAGTAATCGATGGACTTTCTGAATGCTGTGTGGTTGAGCTTCGCGCCACATTCGTTAGCTAGAATGAGTGCATTAAGACAGGCCAAGCCCGCCATGTTGAGTTCGCCATATCCGATTTTACTGGCGTCTTTAAATTCGTTGTAGTAGCTTCTGTTGTGAAGCCAGCCTCCTGGAGCTGTCTGACCCGAAGTCAGGTGTTCTGCGAAAGTCTCGATTGCAGAGAGAATGACAGAGTCTCCCGTTTTGAGGTAGTACTCACAGAGCAGAATGAGTTGGTAGCCAGAGAACCAGTTGTTGGTGCTAGGACCTTTTGACGCCATGCTATAGACCTCTTGTCTCACCTCTGGCATGTATTTCTCCTTTCCCGATGCCATCAAAACGAGAGCCCCGGGGATCACATACTTTGCGTCGTGACGAACGATAAACTCACAGAGATCATCAAGAATTTTATCTGATTTCTCACAACCGTAGGGCCAGGTGTCGACGTGTCGCCCCAGAGTCTGAAGATTGATGGTGAGATCAATAGGTTTGCCATTTCTTAGAACCTTCAGAGTCATGGCTCCGTCATTTCGACTTTCGCTTTCCTCAATGGCCCAGCCCATGCCAATAATGGGATCGTCTGTGAAATAACGGCTGTTAACGCCCAAGATCCAGTCTCCGGCAATGACTTTGTTGTGGGATGGAGACCCGGGTTGGGTTCCAACGACTAAGATGCGACGGTCGCTGAAGGTTCCTAAAATCCCTGTTGGACCTAAGGGGCGACGATAAACCGTTTCCTTCTTTTTAATCTGTACACTGAGGTCTTTACAGTTGTCTTCAGGTGCAATTGTTGAAAAGGCCCGTGTCTCGATGGGGTATGGCTTACCCGTTTCCAGGGGGAGGAGGTCCATGGCTCGTTTGCCAGCTAGGCCATCCGTCTCAGATAGGGTTACTGGAGCATCGACGTTTTTCGGAATCCACGGAGGAATCGACAAATTAGTTTTATAGAAGGGGTTGTTGCCCGTTACAGCTTCTCCTACCGCTGGTCGTGGTTCACCAATACGATCAAAGAGTTCAAGTACCCACTCATGGGGTGGGTTGGCCAATTGAATTTTTGCATTCTCAAGAGTGACTTTTTCTGCAGGTTTGAGAACTTTTTTGCCTTCAAATTTTCCAAGGTTCCCTCGGGCAAAGCCCATGACGCGACGACCACGAGCTTCTTCAACGATAGCAAAGCGTTTCAGCTCAGGAAGGGCACTGCGAAGCTGATCTTCTGTGAAGTCGCGTATTTTCGGATATAGAGGTGCCGATCGTAGACCATGGCCATGACGCTCACGTGAAACGTAATCGATCACCGCAGCAGGGGCTTTAGGGTGGCCTATCTTGAGAAGAATGTCGGCTGCAATCGTTCCACATTTATTCGCACCTTCAAGGCTGTCGTCGGCTAAAGCGTCGATGAGGGCTTGAGAAACTTCACTCAGATGTTCTACGCTGAGCTGAGAAAGGATGTTCAGTGCTGAGGTAGAGGAAGCGCTTAGGCGTTTTTCGATAAGAGTGATCATGGCCTTGGTGAGTGTAGCAGGGTCTAAACCGTCGACGCCTATGGCGAGTAGGGTTTCAACCGCCGTTTCCCTCATGAATTTATCTGAATGATTGCACAGGTTTAAGAGTAATGGGCGAATGATATTCTTAGATACCTCATACGAACCATCGGCTGGAGCCCACTTAGGGGCGATGATATTTCTGGCGAGGCTCACGGCACCCGTTCGAGCCCAAGTGTGGGAATCCTCTTTGATGTTTTTACAAACGATGGGCAGGAGCTTTCCCAGTTCTTCGCGCATGATCACTGAACCTTCATTTTTGACCTTGTCGGCGATCCTGACGCTCAAGCCATTTCGCATGCCTCCACAGCCCCACAGGCCCACGACAAAATCAGAAACGGCACGACGATCATTAGGGTTTTTGCTGAGCAGGGCTGAGCGTACCTTTGGCAACAGTGATTTGAAAGTCTGGGTGGGAGACTCGCTCTTCCAGATTTTTCGTGCCGTCTCGAGAGCACTCATATTTCTCAGACCGGGGTTTTCGCTGCCCCAAAAATGAACTAAGCCTTCGGGTGGCGTTGACTCGAAGAAGCCGTAGCCGAAGTCTGGTTTGTTAGCTGTTAAGGGTTTTTCGATATTTGAGCTTTCTGAAGGTGCAGCAGAGAGTGCACTCAGAGTTGACACAAACAGGGCGACGAGAAGGAGAGAGTGCCTTCGCGTCGTGTGTAATGTCTGAGCTCCAAAGACATAAAATTTCAAGAGGAGACTGAGGCTAGCCCCGGTAATAAAAGCAACCGGTAAAGCGATCATGATTAGCTCTGTAGTCATCGTGTCCTCATTGTGACGAGTGGCGAATGTGGAAGTTGTAGCTGTTCTTTTTCATCTGTTGATGACTTTAGGCTGTGAGTACCTAAGAGCACTTTTAGATCTTGGCCTCAACGGACTTCAAGGCAAAACTCCCGCTCAGGGCTTTGTCTTCGAGATTTCCGATCACCTTGAGAACGTTGTTTCCCTTCTTGAGTAATTCGAGGGTGATGGGTTTAAGAACGACTTCAGTTTCCTTGATGGCGTTCGCACATTTCAGGTCAAGAATGACCGTTCCATTGAGCGTCACCTTCATTTTCCCTTTTAACGACCAAGCTCCTCGAAGTTCATGGATGCTCTCGAGGTTCTCAAGTGTAAAAGCTGTTTCGACCTGTGGTGTTTTATGGGTGATCGTGGTCGCTTTGGTCAGATAAAGAATGTTGGGTTTGGTCCCAAATATTTTTTCAGCAGCTTGGGCTTCCTTCTGGTAGAAACCTTTCGCTCCTCGAAGAAGTTCTCTGAGTTTCTTTCGACTCCAATCAGTTGCGACAGGGGGAGCCAGAAGTTCCTGAAATCCTCTGGGGCCATGGCTGGCATAACCTTTTAAAATGCTGTCGTAATGTTGCCCTCTGGACTCAATGATCTCCTTGGCTTCTGGTGTCCCTAAGGCGTTAGTCAAAGGACTGAGGAGGCCATCATTTGCTGGCACAAGAGCTTCGAGAGCCTTCAGCTGACGTTGAGCTAGATAGAGGTTACCGATGGTCATGTTTTTCTTGATTGAAGCGAGGGTTAGGGTCGTACTTTTTAGGTTGAGCTCAGAGATGGTCTTGAGCTGAATGGCCATAGCTCTGACGCGAGTGTTTCTTGAGCTTGTTAGAGAAGAAGATAAAGACGCCGATTCGTCATAGGACTGGCGATGATATGCTTTGAGGGCTGGTCTGAGAGCCTCTGGAGCGGAGACACCAAACACACTCTCGCGCCGACCGAGAACGGCCAGTTTATTCGAGCCGCCTAGATAACCCAGTGTCAGCCCACCAGTAGCCCAAAGAGGGCCCTGCATCGCATAACGACTACCTAGGTCTCCTTCTCTGTGGTTGGGTTGGGACTGAATCAGAAAGCCTCCTCTGAAATCACGAGCCATGTCGCGATAGTTGTTGAACCGATTCCAAAAATTCTGGTAATTGATATCCCCAGCTAAAGCTGCGGCGATGGGAGTCCAGATCTGCCCCCAAGTGTTTCCTGTGTGCCCGGCCTCAAAGTCTGGGAGATTGCTCGTCGCGGCATAGTTTGCGAACCACTGACGAGCAGGCTCGGCACCCAAAAGATGGAAGGCCACTGCCGCACTGCCATTTTTGCCATTACAGGCTGGAGACATGTAGGCAGGATGATCTCCATAAGGGACACCACCCCAGCCGGCGTATCGACCATAAAAACGAATGCTCTTGGCGATGGCTTCATCGTCAACGTTAACCCCACACTGATAGCTAAGGATTAGAGATAGGAAACACACTAAGCCTGATTGATTCATGGAGCCATATCCAGGGGGAAGCCCATCGGGTACAGCCATGTGTCCCCATGTGCCTGGATTGCATTGTCCTTTCGCTAAAATATCAGCATACTCCTGAATCGTGGGAAGGACTCGCTTGTCCCCGGTTGCCAAGTAGTATTCACATAAGAAGGTGTTGGCGTAACCCCAGCGCCAGGTCTCATGGCCAGCATCAGAGATGGTGTGATTGGGCCCCATGTTCATGGCACTTCGTCGGACGTGATCTAAATAAGCAGGGTCTTCGGTGGCGAGGAGAAGCATGGCATTGAGGGCACCCGAAAGGCCACTGAACCCTCTGTCGGGCATGTGTTTCGCCAGAGTTGCAGCGCTCTGCTCGACGATGCGGTCTGTTTTGGTGCAGTTGTGGGGAGCTGTTTTGCTAAAATCTCCCATCACGGGTAGCTGAAGGGTGAAGGTTGATGTTGTGCCGTCGCGCACACACAGTAACTTTAATTTTCCTGAGGCTTTACTGCCTTCGGCTTCAGTTAGGGCTTTTGAGAAAGCAAGACGTGCATCCAAACTGAAAGGAGTCTTGTTGATCCCAACGATAATGTCATAGGGCTGCAACACGCCATCAGCTGGAGAACCCGGTATGATGGACTTGATGACGAGCTCGCGGCTATCTGTTGTGTTGGAGCGTTCACCTAAGACCCATGCTCTAGCTCCCGTGACGCCCAGGTTTTGGGTGACGTGCCAGTTGCGCTGGCCAGCATAGGGGATGGGAGTTTGGTACTTATCCAGCAGATTGAAATTTGTGTTGTCAGCACCTTGAAGTGAGGCGATCAGACCGAGAAGAATGAAGAGTAAGGCTCTATGACTGTACACTGGTGATCGCCTTTTTTAGTATCTCAGCTCGTTTCTTTAGAGTGTCGTAACGAGCTTTAGTCTTTCGATTGACTCCTTTGCTCTCGATTTCCTTGAGTTCTTCGGAACATTCCTTTAGAGTGATTTTTAAGAGTGGAAGCATGCTCTTGGCTATGGGGCCAAATTTCTCAGCGGCTTCGACAGCTGCTTCCAAGTACTGTCGACGATGCCGATGTTTCTTATTCATCATAAAGGGAAGGTGCTCAATGAGAGACGCTTCCTTTAAAGATGTTAGAAGTTCAAGGGATTCAAATTGACCGCTGGTCCCCCCCATGGTATCTCGATCGGGTGTCCATTTTAGGTGCTCAATAAATAGCGGAATGCACCGTCGTTGAAAGGCAAGGCTCTGCTGACTGATGATTTTGATGATAGCGCCTTTGCCTCCAGGTAGAGGTCTCTTCATTCCAGCGGCACAGGCTTGGTAGAGAGTTTCTAGATCGACTCCTTCAGTGCCAATATACTTATATAAAACATTTGCTGCATTTTGAGCTAGGTACTCATCGCTATCGTCGAGTAGGGAGAGCAGTGCTTCAGATACATCTTTCTGACGTGCTTCAAGCTTGACCAAGCACTGAACCGTAGCAGAACGGATGGAGCGGTCATCGTCATTGCAAAGAGGAACGATGATTGGGATAAAGCTGTGGTATTTTTCCCGAACCTTTCTCTGGGCATGCCTCCAGTGGATCTCATCTGGGAAAAAAGTTAGAGAATGCCGGATTTGATGTTCGATGATGGTCAAGAATATTTTAACGGCGACCTTTCGTTCTTTGGGGGATTCAGAAGTAAGCCCTTTTCGAATGACAGAAATAGCATCGTCACCCCGGGTGGCGAGTTCCGTTCCAACAGTTTTGAGCAAGGAAGGATTCCAAGTTTTTGCCAACTCGAAAAGTTCGAGCTGACTTTTTCCTGTTAAGCCTCCCGACTCTGGCACGGGAGTCAGGACTTCAGGGTATGCCGTGGGGCATCGAGCGTTAATTTCTTTGATGGCCTCCTGAATTGATTCTGGATACATGGCCTGCATGGGGTTGGCGAGGAGTCCACCAAGGAGCATGGCTGAAAAGCAATGCTTTTTCAGAACAGAAAGAAATGGGCTTACCTTCAAGATTAACACGGTGCGCTCATGTGTGATGAACGACTGTTCGGAGCAATCTGATGCGGAACGATCTGTTTTTGCCTAAGATATGCATATCTTAAAAGCTTAGGCATTCTGAAGGGGACCTAAATAGCGATTAAGGTCACTTTCTTTGCAGATTGAGCCAAGCCGTGAGCTGTGTTCGACAGCCTTCACGGACCTCTTTGGAGAAGAACGTCTTCTATGAGTCGCTGAATGAACGGGAATATAAGACTTTTGGGCTGTCAGGGATTCCGTTTAGACTTGCTTCTGGTGTAAGAAGAATTTCTACTTTGCCGATTTCGCCATCTCGAACGGGCAAATTCAGAGCCCGCGTCTGCAGGGATTCCATACGCAAAGGGTCGTCGTTTGGATTCCACTCCACAGGCATCATGAAGGTTTTGGTTACGCCACCTTGCTCAACTCTGAGGCAAACATCCCAGTGAGGAGCATTGATTCTCCGAGCTCTTCGGGTATCCCAGAGAGTGACATTGAGCCCACGGGCACGCTTGCGGTCTTCTTCTACATTGGGGTCAAAAGTATCGATCAGTCCACTCGTGTACGGACCCAGCAGCTCGTAGATAAAATTACCTCTTTCGGTAACAGCACTGACAGCGAAGAGAATGCTGTAAACCTCAACATCTCTTTCGATGGGGAATAAATAACCATCGTTTTCCTGAATGTACTCGAAGCCACCTAAATAATGATGCCAGCAGACGTATTCCTGCTTTTCTTCTGAGTAGATCGTCAGGTCTTTTTCAAGATATTCCTGTTGCTTACGAACTGAATAATCTGAAAAATAAGCGAGGGCTTCATCACGTTCTTCTGTAATACCTCCACCACCCATGGGGTCCTTTCTGTATTCTCCGGGGTTACCTCGCTCTAGGTTGTCCGAGAGAAGGGGGGAAAGGAAGCCAACTCGGGGGTCAAACTTCCAGGTAGGGCCACCATGAAAGGTTCCTGGGCCATCTTTTTTGTGACCATGCATATCCCCAATATAGGGGAAAGTTCCTTCACATGGAGAATCTTCCAAGCCTAGAACGTGACCGTATTCATGGTGTAAAACTGGGAACCTCCTCAAGCTTCCTGTTCCCGCTAGAGCCCAGGCTTCTCCACCAGCAGGCACATTGGCTATATTGATAAAATAAGCACTGAGGCGTGTCTGTCCGCCAGCACAGTGCAAAGCCTCGACCCATTTTAGGGCAGCAGCTTGCTTGCCATTAAAAGGGCTACCATTCTGTTCTGCGTAATCATCTGTTGAAGTGCAGCGAGTTGCTGGAAACGTACCCGGTGGAATGATCAGTTCAGGAAAAATGACGTTTCTAATGCGTTGAACATTGAACTCAGTGAGAGGGCGCCTGACAGCCATTTCTTCTTCCCAGCCTTCTGGGTAATCGACATCTTCATATTCGAAATAGTGGATGTCGAACATGGTGTTATTTAAGACAAGGGGGGGGCCAATTTCGATAGTTCGAACCTCATGACTTAAGTCTCCAGCATGAATAGTGACCTCCAGCCCCCTTTTAATCCAGCGGGCAGGAACCGTTGCAGTAAAGCTGTCTTCATATTGATGGACAACTTTTCCTGGTTCAATACATATTTCCTTCGGCAAATGATCTGGCCCTTTTAGGGCAAGACGATGAGTTTCTCCCTCTAATTTAAGCTCAGCCTTGACTAAAGGAGCCTTCTCCTCAGAAGTCGAAAGAACATGCACTTTGATGAGAGTGTCTTTTTCACCGACCAATTTAAAGAAGGGGTCTTCAGGTCTTAGCACGTGGGTTTGTGCAAAGAATACGGCGTCAATTGTGATGGAGCTCATGATGTCCTTCATTTCAGAGTTGTGAAAACGATAGGAACTTCCATCTGAACTCAAGTCCTATTCTATCTTTATTCCTGCCCAAAAGCTAAGAATCTGAGGTGGATTTTCGGTGATCAGTTTAGGGTTCATGCTTATTCAGAATTGGCATCACATTCTTTTTCTCAAAAGTTTTAGCATACCAGAGTGGACTTCGTCCTTCGAGATCTTCTTTTTTAGGGTCAGCTCCTTTTGCGATTAGTTTTTTGCAAGATTCGGGGTCATCTGCCCATACAGATAAATGAAGGGGAGTCCATCCTTTGGCGGAAAGATCGACTTCTTTCACATGATCAAGAAAGAGGTCGAGATAGGGTCCTCGGTCCTTAATTGGAAAATGATGTGCTACTAAATGTAGAGGGGTGGCTCCGTCTTCCATTGGGGCGCTCAGGATAGAGGCTCCGATGTCTCCAGAGTCTTTGAAAAGACGCTTCAGTCCTTCGAAGTCTTTCTTGTAGAGAAATTGGGCAGTAGGTAGATCTTCCCAGGCACCACATTGACCCCAACAGATGGATGTGCCTTTGATGATCTTATCCTGGCCATTGTAGGAGGCGATGAAGAGAATGTCCCCTTCTACTTTTGAGCTGAATAAACTTCGATACTGGAAGGTGACCTTTTTCCCCTGTCGTGATGAAAAGGTGCCGACATAGGGTGGGATTACTGACCAAGTCGGGCCCTCATCTGGATAGTCTCCTCCATCCTGATTCGAGATGGCTTCTAATTCAAAGTCTTGTTCACCCCCATGGAATAGCATGACGAAATTTCGATCATACTTATTGAAGCTCTTCGCTTTTGGGTCATCAATTGACCTTGCTCGGATGTCTTGGGTGAAGATGGCTCCACGTTGTCCCAATTCAGGTTGAGGCTCCACCACAGTGACGACCATCTGATTTGAGAGTATTTTTTCCTGTACTCCCGGTTTCTTAAGGGATTCAAAGACGACTTCCTTTTGGAGTTTAAAAACACCCGTTGCATTGAAGGTATGTTCTTCTTCAAGTTCAGAAAAAGAAGGATCGGCGAGTTTCCATCCTTCCTCAGCGATGGGTATGAGTTGAAGGGAGAGGCGGTTTTTTCGGTCTATTCTGGTTTCGGTGACGTAACTGTAGGCCAGAATAGCTCGGTTCCTGTTGCCACTGAAAATAGACAAGGTCTTGATCAGGTGCTTATTGGCAAGGTCCATCGGAGTTTTACCTTTAGCGTCCGGCTGATTCAGATTCGCCCCGGCTTGAAGTAGAGGGATCACGTTGTTCTGGAGGCCTTTTTGGATAGCGATATGAAGAGGCGTTAGACCTTCTGAGTCGACAGCATGAACACTGTAACCCTTTTTAATGAGATGTGGAATGATGGACGAAGAAGTTGCGGAGTGAGAGCTTGCGGCGATGTGGAGTAGGCTCTGCTGTTTGGTGTTTCGTTTGTGTTGGTCAAAGCCAAGTTTTATGATGTCAGGCAGGATCAACTTCTTTGACTTGATGGCTTGCTCCAAAACTGTTAGGCCCCTTCGGTTGTGCGTTGTGAGGTCGGCGCCATGTTCTTTGAGTACTTCAAGTTTATCGATGCCATTACCGTCGATTAGATTAATCGAGTGAATAGGGGTATAGCCTTTGTGAGTTGCGTTGGGGTCTAGCCCACAGTCAAGAAGGTAGCGAATATGTTCTACCGTTCCGGATTCACATGCCTTATGTAGTGGTGATCCTTGTTTTGCATTATGACTCAGATTTTCCTTGCCAATGAATTCGATAACTTTCTTGAAAAAAGAAAAAGGTCTTCGATAGGTCTTGGAATCTAGGAGAAGATTGAAACTCTGGGTTTTTCCCGAGCGTGATGAACCTTTGGAGGCCTCCGTTCCCCACATGCTGAGAAACAGGGCGATTTCGAGGCGGTCTTCGCTGAGGTGAAGGTCGACGGTTGTGGCTCCTCGAGGTGTTTTCTGATGCGGGTCGGCACCTTGCTGTAGGAGAAATTCAGCGGACTTGATGTCCTTGGCAAGGTGTAGAGGAGAACTTCCTGTGTGGTCTTTGGAATTGACATCCTCGGCCCCATTCAGTAGTATGCGATCTATCAGCTCTACATCCCCGTCTTTGGAGGCCTGATGCAAAGGGAAGAGGACGTCATAGAGAGCTGTTTCGTTCCCCTTGATGAGAGACTCTATTTTTTTAATCGCGCTGTTGTCTCCTTTCTTCAGTATGTATCGGAGACTGGTTTGGAGAAGATCTCGAGAAAGGGGCTTACTCTTCTGTAGAGGTTTTAAGATATGAAGGAGAGGGGCGACAGCATCAGGGCTTTCTAGTTTTTTTATATAGGCGACCATGCCCGATTGAAAATCCTTTGGGAGGCCGGAGACCTCTTTCTGGGTTTCTCCAGTTGATTCAAAACTGTGAAGGATGGCTGCTTTAGTGCCTTGAGCGCCTAAGGCAATAAGATTTTGAGGCTCAAATTTAGAGCCTTCAAGTTTCATTCTGATGAGTTCAGTCTGTATGGGAGATTTTTCTGAGCCATAGGTGGAGGCCCCACAGAAGAGAAGAAAGGTGATCAAGAATGAAAACCTTTGGGAAGCTATTCTTTTCTGTTTCAATGTTATTTCCATTCAGTTGATCAGAGCACCATGGAGATCACCTAAGAAGATACTAGCTTAGCCGTCTCAACTGTTCCAAAATAGGACTGAAGTTAAAATGTCTTCTGAATTGAGAATTAAGAGTGAGAGTCTCTAATGATACTTTAAGAGTCATTAATGAGTGACCTCACCATACGCTGAACTGAAAAGCTCTTCATCAAAATGTTGGTAGGGCTCGTCATGCCCCCTGACCTGAGTGTAAAGCGTGGGATATTCAGTAGGGGTGAGAAGGGCCTGCGCTCGGCCCATTTTTGATTCAGTGACTCTCCCGAGCTCTTTCAGCACAACTGAACGATGATGATGAAAATGGATCATACTGCTACATGGCTCAGATTGAGAGTGGTTGAAGTATGTCTGATGCTCTCTGATTGCTCGGTCGATATCTTCTAGAGCCTGCTCCCATTTTTTTATTTTCCCATGGGTTAATGATCTCCCAAAATATCTAGAGGCACTCCATTTATGAAGCTGATTTGGTTTCTTAACGTCACTTTCATTTGGCCTCGTACTATAGGCAAGTGCATGAAGATATTCTCCGAGTTCTAATTTTTCTTTTCCCGCTCGAAGCAGACCAGCTGAGATATGATGCTTTAAGGATAGGGCTCTGATGTTGGTCATGCTTAGCAGTTCGCGATAGGAGAGGCCATTGTGTCTCCAAATAATACTGTTGTCACGGTCGAGCAGGACAATACTTGGTACTCGATCGGCTGAGATGAGTCCTAACTTCTTGATGCCAGAGTTTCTGTACCCCTTTGGAGCTAAGGCAATGGTTCCAGGGATATTATATTTTGAAACGATTTCAGAGACCTGCTTGGGTTGATCACTGATAAAAATAGTTGCGAGGCGAAGGTGTTTCGAGTTATATAGCTTCGCTAGATCAAAAACGGTCTCAAGAAGGCCTTTGACGACTTTTTTCTGTTCGACTCTAATCTTCTTTTTTCCTTTGTTTTTGAACTTTGTCTCTATCACCGTATGGGTGACCATGCTGTTGGGGAGTTCATGTCCTTCAGCGGGGGGCTCGAGATATAACTGCAAGTTCAGATAATCAGAACTCAGATCACTTGCTAAATTTAAGGTTGACCCATCAAGTTTCTGAAGCTTTATGTCAGGCATTTTTGAGTGGGGTCGATGGATGTCATTGTCGATCATGTAACGACGTTCGACAAAACGGTACATCCTTGAATAGATGTGGTGATCTGGGTTGGGTCTGAAAAGATAGTATTGGTGGTATCGATCAAGTAAAAAAGGCGCAACCGAGAGGGTCAGAGGTTCTCTCTCATGTTCTCTTAGGAATGCTGTTCGGTATTGATCGTGCAGATGTTTCAGTCCAGTGTGAATAGCCAAGACACTCGCTGAGGCGTAGACCGCTGAAGCATAGGGGTCAGAAGTGTTGACGTCTAGCTTGCTATCCGTAACAAACGTTTCCAAGACCGTTTGGGGCAGGATGCCATTTCTAAGCTGTTTTTTAGCAAGACAAAATAACGCGATAAGTCGTTCTCTTCCTTTTGCATCATGGTGCAGAAGAATATCTGAATCGTTACAGGCCTGTGTGAAGTACTTTTGGTTCAGGGTGAGGTTCCACAGTCCAAGCAGGGCGATAACCCTTCTGCTTCGTGTCCAATTTAACGAATCTGTAGATTCAATTCCAGCGAGAGCTTTCACACACAAATTGTTGGCCTGTTCATATCGTTTTAAAGCCTCTGTACGACTGAGTCGATAGCGATAGGGGGTTGGAGTGAAAAGGGACTGAATCTCTCGCTGACGAAGAGAAAGTTCTCCCTTGATATGGGTTTCATCTTCCTCCACCAGAAAGTCTCCAATGGAGAGTGAACTTATTTGTTGCCCATAGCGACGGTCAGATTCAACTCCTGCTGGAAATCCGAAGACATCGATAGATTTTGGAATCTTTTCATGATGAGAGAAAGTTTTTGAGCCGTTTAATTTAAAGTTCTCCAAAAGCATCTTTGATGGCAGTGGGGCATATCCCACTTCATTAACCCGCAGAGCAAAGGGATCGTCCATGATCAGCGTTGCTTTATAGGACTCCTTCAATTGTTCTGAGATGAACAGTATTTTGGCATTCACGCCACTTTTGGAGATGAAGGAAGATCCTCCATCAGAGAGGTTATCTAGGTTGATACTGAAAACTTTAAGGGCATCTGGGTTGTTCTCTTGTTGCTCCTTAAGTTGTTGAAATTTCTGTTCTAGAGATGGAGAGTTTTGAGACCAGAAGACGACCATGTACGATTGCCCAATCAAATCTGTAGGGAACACCAATTTTTTCCCATCTATATCTGTGAGTGTTCCTCTGAAGAGAATGTCGACTTTGCTCTCAAAGGATTGGCTCTTCAGAAATGCAATCGCAGAAGGGTTCCCAGGGAACCTCTGACTCAATCTCAAACGAAGGCTATTCAATAACTCTGTGGAGCCGATATTCTCGCCAAATTTTAGCCCTAGGAGTAAGCTTTTCAGTTCACCGGAAGTTCCGGTGTATTTCTCGACCAGTCTCAAGAGGTCATCTTCTCTCGTTTTCATATCAACGTGCTTATCGTGTTGATCTAGTTTGAAGAGATAAAAATCAGGTTCAAGGCGAAGGTGAGCGTGAGTATTGGGGGCTTCACTCAATTTTTGACAGGTCTTCTCTAGTTCTTGAGGAAGTCTTGAACTGTCATCTAATGAGAGTAGGCGAATCTGGGCCTTAAAGATTAAATAATAAAGATCGTAGTGCTTGTCTGTGAATGCGTTCTGTTCGAGATACTTTTTACCCTCTCGGATTACTTTTTTGAAGGACCTTCTTTTTGTCGTGGAGGAAGAGCCTGCTTTTCTAGCTTCAGAGAAATGTATGTTTATCTCTGATATGATAGAGTCCAGTTCTGTTGCCATTGCCACATCGCTGAAGATGATAAATGCTAACCCTAGCAGTGTATTGAGTGTAAGGCGATTCATTGATCGGAGAGGCCTTGTAGGAGGGAGCCGCCATCATTCATCTGTTGTTTAAGGGCGTGCACATTTAAATCTTGAAAGGAGTTCTGCTCTGTTTGGTGAGCCAAAGCCACGGCTTCACCTGCAGCTTCTCCCATCTGATTACAGGTGATCATCACGCGAACGGCTCCAAAGGCTCCTTCGTCTGCATCTAAGCAACGGCCAGCAACAAGGATGTTATCCCAGCCTTTGGGCTGAAGTGATCTGAAGGGTATGGAATAGAATTTTGGGTCTTGTGCGCGTTCATCTCGCCAACGACCATGAGTGACTTCGCCATCTAGATGAATTTCCTGAGTGCCATCTAGATATTTAAAGGTTATCCCGCTGCTGTTTTGAGCGTGAATATCCACGCGATAGGTTCCATGTGCGATGGCATCATCAAATTCTACGCCTTCGAGTACGTCTGTTTCTGTTAGTTGGTACCTAGACCTGATATGGCGCGTGTCTCGTATGCCGATTCCTGCTGGCAGAGCTGCTAAGCCAATCTTGGGACTTAGTTTCTCTCTCAAACGATCAACAATAAGCCGTAATTGCTTTCGGCCTTCTATTTCGCCCTGAGTTAAGTCTTCAGCGTTTGAGGCGTTGAGGTTATGAACTCGGGTACCAAAAATCGACTTGAGTGATGAACAACCAGGGACGGGTGCGGCCCAGAAGAAATTCTTTTTAAGTTCGTCAGGTGCTCCATCTCCAAACAGAACTTCTCCCATGTTCTTATGGGATGAAGATGCCAAACCATCAACGATGGCTGCTGTGGTCGCCGGTTGAATATGATCGTGAATATGAAGTTCATGGCCAAGGCGATGTAATAAATCAGCATCCCCAGAGGCGTCGATGGCGTACTTGCACTGAATGGCCCTGCGACCAGATTTATCTTCGATGACCACGTACTTAACGCGGCTGTCGCTGGAGATTCCAGAAACAACTTTGGTGTGGAGGTAGGGGGTGATGCTGTGTTCACCAATCATACGATCCAATTCAAGGGCCATTTCCGCTGAGTTAAAAATCCATTCAGCATTCCTATTATTGACTTCATGCTGGATGGCTTGGCCCCGGCTCTTCAGGGTTTCTAACAGTTCGAGGGATAGCCCTCCAATGATTTGAGTCTCGGCGTTGAAATCCCAAGTCGAGTGCCAAACATTCACGAGTCGAGCCGTTGAGGTGCCACCAAAAAAACCAAAGTTTTCAATAAGGGCCACTTTTAGACCGCGTCGGGCTGCTCGGATTGCAGCAAAGGCTCCGGTGCAGCTGCCGCCGATAACGATTAAATCATAAGCATCGATCACAGGCAGTTCTCGGCTAGGTTCTGAAATAGTCGTCATTGATAATTCTATGTTAATAGGACTGCGGAGCGTGAACTCCTTAAAGAATAATCCTTTTAATCCTATGATAAAGGTATAATCCGGCTGTTTTTAATTGTCTAAAAAGGCTATTTTGTCACGGGGAAAATTTGAAGAATCCCTAGAAAATCTTCGGCAACTCTGTCTCGAGGTAGGGGGGGTCGAACTTTCATGGAAAGACGCTGACCCCGAATTGTGGGAAGGTTTTCCCCCTCATCTCAGCCTACATCAGAGCCCTTACTGTTTGAAGGTGAAAGGAAATCTGGAGCACATGAAGCAGTGTAGTGAATTTGATAATTTACTTCTACCTCTGGATGGTTTTCATGCGGTTAGGCGTGTTTGTCCTTTTGGTGTTGAAGAATGGAGCATTCCGGTCCATTCTGAATCTCGATATCTTGGCTGTTTATACCTTGGTCCAATAAAGATTCTGGCCATGCCGGTGAAGGGGGATCATGACCGCAACGGGACTAGGCGTGAAGAGAAAATTGAACTCCTGAAGAAGGTTCTGGAACCCTGGTTGCCAACCCTAGCTCGGTACCGCACCATGATGGATTTTTCTGAGCACACGCCAGACCTCGTGATCAATCAGGTGATTAGCTTTATTTACGATAACCTCGATCGGCCAATCAGCTTGAGTGAATGTGCCGAAGCGGTTCACCTGAGTCCTTCTCGCCTTCGGCATCGATTTGTAGCAGCAACTGGGGAGCGACTTTCTGGAAGGATCATCAGAACCAGATTGGCGGCAGTGGCGACGGACTTATTGCGTTTTCCGAACCTGAAGATAAAAGAGATCATGACGAAATGGGGGTGGAATGATGCCGCTTACTTTACCAAGAGTTTCAGTAGAACCTATGGGATGTCCCCAAAAAAATGGAGAGCCCAAAAATCTCAGAGTGAAGCATGATTTCGCCATTGGCAGACTGGAACGGAGAAATCATAAGTTAATCTTCTTGAGAGAACCATCCATGGAAGCGAAGTAGCTCTTGGCAACCTGATCGAACTCGACGTCAGCTGGTAAGTTTAAGCCTTAAAGTCTATGAGATTGAAGTCTATCCCTCTATTTCTAATCATGTCTTTGATACTCAGCGAACCTTTGGACCTATTGGCTAAAGGAAACTCTTTCGTACCAGACTCAGGAAAAGATAGAGCTTCTTTCATTGGGGCTGAGAAAGGAAAGTGGGAAGAGGCTTTTGGCGACCCCTGTACTGAAAATTGGACGGAGAAATGGTTTCTGGATGGCAAGGTGGGCACGGTGAATCATGACCAGCTGGGCATGACCCTCACCGCTGGCCCGACATTCAAGAATGACTCTCACCACATGGTTCTATGGACCAAAGATGCGTTCGAAGGAGATCTGAAAATCGAATATGAATATACGCGATTGGATAATGAGAATCGATGTGTGAATATTCTCTACATTCAGGCCAGCGGAAGTGGTAAGGAGCCTTTTTTAGAAGATATTTCAAAGTGGAGTGAACTGAGGGAGGTGCCGTCGATGAAGTCCTACTTCAACAACATGAATCTTTACCACATCAGCTATGCCGCCTTTAGCAATGATGGAATATCCACCTCCTCTTATGTCCGCGGTCGCAGGTACATGCCGCACCAAAAAGGGCTTAAGGGAACGAATATGATGCCTGACTACAACTACAAGCAGATGTTTGGTACTGGAGTTCCCCACAAGGTGACGGTGATCAAGAAAGATCGTGAGCTATTTCTTCGTATAAAGAACCCGAAGGCCGTTGAATACTGCCACCTGCGCAATTCAGAGCTTCCGATCATCTCCAAAGGCAGGGTTGGGTTGCGTCACATGTTCACCCGATCGGCCCGTTACCGGAATTTCTCTATTTCTGTCAGAGGCGAAGATGATGGGGAAAATGCACCCATCAAATCTCTGGGTGACTTCTGATCAAGACCCCTTATGAGTAAAGGCGTCTAACATGGGCACCATAGCCTAAGCTTTTGGCATTGGTGGTTCCTAGGTGGAGCTCACTTGTTGAAATCAAGAATCATTTCCTCTTTGCCCTTCTTTAGGGTGACGACGCCACTACGATGATCCGAACTCATGTAGGGGCTGTCAAAGACTTTTTGAGGGTATAGATCAACAGGCTTCCCGTTGATGGTGGGGATATTCAGCTTTCGGCCGAGGTCTAATTTTATGTTTTCTCCCAGATCATCGACATAGCTATAGGACCCACCACCTTTGTCCGCTTCATGGCTGTGACTCTCGAGGTATGCGATGAACTCCTTAAGGGTTTTATGATCTTTTTCTCGAGAAAGGACCATCGCCATAGTGGCGCTCTTTTCTTTAGGAAGCATCCAGGAGCCAGGTTCATTCTTGCGGCTGGTCTCCTTGACTTTCATTTTCAGATCGGTGGACTCAAACGTGTAGTTCTTTGCTGTCGCCCCGGCTTGATCTAAGAACCTGACTCCCAGCCAAGACTCGCCCTCGTGAACAATGATCCAGCCCTTTTCTTCAGTCACCTTCTGTTGGATGGCTTTGGGGAAGAAGACCCTGAGCTCCCCGGTCTGTTTGGCTTTAGGGTGATTGGTCACCAGCATCACATTGCGATATTGAACCGCTAGGTGCTGACTGTAAGTCTTGCCATTCTTCAGGCCTCTGGACTGGGGAAAAACTCTGCGATCGACTCCAGTGGGGAAGATCACGCCCTGCCAGCGGTTCTGGGTATTGATCGCTGCGTAATTCTCTCTGGTGTCCAACATCCAGCTTCCCATGATGGCTTCGGGAGTGCAGTAACTGTATCTCAGTATACCGCCACCTTTCTCATCCATGTCATAATAGGTTTTTCCACTTCCTCCTTTCACCTTGGAGGGTCGAAGGGATTGAAAAGCATAAGGGGAAAAGTCTCCTTTGCGAAGAGCAATGTCGAAAGTGATGTCCGGGAGTTCGTACTGAGAGGTTGCTAGGTCGAGGGTGGAAAGCCCGCCATGGCTGTTCCAGTGGTAGGGAGCCTGCCCAAAGAGATCCCACGCCATTTTATCCCAAGAATCACCTTTTCCGGTCTGAGAGTAACTCCCTTGATAGCAGCGAGTTTTTCCACCTCCTCGAACTCCGTTCAGATGATCAATGGACCAGTCTGTCCACATCAGGTGGAGGAGCATCTCCATTCGCTTTCTGACCGTAGGGTCTTTAGAGAACTCGTACATGTTTACGAACTCTCCAACAAACCATTTGCCGTAGGTCGGGGAGATCTCTACGAATAGACCATTCTTTGCTCGCTCTAGGGCATAGAGCCGAAAGTAAGTGTGCCAAGCTTGGACGTGTTCTTTGGGGGTGTGGCCATCGGGTAGTTTTTGGTTCTTATACTTGGGTAAGTTTTCCACAGACTGAAGGGCCAGGTACGCGTTTGAAAAGTCCATCATGTCGTGGTTTTCGCTTCCGTGGATGTGCCAGATATTTTTAAGGTTGGTTCGTTTGAGTTTGCTCTTGTGGACTCCATACTGAAAAAACATCTCCTCCATCATGGACTGTGTGTCCTTTGACATACGTCCCGGGAAATGAGAGCTCTTGTCATAGAAAAGATAATAGACCCTCAGCCATCCCCTCATGGTCCATTTAGCCTGGATGGCCTCCTCGGGGGATATCTTCTTGTCTTTTCCCGCAGCAAAGGTCATGGCCTTCTTGAGAATTTTGTTGGCGCCTTTGACGTCTTTTCCTGTGTACAGACCTGCCAAGGCATAGACGGGAGCATTGGGAAT
>Ga0233432_10000691_pt1 | contig 32258 bp, 26 predicted proteins | sample SI_122_August201_6_FD_179870 | JGI IMG/M metagenome (GOLD analysis project Ga0233432, IMG submission 179870) | Seawater microbial communities from Saanich Inlet, British Columbia, Canada - SI_122_August2016_10_MG | ecosystem: Environmental > Aquatic > Marine > Inlet | place: Canada: British... | reverse complement strand
TTTCCCACCCACCTTCAATGCGTCCGGACTTGATTCACTCCATGGGGTAAAGCCCGCTGCCAGAAGGCGCTGTGCCATCGTACCCACCGCGTGGAATGGCGTTGTCGCCTCGGCAAGAAAAGCCAGCAAAGAATCGTTAACGGTTTGTTTATTCATAAAAACACCACAATAGAAAACAGTCCAAGCGACAGCACAACGCGATAGACGACAAAAGGCATCATACCGACTCGCGTCACCAAGCCTACAAAAAAGGCAATCGTCAAGTAGGCGCTGATGGCAGAGATAACCATAGCCAAGGCCGTCAGTCCTAAATGACTGGCACTCACAAATGCGTCGGTTTGACGAATCAGCATCAGAACCAAGGCCCCAAAGATGACGGGGATCGACAGTAAAAATGAGAAGCGCGCTGCAGTGGCAACGTTGTAACCCAGGAACAATGCGGCAGTGATGGTGATACCTGAACGCGAAGTCCCAGGAATGAGCGCAAGCGCCTGCGCGAGGCCAATGATCACCGCATGATCGACACGGGTAACGGGCTGCTCATCGTTACCCGCAAGACGATATCGATAGGAGAGACCGAGCATTAGACCGAAAAGAAGTGTCGTCGTTGCGATCACAGCGGTGCCGCGTAGGTAGCCGTCAATAAAATCTGAAAACAGCAAGCCAACAACCAGCGCGGGCAGTGTTGCAACCGCTAAACATTTCACTTCCTGACGCGAGACGCCGACTGAGTCGCCACGTCCTAGTACGCCGCCGACAAAGCCACTTAGCGTCTGTCGGTAGTAAAAGACCACCGCCGCTAAGGTTCCGGCGTGAACGGCGACGTCGAAGGCAAGTCCCTGATCTGGCCATCCCAACAATTGAGAGGGCAAAATGAGGTGTGCTGAGCTCGATACGGGTAAGAACTCCGTCAATCCTTGTATCAACGCGAGTAACACCGCTTGAACGCTATCCATCAGTGCTTATTTCCTTGTTCCGGAAGCTTTTTCCAACCGATATCTTGCTGCACGTAGCGCGGCTCGAGCGTCTGAGCGGTAATCAGCTGCTCCGGGGCTGGGTTGTCAATATAGCTCAGCGCACATTGTGACGGCCGAGGCCGTGCGGCGCTGTCGGAGCCGCTATGCGCAAACACCGCATGGCACTTAACAACCGCGTCAGACGCGTCACCTGCTATAACGACATCATCTGCGACCCAGTCTGCTAACGCATCACCCGTCGGGCTCTTAATCTCCTCTACTGTTGAAATAGTGGGGTCTGTCAGCAATCGCACGCCGCCGGGCACCCTCTCCGACCAGGACCAGTACACCTGACCGATTTGAGCATCAATGGTACTGAGAATCCGATCGCCGACTTTTGCCGGCACCGACCGCGCTTGAGCCTCTAACGAACAAAATGGGTACACAGGAAGATCCAGCGACCAAGCCAGTCCTTGCGCGACACCTACCGCAACGCGGATTCCCGTAAATGAACCAGGACCTACGCCACAAGCAATCATCGACACCGCGCTCGATAGCGAACGTCCCTCGAGTAACTCATCGATCATGCTGAGAATGTGTTGATTGTGCGCGCGCGGAAGATCGCGCTGAATTTCTTTGATCTCGCTGCCATTCACCAGAGCGACCGAACAGAGGTTAGTCGCGGTATCGAGGGCTAAAATGGCAGGCGTTGTGTCTGATGGGCTCATGGCGCGCAATGATCGCATAATGAGGCAAAAGACGCAGTGGAAAGTGACGCCCTTTTAGGCCCCCGTGACGTGCAGTGCAATAAATACTAGGTGAGCCACCACGACACCGAGCGTCAACCGCACTCTCAAGGCGCGATACCAGGGCTCTAAAGTGGAGATTCGACCCTCGTACCACGCCAGAGCACCATACCCGATCATCAAAAAGACAGCGGCCATCATCGTTTGGGCGGTCAAAATTGAAGCCACACCAAACAGCACCAAACCGTTACTAATGATCAGGGTGCTCAGGGCCGAAGGGCTCTGCACTTGTTGTTCCTGCCCCCAAAGTGCACCGGCCAAAAAACAAAAAATAGCAAGCGAGTAAATGACGAAGCCTTGTATTGAGAGTGAGCGCGGCCAATCTTCCAGCGCCGCGAAACCAAAGCAAAACCCAAAGAAGGGCAACAAGCCCGCATAACCTAGCAGCTGGGTCATTAAGCGGCTGGACATTCAACCTGCTCCTCCGGGTGCCGAATAATCGTCAGCAAGATACCGCCGACCGGCACACCAAACTTTTTGAGCGAAGACTCATTGATCAACACGTTTTCGCTGACAAGGTACATTCGGTCATCGACCGCGAGATCGATGGTGCTGTCTGATAACTGAACCGTAAGCACGTAGTCTAAAAACATCGCGTTACCCGACACTTGAGCGGTCCCCACACCACGAACATCGCCCGCGGTCGCTGAGTAGGATCCATCGCTATTTTCGCTCAACGTCCAAATACGTGTTTGTAACTCTCCGTCGTCAAACACGAATCGCTCGTCCAGCGTTCCAACCCCATCGCGCCAACAGGCGGTAATCTCAGCGACAAACGACCGACTGGCAAAACCGGCGTAATTTTTGACGACACCGTGTGCCGTAAGAGCGCCTCGAAAAAACGTCTCTGGCTCAAGAGCAGGCGTGCGCTTTTGATACTCTTCCACCGAAACACCGGTACAGGCGGTCAAGAGCACCGTTAAGAATGAGACTAGGGTCAATCGCATACACATCTCCAGACGGCAGGCAAAAAAAACCCCGGCCAAAATGGCCGGGGAATCATAAAACCATCTGGGGGAAGATGGTTTGGAACCTAAGCAGGTGCGATAATTACGACCCCGTTAAAGGGGTGGATCACCGTTTAAGGCTCGTGTCCACAGAAATCAGGACAAAAAAAGGACAGCCCGAGGGCTGCCCTGAGTATCCCGCATCGAGTGTGGGTCTATAACGAACCCGGAATGGTCCAGCCTGCCCACCAAAGATCTGACTGATCGGGGTTGACTGCGCCGGCAAAGTCAGTCGAATCAAGGTATTCCACGTCAGCCACTGACTCTGGAAGAGACCCGTTAATTGCAGTCCAATCCAATGCATCAAGACCCGATGCCTCAGCCGAGAGAGACTCGTAGAACTGCCCAAGATTACCCTCAGCTGCAACCGCATTGATGGTTCCCGCAGAAGCGTCAAAATCGGCCTGAACGAGCAAGCCTTGCGCATCGCTCGCGTTGGTACAATCGTAAACCCAGTTGTTCAAGTAAAGCGCATTACCGACTTCGCCTTGCGAATCGCCGCCCTCGATCGAGGCACAATGTGTAAACGTTGTAGCACTATCACTCGCCACGGTCACGACAACATTGTGGAAGAAGCCCGCTGAGCCTTTCTTGAACCGCATGACATATGCAGCATCGTCCGCTTTCTTACTCGCGACAATTGTCAGATTGGCAACAGTTGGCTTAGACAAGGGCTCTGCAGCACCCTGCGTGTCCATCTCGAAGGCCTCACCGCCGCCTGCATTTGACTGCTTAACGAGGATGTACTGTAAGTTACCTTGATAGCCCTCATCCCAGTCGACAGAGTCATCTAAGTTGTTTGTGAAGACACCGTATTTGACGTTGACATCACCACCGTAAAACTCAATGCCATCGTCCGAGTTACCCTCAACTTGGATGTATTCCATGGTAGTACCAGACCCGACACCGACGAGCGAGATACCGTTGATCTCATTATCAGGTGCAAATTCATAACCACCCTCTGCTACAACGACGTACTTAAGAACACCACTGCTGTCATCGCGAACAAATCCACCAGCCTTGCCTGATTCGCCTTCCGAATCGACGTTACAGACGTCAGCACCGGTACAGGTGTTGTGAAGACCGTAACCGTGAATGATCAAACCGCCCCATTCACCAGCACCCTCGTAACCTTCATCATCCGAAGAGAAGATGATCGGCGCAGTCGCCGTACCTTCTGCCATGATCTTTGAACCTCGGGTAATCACCAGATTGGCAAACGTTCCTGTCTTTCCATAGACCTTTACACCCGGTTCAATCGTCAATGTGACAGTTTGAACGTCAGAGCCGCTCTCCAACTTACCATCGGCACGAATGTTCCCGTTGCCGTTGCCGACGGTCACGCGACCTTCCATAAGATAGTCGACGCCACCGTTTAGCGTCATGTCAGCACCAATGGTTGCCGGTAAAACACAGACGCCAGCAGAGTTGGCGGGTGCACCAGTGGGGCACGTCGCCTCGGGAGCTGAAGGCGCAGAACCCAGTGAGCCTTCGATTGTCCAGCCGGCCCACCAAGGAAGGGTCGATGACAAGGGATTAACCGCACCAATGTAACGAGTGGCGTCGAGGAAGTCTTCATCCGCAACAGAGTCTGGATACGCGGCGTTAATCGCGGCCCAATCCAATGCCTCGTCGGTGACCGCGGCTGCGGCTTGTGCTGCGAAATTGTTGTCAAGGTCTGGGTTCCCTGGAGTACCCGACAGGCCACCTACGCTCGCCAGTGAACCGTTATCACCCGCGGCGTTAGCGCAGTCATACAACCAGTTGTTGAACACCAGTGCCGATCCAACAAGCGCCTCGGAATCGCCCCCCTCGATGGCCGCACACGTATCAAACGTGGTTAGGCTGTCTTCGGCAGTCGTAACCGCAACGTTGTGGAAAAAGCCACCTGAGCCCTTCTTGAACCGCATGACATAGGATGCGTCATCCGCTTTCTTGCTCGCCACAATAGTGAGGTTCGCCAATGTCGGCTTGGACAGCGGTTCCGCAGCGCCTTGTGTATCCATTTCGAAGGCTTCGCCACCGCCTGCGTTCGACTGCTTTACGATGATGTGCTGGAGGTTACCTTGATAGCCTTCGTCCCAGTCAACCGAGTCGTCTAGGTTGTTAGTGAACACACCGTACTTGAGATTCACGTCACCCCCGTAGAACTCGATACCATCATCGGAGTTACCTTCTACCTGGATGTACTCCATCGTCGTACCCGAGCCAACAGCCACGAGAGAGATACCGTTGATCTCGTTATCCGGTGCGAATTCGTATCCACCCTCGGCGACCACGACGTATTGCAAAACCCCACTGTTGTCGTCACGAACGAAACCACCGGCTTTACCCGACTCACCTTCTGAGTCGACGTTACAGACGTCAGCACCCGCGCAGGTGTTGTGAAGCCCATAACCGTGAATAATCAAGCCGCCCCATTCGCCAGCGCCTTCGTAACCCGCATCATCGGACGACATGATAATGGGCGCTTCTGCTGTGCCCATTGCCATAATTTTAGATCCACGCGTAACGAGCAGATTGGCAAAGGTACCGGTCTTACCGTAGATCTTGGTTCCAGCAGGAATCGTCAATGTCGCATTCTGAACAGTAGCACCGCCTTCGAGAGTTCCATCCGCGAGAATGTTTCCGTTGCCGTTACCGACGGTGACACGTCCTTCCATTAGGTAGTCAAAGCTGGCATCCAGTGTCAGGTCCGCAGATATCGCACTCGGAAGAACGCACATCCCACCCGTACTCTCAGTCGTACCGTCAGGGCACTCAGCATCTGGCTCTGGCTCGGGGGCTGGTGCTGGTGCTGGGCTATTGGACGTATTTCCACTGTTTGTCGGCGCGTCAATAATAATTGTCGCCTCGTCACCCTCACTGCAACCGCTGAGGCCAACCAGGGCCCCCGAAGCTAAGAGAGTCATTACTAGCTGTTTGTTCATCGACATTTTCTCCCTAGTGATAAATTAATTCTGCTGGTTCGCTCGTGTTTCACTTTAAAAATCCCAGTTAAAAGAAACTGAGAACCTCGTACCCTTTTCATAGAGCTGATATGGCTGTCCACCCTGGGTGTACTCCACCTCCGCGTTGAGTAAATTATCGATCTTGGCCTTGAACGTCATCGCATCAGAGATGTCGATTTTGTAAACGATATTGGCCTCAAGACGCGGCTCAAAAATAATGTCCGGCGCGCCGAACAAGCCCACATCCGCGATAGATTTGCCACTTTGGTTCAACAAGAATGTGAGCTCTTGGCCTGAGGCGACATCGTCGTACCCGATGATTAAGTTTGCCGTGTACTCCGGCTGACCTTGGAGCGCACGAACCTTCCCCGATGAGAGCGACACCTCCGACTCAATTAAGGAAATGTTGAAACTGGTAAATAGGGTTTTCGAAAAACCCTCATCAAGAACAAATTCTTTCTTGCCCTCTAGCTCAATGCCAGCGAGTTCCCCACTTTCCGCATTGCGGAATGTTCTTGAGTTACCGGCAGTGCCGGAGGCCAGCTGAACAACTCTCTCAATGGGCTTGTCCATGTCTTTGTAGAAAAAAGCCACAGAGAGATTGTCTTGATCGTTATCGCCGTACCACTCCCAACGAATGTCCGCATTAGTAATGGTCGACACCTCTAAAAACGGATTTCCCAATACGCGGAAGTTGAATTCGTTATCGTAGAACGTAGCATTAGCGGCTTCCTTAAAGTCAGGTCGAGCCACCGTCTGCGTCAAGGCAAAACGGAGTTGCTGACTGACAGCGTAAAACCAGTTCACGCTCAAGCTCGGAAGGAAGCTTTCTTCTCGAATGACTGATTGAACGGGGAGCTGCGCGCCAGACAGTGAAAAGGTATCGGTAATCTGCTCGTATTCTTCATAGCGGCCGCCGGCCACCACTTGCCAATCAGAACCAAAGGCGTGGTCGTACATGAGGTAGGCGCTGTTGTAATTTAGCTCCGCTTCGTAACTGTCAGATGCAAGTGTCTTGTCCTGAAATACAAAGCCCGTATTTCGGCTATTTGTGATACCGCCTTCAGGAGGTTCGACGCTGCCGTCTGGGGATACCGATGGGGTGCAGTCGACTGTGCCGGGCTCCTCACCACAGACGTATATCACGTCCGATACGAGCAAATTGTCAGTGAAAAGCAACTCGGATCGGGCTTGACTGATATTGAACCCGTAACTTTCGCTGTCAGAGTCCCTGTCGCGAACGATTGCGGAGGCGCCCGCGCGGAAGTTTGAAAAATGATAACCGTCGTCCATGGCGTCAATGGTTATGTCCAATGACACGTCGACGTTGGTATCAAGCAGATCGTCGTAACGACGGACGATCGAACCCGGCTCTATGAAGAAATTTCTCAACTCAACATCTTGTTGGTCGTTCGTCGCGCCGAAATTGAATTCACTGCGGAATGCATCGATGTCAGTCGCGTTAACAGAATCCCTAGATGACGCCATAACGAAATCACGGCGATCAGGCGCGTAGCGGTAGGCGCTACTTGCAGTTACCTGCCATTCGGCAAAAATACTGCCATCAGTATTTAAAAAATGAGACGCGGCAATCTGTGTTGACGCAAATGTCCGCTCTACCCATTGGATACTCTGAAGATATAAGGCTTCAAATTCGTCTCCGCCCTGTCCGGCTGAGCGTTCCACCTGAGAGCTTGTGTCGCGCGACAGCAGGGTATTCCACTCGTACGTGCTGTCACCGATATTGAGCCCTAAAGAGAGCAGTCCGCTTATTTCGATGTCATTTGACGCCTGCTCGTACCGCAGGTCGTCCTGGCGTTCGCCCGTTGGCGTGTAGCTGTAACGCCGCCCCTTGCCTCGCTGACTCCACTCATTGGAGTAGTTTGCCGCCGCGTAAAACCCAATTTCTGCGTCGCCGATGTAATACAAATCACCATACTCGAGACCGACGCTGGTATTCGGTTGTGCGTTCGCGGTATCGACATCAAAGCCGTCTTTTATGAGAATGGCGCCCGCTCTTCTGAGCTCACCCTCGATTGCCGCATTGATCTCGTAACTGTTCCCGTCAACGTCGCTTACAGTACCCATCGCAAGCGCTTGTGAGATGCCGAATACACCCACGTCACGCTCGCGCGCGCCATCATCCCAACCGATGACATCAAAGTTGCCACTCAGTGGATCTGTCGCAACTTGTTCTGTGGTCATACCGCCCAAGAACCCCGCCCCAAATGACAAGCCCCGTACAGGCTCATCTGGAAAGGTCTTTGTATTGATCACAAGGTTTCCGCCTGTGGATTCGCCGGGCATGTAGGGAAGGAATGTTTTCTTGATATCGAGTTGATTCACAAAACTCGAAGGGAATAGATCTAAGGGAACGGTTCTCTTCGACGGATTTGTCGAAGGCATCGTAGAGTTGTTTAGCGTCGCAGCAACATATCTTCCGCCCAAGCCTCTGATAAATATGTACTTGCTATCTTGGACTGAGATGCCCGGGACTCGAATAACCGAGGAAGCCACGTCAGAATCTGAATAACGGGAGAGCAGCTCAACACCAATGGTATCGACAACACCGGCAGTGTCGCGCTCACTGAGCTCGAAGCCTGATGGGTCAAAGGTTCCCATGACGAAAACTTCTTCTAACTCCAAAGTTGGCATCTCGACTTCGATCTGCTGACTTTCCAATTTAAGGGTCACCGATCGCACGATTCCGCCTACGGATCGCACAGATCTCTGTACCCCTTCGGCCGAGACCCTGTAGCTGCCACGCGGCAGCTCTTTTTCAATGATGCCATTGGCATCCGTTGTACCGATCCCATTCCCTGAGAAATTAACGATCACGCCTACCTCAGGCGATCCGCCCCTCAACACCCGCACTGCAATCGTTCCAGTCTGAGCGCCTAGTCGCTCACTCACAGACTCCGTAACGCTGTGCAGATCCACGCGACTGGCACCCGTACTCAGGTCAATAATGACGTCCGCCAACTGACCCGCATTTGATGCAAAACGTGATACTCCGACGTCACCGTCTAGGCCCTTTGCAAGCACAACGTGCGCGCCAGAATCCAGCACCCCACGGATAGAGCCATCGCCGCGTGTTGTGCCGAGGGTTTCGCCATCTAGCACTACACTCGCGTCTACTACAGGGACGCCATTATCAAAAACGTAAACAATCAGCTCGTCGCTTGCCGAAACTAAGCTGCTAAAAACTAAAAAGCCGACGGATATACAAATGGAACGCACGGTGCAAGCAAATTTCATCATGGCCTCATTGGCGTCTAAGACAGCGTTAACCGCTGCGTAGTCAAACTTGGAACGCACTGTAGAATCTGCGGATGACAGAATCCCTTCTAAAAAGTTTCAAACTCGTGACATGCATAAAATCCGTGACTGAAAACCAATAGCGCGGACGATGACGTCGGTTTCATGCGGCTCTTACGCGATGAGTGACATAAAAAATTCATAAAAAATCGAGTGCGATCTGTACCGCGACCCTTACACCTGACACGATGGGTCATCGCCAACGTCACACTCGTCCGCTATGCTCTGCGACGTCAACGAGATACCCCCGCTCTTAACCCTGGGCAATGCAGATGTTGGATTTCCGGCACATTTTAGAAGACTATTACCCAGAGTTCGTGAGGCATCGACGGCGCACCTCTGACGCTGTTTCCGGTCTGCTGAACATCGTATTTCTGCAGAAACGATTTAAGCAGTTCGAGCAGAAATATTTGGGTCTTGAAGGCTTTGACTTCGTCGCCGCAGTACTCATATTTTTTGACTTCAGTATTCGTCTGCCCGAATCTCAGAAGGCTCGGATCCCTGCAACGGGGAGGCTTGTTATCGCGTCGAACCACCCCATTGGGTCACTCGATGGCATTGCGTTACTCGATCTGGTGCGACAGGTTCGTACCGATGTGCGCGTGGTGGCCAACGGCATGCTGATGCAGCTCAAGCCACTGCATTCGGTCCTTCTCCCGGTCAACAACATGAATGGCTCTACGGCGCGGCGCGACCTCCTGGCCATTAGGAAACACCTCGAAAGTGACGGTGTGTTGATTATTTTCCCCGCGGGCGAAGTGTCGCGACTCGGACTCAAGGGGGTTCGTGATGGGGTCTGGAATAACGGTTTTGTGAGACTGGCTTCGGCGACAAAAGCACCCATCCTTCCGGTTTTTGTGGCCGGTAGTAACTCGGCTTTTTTTTACGGTCTCAGTGCGTTGCTCAAGCCCTTATCAACCGCATGGCTGATCCGCGAAATGTTTAAACAACAACACAAGACCGTCGATGTGCACATTGGTCGTCCCATTTCCTACACCACCTACTCAGCCAATGGGTTTTCTGCTACCACGCTGGCGGCGATGTTTAAAACCCACGTTTATCAGCTCGCGAGCTCGACCAAACCGGTATTCGAGTCGGTCGAAAGTGTGGCTCAACCGGAGTTACGGTCGGTCTTGATCGAAGAGCTTGCGCACTGCGATCACTTAGGCTCAACGCCTGACGGGAAACAGATTTACCTCACGACCATGGCGCAATCGCCGTGCATCATGCGGGAGATCGGCGTACTGCGAGAGATTACATTTCGCTTAGCCGGTGAGGGATCGGGGCTCGCGCGCGACATTGACCAGTTTGATCAAGACTATTACCAACTCCTCCTCTGGGACGACACGGAACGCGAGATTGTCGGTGCCTATCGACTTGGAGACGCGTCTGAACTTATCGACAAACGCGGCATCAATGGCCTGTACACCAGTTCTCTCTTTGAATTCGACACGCAGATGGATCGCTTTTTCCGACACGGTTTGGAACTGGGAAGAAGTTTTGTGCAGCCCAAGTATCAAAGCCGCTACGCACTCGACTATCTGTGGTCAGGTATTGGCGCTTTCGTAAAGCAAAGACCTCGAATACGCTACCTGTTCGGCTCTGCGTCAATATCTAGGTTTTATAAACAAGCCTCGATTGAGCGCATTGCCTATTACTACGGCACACATTTTAATCACATTGACGTGGGTGTTACGCCGAAGACCCCATTACTCATTGCGGATAAAGCCCGCACTGCGCTCGCATCTGAGTTCGCAGGCCGAGACGCGGAGGAAGATTTTAAGACCTTGCGTGACGCACTCGCTATCGACGGTGACCCTGTGCCGGTGCTGTACAAGCATTACGCTGGCGCCACACGTCCGGACGGCGTGACCTTCACCGCGTTTAACATTGATCCCGATTTTAACGACTGTGTCGACGGATTCGTCATTGCTGATCTCACAAAACTAAAGCCAAAGAAGAAGAACCGGTACCTCGGAACCGACTGGACGCCACTCCCGCTTTAGCGCAGCGGGACACAAAGTCATGCATCAGAAACATCCTAGTGGCCGAGCCTATACACACCCCATCAGGCCACAATCGGCGCATTTTTCTCGCTTAATCTTCGTAAGACACAATGTTTGTCGACGCGACCGCCGAATTTACCCGATAATCACTAAAATTTGGTATTGAGTGAAACTCAGAAGGCTTGAGTTTGTCTCAACAAAGCCCCATGTAATGGGTTGAAATCGCTTTAGGTAACCAACACATGAATCACGCCGCAATCACGGGTCTCGAAAGCTGGCTGAGCCAGCAAATCATTGGTCAGGCCGACCTTGTTCGCAAACTATTAATCGCCGTACTTGCCGATGGACACCTCTTGGTTGAGGGTGCGCCTGGACTGGCAAAAACGCGCGCCATCAAAATGATGGCCGAAGGTGTTGAAGGCGACTTTCACCGCGTGCAGTTCACCCCTGACCTCCTCCCGGGTGATGTGACGGGGACCGACGTGTTCCGGCCTCAGCTTGGGACTTTTGAGTTCCAAGCAGGGCCCATATTTCATAACTTAGTACTGGCGGATGAAATTAACCGCGCACCCGCGAAAGTGCAATCCGCGTTGCTGGAAGCGATGGCTGAGCGCCAGGTTAGTGTCGGAGCGACGACCTATCCGCTGCCTGCCTTATTTTTGGTCATGGCAACCCAGAACCCCATTGAGCAAGAAGGCACCTACCCACTTCCCGAAGCGCAATTAGACCGTTTTTTAATGCACGTACGAGTCGACTATCCCAACTCCACGGCTGAGCGTGAGATTCTCAAATTAGCGCGGCGAGAGGCCTCATCGGGCGAAGCTGTCGATCAACCTGAAGTCTCGGAAGCTGTTATTTTTGCAGCGCGAGAGGAAGTACTCAAACTGCATATGTCGGAGGCCGTTGAGGAGTACATCGTTCAGCTCATCATGGCCACACGCCAACCCGAGGCCTACGACAAAGAGCTGGCCAGCTGGATTGAGTACGGCGCCTCACCACGAGCAACGATTGGACTTGACCGGTGTGCTCGCGCGCACGCTTGGCTACTCGGAAGGGACTTTGTAAGTCCTGACGACGTCAAGGCCATGGCCTATGACGTCCTTAGACACCGTTTAGTCGTGAGCTATGACGGAGAAATTGCCGGTGTAACTGCCGACGATGTGATCGATAGACTCCTGGATCTAGTCCCCGTCGCCTAGGCCACAGTCCATGACGAACTTCTTACCCAAAGGTCACAGAATTCTCGCTGAGCGGTTGATTGAAGGGCGCCATATTGCCCAACAAATTAATATTAATGCGCAGTCAAAAGCGCTCGCCCTTCTGGCGGGGCGGCGACGTGTTCGTCAACGGGGGCGCGGTGTGGATTTTGAAGAAGTGCGTCTTTACGCGGCAGGTGACGACGTGCGCACGATTGATTGGCGTGTGACCGCGCGATCTGGAGAACCCCACACCAAGCTTTTTCAAGAAGATCGTGAACAACCGATTGTTTTGTTGGTCGACCTCAGATCCGCCATGTGGTTTGGATCCAAAAACTGTTTTAAGTCTGTACTCGCCTCTCACATCGCATCTGTTCTGGCCTGGGCAGGGCTTGATGCGGGCGAGCGCGTCGGCGGGATCGCCATGACCAACAGCGGTTTATTCGAGATAAAGCCGCAACGCTCTAAACGCAGTGTATTGAGGCTTTTACGGTTATTCGAATCCGCTTTGGGGCCCGATAATGATGACTTGCGGGGGGACCTGAGCTCAGCAATATGGCCTACGGCGCTCGCGCAACTTAAAAATCTCTCGCGACCCGGCGCGAGGCTCATGATTATCAGTGACTTTAACGATTTCTCCTCAGACGATGGGGTCGAGAAAAGGCTTCGCGATGTCGTCGGACATCGACAACTCGTGTGCTTTAGAATTACCGATCCATTGGACGCTGAGTTGCCGCCTGCGGGTCGTTATGCACTGTCAGCGAGCAGCGGACAAGTTAAAATAGATACGTCGAATGCGCGTCTAAGAGAACACTATCAAGAGGACTTTGCGGCCTCACAACAGCAGGTCAGTGAGTACCTCAAGCGTTATCAGGTGCCGGTCGTCACCGTGGACACCAAAGACAACCCCAATGAGCTGCTACAGCGAGTTTTTCCAAAGCGATGAATCCTGAGCAGCTTCTAAGCCAACTTCAGCCATTACGCGCCCCTGACCCTGTTGGTTTCTGGCCCATGGCACCGGTCTGGTGGCTCTTATTGATCGCAGCAGCCCTCGCGGCCACCGTCACAGTGATCTGGTTTGTCAGACGCTACAAGAGGGCCGCCTACCGCCGGGAGGGGTTGGCGTGGCTTCGGGATTTAGAGGCGTGTGATGCGGACGTACATGCGTTGAGTGCCGCACTTAAAGCAACTGCACTGAAAGTTTATCCATCCGAGACCGTCGCAGGTCTTTCCGGCACGGACTGGCCGCAATTTCTTAGGCGCAGCTGCCCAAAATTTGACAGCACCGCCCTTACAATATTGACTCAAACCCACGCCCCAAATCCAAGCACACCTGACTCAACTGACTGGCAGCACGCGCGGCTTTGGATGCAGCGCCACGAGGTGCCCCGTGCTTAACTTTCTTTGGCCATGGGCATTCGCGCTGATTCCGCTGCCACTGTTGATGCGGCTGCTCCCCCCGGCGTCGGAGTCACTTGGCGCGGCAATTCGCGCGCCCTTCACCGCCCGTTGGCAGCGACTCGAGGGACAGGGCAAACTGTCCGCTAACGTCAACTCGGCGCGCGTATTCGCGCTCTTTATTGCTTGGGCACTCGTTGTGACAGCGATTGCGAGACCCCAGTGGGTCGGAGAGCCCATTGAGCTACCCAATACGGGGAGAGACTTAATGCTGAGTCTGGATCTGTCGGGCAGCATGCAAATTCGCGATATGCAGGTGGGAAATCGCACGATATCGCGCGTCGAGGCAGTCAAGGCGATTGCCTCTGATTTTACCGAGCGACGCGTCGGCGATCGAGTCGGTCTTATTCTGTTTGGATCGAAAGCCTATGTTCAGGCACCACTGACGTTTGATACGACAACGGTCACCCAGTTCATTCGTGAAGCACAACTGGGATTTGCAGGCGAAGACACCGCCATTGGTGACTCACTTGGACTTGCGATCAAACGACTACGAGATCGCCCCGCGGCCTCGCGGGTGTTGATTTTACTCACGGACGGTCAAGATACGGCGAGCAGTGTCGATCCGATGGAGGCCGCGGCACTCGCCGCCCAACAAAGCGTCAAAGTCTATACGATCGGCATCAGTCGTAATCTGGGAACAAATAACGCGCGCGGTGGTGAGGTTGATGAGGCCCTCCTTCGTGCCATTGCCGAAGCCACCGGTGGTGAATATTTCAGGGCACGGGACCCAAGAGAACTTCAAGCGATTTATAGCATTATCGATCAGCTTGAACCGGTCGAGCAAGACGCCAGTACGTTTCGACCACGACGAGCACTCAGTTACTGGGCCATGCTGAGTGCGCTTATCATGGGATCAATGGTGCTTCTGACCGGCGGCATCGTTTCGCGCTTCCCAAGTACTCAAGGCGTTACTGCAGGATGATGGCATTGCATTTTATTCGTCCCGAGCTGCTCTGGCTGTTGCCGGCGGTCCTGCCTTTAATCTTTCTTGCCTGGCGCAAGCAGTCCAGTGGTGGCGATTGGGCGAAGGCCATCGACAGCGAACTACTGCCGCACCTGGTCACCTCTGAGGGCAGTTCCGGGAGTCGATTACGGCAGCTCTGGTGGCTCGCTCTCCCACTACTCGTATTTGGCGCGTCAGGTCCATCGCTCGAACGCACCGAGTTACCCGTTTTTGAAAAATCTGACGCGCTGGTCATCGTTCTCGATCTCAGTCGCTCAATGTGGGCGACAGACACGCAGCCCAGCCGAATCCGCAGAGCACGCCAAAAAGTCATGGACGTGCTGGATCTTCGGTCAGAGGGCGTCACCGGTATGGTCGCATTCGCAGGCGACGCCCATGTCGTCACACCGCTGACCGACGACACACGAACCATTGAAAATTTATTGAGTGCACTGTCGCCAGATATAATGCCCTTACCAGGCTCTAACGCTACCGAAGCACTCGGGCTTGCCGCCAGTCTCCTTGAGACATCGGGACTCACCAATGGCAGTGTGCTCCTCATTACCGACGGACTGCCTAAGCTATCCACGTCACAAGTCAGCGATTTGCTTAAACCCGTGGACGCCGATCTCAGTATTTTAATCGTCGGGACCGAAACGGGCGCTCCCATTCCTCTTCCCGATGGCGGCTTTTTAAGGGATGACAGCGATCAAATTGTCATCCCTGCCGTTGATAAACGCATGATTCAGCAAATTGCGTCTAATCTCGATGCAAAGAGTGCCAGTGTCTCCGTCGACAGTAGTGATCTTGCGTACTTACTGTCCGGGACTGAATCGAGCATGACCAGCGACGATTCGCTTGAGCGGAAGACCGACACCTGGGTTGATTTAGGGTACTGGTTGGCCATGGCTGCCGCGCTACTTTTACTCCCTTTATTCAGGCGGGGGGCGTTAAGCGCGCTCGTGTTCGCAGTTCTCCTCACTGACGCAGACCCCGCCCACGCAAACCCACTGGAGCATTTTTGGTCGACGCCCGACCAAAAGGGCGCCAGCGCACTCGCAGATGGCGATCCAGCGCTTGCCGCCACCTTGTTTGAAGCACCCGAATGGCGCGGCACCGCGCAGTATGAGGCCGGCAACTTTAAGTCGTCATCAACCGAGTTCGGTAAGCTTGAGTCGACCGACTCGCTGTATAACCGAGGCAATGCCCTCGCGCTGTCAGGGGACCTTAAGGCTGCCATAGAAAGCTATGATAAATCGCTCGCGTTGTCTCCGGACCGGCAAGATGCGATTACCAACCGAGAGCTGGTGAAGTCGTTACTTGAGCAACAAGAACAAGATCAGCAAGGCAATGATCAAGACAGCGACAGTGACCAATCCGACCAAGACGGGGAATCTCAAGATTCAGAGAGCGAGTCGGCGCAACAAGATCAAGACAGTCAGAGCGATTCTCAAGAAGGAGACTCTGAACCGTCAGATCAGCAACCCAGTGATCAAGAATCGCAGCAAAACGGCAACGCTGAGATGGCAGAGGATCTGAGCCCCTCTGATCTTGAAGAGGCGACTCAGGAGCAACTCGCTCGCTTTGACGAAGCCCTCGAGGAGCAGCAAGCACTCGAGCAGTGGCTGCGGCGGGTACCCGATGACCCCGGCGGCCTATTGCGTCGCAAGTTCAGATACCAAACCATCCAACGCCTGAGAAACGGAGAGGAACCTGATGAAGACGTTCGTTGGTAAGCTAGTGCGGGGCTTGACCCTGCTCGTCATTACACTAGTGTGCTCGACGGCTGTTGCCGAAATTCGATCCGACGTCGACCGACGCACGATCAGCATGGGTGAATCGTTGAGATTAACCGTAACAGGCGACGCCAGCGAGCGACTCGATCAACTGGATCTTGCGGCACTCCAATTTGACTGGGAAATCTTGAGTACCAGCAGTTCAACCAACACCTCGTTTATTAACGGTGCGCGCTCAACGACTCGAACGCTGACGCTAGACCTCTTGCCGGTACGCGATGGCATTTTATCTATTCCTTCACTAAGCACGGGAGGCAATCGGACGACACCGATCGCCATCACGGTTAATCCACAAGTTGTCAGTGCGGGCAGCGACGACTCCGTGCGATTCGACATCGATATCGACAAGCGTGACGTCTACATTCAGGAACAGCTCATTCTCACTGTGACGATTGAGCAGGCGATTAATCTCGATGGCGCGGAAGTCACGCAACTGGCGATTGATGGTGCGATCGTTGAAGAGCTCACACGCCGCAACTTTCAGCGGCAAATTAACGGACGCTTGTGGCGTGTCACACAGCTCCGGTACGCGATTTACCCTCAACAACGCGGGATGCTTGAGATCCCGTCGCTCTCGCTCACAGCCCGCGAGGTGCTTCCAGGCCGATCGTTATTGGGTGCGCGACTCGGTAAGCGCTTCAAACTCTCTAAAGACGCAATTCAAGTCAACGTCAAACCAGTACCCGAGAACTTTCCTGGCGATGTGTGGTTACCTGCCGTGTCGCTAGAGCTCGGACAGTCGTGGTCGAAAGCACCTGACTCAATGGAAGTCGGCGACTCAACAACTCGCACCCTGACACTCGCAGCTGAGGGACTTTTAAGCAGTCAACTTCCCTCAATGACCAGCATGAGCGACAACTCACAGAGCGCTGGGATTCGTGTTTATCCCGACCAGGAATCCAGCGACCAGATAGAGCGTACGGACGGGTTTTTGGGTCAACGAACGCACAGTGAGGCGCTGGTTGCCACTGGCGGTGGCTCGTGGACGTTGCCTGAAGTCAGCGTCCCCTGGTGGAATACTGAGACCGACACACTGCAAGTTGCGACATTACCCTCGACCACGATCTCTGTCCGCGCACCGGTCATCGAAACACCCGGCACGCTGGATGTCACTCAGGTCTCAGCCCAACCCAACTCGCCGCCTTATTGGCTCACTGCATTGGCCGCTTCAGGATGGCTATTGGCGACGGTGCTTTTAGGAGTTATCTGGCGCTCACGAAGGCGAGTTGATACTGAACCCGCAAAATCCCAGACAGAGGATCGGCTGCGTCCACTGCTTACAGCAATCAAGGCCAGTACAGCGCAACGCGATGCCGCCTTAACCCGCGACCTGCTAATGCGATGGGCGACGGTTCACTTTGGCCAACCAGTGAGAACGTTTCAACAACTCCGATCGCTGTGCAGCGACGCATTGGTGCAAGAAACGTATGTTCTTGAGCGCGCGCTTTATGCGTCTGGCGACGATCAATGGACGGACGCAAAAACCTTTTATTCAGCCCTTCGAAGCGAGCCGCCGCCGACATCGCCCGAGTCAACGATGACGGTTCGCCGCCTCTACCCCACCGGCTGACCGCAGGTCACTGGCAGGTCACTGAGAGTCTTAAGAGCCCTAAGAGTCGCTCAGTGATCGGCTGACGACTTCGAAGACGTCTTGCGATAAATTGGGCAGTGCGGCGACGGACTCGAGCTCTTGGCGCATTGACGCCTGCCCGTGTGCGTAGCGGCGCCAACGCGTCATCGGACCCAGCATTCTCGCGGCTATTTGCGGGTTATCGGACTGCAGGTGTCTAACCGCTTCTCCAAGAATACGATATCCACTGCCGTCAAGTGCGTGAAACGCAGTGGGATTCGCACCCGCGAAGGCACTGATGAGCGATCGAACTTTGTTGGGGTTACGCCAATCGAACGCGTGATGGGTGGTGAGCGCCTGTACGTCAGACACAGTCGCGACCCCGGGTCGCGTGGCCTGCATCACGAACCATTGATTAACGACAAGATTTTCCGACTTCCACTGATCGAAGAAATGCTCAAGCACCTCGGCCCGATGAATCTCATCACCACTGTGCACAACAAGATGAGCGGCACAGAGTCTGTCTGACAAATTTGTGGCTGAATAATACAGGTCTCTGGCTTTTACTAACCACGCGGAGTCACTATCAACCAACAGTCCGAGGGCGGTATGAAGTAACGACCGCTGTCCAATTTGCTCGGCAGTAGGCGCGTAAGGCACCGCATTACTAAGGCTTTGCTCGACAATCGCCTCAAGCTGCTCACTCAGCGCAGCGCCAAGCGCTGCTGAAACGCGTAAATGCGCGTCGTGGATGTCATGCACGTTGACCAAGCCTGTCTGTGCCGCGCGATCGGCAATTGAGGCCTCCGTCGGTAAGCTCAAGAGCTTTGCTTTCATGGCGTCTTCAAGATCGCCGGCTAAGACGCGCTTGAGCGCACCAAGGTAGTCCTCGGGCAAGACATCTGACGTTGCATCCATTGCTTCTAGTGCAAGCCGCTGTGATGCATCCCAACGCACAAATGAATCGTCGTCGTAACCCATAAGTGCGACGAGATCGTCCCGGGGCTGAGGCATGTTCAAGCGCACGGGCGCGGAAAAGCCACGCAATGCTGAGACGACAGGCTCTGTCGTGAGTCCATCGAACGACACGGTCTGGGAGACCTGATCAAGTTCAATAACCCGAGCTGTCTGTCCGTCGCCCAGGTCGATGTGCTCGCCATTGGTCATTAGTGAGACCGCAACCGGAATGTGCAGCGGTGGTTTTTCGTCTTGTCCTGGCGTGGGCGGATTACTTTGTGTGAATGTCAGCTCCAATCGCCCGCGGGCAGAGTCGAATACTTTTTCAACATCGATGACCGGTGTACCCGCCTGTTCATACCACCGTCGGAACTGGGTCAAATCTTTGCCTGAGGCCTCCTGCATGGCATCAACAAAATCATCGCAGGTGACCGCCATTCCGTCGAAGCGCTCAAAGTACAATCGAGCGCCACGGTAAAACGCGTCATCGCCCAACAGCGTGTTGAGCATCCGAACAACTTCAGCACCTTTTTCGTAGACGGTCATCGTGTAAAAGTTAGAGATCTCGATAAACGAGTCGGGTCTGACCGGATGCGCCATGGGACCTGCGTCCTCAGCAAACTGGTGGGTTCGCAAGAAAGACACATCCTCAATACGCTTGACGCCTCGAGAATTCATATCGGCAGAAAACTCAGCGTCTCGAAAAACAGTAAAGCCCTCTTTGAGGCTCAGCTGAAACCAGTCTCTGCAGGTGACACGATTACCCGAGTAGTTGTGGAAATACTCGTGCGCAACAACGCCCTCGACTCGCTGGTAACCCAAATCAGTCGTAATATCAGGGTGTGCCAGCACACAGGAGGTGTTGAAAATATTCAGGCTCTTATTTTCCATCGCCCCCATATTGAAGTCATCGACAGCGACAATATTAAACAGATCAAGGTCGTACTCGAGACCGTAGCGCTCTTCATCCCAGCGCATCGACGCTTTGAGCGACGCCATTGCATGATCACAGTAGCCTGTGTCTTTGGCCTCAACCCAGATCCGCAGATCCACAGGCTTACCGGACAGCGTTACAAAGCGATCAGCAACTAGTTGCAAGTCACCGGCCACCAGCGCGAACAGATAACTGGGCTTGGGGTGTGGGTCATGCCAAACCACCTTGTGGCGGCCACCCTCTAGGTCTGAGCGAGCCACTTCATTGCCGTTACTCAACAACACGGGACAGACGGTTTTATCCGCTGAAAGGCTCACGGTGAACGTCGAGAGCACATCGGGTCGATCCAAACCAAAGGTAATCTTTCGATATCCCTCCGCCTCACATTGCGTACAGTACATCGTGCGAGACCGGTATAAACCTTCAAGCGACGTATTGGACTCGGGCTCAATATCGACCACCGCACCAAACTCAAAATGGTGAGGTACCGTCTCTAATGTGAGCTTCCCCCCGGCATAGGTAAAGTCAGATTCAGCGACTTGAGCCCCGTTAATACTGATGGATCGAACCGACAGGCCCTCTCCATCAAGCACCAAGGGTCTTGCGTGCTGACCATTTCGCTCAACGGTCAGCTTGCTGACAACACGCGTCGTTCCCTCGTGAATATCAAAGGCGAGATCGACGTCGCTAATCAAAAAGTCTGGGGGCTGATAGCTCTGTCGGTAAATCGTTTTAGGTGTGCCGTCTCGCATTGTTATTCTGTCTCCATTTGGACGTGATACCCGCCGAATTTTCGAATGTTGAGCACGCCAGTGTCGAGTAACAGGTACTGCCCCTTAATCCCCATTAAGCGACCTTCAACACGGGGGTTTTTATCAAAATTATGTGTACTGACTTTCGTGGGGAATTCGAGGACGGGATACTGGATCTCGACCGTCGGCTCAGCCTCTAAAATCTGCAGTGCTTGAAGGCCGAAGCGATCTTGCAGTGCACTGATGTCCTCGGCGCACAAGTCCATAAGCTCCGCGCGTTTATCTTCTAAAGAGACGTCCGCACCATTGCCCTTGAGCATCGTTTGCCACGCTGTCTTATCAGCAACATGCTTTGCTATTGCGGTCTCGAGTAACCCTGAAAGCTGCCGATGTTGCACGCGTGCAATGGGCTGAGCCTGCGTAGCGCCTTGATCCATCCAGCGAGTTGGCACTTGAGAGTGTCGCGTTATGCCGACTTTTACACCCGATGTATTGGCGAGGTAGACCACGTGGTCTACGAAACAGTTTGACTGCGCCCAGTCGGGCTCCCGGCAAGTGCCCTCATCGAAGTGGCACTTTTCAGGACTCATAATGCAACTGTCACAGGCCGCGAGACGACGAAAACAAGGGTAACAAAAACCCTGGCTAAAACTCTTTTTGGTCTTCCGGTCGCAGTGAACGCAATTAATGACGCCACCAAACTCAAACGCCACGCGGGTTCCTAATAGCGCATTTAAATCAATACGCGCTTCATCGAGCGGCAGCTGATATTTCACATCGCCAGAGAGTTCTGTGACCATCTTGCGTAAATTTCCACTGACTAACATTGACCTACGTCACTCCTCACTGCCATTTAATAGGAACCGGATCGTCACACAGACTGTCCGCCTTTGATCCCTTATCGATAAACCCTATCCGTTGATCCTCAGGCAGGTGGTGCTGGCCCCATAAGATCACGGCATTCATAGTATCAACACGTTGCGCGTCGGTGATCGATCGCCCATCTGGCCATTTACCCAACGACAAGGCGTCTACCATGCGGTCATAGACCTCTCGCGGCATCGCCACAATGGCGTCTTCATAACTTTCTGACATACGTTAGTCCTGCTTCCGGGTGATTCCGGCAATGATGGCGCCAGTGATAATACCCACCAACAAACCGCCTAGATGAGCACCATTAGCAATGGATCCAAGACCGACTACTTTGAGCACGCCGGTGAAGCCAATAAAAAGCCAAATCCACATAAACGTGAATACGGAGGGCAGTGGAATATCAACAAGGCCGGGCCGCATTCGATGCAACACCCACAAACACCCCATGTACGCGTAAACAACGCCCGAAAGTCCGCCAAAAATCGAAGGTCCGGCCCACCAACTTTGAAGAACATTACCGCCGACGGCGCCCGCTAAAAACAAATTGAGCGAAAATACACTTCCCAGGCTGAGCTCGAGCCGACTGCCGAATTCCCATATCCACAGGGCATTAAACACAATGTGCATCAAGCCAAAATGCACAAGCGCAGGACTGACGTATCGCCAGTACTGGGCGCCGGGATCGACAAGCTCAAATCGACGTCCGTTAAATTCAACTTTGTGAAATGCAAACCAGTCAAGAATCACGGCGTCGCCGAGCGTCGCCATTAATGCAAAAACAAGTCCCGCCATTGCGAGAATGAAAAGTGTGACCGGTGCCTGACGCCAGTGAACCCTAGCATTAGGGCGTGAGTGCATCAGACCACCTTAACTTGTCGCGGCAACTCGCATAAAAGCTATGGCCGGGCGGATGAAGCAGTCGCAGTGCCCGCTCCTTTTTCCTGACTGCCACCGAGTCACCCGGACTCAATGTCAACGAGACTTGGCCGTCGCAGGTCACTAGCGGGTTATTCTTATTCCGCTCGAGCGTGTCAATTCGGATTTCGCTATTCCCGTGAATCACCATCGGGCGACTGGTTAGCGAGTGCGGAAACATAGGCACCAACACCACAGCATCCAAGTCGGGCGTCATGATGGGCCCCCCAGCGGACATCGAATAGGCGGTCGAACCGGTGGGCGTTGAAATAATCAAGCCGTCAGCGTTCATGCGATAAACAAACTCATCATCAACGTGAAGCTGAAACTCGATCATTTGCGCTGACGTACCTGAGTTGACGACAACATCGTTCAGTGCCTCCGCCTGCCCGGTCAAACCTTGAGGACCATGAACCTCGACATCCAGCAGAAAACGCTTATCGGTCGTATAGTGCCCATCTAGAACACTGCTGACGTGCGTCACGAGACCGTCGTCAGGACTCACATCGGTCAAAAAGCCAAGACGCCCACGATTTATTCCAATGACTGGACAGTCATGTTTGACCAAGGTTCTCGCCGCGCTGAGCAAGCTGCCGTCACCGCCAATAACCACGGCCAAGTCAACATTGGCACCAATCGCGTCTCTGGGCTGCATTGCGCGCGTCTCAAAGTGCGCAAGCGTCGCCAGACGATCTTCCAAGACCACATCAATGCCACGTCCGTCCAAGAGATCGAGAAGCTCGGAAACCACGTGGGTCACGCCTGGATGCTCTCGGCGCCCCAGCAGTCCAACTCTTTGAAACTCACTCACGACTTGTCATCTCATCTCGCTGTCGAATTAGGATTCAATGTGCTTTAACAATCGGCGCATTGAATGCGATACCTCATGATACGGCAAAAGTGACGATCCGATTCTTTGTGACCTTTCGTTTAATGCCTGCCAAAGGGTCGCTTCCGACAGTAACCGTCTTAAATTAAGCACCATGTGGGGCGAACTGTCAGCGACGGATACAGCATCACCCGCTTCCAATCGCGCTCTTGAGAGCCCCTCGCGTGTTGTCGCAACCGGAATACCGCGTGCCAACGCGTTCACCAGCTTGGCCTCCGTATGGGTCTCGTGGAGCAGCGGTTCGATCATGACGCGAAGTCCAAGCTCGGCAAGCTTCGTGTCGCGATTATCGCGGTGCAAAAAAATATCGCCATAATCAGTCAGCTTTTGTACCAGGGCGTCACTCGCGTCTTGGCCTATCACGTGGAACTCAAGGCCCGGGACCGAGTCTCTAATGGCATTCCAAACGTTGTCGAGAAACCATGTGACACTGGCCACATTTTGTTCATTACCCAAATAGCCAACATAGCCAATCCGCATTCGCGTTGCTGAAAACTCAGCAACCGAGATCGTCGGCCTTGCTGCACTGGGCTGTGTTGTCTCGTCGAGCAACTTACCAAGCGGTAAACCCAAGGCTAATACTTGGGTTGCTGTCGACGGTACTGAGAATACCCGGTCACAACGTGACAGGGCGTCGAATTCCAACTCTTTGACACGCTTAATGCGTCGCCCACCCAAAAAGCCGCGTCCAATTCCATCCGCGTCAGAGGCTATTTCCTGCGCGAAGTAAATCGTTTTCCCCGGAATCCCGAGGGGCGTATAGGGCGTTGCCTCTAAACTGTCGATCACCACCGATTCAAAGTCGGCAGCCCGACGCTGAATGGCCGCCTTTAGTCGACCGTTGACGTAAGGCTCAAGACCACTCGACTCATAGACAGACTTTAGCGCGCCGCCCACCGCTCGCTCTTCCAAACCGCGCTCGAAGCCGCCTGTTACCCTCGTGATCCCTAGCTTAACTCGAAGTTCATTAAGCGTCGTTTGACTCACAGGTCCAACGACCGCCAGCGAGATGTCGAAGTCTCGAGAAAGCGCACTCAGTAGCGCTTGCGTGGGAGCGCGCAACACCTGATCCTCCCGATGCGGGCACACCGAAGTGATGTAGAGAAGCTTGTGCTGACTCAAGCCAGACTCCTAAGGCGCTTGCAAACCAACATTATTAAATTCCAGAACTCTTTCGGCACGGTAGCTCGACCGCACAAAGACGCCGGACACCACTTCTTTAAAACCCTTTGCAAGCCCGTACTCGCGATATCGCTCAAAGTCTTCAGGGGTAACAAAGCGCGCAACCGGCAAATGGTTCGGCGTGGGTTGCAAATATTGACCCAGCGTAAGCACATCAACGTCGGCGTCACGTAAATCGTCCATGCAACTCAGAAGTTCATCGTCGGTTTCCCCAAGCCCAAGCATCAACGATGTTTTCGTAATAACGTCTGATGACGCGGCTGCGTACTTCAATACGTTGAGTGTTTGTTGGTAGCCTGCTCGCGGGTCTCGTACCGGATGAGTAAGGCGCTTAACCGTTTCTATATTTTGGGCAAAAACATCGATACCCGACGCCAGTAGCACATCAATCGCCGACTCGAGCCCCAAAAAATCGGGCGTCAAGGCCTCGACACCCGTCTGCGGATTCAGTCGCTTTACCTCCGTCACTGTTTGCGCGTAATGACCCGCTCCACCATCCGGCAAATCGTCCCGATTGACTGAGGTCAGCACCACGTAAGTCAACCCCATTAATGCCACGGCTTTAGCTGTGTTAACAGGCTCCTCTGCGTCGAGCCACCCCTTTGGATTTCCGGTATTCACTGAGCAGAATCGGCAGGCGCGGGTACACACGTCGCCCATGAGCATGATCGTGGCTGTCCCTGCACTCCAACACTCACTGATGTTGGGGCATTTTGCTTCTTCACAGACCGTGGCTAGGCGATGCTGCTTTACGATGTCCTTCACCGACTCATACTTGGGCGAGTGGCGGACTCTCATTCGAAGGAAGTCGGGCTTTTTCGCGCGCGGTGCTGTCTCTTTAGCCGACTTGATACCGTCTTTAATCGCATGCACACCCGAAGTCGTGACAAATTTTTCGCCACTGCCTACGCTTACGACGGGAATAATGTGGGCGTCCGTTTTATCAACCATGTTGGGCGTTTCTCGCAACTTAAGCACGTCCCCGACTTTCATCGAGCCCTATTGCTTATATTACACCAACTCCGCAGCATGGCACCGCCGAAAGACGTGAAGCTGAGCACATTTGAACGTGTGCAAGACGTAAAATCATCGTCAGCTTCGCCCTGAGAATGGCGATCAGAGAATAAGCACACAGTCAGCGTCAGCATCGCTGAGAGTAAATTCGCACGACAGTAAAGGAATTGCGGTGACTAAGAAGGTACTAAAGCTAAAAGCCTGCTCGAGCTGCCAGTCCCTGTCAGACACTTTATACCGTTGTCGCGGCGCTAAGGCTGACCCGTGGGAATTTAGATGCGAGCCTTGTTTGATGCGCCTTAAAAGAGAAGCCGCAACGCATTATCAGTACGGTGGCACATGGAAAGTCACGAAGCGTCGACCTTGAGAATTGCGACAAATTAGACTTTTTTTCGTTAAACCATCCTTATTTGCACCACTTATTGATAGTCTGGCTAGGCTGTCTAGCCTGTTGTGCCTGAAGGTTCGGTCGTACTGGTGCAGGGTGAGCGCAGTAAAAACTTAGTCACAATAAGGATAATAACTATGAATACGAACCAAATTTTAACAGCCTTGGGTGTTGTCGTTGCAATTGCTGCCGTCTTTGTCGGTCAAGTTGCTGCTTACTCAGCACTAATTCTCGTGGCATTGGGACTGGTCAGTGGCTTCATGAGTCCAATGGCCGATGCGGCCAGTCGGATGGCATACACGGTGGCTGCAGTAGCCATGCCTACCCTCGCCAACTCACTCGATGTTATACCTGCGGTTGGTGCACCAATTAACGCGATCATTGACAACATCGCTATCATGATCGCCGGCATGGTCGTTGCTAACTTCTTACTGGCAGTCAAAGACGCAGTCATGCCTTCAGGCGACTAACGACTTTTTTTTACAGGCCCGGAGCGTCGCTCTGGGCTTTCACAGTACTCACAAGCCCTCGAACAACCACACTCCGATCAACGCCGTCGCAATACCTTTGACGTAAGCAAACCAAAGTCCTGCGTAAGGCGACATGCCAAATTGATCAAGCCACCACTGTGTTTGCCGGCGGTGCCAACTAAAAAAACCCATTTTCGACTCCCAGGAAGTCGGCTGACTGACTCGGCTCTTAGTTTATTTGAATAGACGGGGGTGGCCGCTGGCCGCACGGATCTGTCGTCCTCAACATTGAGCTTGTTTGCGGATCAATTCCCACTCCACCCAGTATTTAAGGCGTCGCGCCTCGCACGACACCAATCTCCTGAGCGTAAGCGCGACTTCCCCTGACGTAGGCGATTCCACCCACGACACTAAAGCTCACCCCTATGGCCAGCGCGTAGCGAACAGATTCAGTGCCATATCCGATCAATGCATCGCTTAAAAGACCCACCAGCAAGGGGCCTAAGCCCATTCCCAGTAAATTAATCGCAAGCAACATGAGCGCAGAGGCCTGTGTTCGCCAATACTGCGGCACTAAGTTTTGCACAGCGGCATAGCTCGGTGCGATCCAGAAACTTGCAAAAACAGCGGATAACGCCATGAAAACCAGGGCGAAGGGGATGTCTATGGTCTCACCCAAAACCAACCGGTGCTCGACAGGCCAAAGTAAGAAGGCAAGTTGCGTCGGCAGCGCGATGAAGATTCCAATGGCCGGCAGCCAGAGCTGCCACCGTGCATCACGTCGCGACAATGCATCCACCAAGAGACCACTGGAAATCGTCCCCAGTCCTCCACCGAAGACGCCGATCAATCCCAGATACAGTCCGGCGTCCACCAAACTCATACCGTGAACTCTCACCAAAAAACTGGGAGACCACACTCCGAGTCCGTAACCGGCTATTCCTGTGAATCCGACACCCAGCATAATGTGCGCAAAGGACGGCAGTTTGAAGATCTGCCCCAATGCGGAAAATAATCCCTGGTCGACCCGCGAATGTGTCGCGATGACCTTTGGTGGCTCTTTGATAGTCAACTGAATGACAATCGCCAAAAGCACGCCTGGAATACCGAACACTAAGAAAACGGACCGCCAGCCATACGCCTCTGCGATTAGGGCACCGCCAAAAAGCCCGACAAGAATCCCAATGTTAGGCGCCGTTGCCAAAACACCTTGCGCAAATGCACGTTTCTCGGGAGGAAAATAGTCCGCCAGTAACGACTGAGAGGGCGGCGTTCCACCCGCCTCCCCCACACCGACGCCGATGCGCAAGATCAGCAGGTGCCAAAAGCCAGTAGCGGTTGCACAAAGCGCCGTCACCGCACTCCAGGTTGTCATCGAGATAGCGAGTACATTTCTGCGTGACCACCGATCTGCAAGACGCGCCACAGGAATACCTAGGGTCGCGTAAAACAACGCAAAGGCCAGTCCTGACAACAACCCCATCTGAGTATCGGTTGCACCGAATTCAGTCTTGATGGGCTCAATCAGAATCGTCATGACCTGTCGATCGACAAAGTTAAAGACGTAACCCAGCGTTAACAGTCCCAACACGTAATAGCGATAACGATTCGAGTAGAGCAAATGAGGCGATGTATTCACTGCGCCGGCGGTTGGTTCAGTCACAAAATTAAGACCCTTATTATTGTTCGACGCGCTGCAGGCGCAGCTCAATTGCCCACAGGGTATCTCGAAACCGTGCAGCGCTGAAATAGTCCGAATCAACCGTCAGAAAAGAGACATTCGAACCGCTGATTCACTGTTATAGTCTGGCAACACGCCTCCGGGAACGCGATTGCGATGAACAGCACTGTCGATACTGAAAACCAACCCATATTTGCGTCACGACGCCTGCTTCTCAATTTCGTGCTGATCACGCTTTGTTCCCAGTTCACGTTTGCCCTGCTGGCCATGAAAGGCGTACTCCTGCCGCAGATACTCGAATTGTGGGACGTATCCAAAACGCAATTGGGACTGCTCTTGTCGATCTACGGATTTGCAAGCAACGTCATGTACGTCCTCTTATCGTGGGTACAAGATCGATATGCGCCCCAACAGATTATCTCAGTCACCATGATTATCGGGGGCATTACGACGTTCTTTCTCGGCAAAACGTCAGATTTCAACGTTCTGCTGTCACTGCTGCTGGTCCTGGCAATCTGCTGTGAAGGCGCGTTTTGGCCCGCTATTTTGTCGTCCGTTCGAAAATCAACATCAGACGGCAATCAGTCAAAGGTCTTTGGGATTTTAGAGGGTGGTCGTGGGCTGATAGAATTTCTTCAGAACGCCATTACCTTAGGCTTGTACGCGTGGCTTGGCTACAGTGTTTTAGGCCTCGAAGTCGCCTTCATGATTAATGGCAGTGTCATGGTCTTACTGGGCATCACCTGTTGGTTTAGGCTGCCCAAGGAATCCTTACTCAAATCGAGTGAATCTTCGGGCATGATGATGAAAGAGGTCTTTGAAGGCATGAGATTCACGCTGGCACTACCCGAGATATGGCTTGCAGGCATCATCGGCTTCTTCATTTATTTCGCCTACACCAGTCTTCCGTTTTACATTACCTATCTCAACGAGAGCTACACGTTGCCGGTCATCGCAGCGTCGATCTTCGGGGTTATCTCGACCTCGCTTGGGCGTATTAGCTCGGCGTTTGTTGCGGGGTTTGCAACTGATAAATTATTCGGAGGCTCATCGGGCGGTATGCAGGTCGGCCTCATGGTCGTCGCTGTTCTTGGGACTCTGCTGGCACTCCTTCCCATCACACAATCATTTGCCTGGGTCGCCATGGCGCTCTTGATGCCGCTTGTGTTTACTGTTTTTTTTATGCGCGCACTCTACTTCGCCCCTTACGGTGAGATGGGATTACCCCCGAGGTTTTCCGGCTCAGTGATCTCAGTGGCCGCCTTTGTGGTGTACGCGCCCTCTTCTTTTGCCTACCTGCTCTGGGGATTTATCTTAGACTCGTACCCAGGGGCAGAGGGATACCGCTACCTCTTTGGGACGCTTGCCGTTGTCGGCGCCGTCGGGGCTGCTATGGCCATTATTCTGAGGCGCCGTATGAGCGGAAGCCTTCGCGATCGAATAGCGCTCCAAGTCGCCGAGCTCGATGATAAATTGGGGCTTGAAGGAGAAGAAAAGACCTTCGCTAAACTGTAAGCTGAGGGCGTTGCGACGACGAGAGAAAAAACAAAAAGCGCGATGACTGAGGTCTCACGGCACTAAGCCCGAGCGCGCCTCAGAAACCATCTCACGCACGTCCGAAAGCAGCGCCTTGGCATCGTAAACCACGCCGTCTTTTATCGTGTAGGAAACGCCCCCCACTCGCTCAACAATGCCCTTTTCTCGATTGAGCTTCATGTGGCCCGTGCCGTACAGCAACTTAAAATTAGAGATCGGGTTACCCTCGACGAGCACAATATCGGCTCGCTTCCCCGGGGAAATAGAACCGATGTCCCCCTCCATACCCAGTAACTCTGCTCCGTTGCGCGTTGCCGCCTGAACCACCTCAAGTGGATGAAAGCCAGCCTCCTGCAACATTTCGAGTTCCCGGATGTAGCCAAAACCAAAGACCTTATAGATAAAACCCGAGTCCGAGCCCGTCGCGACGCGCCCTCCGGCATTTTTAAAATCATTCACAAAGCTCATCCATCGCTTAAAGTTATCGCGCCACGCCACCTCCATGCCGGTTGTCCAGTCAAAATGGTAAGACCCGTGTAACCGCGGGTCCGGCTCAAAGAAACGCATCAGGGCGGGCAATGTATAATCTTCGTGCCACTCGGCATTTCGCTCGCGCATTACGTCTCGGTTTGCTTCATAGATTGTGAAGGTGGGGACGAGCGTAAAATCGCGCGCCAGTAACTCATCGATCGTTGACTGCCACGTCTTTGTCCCGCGCTGTGCTGACTGGCTCCACAGTTTACCCGCCTCGCCAAAACGCCACTGCTCGTCCGAGTAGTTGTAGTCCGCCGGATAATCTTGAATCGTACGATCGTTAAACATGGCTTCCGGCAGGCCGTACCAGTGCTCCATGCTGTCAAGCCCGAGTCGCGCGCTATCGAGCACGTTCATGTGATACACACCATTTTGATCGTGGTGGCTGGCCGTACCCATACCCAGCCGTTGAGCTTCGTCATAGACCGCAGCTAACGCCTCTTCGGTACCTCCCCTTAGCTTGACACCCTTTGCTCCGCGCGCCTTTACAGCACGAACCCAGTCCCGAGCGCCCTGCTCATCACTGATTTCAAATTGAGCCAACGAGGTCCCAGGGAACATAGCAAACGGGACAATATCGGGGGCAACGATTTCGTTTCGCGCGGCGCGCGCAGCGTGGCTCACCGTCCAGTCAAGACCCATGACCGACCCCGTGTCGCGAACAGTGGTAATACCGTGTGCCAGCCAGAGCTTAAACACGTACTCCGGCGGTGTAATAGGCCCCACAACCCCTTCATAGGGATTCGCAATGTGGACGTGCGCGTCGATGAAGCCGGGCAAGGCGGTCATACCGCGGGCATCCACTCGGTGCTCTCCGGGCACCGGTTTTGGCGGATAGCTGACAATCTGAGCGATGGTATCGCCCGAGATGACAATCGATACCGGACCTCGCGGGGGCGCGCCGAGACCATTAACCAGCATGACGTTTTCAACCACCAACCGGTCGAACGGACCGTCTCCCTCTGTATCCATGCGATCAGGTGCTGGACTGGGTATGACAACGCCCATGGCTTTAAATCGTGACGGTCCCTCTTCACCCGGTTCGACGGTCGCACTGAACACGTCAAACGAGAGTATTAGACTTAGCGCCACACCTACTGCAGAAAAACGTCGAGACAGTCTTTCCTTGGGCTTCTTTTTTCTTAATTTCTCAAACATAAAGTCCACCTGATCCACTCTTTATTGGAAAACCCCGGTTACTGTTAACCAACAGTGTGCAAGGTTTATAACGAGGCTGTATCGAAACTGTATTTGCGAAACTCACAATCAAGTGCGTAACCCAGTGCCTCGTAAACCGACTGCGCTGCGGTATTGGCATGTGCAGTTTCAAGATCGACGCGCGTGGCACCCTGTATCTTTGCCCACGCATGAGCGTGTCTTAGCAACATTGACGCAACCCCCCTCTGTCGGGCTGTTGGGTCAACGTACACGTCGTAAAGGACATAAAAGGGCTTCATCTCGACAGAGCAGAACGCCGGATACAGCTGAGTGAACCCCAACATCACGTCGTTTTCCTGATACACAAAAAGGGTGGCGCGTTTAAGGGCCATATTGTCCCTAATCCACGCCTTTGCGCCGTCCAAATCGCTGGGCTGCTCGTAAAACATCCGGTAAGCATTAAACAAAGGGGCAATGTCATCCACATCGCTCAACCAAGCCTCGCGTACAGTCATAGTGATCCCCTAGGTCAGAAGAGACAAGTCCAGGGCTTGAGCGTACACCCAGAGTGCGCATTAAATCCAAAATCGTGATGTCATGTTGAATACTCCGCCTAAGGTCACTGAATGTTAGGACAAAAGAGAACCGCTCAAACAGTGGCCATCATTGGACTTGGAGACACCGGCGTTCTCGTCGCATCGCGGCTCGTAAAACAGTTCAAGGTCATTGGAATTACGACGAAGCCCAACCTGGTTAGCGGCCAGGAACTCGGCAAGCGATTAACAGATCTCCCCTGGTGGAGTGTCCATTACAACACCCCACTCAAACGCTTCCTTGGCTTGAGCGCAGTCGAGATTATTCAGGCAAAAGCAGAATGGGTAAATCCGGAACAACGGTCTGTGCGCATTCGACTTCCTGACGGCCTCGACAGCATCATTCACTACGATTATTTGGTCATTGCGTCA